>Ga0302311_10002021_pt1 | contig 23403 bp, 20 predicted proteins | sample III_Palsa_N1_3_FD_200449 | JGI IMG/M metagenome (GOLD analysis project Ga0302311, IMG submission 200449) | Peat permafrost microbial communities from Stordalen Mire near Abisko, Sweden - III_Palsa_N1_3 | ecosystem: Environmental > Terrestrial > Soil > Palsa > Peat permafrost | place: Sweden... | reverse complement strand
CCTCCACTAGGTCGCGGCAGAGCATGGCTTCCGAACGGAGTACCGGCCTTATCTCAAACCAGTTCACGCGCCGATTTATATTGCACATCCAGAGAATCATGACAGCAACACAACTTCCCCAAGCGATCTGCTGCCACCGGCGCTTGGAAGAAATAGCCACTACGGACAAGAGAAACAAGGAGAGGCCGTTCCAAAAGAGATGGCCCGGGTCTGCTCTTCCGAATGCGGCCGGAAGGAGCGCCAGCGACATGAGATAGAGCGCGGCCAGTATTGGCGCCTCCGGCCGTTGCTGGCGGAAAAACGTCGCGAGGCCGATAGGAACGAGCCATACCAGCGCGAATAGAAACAGCACTACATAAGGCAGCGGCTCTATGGGAAAGTTATAGACCCCATGGGAAACCATGCCCAACATATGTAAATACGAGGGGCCGGCAATCCATAGAAATAACAATGCCGCGCAAATGGGAGCGACAACTGCCAATAGCCAGGATTTTCCGAGGGTGAAGCAGCGATACACTGCAAACCCTAGACTGCCCACAAAAAAGGCGAACCCCATATCCGGAGACAAGCCCAGGCATATCGCCTCGCCAGCGAGGATCCAAAGCGCGGCAGACCACGACCGCTTACGCTGAGAAGTCATCATCAGAAAAGCCATTGGCGATGCGAATCGCAAAAAAGTATGGTTCAGCCCCATATTGCCGACAAACATGCCCACTGCAAACAATGAAAAGATGACCTCTTTCCACCGTTTCGACATCGGCAGATGATTTATCAGGTAGGCCATCAGCAGAAGACCAATCGTGATCTCGAACACCAGCGTCGCTAAAAACGCACCTGCGTCCGAAACATGGAAAGGACTCAGCATCCACTTAACAGCTACTGGACCATAAAAGAGCAGTGGGCCGTAAGAGAACTCGATCTGGGTATACAGGCTGCGGCCGTAGTCGGTATACATACTGATTTGGTTGATGAAGTAGCCCCAATCGTTCGTATACCCCATTCTTAGCCGAATGATCTGCAACCCAAATAGAAGTGTCCCGACTGCCCATAGCAGAACAACGATCATTACGAGTAGACGCGGAAGCTGTGCGTATTCGTCGCGCGAGGACTCTCCTCCATCCTCCGGCCCGTCGCTTTGCGCCCCAAGAAGTTGCGGCCACTTCAAAGCTAGGAAAAAAACAAGCGCCCCCAAACCAGCTGCGGCCAGTACAGCAACTCGATTGTTGAACCCCGCCAGATTTGATGCAGACACGCCCTTGAAATATGGAGCAGGCCAAAGAAATGGTAGAACGAATACTGCAAGGCAGGTGGCGAACACGATCGCGAATCGAATGCCGCACACCCTCGACCTGATTGACATAGAAAAAGTGTAGCGTACGCCGACAGGGCTTTCACAATTGCTATCCTGAAAGCACCACAGCGTTAGCGGTACTGCTCGTCCCATGCGAATTCGCAGCACATCGATGGCCTTGCCAAAGGGGGTATATTGCAACTCGACCGCCGATCGCGTATCCCAGCCCTCTTCTGTTCCCTCGCTGTCCTTGTTTGCGCACTCATTAGCCGCCCCTACGCCAGCATGGGTATCTGCGATGACGGCCCCTATATTCTTGTCGCGCAAAAGCTCGCAGTGACCGGCCATATTGCCTACAACGGCTGGTCGGCAGCCATGCTGGTGTGGCAACTCTATCTGGGCGCAGCCTTCATCAAGCTTTTTGGCTTCTCGTTCACCAGCGTCCGCATGAGCACGCTGCTCGTGGCCGTCGCGCTGGCATTTTTTCTGCAGCGTGTGCTTGTGCTCGCCGGCATCACTGAACGCAACGCTACCTTCGGCACCCTCGCGCTCGTTCTTTCGCCGCTATACCTCCTGCTCTCCGTCACCTTTATGAGTGACATCCACGGGCTGTTCGCGGTCGTCCTCTGCCTCTACGGTTGCCTTCGCGCCCTGCGATCACCTTCCGCACGATCCACGATCGCTTGGCTGTGCTTCGCGGTCGTAGCGAATACCGTCTGCGGAACCTCTCGCCAACTGGCATGGCTCGGAGTCCTCGTGATAGTTCCATGCACCCTATGGCTGATGCGAGACCGGCGCCGCGTCCTCCTAGGAGGTTTGGCCGTTACGCTTGCAGGAATTCTCTTTATTCTGGGCGGCCTGGCGTGGCTAAGTCATCAGCCCTACACCACGCCTGAGAAGTTGGCGATCCATTTCCGCCAGATTTCCTTTCGCCATGTCGCGTCACTGTTCCTTGCCTTCTTCCTGGAGCTTCCCTTCCTGCTTCTTCCGGTCATGGCAATCTTTCTGTTTGCTTTTCGCAAGAGCCGGACCCGCATAAAATTCCTGATCGGCGGGTTGCTGATCCTATTTTTAGTTCTCGCCACGTACCCCACCCAGTTGCTTCACCATTTCAGCTGGTATCTGCAGCCGACGTTACGCGATTCTCCGGGCTGTGACTGGGTAACGATCCACGGAGAATATGAGAGCGTGAGCTATGGACTACCTCCGCTCTTTGTTCCCCTTTGGCTTCAGGGACTTCTCTCCGCCGTCTCTTTCGGTGGCGGCATCGGTCTGATCCTCTCTTTCTTTCGCCTACGCGAAATGCACGGGTCATCGGTCGACTCGCCTCCAACAATCTCGTGGAGAGAGCTCGGCATCCTGCTCGGTCCCTTCACCGCCGCATACATCGTTCTTCTCCTCTTCCGGGCAACTTCCGTAGCCAACGACAACACGGGTATATTGTTTGACCGTTATGCTCTTGGAATTCTAGTCGTAGCACTCATCTGCCTGCTTCGCATCTTCCAGGAACGGATTCAGCCTCGAATTCCGCTGGCCGGCGCCATCGTAGTCTTTCTGATGGCAGTCTACGGTGTGGTGATTACGCACAACACCTTTGCCCTTTATCGTGCCCGCGTTGCCGTAGTAGCCGAGCTCAGCCAGGCAAATGTGCCAGAAACGTCCGTGGATAATGGTTGGGAGTACAACATCGTGGCCGAACTGCATCACGCAAACCACGACAACAATCCTGGCATCGTACTTCCCGCACACGCGTACGTCCCAACACCTCCGCCCGGACCAGGCAACTGTTCCATGGTCTATTACGACGAAACCCCCCACATTCATCCTCTATATACCGTGTCGTTCGATACCAACGCGTGTTACGGTCCAGCCCCCTTCGCCCCCGTGCATTATTCCCGATGGCTCGCCGCTTCTCCGGGAACCCTTTACGTCGTCAAGTACACAGCCTTAGCCAAACCTTGAGTTCGTTTCGCACGATTATGATGGTTCCCAAGGCGCTCTATCATCCTTGATTGCATCCAACTCTCCACCCGACGCGAGGTTCCGTTGAAGACGATCAGCATTGTCACCCCCTGCTACAACGAACAGGACAACGTGGAGGAGCTCCATCGCCAAGTGCGGGAGGTCATGGCGGCCATCGGCCGCTACCCGTATGAGCACATCTTCATTGACAACAGCTCCCTGGACGAGACGGTCTCTATTCTTCGTCGCCTGGCTGCAACAGACCCCAACGTTAAGGTCATCGTCAACGCACGCAACTTTGGACACATTCGCTCCCCGATCCACGCCCTCCTTCAGGCCCGTGGCGACGCCGTCATCTGCATCGTCGCTGACCTCCAGGATCCCACCAACCTGATACCCACCTTCATCGAGGAGTGGGAATCTGGTAAGTACATGGTGCTCGGCATCAAGCGCACCAGCGAAGAGAACTCGCTCATGTTCTTTCTGCGCAAGCAGTACTACCGCGTAGCCGAAAGGCTCTCCAGCATCGAGTCCTTCCAGAACTTCACAGGCTTCGGTCTGTATGACCGTAAGGTGGTAGAACTCGTGCGCTCCTTCGGCGATCCGTATCCCTATTTCCGTGGAATGCTTGCCGAGATCGGCCTTCCGTACAAGAAGATCTACTACGACCAGCCTCGCCGTAAATTCGGTATCACGAAAAATAACTGGTACACCCTTTACGACATCGGGATGCTCGGAATCATCAACCACTCCAAGGTTCCCTTACGATTGGCCACTTTTGTCGGTTTCGGAGGCGCAGCCGTGTCCTTCCTGGTTGCGCTTCTCTACCTCATTCTCAAGTTGACGTTCTGGTACACCTTCTCCTACGGCCTCGCTCCCATGCTGATCGGCATCTTCTTTATCGCGTCCATTCAGCTATTTTTCATGGGCGTACTCGGCGAATACGTGGGAGCTATCTATACGCAGGTACAGAAACGCCCCTACGCCATAGAGCTCGACCGCATAAACTTCGACATCCCGCCCGGATTTGCCATAGCGACTCCCAGCCCCGAATCGCCGTCCATCCAACAGCCGCAATGATGCTCTCAGATTTCACGAGCCACCTTACCAACTGGTTCCCCATTTACCCCACAATCGATTCGCACGTGGTGTATGACATCCACGGAGAGAAGGGACTCCGCTTTAGTGTGCACTTTCCCAGACCAAACACTTCGGCCAATGCGGTTGTCTCACCTGGATACTCCGGGCAATTCAATTCATCAAACGCGAGCACGGAATTCTTTGTGAGATGCGGTCGCAGCGCCTCCAGGCATGCTTTCGTCGGCCCATAGATATCAAAGTCGAAATAAGCCAGTGCCACAATCGTCTCAGGGTGTTTAGCTAGATAGGCCGTAATCGACTGAGCCGCATCACCCTTGACAATCTCGAATTTCTTGCGGTGCGCGATCGGAGCCTCTGACTCGTGGTATGAGAGCACCTCGTCAAGGTGTCGCTCATACCCCGCTCCTGCGCTGTATGCGCCGTCCACGGCCAACCTGTCATCTCCGTCCTTCTCGTTCGTCCCATATAAACCAGCGAACGTATCAAAAATGATCAGCTTGCGCGTGAAGTTGAACGGTTCGAACATTCCCCGCAGATTTGTCAACAATGCGGCCGTCCGTCCATAGCACGTCCCAAACTCCATCAGCACGCCGTTCGTTCCTAACACGTGATCGCGGTACAGCTCGGTCATCGCATACATGCGCGATAGCTCCTGTCGCGTGAGGTACAGCGAAAGTTGCGAATAGACCAACTCCCGTCGCGGAATTGGCGAAGACTCAAACGTCTCCATAAATTTTGCGCGGCGATCCATTTCTTGACTGGAAGATCGAGGTGCAAAATCGGTGTTCGCGGTAGTGGACATAGATGGTTCTCCCTGTTCTCAATCGTATCAGCAGGCTTGGCATCGCTAGGCAAACCCGTAAGTGGGAATCCCTAAAACTATTTCGCCGAGAATGATCTTTCAGATGATTGGGGTATCCTCGTATTGATTTACACGGGGAGTTTGAATTGAATCTAACGCTATTTCCGCGCAACTGCCCTCTCTGCGGAGGCAACGGTTTCAAGGTCTTTGCCGAGTCGACGATTGACGAACACAAGCTCACCTCTTCGACGTTTGCTTCTCGCAAGTTGCCGGAGTACATGCATCCGCGGATGGTCGAATGCAATTCGTGCGGCATGCTCTATGCGAACCCCGCTCTTCAGCAGGAAACCCTCGGTGAGGCCTACAAAGAGGCTTCATTTGACGGCCAGCTCGAGTCAACGCTCGCTGCCCGAACCTACCGGCGCCTTCTCGAAGGCTACCGGAAGCCGCTTTTGCGTGGCGGGAGTGCACTCGACATCGGGGCTGGTGATGGCGCCTTTGTGGAGCAGCTATTGGCTATGGGATTCGATAATGCCTTTGGAGTAGAGCCATCGGATGCTCCCATCCAAGCGGCGAAACCGGAGATCCGAGGCCATCTTCGGCAAGGGCTTTTTGCTGCCAGCGAGTTTGGCCCTGAAAGCCTGGATCTGATTAGCTGCTTTCAAGTCATGGAACACGTCCCGGCCCCACTGAAGATGTCAAAAGATGCCTTTTCCCTGCTAAAACCAGGGGGGCTGTTCTTTGTTGTTGTTCACAATCGCCGCGCACTTTCAGCCAGAATCCTTGGAGAGAAATCTCCAATTTTCGATATCGAGCACCTGCAACTCTTCGATGAGCGGACGGGAGAACAATTGCTGCAACGAGCCGGCTTTCGATCGGTTTCCGTGAAATCTCTCAGCAACACCTATCCGATCGATTATTGGATCAAGCTTTTTCCTCTTCCGGCAGCGATGAAGACAGCTGTCCGCAACAGCGCGCGCATTTCCCGGCTCGGGAATATTCTGATTTCTCTTCCTGCCGGGAACCTGGCACTGATTGGCGAGAAGCCGGCAACCTAGCGGGAATTGCCTTTTTTGCCTTGCAGGCGCGAAGGCAATGATGCCTCACGCACCGAAATAATCTCGGAGCCGATCAAGCGGAAGTCGGATCTTGTGACGGCCGCTTCGCATCGTTCAGATCTTCGTATCCTGCCAGCCGATTGTAGATGCATTGTCGCAGCAGATCGGGGAGCGGCTTCGATGCGAACCTGAAAGATCTGCGATACCATTAGCACATGTCTGCCGATCCCCAACTTGCAGAGGAATTCTCCGCAAGAATTCGCGCACATGCCCTGCGCATGGCCAGCGGAGCAAACTCAGCTCATATTGGCAGTTCACTCTCGGTCGCGGATATCGTTAGCGTTCTGTATACGCAGATTTTGAGAGTAGACCCTACAAAGCCTGATTGGCCGGACCGGGACCGCCTTGTTCTAAGCAAGGGGCACGCCACTTCTATTCTTTATGCTGCCCTGGCAGAGCGCGGATTCTTTCCCCTGGATTGGCTTGGAGATTACTGCAAGGAGGGATCCAAACTTCTCGCCCATGTCAGCCATCATGTGCCCGGAGTCGAGGTCTCTACCGGTTCGCTCGGTCACGGCCTGCCCATCGCCTGCGGTATGGCTTTAGCAGCCAAGCGCGACGGAGCACCCAGCCGCACGTTCGTCGTTTTGAGCGATGGCGAGCTCGATGAAGGATCCTGCTGGGAAGCAATCCTTTTCGCCGGACACAATCGCCTCAGTAACCTTACAGCGATTATCGATTACAACAAGATTCAAAGCTTCGGCACCGTGAAAGAAGTCCTGGACCTCGATCCCCTCGCCGCCAAATGGGAAGCCTTCCATTGGCACACCGTCGAGGTCGACGGCCATGACCATTCGCAGTTGCAAAAGACCCTCAGTCGAGTTCCACTGGAAGCGGACAGGCCCACCGCGATCATCGCTCACACCGTCAAAGGAAAAGGTGTCAGTTTCATGGAGGATCGCCTGGAGTGGCACTACAGATCTCCAAACCCAACACAACTCGAACAGGCCCTTAAGGAAATTGGATACACATCGTGAGAACTGCGTTTATTGAGACACTGAAGGATCTTGCCGGCCAGGATGAACGCATTTGGCTCCTCTGCGCGGACCTCGGCTTCTCCGTTCTGGAGAATTTCGCGCAGGCCTTTCCAAAACGCTACGTGAACGTAGGTGTAGCCGAGCAGAATATGACTGGCGTGGCGGCTGGTCTTGCTCTCTCGGGTAAAATTGTCTTTACCTATTCCATCGCAAATTTTCCCGTCATCCGTTGTCTCGAACAGATTCGCGATGACGTCTGTGCCCACAATCTAAATGTGAAAGTCGTCTCCGTCGGTGGCGGCTTCGCGTATGGGTCCGCCGGATATACGCATCATGGAACGGAAGATCTTGCGATGATGCGCGTCTTACCAAACATGACCGTGCTCGCACCCGGCGATCCCATCGAGACCCGGTTACTTACAGTCGCGGCAACCGCGCGGCCCGGTCCCTGCTACCTGCGCCTCGGCAAGGCTGGCGAACCCATCGTTCACACCTCGCAGCCGGAGGTCACCATTGGCAAGGCCATCGTGCTGCGCAAAGGCGACGCCGGAACCCTGATCAGCACCGGCGGTGCTCTTGCAATGACTGTCAAGGCGGCAGATGAATTAGCCGCCCAAGGCATCTCGGTGTCCGTCCTCAGTATGCCTACACTGTCGCCGCTGGATAACGAAGCGATCCTTCGCGCCGCCAAAGATACCGGCAGAATTGTCACGGTAGAAAATCACGGCATAGGTGGTTTAGGCAGCGCCGTTGCCGAAGTTCTCGCGACCTCGACGTTCCACCCTCGCTTCGCACCCATGTATCTCCAGGCCAGACCGATCAAAGTCGCAGGCTCCGAAGCGAGCATGTATGCGAGCCACAACCTCTCAGCCAGCGAAATTACGTCGAAGATGATGTCGTTGCTCGCTTCTTAGTCGCCGGATCGCTCTACCTACTGAGTGAACCGACTCTGTGTGCGGATGATGACCCAGCACTTCACGATGAAAGGAATCTCAACCCATAATGCAGGAGCACCCCATTGCGCCGGCGGATCTCGATCTCATCTTTCACCACACCGAACCACTGTGGGACGAGATGCGCAATCAGCGCCTCTTCATCTCCGGCGGCACGGGTTTCTTCGGTTCCTGGCTCCTTTCTTCCTTTCTGCGTGCCAATCATGCTCTCGCGCTAAACGCCACCGCAACGGTGCTATCTCGCCATTCCGAACACTTCGCCGCGCGCGTTCCGCACCTCGCCAACCATCCCGCCATCACGCTCCTCCAGGGCGACATCCGCACCTTTCAGATGCCCCCTGGCAGCTTCGATTTCGTCATCCACGCAGCAACCGACGTCGTCACCATCGCTACCAACGTGCCCCCACTTGATCGCTATACGGCAATCGCCGACGGCACCGCTCGTATGCTGGACTTTGCCGCCACTCACGCCACTCGCAAGTTCCTCCTCACCAGCTCCGGCGCCGTTTACGGCAGGCAGCCCTCCACACTGAGCCACGTCCCGGAAGACTATGCTGGCGCGCCCGACGCCCTCTCCCCAGCCTCGGCTTACGGTGAGGGCAAACGCGCCTCAGAGCTCATGTGTGCCCTCTACGCCCAACAATCCACAATCGAGTTCAAGATCGCACGCTGCTATGCCCTCGCTGGCCCTTGCCTGCCTCTTGATAGCCATTTCGCCTTCGCGAACTTCATTCGCGATGTCATGCGCGGCGACACCATCCAGATCGCCGGCGACGGCACCACCATCCGCTCCTACCTCTACGCCGCAGACCTCGCCATCTGGCTCTGGACCATCCTCTTCAGGGGCCTGCCCATGCAGGCCTACAACGTCGGCTCCGAGGATGCAATCAGCATTGTCGACCTGGCCCATCTCACCGCTAGCACGCTCAACCCTAAAATCCCTATCCACATTGCGCAACGGCCAGTGGAGGGGGCGCCTGCGCTGCGCTATGTCCCCTCCACGCAGCGCGCGCAGCAGGAACTCAACCTACGCCAGACCATTGACCTTACCGAGTCCATTCGCCGCACCGCGGCATGGCATGGCTTCCCCAGCTAGAATCTGCCGCTCGGCGATTTTTCGATCTGCTCCTGACTGCGCAGTCAAACCTGATCGCTGAACTCTGCGCCCGATCAACCGCACATCCGAGCCAGCGGGGAACCCCTCCTCGTACCTTATAATCGGCTCAATATTGTTTCAAGGAATCCATCGGATGAAAGCAGTTATTCTCGCAGGCGGCCTCGGTACCAGAATCAGCGAAGAAACGTCGCTCCGCCCAAAGCCAATGGTTGAGATCGGCGGCCTGCCCATCCTCTGGCATATCCTCAAGCTCTACTCCGCGCACGGCATCAACGATTTCATCATCTGCTGCGGCTACAAGGGGTACGTCATCAAGGAGTACTTCGCGAATTATTTCCTTCACACCGCCGATGTCACCTTCGACATGTCCAAGAACACGATGACGGTACACAACTCAGTGGCTGAACCGTGGCGGGTGACTCTCGTCGACACCGGTGAGAAGACGGGAACTGGTGGGCGCCTCAGGAAGATCGCGAAGTTTGTCGAAGGCGACGAGACGTTCTGCATGACCTATGGAGATGGAGTTGCCGATGTGGATATCACCGCTTCCATTGCATTTCATAAGAGCCATGGTAAGAGCGTTACCATGACCAGCATTCAGCCCGTGGCTCGCTTCGGCGCGCTGGGCCTCGATGACACAAAGGTCTTCTCCTTCCGCGAAAAGCCGAACGATGAAGGCGGTTGGATCAATGGCGGCTTCTTCGTGCTTAAGCCAGAAATATTCGCTGACATTATCGACGACGCCCAGATGTTCGAGCAGGAACCCATTAACGCCCTGGTTGAGCGCGGAGAGGTCCAGGCGTTCTTCCACCGCGGTTTCTGGCAGGCCATGGATACCCTTCGCGATCGACAGCAACTTGAAGAACTCTGGAGCTCAGGAAAGGCTCCCTGGAAGACATGGTAGACTGGGCCAACTCCATCTCCGAACCCAACCCGACACCCTTCTCCTGGCGGGGCCGCAAGGTCTTTCTCACGGGCCATACAGGGTTCAAAGGCGGATGGCTCGCCCTCTGGTTGACGCAGCTTGGCGCCACTGTGCGCGGCTATGCACTCGATCCCTCAACCGAGCCGAATCTCTTCACCGTTGCCCGTGTCGCCTCTCTCGTTGAAGATATTCGCGGCGACATCCGCGATGCTGTCAGACTCGAGCGAGCCATGCAGGAGTTCGCTCCCGAGGTGGTTTTCCACCTCGCCGCGCAGCCTCTTGTCCGTTACTCCTACGAAGACCCCATCGGCACCTTCGAGACCAATATCATCGGCACGGCGCGCGTCCTCGACAGTGTGCGTCGAACGCCCAGCATAGCCGCTGTCGTGTCCGTGACCACGGACAAATGTTACGAGAACAAAGAGTGGGTGTGGCCGTATCGGGAGACTGACGCGCTTGGAGGCTATGACCCGTACTCCAGCAGCAAGGCCTGTGCCGAGATCGTGAGCGCCGCCTTTCGCCAGTCGTACTTTCCCGTCGAAGCACTTGGGAAACCCAATGGTCACGGTGTCGCAATCGCCACTGCGCGCGCCGGCAACGTCATCGGCGGCGGCGACTGGTCCACCGATCGCCTCCTCCCCGATCTCGTGCGCGGCTTCCTCTCCGGTAAACCCGTCGGCATTCGCCATCCCCACGCCATCCGCCCTTGGCAGCATGTGCTTGAGCCGCTGCACGGCTACATCCTCCTCGCCGAAAAGCTCCTCACCCACGACCCCCACTTCGCCGCCGCCTACAACTTCGGCCCTTCCGATACCGACGCCCGACCCGTCTCCTGGATCGCCGAACAGATGACCGCCTTCTGGGGCAACGGCGCTTCTTGGGTTCTCGATAGCACGCCCACCCCACACGAAGCCGGCTACCTAAAGCTAGACTCCAGCCGCGCCCATACCGACCTCGGCTGGTCCCCGCAGCTCAATCTCCAACAGGCGCTCGAGCTCCTCGTCGGCTGGCACCACTCCTGGCAGGCCGGCTCAGACATGCACATCTTCACCCTGGACCAGATCGAACAGTTCAGGTCCCAGTGCGAAAAATAAGGGTGTCGCGTCTGCCTGACCCGCTGTCAACGATCGAAGTTGCTCGGCATAGGATTAGATAGAGTCGAACTCTTAGCGGCACAATTCTGACGTGAATCGGCGAAGCTTTCTCTAGAATACGTTAGGTGCCACGTTGCTCTTTTCCGGCGTCACCGGTGGAGGTCAACGCGAAGAGGAGAATCCGGTGGTGCGCACTACCCATGGCAGGATCCGCGGCACTATGCATGGAGATGTCGCCATCTTCCTCGGCATTCCCTATGGTGGCACCACACGCAGCCGCCGCTTTCAACCGCCACTCCCTCCGACTCCGTGGGTGTGCGTGATGCCGACTATCTGCCACCAGACAAAGGAGCCGTTAGTGAAGACTGCTTGCGCCTCAACGCGTCGTGCCACAAGCACTACCCAGCCGCGCACCTGGGTGTATGAGATGGATTGGGATTCACCGGTCGCAGGAGGACGCTTCGGCGCACCGCATACCGTGGATATTCCATTCTTCTTCGATCATCTCGCCGCTGCGCCCGGTATGGTCGGGGTCGGCGCACAGGGTATCCACAATGCGCAGCCGCTTGCAGACATCATGAGTGAGACGTTGATTGCCTTCGCGCGCACCGGCAATCCGAATCACGCCGGCCTTTCACACTCGCCCGCATACAACCTCAGCACACGGCCCACCATGATCTGGAATACGACGGCGATCTGGAATACGACGGCGAAGACCGTCGACGATCCGCGAGGCACGCAACGACGGCTTGCCGCGCAGGCTCATTACCGTCAACCCGGAACGTGAGCATGATGGAGCATCCCGAACACGCGATTCGAAAAGGAGCAGTATGAAACGTACCGTCACTACCCTTACTCTTGCCGCCTGCATCGCAACGCTCTCCGCGCAGGATAAACGGCATGTAACAGAACCAGAGATTCCGTCCTCCTGCGTTGTGCTAAAGACGGATCTCCATGCTGCCGACAACGCCTTGGCTGCTGTTGATGAGACCAGGCTGGATACCCAACGCATTCAAGCAGCGCTCGACCGTTGCAGCGCGGGCAAGGCAGTCGAACTGGCGATCGATGGCGACGGAAACGCGTATCTGAGCGGTCCACTGGAACTGCGCTCGGGGGTTACCCTGCTCATCGATAAGGGGGTGACGCTTTATGCCTCGCGCAATCCGCGGGACTTTGACACGACGCCGGACACCTGCGGCATCAGTGGCCCCGAGAGTCGCCCCTGCAGGCCTCTGATCTCGGTGATGAACGTGACCAACGCCGCGCTCATGGGCGATGGCGCCATCGACGGCCGCGGAGATCGCGGAGTGCTTGGTAAGACCTACACCTGGTGGCAGCAATCACGTGCCGCTGAACCCACGAACGCGCGCTACTCGGCGCCTCGCCTGATCATTGCCGATCATGCCGACGGCCTCATACTTTACCGCATCCGTCTACACAACTCGCCCAACTTCCACGTAGCCGTCAACAATACCGACGGCTTTACCGCGTGGGGAGTTCATTTGCTCACGCCGACCGTGCAGGGAACCGATGCACGCAATACCGACGGCATCGACCCCGGCAGTTCACAGAACATCACCATCACCCAAAGCTGGATCAAGAATGGCGACGACAATATAGCCATCAAGGCCAACGTGAACCATATGAGTGTGATCGACAATCACTTTTACGATGGCCACGGGATGTCGATGGGATCGGAGGCGCGTGATGAGAGTGACATACTGGTCGACACACTGACACTCGACCATACCAGCAGCGGCATTCGCATCAAGAGCAACGTGCAGCGGGGCGGCACAGTCCGCAACATCACCTACCGTAACATCTGCATGCAGGACGTGGCCGTCCCTCTCTCTATCAGCCCGTTCTATAACGGCATGACAACCGATGGCATTCAGGATCTTGGCATGAAAGGCAACCGCATCCCCGACTACAAAGACATCAGATTCGAAAATATCCTTAGCCTTACGCCCGGCATCGCACAGGTAGCCGGCCTGAACGCTCAGCACCTCACTGAGATCACTCTGAATGGCGTCGAGATTCGGGGTATTCAGCCAGGCCAGGCTCATGCACAGTTTGCGAAGATTGCGGTCGGACCGAAGGGAGCCAACTTTGCCTTCATAGGCAACGAGGTCACGACCACGCCGCAAACCGTACCCTTAAAGACGTCTTTCTCCTGTGAAGGTAAGCTTGTTCCCTATCAGGAGTGACGAGATCAGAACTCGGGAGTTCTGATCTCACACAATAGTAGTCGTGATTTCAACGAAGAAAGGTAGGAGTCCGCATGCGTCGTCGCATCGTCTGTTTGACCTTGCTGGCAGCAACATTGACATTCTGCAGTGTTCACGCGCAGATTGCCCTCATGTCACGGAACGCTGCACGACGCAAGCCCGGCACCGTAGTGCGCATCGATCTCATCGGCGACTCGACACAGACCGACAGTGCTGGATACGGTCGCGGCTTCTGTGCGAATCTAACCGCGCAGGTTGACTGCGTGAATATGGCCATGGGTGGCGCCAGCACGAAAACATTTCGCGAACAAGGCCTCTGGCAGCTCAGTCTCGCCACCAGGCCGGATTACATGCTAATTCAGTTCGGCCACAACGATGAGGAAACGCCCGAGCACCTGGAGCGCCAGACCACCATGGCGCAGTATGAGCAAAATCTGCGGACCTTTATTAGTGATGCGCGTGCAATCGGCATCAAACCAGTGCTCGTAACGCCGATTACCCGCCGCTACTTTGAAGACGGCAAAATCCACAGCGATCTCTCTCCACATGCGGTGACGATGAAGCGCGTCGCTGTGGATATGCATGTTCCCTTGATCGATCTTCACAGCGACAGCATCGCGTACCTTGACCGCATCGGTGAATTGCAGGCACAAGCACTTGGCATCACCAAGAAAGATCCCGAAAGAAATACCATTCCCGACAAGACCCACCTGAACTGGGAGGGCAGTTATGTCTTCGGCCGTATGGTCGCAGTCGACGTCGGCAAAGCGGTTCCAATGTTGGCGAAATTTGTGAAACCCAAGGCGGCCGTGTTGCCTCCAGAAGGCCGACTCGCCATGCGTATCATCCAGAAAGCTCCCTTCGCCATTGTCCTGGTAGGCGATTCCACCGTCGCGACCAGCGGAGGCTGGGGCCCTGGTTTCTGCGCCACCTTGACCCCCAATGTCACCTGCCTCGACCTCGCAGAAAACGGCCGAAGTTCGAAGAGCTATATCGACGAAGGTCTCTGGAAAAAGGCGCTCGCCGAGAGGGGCCAGTACTATTTCATCCAGTTCGGGCACAATGACCAGAAGAGCGATCCGGTACGCCATACTGATCCGGACACCACCTACTCGGACAACCTGCATCGCCTTATCCGCGACACACGTGCCATCGGAGCCATTCTCATCCTCGTAACTCCGCTCTCCCGCAGAAACTACCGCGACAAGCAGCTCGTCATCGACGCGCTCGCAGAGTATGCTGTCGCCGCGCGTCGTGTAGCCGCCGAGGATAACGTGACGCTCGTCGATCTCTACGCGATGTCACCCAAGGTGCTGGAAGGCATGACCCAGGAACAGGCCGACGCTCTCGACGCGATAGCGCATCCCGATGCCGCCGTTGAGATGGGAGGCGCTGCCCAACCGGATCGCACACACCTCAACGCGAAGGGAAAGCGGGTCTTTGGTCGCATGGTTGCGGACGATACCGCCCGCGTCGAAGTGGAACTTGGTCCCAACATCGAAGGCGTCCCCGATCATCGCGGGTGCGCTGCGCCATGACGAAACGAATGTGACGTATACCCCTAGCTTTCGACAACGATTGCACGTTGGGTTCAAGGTGGCGGCCCACATGGGGCCGCAATACCTTGAATCACTGCGGGAAAACGAGGAGATTGTGGCGCGGAATGTGACGGCGAACTTGTTTGAACGGCATATCAAGCCTGTATTCCTGAGGGAACAGGCGCAGTTCCGATGCTGATGGGATTAGCGCGTCGCACGATCAATCCCTTTTCGACCGCGAACGATGATGGTTATCAGCGAAGCGCTACATCTTTTTGTCCTGGCTCGCGATGCCGGGACCGTCGATCAAAGAAATTCAGGAACTCACAGGCCGCTAGTCAATCATCGTGTTGGCACGATAGGGTCATCTGTTGCCTCAACACCGGCTCTCGGTCGCCGAGCGGATCTCTGGACCAGCACCGCAGAAACCAACAGCCACCAGAACGGTCACTGAGCAAGATTCCATTCAGATCTACCACGGCTAAGAAGCCATAACCTATTGATTCCATGGTCCCCGGAGGGGACTTGAACCCCCACGACCGGTTAAGGTCTGCGGATTTTAAGTCCCTTATCGGCACTTGGCAGGAGATTGCAGAAGTAAGCAGTATGAGCTAAAACATTATGAATAAAGGCTAAATTTATTTATCGTGTGGGCATGAGCTTGCTGGAAATCGCACAGTTTCACGGTACCAATAGCACCACAGTAGCACCAGATTTTGGCAGGAAAGCTAAGCAGTTGTGGTTCCTACTCGCGCTTCAACGGTGGATGCCAACCCAGAGTAATACGGTACCAGCCGCGATGCTCTCCTGATAACTCCCAGATGACAATCGGCCGCCCGAGAGTGGCATTGAAGGGATTGCTGCGGTCCCCTCCGAGAAAGGGCCAAGGACAAGAATGGCTACAAACCCGATGAGGTACGGGTTCCGGCCCATCAAATAGCCTTCTTTTGGTCCGTTACGCCATCTGACACAACGTTTAAACAGTTAAACAGTCCTCCGTTCAGCAGCCGGACCTAACTCTCGCCAGATCTAAAAGGGCGACGAGGCAACACTCAGACAGTACCTTGGTGCCGGGAGGGAGGGGCGAACCCCACGAGGTTGCCCTCGGCGGATTTTGAGTCGCGAATGTCTTTCCTATTCGATTATCTACCGAGTGTATAGAGGCCTAGGGTGCGCAATCACCCACCATTGCCGCAGCACGATTCGCAGACTCACCATGCTATCTGGGGCTATGTCTACCGCAATCTTGCAAACAGCCCCTCATTCGGCCCCCAAAAGCGATAAGCATAAACGCCTCGAGGAGGTCCCCGGGTCAATGCGGCCAAACCGAACCCGGGTCTCGAGAGTTCCCTGCTGAGATGTGAAATCGAAGTTGCCGAAAACGCCGTTTTGCGGGAAGTACAGGGGGGTGCTAGTTCTCGGACGGCTTCTCCACGGAGTCGACCACGATGACTTCTATCTGCTCCTTCTCAGGTTTGAGCTCCAAGCCGAGCTGCTCTTCGAGGGCGGTGAAGAGTGAGGGCCACTGCTCGCCGGAGTCGCTTGGTGCCGCTCCAGAACCGGGATCGACGGACGTCCAGTGCAAGGTGAATTCGTACTGGTCGGTGAGGCCGGTCTTGTCGACCACCGGGCGGGCGATGATCTCAGGCTCTGCCGTGAGCGACCTCGACAGGTTGCTCAGCAGCGCGAAGTGTCCCTGCATGTGGCCGCGGCTGTAGTAATTAATGCGGCTCTGCGGCACGCCCGCCTGCAGGTCCTTTTCGGGGACCGGCGGCTGCAGCTTCGAGCCGCCTTTGGCTACGATCAGCGCAAACGCCGGCATCTCGCGCAGCTCGCGATGGAGCTGTAAGTGGAATCGCTCAACGAGCAGCTCTCGCAGCACGACACGGCGCTCTTCGTCCACAGGTTGCTGCGGCGACTTGCTCCAACGCTCTGTTGTCGCGGGATCGACCTTGACCTGGACGTCGAATGCGTCCGAGAGCGTCCATGCAGGCCCACCCTGAACCAGACCTTTGACGCTGCTGGGAACGCCGTACGCATTGGCGATCATCCCGCGCAGCGTGATGCCTTCGAGCTTGAATCCGTCGGGTTGTCGCCAGTACATCCCCAGGTGCTCCTTCGCGGGATCGCTGGGTTTTACCGTCGCGACCTCAAGATGCGGCGCGGCTGTCTGAGCGTGGATTGGGAATGAGGTTGCGAAGATGGCTGTGAGAAGCGCCACCGCGCGACGGTACCGTCTGCACTGTTTACTTGCGGATCTCATTTTCACGCTCTCGCGTGGATAGCATGCACCCTTTAGATTGAAATGTTCCGGTTTTCGCGTCAAGCTGCTACCTGGTAACCGAACTGCATGCAAAGTCGCATTTTCGGCAACTTCGCTCTACGGGCCTTCCCAGTCGGGTTCAAGACCTATCTTGCTCATTCATAGCAGAGACGATCCGCTGACGTAGCCCAAGTAACGCTCTGTAGTCTCAACGGACCGATGTCCGAGAAGGAATTGAATTTGCTCAAGCTCGCCTCCAGCTGCATGGCAGAGCCTCGCGCCGGTGCGTCGTAGATCGTGTGGGGCTAACTTATCTATCCCGACAGCGTGTGCCTTCTGTTTTACGATTCACCAAATAAGCTTTTCGCTAATTCTCGAACCCCAGACGGTTCCTGTGCGGCTTACTCGGCGAAAGATGGCCCCTTCGGTGATCTCGGCGGCAATGAGCCATTGGTCGAGGGCCGTTTTCACCCAAAATGGCACCGGAATCGTTCGGATGTGGCCACCCTTTCCATATAGATTGACGATCGCCCAATGCTCATCCCTTTGTTGAAGGTGACCGAGCGTCAACCCGGTCAGTTCGGCTCGTCTCAAACCGCAGCCAAGAAGGATTGACAGGATCGCATAATCTCTCTTTTCACGAACAGAGTCAGTTGCCGGAACGGCTAACATCCTCCTTCCCTGATCCGCGGTCAGCCAGTTCCCGAGACGCAGTCCAAGGCGTTTGGACCTTTGACGCGGCGGATTCCTGCGGCCAGGTCAGGATTCAAAAGGCCGTTGTCGGATGCATCGTAGGCGAGTCTACGGACGGCGGCAAGCCGAAGGTTAATCGTTACCGGGGCAAGGCGACGTACCTCAAGGTCATAGCGATACCTGAGCACCACGGTTCGACCAAAAGCCAGGCGTGGCTCCGAGCAGTACCAAGTGATGAAATCTTCTATTGCGGCCCGTAGGTTCGCTTGGATGCGGCTGAGCCGAGGCTTTGTAGGGCAGATGACTTGGAATGATCGAGATCCGGTAAACGCAGGATCGGGCGCCGTCGCCCTTACCTGTGCGCTATCCACCAGCCGCATCACCTGCAGCGTAACGCCATCTGCAGTCACAGTGAATGGACAGGCAACCGCGACGCTCACCATCAACGTCGCTGCCGAAACGGCTGGTCGGCTGGCCACCCGTCGGCAAAGACAATCCGGCTGGCCAGTCGCTACGGAATGGCTCGCCTGCTGTTTCCTGTTGCTCGGCGGCCGACCCCATCGCAAGCTCCGTCGAAGCCTCTCGTTCGGTCTCTGCCTCTTTGCCGCGCTCCTTACGACCAGTTGTAGTGGGAATTCCACCTCCACCCTCCGCCGCCGCCACCCCCGCCAATACCAGTGCCGGCCCTCGTCACCTATGGCGTAGGGTGACAGGCACTTCAGGCAGCCTTGTACACAACACGAAGATCATCGTGGTCATTCCCTAATCCCATAGCTTGAGAAAATCTGGACGTCGGGCTGAACCTTGGCCAGTGGGCTGCAGCGTCGACCAATGAAACTTCGTTTGCCCCATCGAGGTAAAGTCAGGCACGAGGCCGCGCCGTTCAGTTCTCATCTGGCGGCAATAGGCATTTCGCCGAAGCTAACCAACGGGAAGCTTCCGAAGCACGGTGTTACCGGCAACTGTAGCGAAGTTGCCGAAAACCCGACTTTGCAGGAAGTTCGGCGCGTTAGCAACTAGAAGCGTTTCTAAGGACTAATTCTGGATTAGACCAATCCTTCGCATTGCGCAAGTTGCCGGACCCTCACCTCATCTCGGAACGGAACTGCCACGATTATCTACAGTTAGTAGCGAACCTCTATTCGTGCTCTGCACCGAAGGGTGATACGCCGCCGGCAGCGTCACCCATTCGGAAGCGCATACTCCGCTCCACGCCGGAACTCCAACCCTCTCCGCGATTCCATCATTCCGCTCCGAATAAACGACACATTTTCAAGGGGACAGCTTGCCGCTCCAAATCGGAAAGTCGCGTCGTATCCGCCTTGTTCCTCCAATGATCTAAAATCAACCCGATGCCTCTGGAAGGTCACTATGAGTCGAGTCCTCCTCATCGACAGTCAAGACCCGATCAGCCGGGAAATTGGAGAACGTCTGGCCGCCGACGGCTTGCCCATTGAGTACGCCGCCGGCCACATCGACGCGGTCCATCGGCTGCGCTGCCGGGCCTTTGGTCTCATCGTCACCAGTGCCGAGGGCGTAATCGAAGAAGCCCTCGCGCTGCTCGAGGAAATGAGACTTATACGCCCCAGTCTCAAGTGCATCGTGCTCGCGCCTTACAGTACACCGAACGACATCATCGCAGCTCTGCGTGCGCGCGTCTTCGGATGCTACACGCCTCCCTTTGACGCGGAAGAAATCGCCGGCGTCGTGCGCAATGCCGCCATGAGCGACGATTCGAATGAAGACATCGAAGTCGTCTCTGCACGCCCGGGCTGGATTGCCGTACGAGTCAACTGCCGGCTCGCCACTGCCGACCGTCTCATGTCGTTTGCAAGAGAGTTTGCCGCGCAGCTGCCCGAAACCGCGCGTCAAGAGATCATGTTCGCGCTTCGCGAGATCCTCATCAACGCGATGGAGCACGGCGCCAAATTCAATCCCGATCAGGTTGTCGAGGTGAACGCCATCCGCACCGCCCGCACCATGACGTTTCGGGTCCGCGACCCAGGCGCGGGATTTCGCAAGGAAGACATCAGCCATGCGGCGCATGCCAATCCTGCAGACGACCCCACGGCTCACATTGTCCTGCGTAGCCAGCAAGGCATGCGCGCTGGAGGGTATGGCATGCTGCTTGCCGCCGGCACGGTCGACGAACTCATCTACAACGAAACCGGAAACGAAGTCATCCTCATCAAGTATTTAGATTAGTGCGCACAAAGGCCATCCTCGTCGGCACCCCCGCTGGGTGCGGCACGGCTGAGGCGCTTGCACCAGAGGCGGGAGGAATGCCGATTGCCTGTTCTCGATGTACTACCGGCCTGTTGAGCCAGCGACTGTTGCCCGTTGACCGCTGAGACAATCGCGACGAGTGGTAAATCGCCAATGTGCTCACTGGCTTTCGAATAGCTACCTGAAAGTCGGCTTATCGGAAGCGAGCGGCTCACTCCCGTAAATCGGCGTTATGGGAAACTTGGCCGATCCGACGGCCAAAGCTCCGAAGTTGCCGAAAACCTGACTTTGCGGGAACTTCAACTCGAAGCTGCGGGACGAGTTCCTCAATGGCGAACTCTTTTACTCGATGAAGGAGACAGGGGCGCCGGCCAAACGATGGCGCGTCCACCACGACAGGATCAGGCCGCACTCCTCGCTCCGCTATCGAACCCCAGGCGCCGGAGGCTTGGACGACACAACGAGAATGAGGTGCGTAGAGCCGACAATCGCTACTCACATCCCGCCTCCACGCACCTCACGTGGCAACTGTCTTAACTCAGAGATAGCTGCTCTACATTATTAACAAACAATCTGGTAGGAAAGGTCAGGCAGACCATGAGGACGGCAACGCTTTGCGTGAAGCTGAGCATCTGCTGTCGTAAGCAACACCTGTTCGACATCCCCAATGAATACAACGAATTTGACACCCTGTTAGCCCAATGTCATGATGAAGCACGCACTGTATTATAGACCTGACCTCAGCAGAAGTAATCGTTAACTAAGTCAGAGCCATAAGCTTTTTGTCATCGACAGCCACGAGTTTAGATTCCGGGCTGATCGCTTGTCATCGTTCCTGGACGTGCTTTTCTCCCAAGTAGGTCATATCGAAGCGCCACTGACAGGTGCTAACGCAACGCCATTTCTGGAGGACATTTGATGAGACGCATTTGTGCGGTAGCACTAATGTTGGTGGGTTTGTGTTGTTTAACGGCCTACGGGCAGACGTCGACGACCTCTCTTCGAGGCGTCGTCACGGACTCAAGCGGCGCGCTGGTACCAAAGGCAACTGTGACGCTTTCGGACAAGGCGAACGGAACGGGCTATCAAGCGCTCACCAACTCGGCGGGGTATTACATTTTTCCGGTCATCACTCCGGCAACATATTCCATCGATATCACGTCGGCGGGGTTTGCTCCGCAAAGCAGGTCTGCCGAGCTGTTGGTGGACCAGCCGGCGACGATCAATTTCACGTTGAGCGTGAATGCGAGCAAGGAGACGGTGAACGTGAACGCGGCCGCGCAGGATCTAAACCTGACGGACGCGACTGAAGGAAACGCTGTTGGCAACGAGACGATTGAGGCGCTGCCGATGGACGCGCGCAATCCAATCAGCCTGCTGACACTGCAACCTGGCGTTCTCTACCTCGGACCGATCAATACTGACAGCCGCACGGGCTCGGTCGCAGGCGGACGGTCGGATCAGGGCAACATCACGCTGGACGGACTGGATGATAACGACCAGACGCAGGGCACGGCGTTCAGTGGGATTCTGCGATCAACGATCGACTCGACTGAAGAGTTTCGCGTTGTTACGTCCAATGGAACTGCAGAAGCGGGACGTTCATCTGGCGCGCAAGTGAACCTGGTGACGAAGAGCGGCACCAACCACTACCACGGTTCCCTTTACGAATACTATCGGCCGACAAATACCGTATCCAATAACTTCTTCAATAAGAACAGCCAGATCCTTCAGGGCCTTCCGAACATTCCGCAGAAGTACATCCAAAATGTGTTCGGTGGCAGCATCGGCGCGCCAATCATCAAAGATAAGCTCTTCTACTTCTTCAACTATGAAGGCACTCGCATAGGAACCGACACCGTGGTTGGAGCTACGGTGCCAACGGCGAGTTTCATGCAGGGCGAGCTGGGCTACATAAACACAACCGGAGCCACGGATTACTTGTCGCCAGCGCAGGTGACAGCCCTGGATGAACCTTGTACTCTGCCTGAAAACTATTTCGACGGAGCGACGGTTTGCCCGAATGGTCCAGGCCCGAACCAGGCGGTGCTCTCATATCTCTCGAAGGTGCCAACGGCTACGAGTACGATCCTTGGTGATGGCATCAACTCCGGCGCATATTATTTCGTCTCGCCGACGCCGAGCACACTGAACACCAGCATTGTGAAGATCGATTACGTACCGAACGCGAAGCATCACATCTTCGGGCGCGGAAACCTGCAAAAGGATACGGCGTCGGGCGCGGAGAATCTCCCAGGTCAACCACCGGCAACCTTGTACGACGACAACACCAAGGGAGCTGCAGGGGGATATACGTGGATCCCCAACGCAAACCTGGTGAACGACCTGCGTTACGGATATGTCCGCCAGGGCTACCAGTACGGAGGCGTGGGCTCAGGCGAATATGTCGACATCTATGGGCTGACACAGCCTACCGCCCAGACGCGCAACAGCTTTCTCCACGTACCGGTGAACACGATTGAGGATACGTTGAACTGGACCCTGGGCTCACACACCATCGCCCTGGGCGGCACCTGGCGCCAGATCACCGACGAGACAGGAACGGATGCGAACTCGTTCGGCGGTGCTTCGACCAACTATGCTTATGCCGATCAAACCGATTTGCCCGCACCCGCCAACATTTCACCAGGCTTCTACAGCGATTATTGGCCCATAGCGTATGCCGACCTCATGGGAATCGTTCCTGAGGTAGTGGGGGCCTACAACTACGCGATCACCAGCCCAACGACCGGTACAGCGCAGCCGGAGGGCGCCTTTCTCCTACGGGACTACCGCATCAACGAGTTTGAATATTTCGTGCAGGACACGTGGCATGCCCGCCCGAACCTCACGATAACGTACGGCTTCCGCCACTCGATTCTTCAGACCCCCTACGAGATTCATGGCCAGGAAGTAGCGCCGACCACCAGCACCAATGCCTGGTACAAGGGGCGCGAGGCGGCCGCGCTCCAGGGAGAGATCTATGAGCCGGATCTTTTCCTGGCACCGGCAGGCAAGGCGAACCATGCACCGGGGCTGTATCCCAAGCAGAAGGACAACATTGCGCCGCATATCGGCATCGTCTTCTCGCCCGATCCAAGGACGTCGATCCGCG
>Ga0302311_10002015_pt1 | contig 23437 bp, 19 predicted proteins | sample III_Palsa_N1_3_FD_200449 | JGI IMG/M metagenome (GOLD analysis project Ga0302311, IMG submission 200449) | Peat permafrost microbial communities from Stordalen Mire near Abisko, Sweden - III_Palsa_N1_3 | ecosystem: Environmental > Terrestrial > Soil > Palsa > Peat permafrost | place: Sweden... | reverse complement strand
GCGTCTTGTGCGCCCGCCGCACGCCGGTGGTCGGCGCATAGGCGATCTGATCCAGCTCAAGGCTCACCGGCGCATCTCCCCTGCTCCTGCCCGAGAGAGTCAAACAGTGATCGCGGGCGGGCGCCAGCTTGAAACGGTGGCGGTCAGGATCCGGTGGTTGCCGCGGACGCGCTAGCAGGTCGCGCGCCGACGAGGCGGTCCAGCCCGCCAGCGAGCAGCCTTCCGATCAGCCAGGTGACGCCCGCGCCTTCTTCGCCCTTGGTCACCAGATCCACTTCAGCTTTGAGCGCGGGCAGGGCGTTGGCGACCGCGGCGGAGAGCCCGCAGGCGGCCAGGAACGGGTGGTCGTTCTCGGCGTCGCCGACGCCGAGGGCCTCCGCCGGCGTGAGGCGCAGGGCGCGCAGGCCCGCGACCAGGCCGCTGCCCTTGTCCACCCCGTCGGGCAGGACCATCACCGAATCCTTGTTGAAGATCATCCGCCACGGCAGCTCCAGCGCCTCGATCGCCGCCGCGACCGCCTCCTCGTTGGTGCGCAGCGTCGCGACGATGGAGCGGCCGATCGCCAGCGGCTCGACCTTGCGGCGCTTCAGCTCGTCGATGAACGCCGTCGGCGGGGGCGGGCCGAGCGGTTCCTCCGCCCTGCCAGGGCGATAGAGCAGGGCGCCGTTCTCGGCGACGACCGCATCGCAGATGTCGACTTCCGGGAAGACCCGCCGCAGGTCCGGCAGTTCGCGGCCGGTGACCATCAGCAGCTTGCGCCCGCTGGCCTTCAGCCGCACGAGCGCCTCCAGCGTGGTCTTGCTGACCACGCCACCGCTGGCGAGGGTGCCATCGTAGTCGGTGGCCAGGGCGCGGATCGCCACGCCGTCAGCTCCAGGCCAGCTCATCCCTCTTGTCGTAGTCGTGGAACGCCTTTTCCAGGCCGCCGATCACCTCGGCGGCGGTCTCGAACAGCGCCTTGGCGCGAGGGTCCTGCAGCGTCTTGATCTCGCTGCGCAGCTCACTGACGGTCTCCTTGAACCGTTTTTCCATCAGGGCGGTGTGGGCGCGCGGATCGCTGGGGTCGAGTTCGGCCATGTCGTGGTCTCCTAGTCCCTAGCCGAACCTTCCGGCGCCGTTCCGGTTCCGCTATCACGGCGCGAAACCGCTCAAAGCAGCGCTTTTTCTTGGGCGCCTTGTCGATGGAAGCTTCGCAGAGCGCGCCCGACCCGACCCCGCCAGGCCGAGGATCGGCGCTCGAGGTCTTCGCGGTGTTCCTGAAGCTGGGCCTGACCTCGTTCGGCGGCCCGGTCGCCCATCTCGGCTACTTCCGTCAGGAGTTCGTCGAGCGGCGCCGCTGGCTGAGCGAGGCGAGCTTCGTCGATATCGTCGCGCTCTGCCAGTTCCTGCCGGGCCCCGCCTCCAGCCAGACCGGCCTGATGATCGGTTTGTCGCGGGCAGGCTACGGCGGCGCGGCCGCGGCCTGGCTCGGTTTCACCATGCCGTCGGCGCTCGCCATGGTGCTGTTCGCCTTCGCGGCGCCCGCACTGAGCCGGACCCTGGGCGGCGCCTGGATGCACGGCCTGCGTCTGGCCGCCGTCGCGGTCGTCGCGCAGGCCGTACTGGCCTTGACCCGGTCGCTGGCGCCGGATCGCGAGCGGGCCACGTTAGCGGTCGCCGCCGCGCTCGCCGCCCTTTTGCTCCCATCGGCGCTGACCCAGCTCGGCGTGATCGCCGCCGGACTGGCGCTGGGCTTGGCGTTGTTGCGGCCAGACCAGGATGCGCCGCGCCCGGAGCTGCCGGTCATGGTGGGACGCAGGGCCGGCGCGGCGGCGCTGGCGCTGTTCGCGGCGCTGCTGTTCGGCCTGCCCCTCGCCGCTAGCGCGACGGGGAGCCACGGGCTGGATCTGTTCGCCAGGTTCTATCGCGTCGGCTCGCTGGTGTTCGGCGGCGGACACGTCGTGCTGCCGTTGCTGCAGTCGCAGGTCGTGCCGCCGGGGTGGATCGACCAGCGCGCCTTCCTGGCGGGCTATGGCGCGGCGCAGGCGGTTCCCGGCCCGCTGTTCACCTTCGCCGCCTATCTTGGCGCGGCGATGGGACCGGCGCCGAACGGCTGGGCGGGCGCGGCGATCTGCCTTGGCGCGATCTTCCTGCCGTCCTTCTTCCTGGTCGTGGGGGTTGCGCCGTTCTGGAACGCGCTGCGCCGGCGGCGCGAGGCGCAGGGCGCCTTGATGGGCGCCAACGCCGCCGTGGTCGGCCTGCTCGCCGCCGCGCTCTACAACCCAGTCTGGACCAGCGTGGTCTCGACGCCGACGGACGTGGCGGTGGTGCTGGCCGCGTTCCTGCTGCTGACCGCCTGGCGCGCGCCGCCGTGGCTGGTGGTGGCGCTCAGCGCCCTGGCGGCGGCCACGCTATGAGTCAGTCAATGGGCTTGGCTTAAGCGTTCGCAAACCAGCCCTGGCTAGGGTCCGCGCGTCCAGGTAGAGCCCCGTGTCCCACATCGCACCCGACTCCGAGCTGAGCGCCGCCTGCTGCGGCTGGGATCGCCTGCGCCTGCCGGTGTGGGTGTTCGATCCGGTGAGCTATCGCGGCCTGTACGCCAACCCGGCGGCGCTGAAGCTGTGGGGGGCAGCAAGCCAGCAGGAGTTGCTGGCCCGAGACTTCTCGAACCTCTCCGTCGCGGTGCGCACCCGTGTCCAGCGGCTCGCCCAGGCCACCGCCAACGGTGAGGCGGTCAGCGAGCGTTGGACCTTCTATCCGCGCGGCCGGCCGGTCACGGTGCAGGCGCTGATCTCGGCGCTGCCGCTCGGCGACTCCCGTTCGGCGCTGTTGTTCGAGGCGGAGGCGGTCAGCCCAGAGGAGGCCGAGCGGCGGGCGGTCGAGGCGCTGCGCCACACCTCCAGTCTGATTACCCTGTTCGACTTGGACGGCAGCGATCTCTTCGCCAACCCGGCGGCCTTCGCGGCCTATGGCGGTGAGAGCCGGTCCGACTTCGTGGGACGCTTCTCCAACGCCGCCCAAGGGGCGGCGGCCCTGCGGCGAGTGGTGGAGGGCGAGGTCCTGGCGGAGCTGCGCCAGATGCGGACGCGCGCCGGCGAGCGCTCTCACCATCTCGACGCCCGCAAGGTGCTCGATCCGGTCACCGGCCGCGCCTGCATCCTGCTCAGCGAGCGCGACGTCACCGCCCAGGTGGAAGCCGAGCGGGCGCTGGCCGCGGCGCACGAGCGCGCCGACGTGGCGATGGCCAAGCAGCGGTTCCTGGCCAACATGAGCCACGAGCTGCGCACGCCGTTGAACGGCGTGCTGGGTTTCGCCAGCCTCCTGGCGGCAAGCGGCCTCTCGCCCAAGCAGTCGGCCGATCTCGCGCGGATCACGACCTCGGGCGAGGCGCTGCTCGGCTGCATCAACGACATGATCGCGCTGGCGGAGCTCGACCAGGGCGAAGTGAGCCTCGATCTGGCCCCGTTCGATCCCGCTGATCTGGTGCGCGAGGGGCTCGCGTCGATCGGGGCCGCAGCCGCGGCGAAGGGGCTCGGTCTGGAGTTGGTGTCGCCGGATAGTGGTCTGCTGGTCGGCGATCAGGCCCGGCTCGGGCGCGTGCTCGGCGCCTTTCTCTCCAATGCCGTGAAATTCACTGAAGGCGGCGCGATCACGCTGGAGCTAAGGCGCCGCGCGGCTGCGCAACCCGGACGCACGGTGCTGGAGATCGCCGTCAACGACACCGGTCCGGGCCTCAGCGCGCAGATGCAGGCGCGGCTGTTCCAGCGCTTCACCCCAGGCGACGACAGCCGCGGCAAACAGTATGCCGGCGGCGGGCTGGGCCTGGCGCTCGCCAAGGAATTGATCGAACTGATGCGCGGCGAGGTCGGCGTAGATAGCACGCCGGGCCGTGGGGCGCGGTTCTGGTTACGGGTCGAGTTGCCGGTCGTCGACGCCGGCGTCTCGGCCGCGCCGAGTGCGCAAGCGGAACCGCCGGCGGCGCGGCCGCTGGCGGTGCTCTATGCCGACGATAATGAGAGCAACCGTCTCCTCGTGCAGACCGTGCTGACCAGTCAGGGACACCGCTGCGATCTCGCCAACGACGGCGCCGCAGCGGTGGCGGCGGTCCGCACCGGCGACTACGATCTGGTGCTGATGGACATCCAGATGCCCGTGCAGGATGGCGTGGAAGCGACCCTGGAGATTCGGGCGCTGCCCTGCGACATTCCCATTCTGGCGCTCACGGCGAATACGCTCGCCGATCAGTTGGAGGCCTACGCCGCCGCCGGCATGCAGGATTGCATCGCCAAGCCGGTGAACATGGTCGAACTGATCACCAAGGTGACGCACTGGGCCACCGGCCCGGCCAGGATGCGGGCAGCCGCCGCCGTCGCCTGAGCGACGTCAAAGCAGCAGCGCGAGCCGGGCGAGATCGCCCAGCTTGGCTTCCACCGTCGGCTTGACCCGGTCCGACGACGCGCCAAGCTCGGCGGCCACGTCAGCGGCGATCCGGTCCACGGTCCGGGCGCCGTCGAGCCCGGCGATGAAGGCGAGGCCGGCCGCGTCGCCGATTTCCACCACGGCGTGGCGCAAGGTGGTGATCCGCCGCTCGCCGCGCGCGGCCTGCAGCCGCGCCAGCGGGCTTACGCGCGGCCGCTCGGTCACCTCGGTCGAAAACGGCTGCGCGGCGCTGTGCAGGTCGAGCGCGCCAGACCAGTACATACGCAGCAGGGCGCCTAGCCGCTCGTCGTCGTCGACCAGCTCGGCGATCGGCAGGGCGGCGGGCCAGGCGGCGCTCAGGCGCTCGACCACGCGCTGCAGCGCCGCGTCGCTGAGCTGGAACTGCAGCGTCCCAACCTCGTAGACGCCAAGCTCCACGGCCTTGGCGGGTGTCGCGGCATAGAGACCGCGCAGGCGCGTCGGGTCGGGCCGGCGATCCAGCGCCACGCTGGCGTGGACCAGCAGGTTCTGGCGATAGGCCCGCAGCACGTCGAAATCGAGTTCCTGGGCGTGGGCCAGGACGTCGAAATCCGGATCGTCGAGGGCATAGGGCGGGCGGAAGCCCTCGCCGCAACGCGTGGGGCCAGCCTCGGTGAGGAACTGCAGGCCGTGCAAGGCGGCGTGGTCCAGGAACTGGTGCAGGTGCACTGGCTCGAACACCTCACCGAGTTGGTCGTGCGCCAGCACCTCCGGCGGGCGGGCGAGCAGGTCCTGGCACTGGCTCTTCACCAGCTGCTCGAACGGCGCATCGGCGCTGTAGGTCTCCACCATCCGCTGCAGATGCTGGGTCGCCGCCTGCAGCCGCGCGGTCGGGCCCTCGAGACCGCGCAGGTGGAACAGCAGCATCTCACGGATCATCCGCTGCGCGTGGCCGCCGGGGAGGGCGTTGTGGCTGATGAAGGCGACGCCGTCCGGCGCCAGGTGATGGTGGACCCCGGCCATCAGAGCGCCCCGCGCCGGCGCGGGGATCCAGGAGTAGAGCCCGTGGGCGATCACATAGTCGAAGCCGCCGGCGCCGAAGTCGGCCGCGGCGACGTCGCGCGCCTCCAGCCGAATGTTGGGCAGTTCCAGCGCGTCGACGACCTCGCATCCCCGCTCGATCGCCCGCTCGGACAGGTCGAAACCGACGAACCGGCTGCCCGGATAGGCGACGGCCATCGGGATCAGGTTGGCGCCGTCGCCGCAGCCGATATCCAGCACCCGGCAGGCAGCCGCGGGCGCGAACGGCAGGCCGAACAGCGCCGCGTGGGTCGCCAGCCGGTCGGGGTGGGTCTGGCGGAACGTCGTGGTCGGATAGGCGATCTCGTCATAGGGGGTCGCCATGAGCGGTGGGATCAGGCCGTGGCGGGCTGCGGCGCCGCCTCCGCCGGCGCCGCAGCTGGCGGCTCCGGGCCCAAGAAGGCGTAGTCGAACGTCGAGTCCTTTACCTTCACGCCTATCGTGGCCACGGCCTCGCCGGCCATCTGCCGCTCCAGCAGGGCGATCGAGAGCTCGGGCAGCATGGTGTTGGTGAGGATTGCGTCGATCATCCGGCCGCCCGAGGCGACCTCGTTGCAGCGCGAGACCACCAGGTCGACCACATCGTCGCCGTAGTCGAACACGATGCCGTGGTTGTCGGCGATGCGTCGCTTCACCCGGTCCATTTGCAGTCGGACGATGCCCTTCAGCATGTCCGGGCTCAGCGGATAGTAGGGCAGCACGATCAGGCGCCCCAGCAGCGCGGGCGGGAACACCTTCAGCAGCTCCGGCCGCAGCGCCTGGGCCAGGCCTTCGGCGTCCGGCGCCATCTCCGGGTCTTCCGAGAGGCTGGTGATCAGGTCGGTGCCGACGTTCGAAGTCAGCAGGATCAAGGTGTTCTTGAAGTCGATGTAGCGCCCCTCGGCGTCGTCCATGTAACCCTTGTCGAACACCTGGAAGAACATCTCGTGGACGTCGGGGTGGGCCTTCTCGACCTCGTCCAGCAGCACCACCGAATAGGGCCTACGCCGCACCGCCTCGGTCAGCACGCCGCCCTGTCCGTACCCGACGTAACCGGCCGGCGCGCCCTTCAGCGTCGAGACGGTATGCGCCTCCTGGAACTCGCTCATGTTGATGACGATCATCGAATCGTCGCCCGAGAACAGCAGTTCGGAGAGCACCAGGGCCGTCTCAGTCTTGCCGACCCCGGACGGTCCGCACAGCATGAAGACGCCGACCGGCTTGTTCGGGTTGTCGAGCTTGGCGCGGCTGGTCTGGATGCGCTTGCCGATCGCCTCCATGGCGTGGTCCTGGCCCACCACCCGCTTCTTCAGCTGGTCGGCGATGGTCAGCACCTGGGCGATTTCGTCTTTGACCATCCGGCCGATCGGAATGCCGGTCCAGTCGCCGACCACCGAGGCCACCGCATCGGCGTCGACCACGCCGAACACCATCGGCGTGTCGCCTTGGGCTTCGCGCATGGTCTTGAGCGCGGCCGTCAGAGTGGCGACGTGGGCCGGATCGTCCGCGTGCGGCGGCGCGTCGGGCGTGCCCTCGGCGGCCTTCACGGCGACCTCGCGGGCCGCGGTCAACGCGTCGCGCGCGGCGCGCACGCCGTCCAGCGCGGCTTTTTCCTTCTCCCACTTGGCGCTGACCTCGTCGAAAGCGGTCGTGGCCTCGGCGATCTGCTCCTCGATCTTGGCGATGCGGTCGCCGGCGTTGTAGTGGCCCTCGCGCTCACGCCTGGCTATGTCGAGCTCGACGTTCAGCAGCTCGACCCGCCGCTTGCGGTCTTCCACCGGGGCGGGCGTTGAATGCTGCGAGACGGCGACGCGGGCGCTGGCGGTGTCGAGGAGCGAGACCGCCTTGTCGGGCAGCTGGCGAGCGGGCACGTAGCGCTGCGACAGCTTGACCGAGGCCTCGATCGCCTCGTCCAGCACCACGACGTTGTGGTGCTTTTCCATCATCGGCGCGACCGAGCGGATCATCGAGATCGCCTTGTCGGTCTCCGGCTCGCCGACGTTGACGGTCTGGAAGCGGCGGGTCAGCGCCGGATCCTTCTCGAAATACTGGCGATATTCCGCCCAGGTGGTGGCGGCGATGGTGCGGAGGCGCCCGCGCGCCAGGGCCGGCTTCAGCAGATTGGCGGCATCGCCAGTGCCGGCCGAACCGCCGGCGCCGATCAGGGTGTGGGCCTCGTCGATGAACAGGATGATCGGCTTGGGCGAAGACTCCACCTCGTCGATGACCTGGCGCAGGCGCTTTTCGAACTCGCCCTTCACGCTGGCGCCCGCCTGCAAGAGGCCGATGTCGAGCGCGCGCAGGGTCACGTCGCGCAGCACCGGCGGCACGTCGCCGTCGACGATGCGGCGGGCGAAGCCCTCCACCACCGCGGTCTTGCCGACGCCGGCCTCGCCGGTGAGGATCGGGTTATTCTGGCGGCGGCGCAGCAGGATATCGATCACCTGGCGGATCTCGGCGTCGCGGCCAACGATCTGGTCGATCTCGCCTTTGCGCGCCCGCTCGGTCAGGTCGATCGAGAACTTCGCCAGCGCTTCCCCGGTCGCCGCCCCGCTGGCGCCGTCGGCGCCCGGCTCGCCGTCTGTCGACGGCGCGGCGCCGGCGTTCTCCGAGCCGGTCTCGGACGATCCGGCGCAGACCTGGGCGAATTCATCGCCCAGCTTGTCGACCTGCACCTTGCGCCATTCGGCCGAGATCGACAGTAGGGCGTTCTTCAGCTGCGAGGTCTTCAGCATGCCGAGGATCAAATGGCCGGTGCGCACGCGGCCGGCGGCGAACATCAGCGAGGCGTAGAGCCAGCCTTTCTCGATCGCCTCCTCGATCTGCGGCGAGAAGTCGGAGATCGCGGTCGCGCCGCGAGGCAGGGCGTCGAGCGCCGCCACCGTGTCGCGGGCCAGCGCCGCATCGTCGATCGCGAAGCGGGTGCGGATCATGCCGACGTCGTTGCGCGGATCCTGCAGCAGGATGTGCATCCAGTGCGCCAGCTCGACATAGGGGTTGCCACGCATCTTGCAGAACCCGGTCGCGGTCTCGATCGCCTTCAGGGCGGTGGAGTCCAGTCGCCCGAACAGCGCTGACCGGCTGATTTCGCTCATGACCTAAAGCCTCCCCGCCATGCGCCGCGCGCGTCGGCCCAAGCGCGCCTCGGCCCGGACGCCGCCGGCGCCGGTCGGCGCCATCCAGCTGGTCCATCCCATCCTGGTGCGCCCGTCAAGCCGCGCGGGCCGCGCTTCGCGTTCGTCGAGCTCGACCTCCAGTTCCCATTCCAGATGCGACGGGGTGAAGGCGTCAAGCGCCTCGGCGGCGATCTTGAACTGGGCGCCGGTGGGCAGGAAGCTCTCATACTCAGCGAAGGTGCGCGCCCGCACCACGACCCGGTAGGCGTCCGTGTAGGCCCGCACGCTGGAGCCGGCGACGGAGTCCGCGCCCAGGCCGTTGAAGCCGCCGGGCGGGCCGAGCCGGCTGCGATCGCCAGGTTCGATGTCGCGCCAGCGAGGCAGGAACTCGATCAGGCGGACCGGCGTGCCCAGGAGGTGGGTCAGCGCGTCCTGCACGCCGGCGGCGCTGCGGTGCGAGGCGAACAGGCTGGCATAGTGCAGCCGCGCCCGCGCCGGAAACGCCGCGTCGGCCGGTACGTTCTCGCCGGCGCCGGACAGGGCGGCGAGGTATTTGCCGAAGCGGTCGTCGTCTGGGCGATCGGCGTGAGCCACGGGCTGAGAGTCGGCCCAGGCACGGTAGAAGAACTGCAGCATCCGCCCGGCGAGCATGTCGAGGAAGCGGCCGAACGGGTGCTTTTGCCCGTAGCGCCGCTCGTTCAGCGCGAACTCGCTGAGGTGCAGGGGCAGCGGGCCCATCGGGCCGGTCAGGCCCAGCCAGTAGCCGTTGACGTGGGCGCGCTCGCCCTTGATCTCGATCGACTCCAGCGTCGAGTCCGGGAAGGCGACGTGGGGGGGCTGATTGAGATCAACGATGTTCTGCGACGGCAGGCGCGAGTCGCCGATGCGTGGCAGACCGGGCGCGCGCGCCTCCGCCGCGCGCAGCACCGGAAAGACGCCGTAGCGCTTGGCCGCCTTCGCCACCTCGGCGAGGTAGCTCAGATGTTCCGGCGTTGCCCCACTCTTGGCGGCCATTGCATGAACGTCCCCTCCTGGACGGATTCGAAGACACACTCGGTGAAGGAGTTGATGGTGGCGAATTCGGCCAGGAATCGCTCCAGCACCGCGGAAAACAGGAACATGCGCGCGTTCTCGTAGGAGACGTCATCCAGCTTGACCCGGATGCGCAAGCCGCGCGCGAAGGCCAGCCGGTCGTGGCCAGGCACGCGCCGCGTCACCGGCTCCGAGTGCACGGTCAGCAGCCCGTCGACCTGCCGACGCGTCGTCGCATCCTCGATCCGGCCGTAGAGCGCCAGGTGGTCGCGCAGGATCGACGGGTCGTCATGGTCGGTGGGCGCCAGGCTGGCGTAGTTGGGCGTCAGGTGGCTGATCACGCGCCAGGCGCCGTCGGCCAGGCCCATCGGCGGCTGCGGCCGAGTGGGGGATCGCAGCACTGTCACCGCCCGCACCGGGCCGGCGGAGATGTTGAAGTCGGTCGCGCCGCCGAAGCGCAGCAGCTCCGCCAGCTCGCGGTTGGTCACCAGCGCCCGCACGGCCAGCTCGGTGATGCGGTCGACGCTGGCGGCATCACCGGGCGCGGTGAGACTGAGCCAGGTCTCGGTGCCGAGGTAGTCGGTGCGGCGGCGCAGGCGCTGTTCCTTGGTCGACAGCCGCCTGCGCTTCAGCCGGGTGGCGTAGAACACCGCCTCGCGCCAGTCGTAGAGCAGGGCGCCGAACGCGTAGAGCGGCGCGACCGGGCGCGGCTCGCCGTTCTGGGCCCCGTAGGCGGTCACCTCCAGCACCCGGTAGACCTCGAAATCCAGCGGCCGGGTGCGATCCGGCATCACCTGGAACTCGTGCTCGTAGGGGCGGACCTGCACCCGGCCGAGCTGCTTTTCGAACAGGTTGATCGCCGGCGCGGCGAACAGGCGGAAGTTCTGCGGGCTGATCGCCTTGGCTAGCGCCGGGGCGTTGCGGCTGAACAGCAGCACCACATCACAGGCCTCCGCGCTGCCGGCGAAGGCTGGCGCCAGGTCGTTCAGCTTGATGAACTGGAAGCGCTCGGGGCAGGCGAAATACTCGCTGAGCAGCCGATAGCCGCGGAACGAGCGTTGTTCGTGCGGCAGCAGGGCGCACTCGTCCTCGAAGCCGTGCTGCTCGGGCAGCGGCAGCTTGAACCAGCCCTGCTCCCCGGCGCCCGATGTCGCCGAGCGGGCGATCACCGCCAGGCTTTCGCCGACGATCTGGCGATAGAGCTCGCCCGGAATGGTCTCCGAGCCGGACAGGTAGATCGGCAGCTCCGCCGGCGCAATCTTCGGCAGCGGCACGCCGCCGGCGCCGGCGAAGCGCAGCCGCAGGCCGGCTTCGGCGCGGACGCCTGCCGCCGCCGCGAACGGGGCCACCGCCGCGCGGGTGGCCAGGTATTCAGCTTCGGTGATCTGCAGCGGCCACAGCGTGACCGGATGGCCGGTCTTGAACGTCACCACCGCCGCGCCCTGGTCCTTGGCGACGGAGGTCAGCTCGGTCCCGCGCGGCAGATCGAAGCCTGCGACAAGCGACTGGTCGCTCATCTGTGGCTCGAACGCGACCACGCACATCGACGGCGTCGGCGCCAGGTAGTGCGGCTGGATCGCCTGCAACAGATGCTGGGTGAACTCGGGGAACTGGTCCTGGAGCTTCAGGTTCACGCGCGCCGCCAGGAAGGCGACGCCCTCCAGCAGCCGCTCGACGTAGGGATCGACCTCGGTGGGTGTGGCCAGGCCGAGCCGGCCGGCGACGCTCTCGTACTCTTCGCCGAACTCGCGCGCGGTCTCGCGCAGATAGATCAGCTCGTCATTGTAGGCGCGCAGCAGGCGGGGATCCACGGGTCCTACTCCCGGACCGTGACCGACGCCGTGTCAACCTCGATGTCGGTCTTGAACTCGACGGGCATGGCCTGCACGGCCGCCGTGACGTCGCCGCGGATGACGTAGGTGACCGCGTTTTCCTTCTCGACCGCCTCGAGCGCTTCGACCTCGAGCCGCTTGGGGTCCATGCGCGGTTCGAAGGCGCGGATGGCGTCGCGAATCTCCCGCGCGCGGCCCTGGATCACGCGCTTGGTCAGGGTCTTGCCGGCGAGGTCGGGCACGCCGTAGTTCAGCACCGATGTGCGGACCTCGGGGTAGGGGGTCAGGTCCTGCACCGCGCCGAGGTTGGTGGTGTTGAGCAGCCAGCTCAGTTCGCGCCGCACGGTAGTGCGCAGCGCCGCCTCGTTGAAGCGCTCGATCCGCGGCACGGTGTAGAAGCGCATCACCGAGCCGCCGAGGTCGGCGGCGCGCCGGTCGTTGTCCGACTCGCGCAGCCCCTCGATCTCCAGGTCCGCGACCAGCTTGTCGAACAAGGTGGGGTTGAGGCGGCTGGCGGCCATCAGCTGAACTTGAGCCGCCGCAGCGACAGGATGCCGACGTCCGATCCGTCGCTGAGGGTCCATTCGTGCTGGCCGAGGCCCGCCTGGCCCCACGGCTGGCCGGCCCAGTCGGTGCCGCGCGCGAGGCGCAGCGAAACGTCGCCTGCCGCCTCGCTGCCGGGATAGCGGGCAGGCAGCAGGGCGGCGACCGACTGCCCGGTCTTGAACGCCAACTGCGCCGGCAGCCAGACGATGTCGCGCAGGTCCCTTGGGCCCTCGGACTCGATCTTCTCGATCGCATCGAACGGCACCAGGCCCCATTGCCCGGCGATAATCGCTTCGATCGCGGGGCCGAAGCGGACGTCGCCGTCGGTGATCCACTCGAACGGCGTCCCGTCCAGGTCGCCGGGCGTGTCGGGCGCGGCGTCGAAAGCCTGGTCGCGCAGGGCCGCGGCGTCGTCGGCGCGCCCCTGGCAGAGCGCCGAAAGCGCGCCGGTGAGATCGCCGGCCCAGGTCGAGGAGCGCACCAGCAGGGCGGGCTGCGCCGCGCCGGCGAAGACCTGCGCGCGGAACTTCTCCGCCTCGATGGCCTGGCCATAGGCCACCGCCAGCATCTGAGCTTCGGGCGACAGCTGGGCCAGCGCGCGCAGCTGGATCAGCGCCTTGTCCCATTCGCCGCTGACACACAGCAGCTGGAACAGGAACATGCGTGCCTGTTGGTCCTGCGGACCCTTACGCACGGAATCAACAAGCGACGCGCGGGCGCCTTCAAGGTCGCCCGCGCGCAGCAATGCATCGGCATCGGCCATGGCTGAAACCTTACGAGGCCGACGGGTCGACCGGACTACTCCGGCACGTTGCCAGGAATGTTGAAGGAGAAGTCGGGCGATGCGCCGGCGCCACCGGTGTCAGCCTGTTCTTTGTAGGCGTGCTTGAACTTGGCGAAGTTCAACGAGATGTTTTCGGTCAGCCTGTCCTCGCCGCCGCTACCGCCGGTGGAATATGAGGTGATGAATACTTCCTTCATCGTGATGGTCAGGTACTCGAGCGGTTTTTCGCCCGCCGCGCGGACGACGAGCGTGACCTCCCCGATGTGCTTGCCCACGCAGGTGGCGTTCACGATCGCCGGTGAGGCGAGGTCGACCCACTTGGTGATGTTGATATCTGAGACATCCACCTTGCTAGCCCCGGCGCCGCCGCCGTGGTGGGCCGAGCCGGCGTTCGCGAGGGCCCAGCTCCACGCGAGCACGTCGATCTCGCCCTTGTGCTTGTCATCCTTAGACTCGCCCTTGATGTCACCAAGTTTGAGGAACATGTCGACGCTCACGGTGAACTCCTTCGGCTCAGCGTTTTAGTGGGAAGTCTGCAGCAAGAAACGCGGACTAGGTCGCGGGCTTGGGCAGCCGCGAGACCATGCTCAGCGACACGTCCATGCCTTCCAACTGGTAGTGCGGGATGAACCTGAATATGCCGCGATAGTAGCCCGGATTTTCCTCGTCCGGGATCACTTGAATTGACGCCGCCTTCAAAGGTTTGCGAGCCTTGATCTCCTCGCTCGAGAAGTCGGGCTGGGCGTCGACGTATTGCATGACCCACGATTGCATGTCGGCGGCCAGTTGCGGCGCCTCCCGGGTGCTGCCGATCCAGTCTCGCACCATGCACTTCAGATAGTGCGCGAAGCGGCAGCTGGCGAAGATGTAGGGCAGGCGGGCCGACAGGTTCGCACTCGCCGTCGCCGCCGGATCCTCGTAGGCCTTGGGCGCGTGCAGCGTCTGGGCGCCGATAAAGGTGGCCTGGTCGGTGTTCTTGCGGTGGATCAGGGCCATCAGGCCAGCTTTGGACAGTTCGGCCTCGCGCCTATCCGAGATGGCGATCTCGGTCGGGCATTTGGCGTCGAGCGAACCGTCGTCGGTGGGGAACATCGCCGTCGGCAGGTCTTCCACCGTACCGCCCGATTCGACGCCGCGGATGCGGGTGCACCAGCCGTAGGTCTTGAACGCCTCGGTGATCCGCACGCCGAGCGCATAGGACGCGTTGAGCCAAAGGTAATTGTCGTGGCTGCCGCCCCCGTTGTCCTCCTCGAAGGCGAACTCCTCCACGGGCTCCGAATTGGCGCCGTAGAGCGTGCGGCCGAGGAAGCGGGGCAGGGTGAGCGCCATATAGCGGCTGTCGTTGGTGTCGCGGAACGAGCGCCAGGCCATGTACTCGGTCGCGTCGAACTGCTTGGCCAGGTCGCGCGGGTTCGACAGCTCTTGCCAGGTCTGCATGCCGAGCAGCTGCGAGTCCGCGGCCGCCAGGAACGGACAGTGCGCCGCCGCCCCTATCTTGGAGAGCCCCTTCATCACCTCGATGTCGGGGGCGGTGTGATCGAACGAGTAGTCGCAGACGAACGAGCCGAACGGCTGGCCGCCGAGTTGGCCGAACTCAGCTTCGTAGATCTTCTTGAACAGCGGGCTCTGGTCCCAGGCCGCGTCGCGGAACTGGCGCAGCATCCGCCGCGTCTCATCCTTGGAGATGTTCAGGACGCGGATCTTCAGATCCTTGCCGGTCGAAGTGTTGCCGACCAGGTACCAGAGGCCGCGCCAGGCGGACTCCAGCTTCTGGAATTCCTTGTTGTGGATGATCAGGTTGATCTGTTCGGTCAGCTTGCGGTCGATCGCCGCCTTCATCGCATCGACGGTGGTGAATACGTCGTCGCCGACGATCTGAGCGTCAGCCAGCGCCTGCTGCGCCAGCGTTTTGACCGCCTGCTCGATCCGCTGCTCACGGACCTCGGTATTCGGCTTGAACTCCTTGCGCAGCAGAGACGCGAAGTCGTCGACGGCGATCGTCTCCGCCTCGGCGACGGCAGCTTCCTGTTGAACTTCCTGAGCCATCACACTTCCTCACATTTCGGCGAACAGGATCTACTTGGCCTCGTCGGAGGCTTCCTCGCCCTCGGCGGACTTGGCCGCCGCGAGCGCCTTAAGCAGATCCGGGTCCTTGAGCACCTTGTCCAGCAGGCCCTGCGCGCCGTCCTTGCCGTCCATGTAGACCATCAGGTCGTTGAGCTGCTCGCGGGCTTCGAGGAGCTTGGCGAGCGCTGGGACGTTTTTGGCGATTGCGCCAGGCCCGAAATCGTCGAGCGATTTGAACGTCAGGTCGACGCCCATCTTGCCTTCGCCGGTTAGTGTATTCTCGACGATGAAAGCCGCGCGCGGCGCGATCGCTTCCATCTTCTGCTCGAAATTGTCCATGTCGAACTCGACGAAGTCTCGCTTGTCGAGGGTCTTCTTCTCCACCAGCGACTTGCCGGAAAGGTCCGACATCACGCCCATCACGAAAGGCAGATCGACCTTCTGGCGCGACCCGTAAGTCTCCACCTCGTATTCGATGTGCACGCGCGGCGCGCGGTTTTCCTTGATGAACTTCTGGCCGCCCTTAGCCGACACCATGGCGATACTCCCAAGGTCGAATGGCCGATGTTCCAGCCCGCCCCTCGCAGACTTGAAGCATATAACGGTGTTCCAGCCTAGCCCTCACCCGCTTGAACCGCCGGGCGGTTTGCGCTGGCTGACGAGGACGCGCTTGGCCTCGTCCAGCGAGTTCGGCGCTATGTCTTCCAGTAGCGCGAGGAAGTCGAGACTGACCCATTCGCGGACCCTTTGCAGCGCCGCCGGCACCGGACTGGTCGGCTCGCGGCGGCGGTAGTAGTCGGCGATGGCGTCCATCGCCTTGATCACGTCCTCGCGACTCTCGACTCGGCCGCCGATGCGCGGGCCGGCGCCAGCGCCGGCGTCCGAACTCGCGACGGCCGCCGGCTGGGCTTCATCCTCACCCGCCGCTGGTGTGCTGGTGAACGACTGCACCGCCTTCTTCATCTGCGTGATGAGGTCGTAGGTCGGCTGGAAGTTGGCGCCCGTGTCGCCGTCGGCGTTGGCGGTGAGCACCGTGTCGGCGCGCTTGACGGCGGCTATGATCGCATCGAGCCGGGCGATGATCTCGGTTAGCGCCTCGTCCGGCGTCTCAGCCAGGGCGGCGCGAAACATGCCGTAGCCGTCCGCCGCCTCGGCGCCGGCGCGGAAGCGCTCGAAGTCGGCGCCGGAGAATCGCCCGAGCCGCGGATGCTCGAGCAGGGGCGTCCGCTCCAGCGGGCCAAGGAACTCGCCGCGGCGGGCCAGCGATTCGCAGGGCCCCTTGCGGCCCTGGAAGCCGTATTCCTCCAGCTGAGGGTGAACCTTGGCCCAGTACTGCTCGAGCAGGCCGGCGAGGTAGAGGGCGCCCGTTTCCACCAGCGCGAGCTGGCCCGACCTGGCGCCGGCGCGGGTGAGGTAGACCGCCAGCCACACGTCCTTGGTCCGCGTGCTCTGCTGTTCGATCTGGCCGATGATCGGGCGCCAGTCGATTTCGGCGGCGGCGCTGGCCTCGCCGCTGGTGTCGATCGAGACCGAACTGTCGAACGCCTGTTCGATGGCGCTGCGCTCGGCGTCGTAGGCGAGGTCCGGGCCGACCGGCTCCTCCTCGGACACCGGCGCGAGCAGTTCCTCAAGGTCCATCGCAACCACCCCCGATCGACGCCGCGAGCGTCGGCTTTGCAGACCCGCGACGCCAAGGCATGCGACAGCTAGCCTCGTTCCGCAAGCCGGCTGTCGCCCAGCCCTTTGCGGCGGCGCGCAAGGCTCGTGTAAGGTGCGACGCAACGGGGTCAAATCAGGACCCTGGACGAGGACGCCCGAATGCTGGCTCGAGAGGCCGCCATCTCGCTGCCCATCCCGCAGGCCGCACACCTCGAGCGATTCGAGTCGGTCGAGCGGCTGAGCGAACCGTTCGTCATCGTCGTCGACGTGATCTGCGAGGAAGTGGAAGTCGATTTCATCACCCATCTGGGCGAGGCCGCGCAGATCACCGTCGCGCAGGATGGAAGCGCGCTGCGGACCTTCAGCGGCCTGATCTGCGAGGCGGAGTTCCTGGAGGAGATTGAAGCGGGGTACCGCTACCGACTCACCCTGCGGCCCTGGCTCTATATGCTGACCCGCAACCTCGATTCGGTGATCTTCCAGCAGAAGTCCGCCGTGCAGATCATCCAGGCGGTGTTCGACAAGCGCAATTGCCAGGACGCCGACTTCACCAAGCTACAGAAGTCCTACCCGACCCGTGAGTACTGCGTGCAGTATCGCGAGAGCGACTTCGCCTTCGTCTCGCGCTTGATGGAGCAGGAGGGCATCTACTACTTCTTCGACCACCGCGACGGCCGCCACGTCATGGTGCTGTGCGACGATCGCGCGTCGCACCCGGACAGTTCCTACGGTGACCTGGAGTACGGGCCCTCCCAGCAGACCGCCATCGACGACCGATTCTGGCGCTGGACCGAGACCGTGGCGAGCGGGACCGAGAACAAGGCGACCTTTCGCGACTACGACTTCACCAAGCCGCAGACCAAGCTCGAGGGAACCTACACACTCGCGGCGGCGACGTTCGACGGATCGACCGAGACGCCGGAGGACGAGCGCCGCATCTCGGACGCGGGGACCGCGCCGGCGGGCTCGGCCAGCCCGCCCGACAAACCGGAGATCTACGACTACCCGACCCCCGGCTTCACCGAGAACGATCGCGGCAAGACCCTCGCCGAGACGGCGATGCAGGCCCACCAGGCCGAGCGGCGTCATTACCGCGGCGTCGGCGACACGGTCCTGCTGGCCTGCGGTCAGCTGCTGGACCTGCACAAGCACCCGCTGAGCCGCCTCAATCAGAAATACCTGGTCGCCGGCATGACCTACCGTGTCGTAGCGCAGAGCTACGTGTCAGGCGGCGATGCGGCGGCTCCCGAACAGCCGATCGTGGTCGAAGTACACGCGACGCCAGCCGACGTGCCATGGCGGGCGCCGCGCGTAACCCCCTGGCCGGTGGCGCGCGGCCCGGAGACGGCGACCGTGGTGGGGCCGGACGGACAGACGATCTACACGGACGAATACGGCCGGGTGAAGGTGCAGTTCCACTGGGACCGGGCCGATCCTTCCGCCGATTCCACCTGCTGGATCCGCGTCGCCTTCGCCTCGGCCGACAACGGCTTTGGCCACATCGTCCTGCCGCGGATCGGCCAGGAGGTGGTGGTCGACTATCTGAGCGGCGATCCGGACCGTCCGCTGATCGTCGGCAGCGTCTACAACGCCAGCAAGAAGCCGCCTTATGCGTTGACCGACGAGAAAACCAGGTCGGTCTGGCGCAGCCACAGCATCGACGGCGGCTCCGAGGACTACAACGAGATCAGCTTCGAGGACAAAAACAGCGAGGAAGTCTTCAACGTCCAGGCGCAGAAGGACCGCACGACGCTGGTCAAGCACGACGACACGACGACGATCAAAAACAACCTCTCCAAGACGATCCAGGAAGGCGACGAGACCCGTGAGATCACCCAGGGCAAGCGCACTACCACGATTCAGCAGACGGATGCCCTGACGATCAACCAAGGCGACATCACCACCGACGTGAAGGTCGGCAACTTCACGCTGACGGTCGATCTAGGCACGGTGACGATCGAGGCGCTGCAGAGCATCACCTTCAAGGTCGGCAAGAGCAAGGTGACGATGACCCAGACCGGCATCGCCCTCGAGGGCTTGATGCTGTCGCACGAAGCCACGGTGCAACACGATATCAAGGCTGTGCTGACTAACGTCCAAGGCTCGGGCATGGCGACCGTCAAGGGCGGCGTCGTGATGATCAACTGAGGTCGGGATGGTCGATTGGACACGGGTGAAATGGTCGGAGGCGGCCCAGGTGATCGAGCAGCTGGACTGGGCCGACGACCCGGGCGACGCGGCGCGTGGGCCGCCCGAGCGGTACTTCGAAGGTCTGCGCCAGGCTCGGCGGCTGGAGGACGCCGTGTTCTTCCTCGGCATGGCGCTGCCGCGTCACGAGACCGTGGCCTGGGCGGCCCGATCGGTGCGTGACATCAGCGAGGGCCACGAGCGGCCGCGCGCCGACTCCGACGCGCTGAAAGCCGCATTGCTCTGGGTTCAGGATCCGAGCGAGCCACGCCGCCGCGCGGCGTTCGACGCGGCTCAACTGGCCGACACCGGCTCGGCCGAACGGCTGACGGCGATGGCGGTGTTCTTCTCCGGCGGTTCGCTGACGCCCGAGAACGTCCAGCCGTTGCCGGCTGCGAACGATGTCGCCGGGCGGATCGCCGCCGGCGCGATTCTGGTCGCCGCCGGTTTGCGTCCCGATCGGATCGCCGCCATCAACCGGGCCTTGGACGAAGGCGACGCCATCGCCAGATGGGGCTTGAACGGCCCGCGCACATGACCCTCGTTCTGACTATCACCAACGTGGAGCGGCTGGAAAACGGCCTGCCGACCAGGCTGCGGCTCGACCGCCATGGCGCGGTGATCGGCCGCTCGCCCACGGCCGACTGGAGCCTGCCGGACCCGCAGCACTACATCTCCTCGGTCCACTGCGAGATCGACTACCGAGACAGCGCCTACGTCCTGGTCGACAAGAGCACCAACGGCACCTTCGTCAACGGGGCCCAGCAGCGCCTAGCCGGGCCGCACACCATCGGTCCCGGCGACGTCGTGGTCATTGGCCAGTATTCGATCCGCGCCGAGCTTGAAGGCGCCGCCGGGGCGCAGGCCGCCCAGCCGCCGCCGCAGCAGACGCCGGCCTGGGGCGGGTGGCAGCCGCAGCAGGCCGCCGCCGGCGTCGATGAAGCCAGCTGGGATCGGACGCCGGCCGCGCCGGCGATTTCGGGCCAGGGCGCGATGTCGGGAAACTGGGCCCCGCCGGCGGTCGACGCGCCGCCGGTCGCTTCGGCCTGGGCCACGCCGCCGCCCCCCGTCACGCCCGCCTCGGGCTGGTCCAGCCCGGTGAACGACGCCCCGGCCGCGCCGAGCGCGGTGGACGTGTGGGGACAGCTGGCCGCCAGCAATGTGGTCGACTGGGCGCGAGGCGGCTTCGGCGAGCGTCAAGCCGCGCCGGCGGACCCGCTCGGGATCGGGTCCGGCGGCCCGCGCCTGCGCCCCGATCCGCTTGGCCTCAACGCGCCCGCGCCGGCTCAGGCGCCGCCGATGGCGCCCCAGGGCGCGCCGCAGCCTGCGTCTCCCGGCTGGGCGTCTCCCGCCGCCTCGCCGGCCCCGACCTCGGGTTCCGCCGCCCAATCACCGCCGGGCTGGGGGCCGCCCGCCGGCGCGGGCCCCGCGCCGATGACGGATCACACGCCGGACCCCGCGCCGAACTGGGCCGCGCGCGCCGCCGCAGGCCCCGCGCCAGCGATGGGCCAGCCGGCGATCCAGGCCGGCGTCCAGGCCGTCGACGCCGAGCTGGCGGCCTTCCTGATCGGCGCGGGACTGCAGCCGAACGACCTGAAGGTGAGCGGAGCGCAGGCCATGACGTCGGCTGGCTCAGCCCTTCGCCGCGTGATCTCGGGGCTGGTGGTTATGCTGGAGGCGCGCGCACGGGCCAAGGCCCAGCTGGGCGCCCAGGGCACGTCGCTGGAGTTCGACGGCAACAATCCGCTGAAGTTCGCCCGCGCGCCGGAGAAGGCGATCGCCCAGCTGCTGAACCCGCCCGAGCGCGGCTTCATGTCGGCGGACCGCGCCATCGACGACGCCTTCCGCGACCTGCAGGCCCACCAGATGGCGACGTTGACCGCGATGCAGGGGGCGCTGGCCGCCACGCTGGCCCGGTTCTCGCCGCAGGCGATCCGCGAGCGCGCCGAGAGCCAGGGCTTCCTCTCCAAGCTGCTGCCGGGCGGGCGCGAGGCGACGCTCTGGCATGCCTACGAGCGCGAATTCGAAGGCGTCGCCCGCGGTTCGGACGAGGCGTTCATGGACGTCTTCGCCAAGGAGTTCCGCCAGGCCTATGAGCGCGTCACCGCCGACATGAAGCGAAAGCCCTGACGCGATGGGCATGCCCGCGGCGCGCGTCACCGACATGCATGTCTGCCCGATGGTGACCGGGGTCGTGCCCCATGTCGGCGGCCCGATTCTGCCGCCCTGCGCGCCGACGGTGCTGACCGGAGGGCTGCCTCAGGCGCGGATTGGAGACTTGCTGACCTGCGTCGGACCGCCGGACGTGATCGCGCTTACGTCTTTCACGGTTCTCGTCAGCGGCATGCTGGCGGCGCGGCTCGGCGACATGACCGCACACGGCGGCGTGATCATCCTCGGCGACTTCACCGTGCTGATTGGCTGAGTCGCCGCGTCAGACTGCCGCCGCCGTCAATGTGGCTGGCCGTTGCCGAACATCCGCTGCCACACCGATGGGCGATGACCTGGCTCCGGGATCTGCGGCTGGGTCCGGATCGGCACGGCCTCGGGAGGTTGCTCTTTATCGGCGCCAGGATGGGCGTAGTAGCCAGGACGCGGCTTGGCCCGGACCGGCGGCGCATTGTTCTGCACCTTGTACCAGGTCATGGTCGCCTTCCATCCGCCTGCCGCGGCGGCCTGGCGCACCTGGTCGATCCAGGAGACGTTACGAACGCCGGGCGGCGTGGCCAGCAGCGACGGATCGAACGGGCCGGCCCCGGTCAGCAGCAGCAGCCCGCTCGTGCCGGCGACATTCAGTGCGTCGGCTGTCACCGTGTAGGCGTCGCCGCCCTGATCGACGATCGAGCTGTCGCCCTGCCGCGCCGCGTCGAACGCCTTGCGGCTGCCCCAGATCACATTGATGCGGCCGAGCGGATCGAGCCTCAGGAGCGCGAAATCCTGCGCCGGGCTGCGCGGCGCCAGCGTGATGGACGGCTCGCCGGCGAGCTTGCCGTCGGCCGCGCGGCTGATCTGGTAGGATGGCTGCGCCGAAGCGAGCGCCGGGCCGGCGCCGCTCGGGGCCTTGAACGAGCGGAAGGCGTCCAGCGCCGCGCAGGCGCCCTGATCGGCCTGGGCGACCGCGCTGGTGTCGACGCCGTTCGCCGGCAGGTTGTCGCCGGCCTCTTTGGCGGCGGCCAGCACCGAGTCCTGGACCGTCGCCGGCGAGCCGGCCGCGCCGGAGAGTTTCACCGGCTGGCCGTTCTGGACCGGCCCGACCACGTCCAGCCAGCTGCAGGACAGGTTGGCCAGTTCGTCGCTGATGGCCTGGCTCGCAGTCACCGTCGGCGTGGTCGCAAGGACCGGCCCGGCGATGGTCGCCCCGGACGCCGCGGACTGGGCGACCTTCGCCGCCGGCTTGTGCTGCAACATCAGATAGGCCACGGCCCCGCCGGCGATGACCACGGCCGCAAGGCCGATCAGCACGATGGCCAGCACTGACGACCCGCCCTTGGCCGGCTGGGGCGCCCCCGTCGCGGTGGGGGGCGTCGTCATTGCGTGCGGCGGCAGGCTCGTCGGTCCGGCCGGCGGGATGGTCGCGCGGGTCGGCGGGATGCTCGCCCCGGTCGGCGCAATGTTGGCGATCGGCGGGAAGCTCGTCGTGGGCGGGATCGACGTCGTCGGGAACGACGTCACCGGCGGGATCGTGGTGCGGCCCTGCTCGTCGAGCATCCCCAGCACCTCATCCATCGAGCGGGCGCGCTTGGCGGGGTCGGCCGCCAGCATCCGTTCCATGATCGGCCGCAGGTCTTCCGGGATCGGGCTCAGGTCGACGCCCTGTCGGCGCTTGTCCACCGCCTCAACCAGCGTCGAGCCCATGTCGACGTCCCGCCCGGTCGCCACCGCCAGGATCACCAGCCCGAGGCTGTAGATATCCGTCCACGGACCGATCTCGCGGCCAAAGTCGCCGAACTGCTCCGGTGCGACATAAGCCAGCTTGCCAGCGAATCCGTCGCCGACGATGGTCGCCTTGCTGGGGTCGAGATCCTTGGCGATGCCGAAATCGATTATCCGGGCGCGGTCGAGCCGGCGATCGGGCAGCAGGATGTTGTCCGGCGACATGTCGCGGTGGACGGCGCCCAGTTCGTGGGCGGCGCGCAGGCCGTCAGCCAGACGTCGGATCAGGCGGCGCAGTTCGGCCGAGTCCGGATGGATCTGGCCGAGTACGGCCGTCAGCTCCACGCCGTCCACGAATTCGGTGACGATGTAGAGCACGTTAAGCAGCGGCTCGTGCGCCAGCACCCGGTACTGCACGACGGCGGGGTGCGCGAGCCGGGTCAGCGTGCGCGCTTCCTTGCGGAACATGGCCTGGACCTTGGCGTCGGCGGCCAGGCTCGGCAGCATCACCTTGATCGCGACGCGTTCGTCGCTGTTGATGTTGACGCCCTCATAGACCTCGCCCATGCCGCCGCGGCCGATCAGACGCTTGACCTCGTAGATGCCGTTCAGAACGTCGCCTACCGAGACGCGGCCGGGCGGCAGATCCGCGCCGCGGGCCGGAGCGCTCGGTGGCGCAGTGGCAGGGGCGGCGGCGCTCGGTGAAGCGGGGCCTGTCGCAGGGCCCGGGGCCTCGGGACTCGGGGTTGCGGGCTGGGCCGCGGATGCAGGCGTTTCGGCGGCGGCGGCGGCGGGCGGCGTCGGCTCGGCGCCGCTGGTCGGCGGGCGCGACGGCATGAACACCGTCTCGGTGTTGTCCTCTTGGTCGGGGGGATCCGCGGACATCTGCCTACCTTAAACCGCCG
>Ga0302311_10002012_pt1 | contig 23462 bp, 20 predicted proteins | sample III_Palsa_N1_3_FD_200449 | JGI IMG/M metagenome (GOLD analysis project Ga0302311, IMG submission 200449) | Peat permafrost microbial communities from Stordalen Mire near Abisko, Sweden - III_Palsa_N1_3 | ecosystem: Environmental > Terrestrial > Soil > Palsa > Peat permafrost | place: Sweden... | reverse complement strand
ACGTCAAATATGCTGATATAGATGACCAGCGAGAAAATCAGGACGACGAAGATGCTCTGCGTCGTCACGATGAAGTTGACCGGCAGCGAGCGGCCGCGCAGGCGCCCGATCGTCGCAAAAACGATCTGGCCGCCGTCGAGGACGGGTATCGGAAGCAGGTTCAGGATGGCCAGGTTGACATTGATCAGGATCGTGAGACGCAGGACCGTCCGGATGCCCGCCTCCGCCGCCATGTGGAAATTGTGCACGATGCCGAGGGGCCCGGAGACCTTGTTCAGGCCGATGTCCGAGCGGGGATTGATGAGGCCCCACACGGTACGGATGGTCATCTCGAAGGGAACGGCGATCTGCGCGATCGGCGAGGGGTGGGAGATGTGGTAGCCCATCGAGAACTCGACATCGCCGAGGCGCTCGGCCGTCCCGACATGGGGCGGCAGCGTCAGGCTGACGGGCTTGCCGTCGCGCACCACGGCGAGCCGGGACGGATGCGCGGGATCGAGCGCCAGCTCCTCGCTCAGGCCGGCCAGGTTCATGACGACGACGCCGTTGACCGACTCGACCCGGTCCTCCGCCCGGAAGCCGGCCTTATCGGCCTCCGAGCCGGCCTCGACCGAGTGCACGGTGATCTCGTAGCCGGGAAGGACGCCGACCTGGCGCCAGTGCTCGTCGCCGGAGAGGAGGGGATGGAGCGTGATCTCCATCGGCTTGCCCGCGCGCTCAATTGCAAAGACCGTGCTCCGTCCCGTGGCATCGTGGCCCGAGCCCATGACGAGCGTGTCGTGGAGGTCGTCCCAGTCGGTGATGGGGTGACCGTCGATCGCCTTGACCACGTCGCCGACATGGAGGCCGCCCTCAAGCGCGGGGCTCGGCGCCTTCGTGCCGTCGGGCAGGTCGATCGTCTTGGCCACGTAGCCGATGGTCGTGCTCAGCGACTCGGCGTTCTCGGGCTGGCCCACGACCCACACGATGCAGGCGAGCGCAAAGGCAAAGAGGACGTTGAACGTGGCTCCGGCCACGAACACGAGGAGCTTCGTCCCATAGGTCACCGGGGGCAGGCTCGCGGCGTCGACCTGGCTTTCCCCCTCGAGCGGCCCCAGGTCGGCGATCTGCGGCAAGAGCACGAACCCGCCCAGCGGGAACCAGGCGACCTGGTACCGCGTGCCGTCCGCCCCCTTCCATGAGAACATCGGAGGTCCCATGCCGATCGAGAAGACCTCGACATGGACGCCCCGCGAGCGGGCGGCCAGGTAATGGCCCAGCTCATGGACAAAGATGGACCCCCCGAAAAACAGGACGATCAGGAAGATCGACCATGTGTTGGTCAGGAGGGAATGCAGGATTTCAGCGGACACTGGATAAGGTAAGGTATTGGCCGGCGGCTAGTTGAGCTTTTCAATGTCCCTCTCGGCGCCTTGGCGCGCCTGCTGGTCCACCCCGAGGACAGCGGTCAGGTCCGAGGGTTCGAAATTTTCAATCCGGTCGAGAGCTTGGCTGACGATCCGGGGAATCGCAAGAAAGGGAATCCGGCCCCTGAGGAAGGCGTCCACGGCCACCTCGTTGGCCGCATTGTACGCGGTGGGGGCGACACCGCCGGCCCTCATGGACTCGATCGCGAGCCGCATCATCGGGAAGCGGCCCTCGTCGATCGGCATGAAGTCGAAGCGCATGACCTTCGTGAAATCGATCGGGGGGTCCACGCCCTGGACGCGCTCCGGGTGGAGGAGGGCGTGCTGGATCGGGAAGGTCATGGACGACGGCGAGAGCTGCGCCAGCATGGCGCCGTCGTTGAACTCCACCAGGCAGTGGACGAGGCTCTGCGGGTGCATGACCGCGGTGCACTGCTCAGGGCGCAGGCCGAACAGCCACTTCGCCTCCATGAGCTCGAGGCCCTTGTTCGCCATCGTCGCCGAGTCCACCGTGATCTTCGGGCCCATCACCCAGTTCGGGTGCTTCAGGGCATCGGCCGGCTTCACGTTCTCCAGGCTCGCCACGGGCCAGTCGCGGAACGCGCCGCCGCTCGCCGTCAGCACGATCCTGCGGATCCCCGCGCTCGAGTGTCCCTGGACACACTGGAAGACGGCGTTGTGCTCGCTGTCCACGGGGAGGAGCCGCTTGCCCGTCTTCTCAATCGCCTCGATGACGAACTTGCCCGCCATGACCAGGATCTCCTTGGAGGCGAGGGCAAGGTCCTTGCCGGCCGCAATCGCGGCCAGGGCGGGCTCGAGGCCCGCGGTGCCCACCACGGCCACGAGGACGACGTCGGCCTGGGGCAGCGAGGCGACCTCCTTCAGTCCCGCCGGGCCCTCGAGGAGGCGCGTCTGCATCGGGAAGGAGCCGGAGCGCTTGGCCTCTATGTGGGCCTGCGCGTCGTAGATCGCCACATGCCGCACGGCGTATTCGCGCGCGATCTCCGCCAGGCGCCGCCAGTCCGCCTTCGCCGCGATGCCGACAAGCTCCAGCCGGTCCTTGTGCGAGGCGATGACACGGAGCGCGTTGCGGCCGATCGTCCCGGTCGCCCCCAGGAGGACGACCCTCCGGCGCAGGCCCGGCACCGGATCTATGGGATTGGTTTCGGCCAAGGGCGTCGGTCCTATGCCAGTTGCCCGATCAGGAAGAACCCGACAGGCGCGGCGAGGATCAGGCTGTCGCTCAGGTCGAAGATGCCGCCGATGCCCGGCACGCCGCCGCCCGAATCCTTCAGGGCGGCGCGGCGCTTGATGACCGACTCCACGAGGTCGGAGATGATGGCGACCGCCGCCAGAGGGACGGCCAGGATGGCCGCGTGGAGCGGCGTCATCTCCGGCGGCAGCACCGACCGGCCGAGCCACGCCACCAGGGCTCCGATGCCCGCGGAGACGAGGACGCCGCCGACGGCGCCCTCCCAGGTCTTCTTGGGGCTCGTCAGGGGCGCCATCGGGTGCTTGCCGATCGCCAGGCCCGTCAGGAGCGCCCCGACGTCGCAGAACTTGGCGACGGCGACGACCCAGAGGCACAGGACGAGGCGCCCATCCGCCGAGACCGTGTCCCCGGCGAGCGGCGTCGCGATGCGCACCAGGTACTGCAGCAGCAGGGAGACATAGATGAGGCCGAAGAGGGTGGAGGTCAGGGACTCGACGCGCTTGTCGGGCTCGCGCTCCGCCAGCATGCGGATGCAGAAGACGACAACGGCCAGGGCGAGGAGCGGGTGGGGCGGGATCCCGTAGCGGGCCTGCGTCCACGGCGCCAGCGTGATGAGGCCGCCGAACAGCAGGCCAAGTCCGGCAAAGGGCGCGTTGCCCGCGGCCGCCATCAGGCGGTAGAGCTCGCGCAGCGTCAGGACCGAGATGGCGACGATGGCGGCGATCGCGCCGTTGGTGCGGAAGAACCACAGCACGGCGAAGAGGACGATCCAGAGGACGATGGTGCTGATGACGCGCTTGGCCACGGTTCCTTACTTACCGGCGGCCTGAGGCTTGAGCTGCTCGCTCGTCATCCCGTAGCGGCGCTCTCGCCGCGCGTACTCGGCCACCGCCGCCTCGAGGTCGTCCTTCGAGAAGTCGGGCCAGAGGACGGGCGTGAAGACGAACTCGGCGTAGGCCGCCTGCAGGAGCAGGAAATTGCTGACCCGCGTCTCGCCCGAGGTGCGGATGACGAGGTCCGGGTCGGGCATGCCCGAGGTATAGAGGTGCCTCGCGAACTTCTCCCAGGACGCGCTTCCCAGCTCCTCGGCGCCGGAGCGCACGGCCGCGGCGTACGCCTGGGCCGCGTCGGCGACCTCCGTGCGCGAGCCGTAGTTCAGAGCAAGGACGAGCGTGTAGTCCGTGTAGGCGCTCGTCTCCTCGATCGTGGCCCTGAGCTGGCGCTGGACGCCCTCCGGCAGCCCGCTGATCCTGCCGATGGTCCTGAGCCGCACGCGGTCGCGCACGAAGGTCGAGAGCTCCTTGCGCAGGTAGAGCTCCAGGAGGCCCATCAGGGCGCCCACCTCGTCCTTGGGCCGGTTCCAGTTCTCAGCCGAGAAGGCATACAGGGTCAGCATCCGCACGCCGAGATCGCGGGCGGCGTAGGTCGCCGTCCGGACGGCCTCGACGCCGCGCCGGTGCCCCTCGATCCGGGGCAGGCCCCGCTGCTTGGCCCAGCGCCCATTCCCATCCATGATGATGGCGATGTGCCGGGGAATGTTCGCCGGATCGGGCGCGTGGCTGGCTGGAGGCATTCGAATCGTCCAATCGTAGGTCCCAGCCGCCGGATTTGACAAGGGGGAAGGGCAGGCGAGACTCACCCACCTCCATGAGAGTCGCATTCATAAGCGGCACAAGCATCGTCAATTCCACGCTCTTTTCGTCCTGGGAGGTGCGGACGATCGACACGGAATACGGTGCCGTGACCTACAAGGCCAGGGGCGACCACGCCCTCATCAACCGGCACGGCTACGCCTTTCCGCTGCCCCCCCATTCGATCAACTACCGGGCCAACATCCGTGCCCTGGCCTCCCTCGGGTTCAAGGATGTCATCTCGCTCAATTCCGTGGGGTCATTGAAGCCCGACATCCCCCCCGGCACCCTGGTCTCCTGCTCCGACTACGTGTGCCTGCAGCAGGGCCCGGCGACCTTCTTCGACAAGGAGCTGAAGGGCGGCGCTCCCGGGATCGCGAACAACCTGGTCCCCATGCTCCTGAAGGCCCTGGCGCCGGAGTTCACGATCCCCACCGGCAAGGTCTACGTCCAGATGCGCGGGCCCCGCTTTGAGACGAAGGCCGAGATCCGGGCCATCCACACATGGGGCGACGTGATCGGCATGACGGCGGCCCACGAGGCGGACCTGTGCACCGAGGCGGGCCTGAACTACAACAGCTTCGCCATCATTGACAACTACGCGAACGGCCTCGAGGGCACTGAGATCGACTTCTCCAAATTCAAGGATCATGTGAAAATGAACCAGGAGCGCGTGAACAGGCTTTTCACCCGCATGCTCGAGATCCTAGGGTAGGGGCAACCGGGCCCATGAGCGAATTCCTCCAGTCCGACCAGATTGCCAACGCCAAGGGGGCCCTTGACCGGCTCCGGGCGAACATGCGCCAGGCCATCCTCGGCAAGGATGACGTGATCGAGCAGCTGCTCATCTGCCTCGCCGCCGGCGGCCACCTCCTGATCGAGGACCTGCCCGGCGTCGGCAAGACGACCCTCGCCTACGCGCTCGCCCGCTCGACCGACTGCATCTTCTCGCGCATCCAGTTCACGAGCGACCTGCTTCCCTCGGACGTGACCGGCGTCGCCATCTACGACGAGTCGTCGCGCGAGTTCGTGTTCAAGCCGGGCCCGGTCTTCGCGAACATCGTCCTCGCCGACGAGATCAACCGCGCGCCCCCGAAGACGCAGTCCGCGCTCCTCGAGGTGATGGACAGGGCCCGCGTGACCGTCGACGGCGAGTCGCACGGCGTCGGCACGCCCTTCATGGTCTTCGCGACCCAGAACCCCATCGACTACGAGGGGACGTTCCCGCTCCCGGAGAGCCAGATGGACCGCTTCCTCATGCGCCTGCGGATGGGCTACCCCCAGCATAGCGACGAGATCGAGATCCTGCGCACGGCGCGCAGCGGCTACGACTCCATCACGATCAACCCCGTGGCATCCCGCTCCGACGTGGCCGGCATCCAGGCCCTCGTGCCCCAGGTCTTCATCGAGGACAGCATCCTCGACTTCATCCTGCGGATCGTCACGGCCACCCGCACCGAGGTGGAGTTCAAGGCCGGCGCCAGCGTGCGCGGCGGCCTTGCGCTGCGCACGGCCGCCCAGGCGCGCGCCCTGGTCAACGGCCGCGACTTCGTCCTGCCGGACGACGTGACCGAGCTTGTCCCCGCGGTCCTCGCGCACCGCCTCGCCCTGTCGCGCCAGTCGGGCGACGCCCTCGAGGAGCGCCGCTCGGTCGGCGTCCACCTGCGGCGCATCCTCTCGGCGCTGCCGCCCCCGTCGTGAAGCCGTCGCCCGGGAGCGGCGACCTGCCCTTCTGGCGCCGGACGCTCTGGGGCCTGATCTGGCCGAGGCGGTACGAGCGGATCCAGCCGACCGTCTCGGGCGTGGTCCTGATCGGCCTGGCGCTCGGCATCGGCACGGCCGCGTACAACTCGGCGAGCAACATCCTCTTCATCGCCCTCGCGCTGCTGCTCGCGTGCCTTATCCTGAGCGGGGTCCTGGCGTGGCTCAACCTGCGCGGCGTCGACTGGAAGCTCGAGGTCCAGCCGCCGCTCATCGCCGGCCAGGAGGCGCAGGTGGGCCTGCTCCTGCGCAACGAGAAGCATTTCCTGCCGACCTACGCCCTCTGGTTTGAGTTTGCGGCGGCCCCGTTCGTGCGCGGCGCGCCCGCAAGGCCCGAGTCCACGATCACGGCGAAGGGAATCGACGTATGGGCCACCCTGAGGCGCCAGGAGGAGCGCGCGGCGGCCGGCACCGTCCACCTCGTCACCCGTCTCGACCCGGACGGGGATGCGCGCCTCGACTGGCTCTTCACGCCGGCGCACCGCGGCCTCCTGCGGATCGAGCTCCTCGGCGTCGGCTCCCTCTTTCCCTTCGGCTTCCTGCGCAAGCTGACGGGCACGAACCTCAGGCGGGAGGTGCCGGTCTGGCCGGCGCCGGTCGAGTACCGGCGCTTTGCGGGCGCCGCGCCGCGCCGGCCCGCGGGCGAGATCCGCCAGGCCCGGACCGGCAACGAGGGCGAGATGATCGCCCTCCGCTCCTACGAGCACGGCGACTCGCACCGCCTCATCCACTGGAAGGCGAGCGCGCGGACGGGGCGCCTGCTCATCCGGCAGTTCTCCTCGCAGAATTCGGACGCGTGCGCCCTCTGGCTGCGCACGGACGCCGCGGTGTGGACGCGGCAGGAGCAGTTTGAGCTGCTGCTCAGCTTCGCCGCCACGCTGGCCCAGGACCTCTTTCGCGCCGGCCGCCTCCAGTCGACGGCCATCGACGGGATGTCCCAGGTCCCGACGAAGCGCCTGGCCGACCTCGAGACCTTCCTCGACCGCCTGGCCGAGCTGCAGCCGGCTCCGGCGACGCCGGAGGCCGCCATGGGCGGGCCGATCCTCGGGCGCGCCCGCAACAACCTCATGACCTTCGAGCCCGACGGCACGCGCGGCGTCACCGCCCTCATCAATGGAAACAAGGCAGCAGCGACTTAGCCTGGAGGAGCTCCACCTGCTGCGGTGGCTCCTCGGAGGGCTGCTGATGCTCCTGTCGATCGCGACGGTGTTCTACATGGACATCGGCTCGGAATGGATGGCCGCGCTGACGGCGGCATGCGTGATCCTCCCGCTCGCCCGGCCCGAGCTCCCCGCGCGCGTGCCCAACTGGGTGCACCGGCTCGCGTTCCCGGCGATCCTCGCCTTCTTCGCGGGCGACCTCTGGCGCTACGGCCAGGTCCTCCCGGCCATCGTCCGGCTGGACCTGCTCCTCATCCTCTACCGCGGCATCAGCTACCGCGCCCGGCGCGACGACCTGCAGATCGTCGTCCTCGGCCTGTTCCTGATCGTCGTAGCCGGCGTGCTCACGGTCTCGCTCCTCTTCGCGTTCCAGATCCTGATGTTCACGGGATGCGCGCTCGGCTTCCTCATGGTCGTGACGATAGCCGCCTCCACCGAGGGCGGCAGCGCTCCCAGGCTCGCGGTGCGCGGCGTCGTGCCGCCGTGGGCCGGCTACGGGTGGTCGCGGCTCCTCTCGCGCCTCTGGTCGGTCGCGGACTGGCGCCTCCTCGCCTCGGGCATGGCGCTCTTTGCCGGCGTCGTCGTCATCTCCGGGCTCCTCTTCCTCGCCATCCCGCGGTTCCAGATCGAGAACAGCCTGTTCCTCGAGCGGTTCGTGGTCCACCGCGCGATGACCGGCTTCAACGACTCGATCAAGTTTGGCGACATCACCGACATCACGCAGGACGACGGCGTCGCCTTCGACGCGGACATCTCCGACCCGGCCCAGGCGCCGGCGGACCCGTACTGGAGGATGGTCGTCCTCGACGATTACAAGGACGGGACGTTCAAGCTCTCGCCGGTCCTGAGGGCGGCTTTCGAGAGGGAGCGGACCTCGGCCAATGTGCTTGCGGGCTACGGCGGCTCGTGGGGGGTGCCGACGTGGACCTTCTACCTGGAGTCGGGCGTCAGCCGCTACCTTCCCGTGCTCGGGCGCTTCACGGTGATGCGGTTCCGGGACGCCCAGCACTACCGGTACTCGACGGACCTCGGCCTCGTCGCCCTGCGCGACGAGCCGGCGACCATGACGGCGTACCGCGTGGAAGGCATGGCCGCCGGCGCCGACAGCATCCGGGACATCGCGTTTGCGGGACGCTGGAGGAAGCGCGGGCCGGCGGGCCTGCCGCTCCAGATCGGGCTCGACCTCTCCGACGCCGACAAGGCCGTCCTCACGAGGGTCAACGCATCGTACGGCGTGGCCAAGGGCATCGGCACGAAGGAGTTCGTAGCGAAGGCCCTGGCGTTCCTGCGGGCGGGCCACAAGTACTCGCTCTCCCCGCATATACCCTCGGGCCCCGGGGACCCGCTCATCAAGTGGATCGGCTCCAACGAGGCGGGCCACTGCGAGCTCTTCGCTGGCGCCATGGTGCTGCTGTCGCGCTCAGCCGGCATCCCCGCGCGCGTTGTCACCGGGTTCAAGGGCGGCACCTGGAACGGCTACTCGGGCAACTACACGGTCCGCAACTCGGACGCGCACGCGTGGGCCGAGGTCTGGGACCCGGTGACCGGCTCCTGGCTGAGGGAGGACCCGCTCGGCGCCGCCGCGGGATACGACCTCGACGAGGTCAAGGGCGACGCCGCGATCGCCGGCATCATGGACCGCAGCTGGTCGGCGCGCATCAGCAGCCTGCGCGTCTTCTGGTACCGGCGGATCGTCAACTTCGACCAGCAGGCGCAGGTGGATACGGCGCGCGCCGTCAAGGAGGCCACCGACAGCTCGGGCAAGTGGCTGCGCGACGTCATCGGCGCCGGCGTCGCCCGCGTCCGGGCCTGGGCCGCCGCACCTTGGGGCGTCGCGCGCCTGGTCCGCGCGGGCACGGCGTCCGCGATTGCCGCCGCGCTCATCTGGCTCGGGTCGTCGGGGCGCTGGCGTCTGGCGTCCCTCGGGCGCGGCGGGAAGATCGACCCCATCCGGCGCGAGGCCGGCCGGTGGCTGACCCGCGTCGACCTAGTCGAGCCCGTGACACCGGACCTCCAGCGTCTGCGGTACGGCCCCGCGCCGACGTGGCCGGATCCGGCCGAGGTCTTCCGCAAGGCCCGGCACGCCGCGGCTAGTTCGCGGCGACGGAGGCGCGCTTCTTCTCGAAGTACTTCCTGAGGATCGCCGAGGCGATGGGCGCCGCCTCGATGCCGCCGCCAAAGCTCTCGCCGACGGGCCCGTCGACCGCGATCGCGAGCGCGATCTGGGGGTTGTCGATGGGCGCAAAGCAGATGAACCAGGCCTCGTCCACCTTGCCCTGGGGCCGCGTGATCTGGGCCGTGCCGGTCTTGCCGGCGATCTCGACACCGGGCACGCGCTGATCGGGCAGGTTGAAGACGGGCGCCGCCGTCCCCCCGGGGTCCGAGGTGCAGCCGAGCATGCCCTTCAGGATCGCGCTCCTCTGCGCCGCGGAGAGCCCGGTGCGTTCGGAGTGCTGCTCGCGCCGGTTCGGGTCATGGAGGAGGGTGGGCTTGGTCCACACCTCGTCGCGCGCGAACGAGGCCGCGAAACAGGCCATGGTGAGCGGCGTCTCGCCCACGAAGCCCTGGCCGATCGCCATGTTGGCCGTGTCGCCCAGGCTCCACGCCTCGTCCCGCTCCTTCAGCTTCCAGGCGGGGTCGGGTATCAGCATGCGATGCGTCTCGCCCGGCAGCTCAATCCCGGTCGGGCGGTCGAGGTGGAACCGGCGGGCCTCCGCCGCGATGGCGTCGACCCCGGTCCGCAGCCCCACCGTGTAGAAATAGATGTCGCAGCTGACCGTGATGGCGTCCGGAAGCTTGAGCTCGCCGTGGCGGCCGTTGCCGTTCTCGCACGTGAAGCGGCGGTTGCCGACCATCATCACGCCCTCGCAGTCGGCGGGCATGTCCTCGGGCGTCACCGCTCCGTTCAGAAGCGCCGCCGTCGAGACGAGGATCTTGAACGTCGAGCCTGGGGCGTAGACGCCGTTCAGGGCGCTGTTCGTCCACGCCTTCCTGGTTTCGATATCGGCCGCCGCCGCCGCGGTCAGGTGCGGCGAGAAGACGTTCAGGTCGTAGCCCGGCCGGCTCGCCATGGCGAGCACCTCGCCCGTCCTGACGTCCATCGCCACCGCGGCCCCGGTCTCGTCGCCGATCGCGTCCTCGGCCGCCTGCTGGATGTCGATGTCGAGGCTCGTCGTCAGGCTGTGGCCCTGGATGGGGACGCGGCTCTCGATCGGGGGGTTGACCTTGTAGCCCGAGGGGTCGACGCGCAGGATCGTGTAGCCGGCCTCGCCCTGGAGCAGGGCGTCGAACTGCTTCTCGAGTCCGTCGCGCCCGATGCTGCCCTTCATCTTCAGGGTCGTCAGGCCCTCGCCGGGGAATTCCTCGTCATCGGCGCCCTCGTTCGTGCCGACATAGCCCAGGGTGTGCGCGGCCGCGTCCGCATAGGGATAGTAGCGCGTGTTCGACGTGTACACCTGGAGCGGGGAATTGACCGGAAGGTGCTCGATCAGGCGCGCGAACTCCTCGGGCTTGAGGTCGTCGACGAGCGTGTAGGGAAGGAGCAGCTGGCGCTCGAGGTGGCGCTGCAGTCCCGCGCCGTCGACCACCTCGCTGCGCCCCAGGAACTCGTTCACCTGGTCCATGTAGCGCTTGACCACGCTGACGTGGGCGATGCGCTCGAGCTGCGCGCTCGTCGGCAGGTCCTGGTCGCCCGTCAGGCGGTAGTTGTTGCGGATCCGGATGAACTCCTTGCGGAACTCGGCCCGCAGCTCGTCGAGGTAGAGGACGACCGCGAACCGCGGGCGGTTGCCGACGAGCAGCTTGCCGTTCCGGTCGAAGATGTTGCCGCGGGGGCCCGGCACGATGACGCGGCGCTCGTTCTGCTGGCGCTCCTCCTCGTGGTGGATCGCCCCCCGGTAGATCTGCTGGTAGCCGAGGCCGCAGGCCAGGACGAGGAGCATGAGCGCGACGATCCCGTAGAACGCGAGGATCCTCGGGTCGAAACCGGTCTTGGAATCAACGAGGCTGCCAGAGCGTTCGGTGGGCGCGGCCATCCTGGGGGAACGGCCAGCCTACGCCGGGCGCGGTGGATTCGCACGCGCCAATTCGAGCGAGCGCAGCTGCAGCGCGAAGAACCAGGGCGCAATGAGGGCGATCACGGCCTGCGACCACACGAGGTCGCTCAGCATCCGCGGCCACTCGTCCCAGGCGCGGTGCCACGCGCCGATGCGCATGAGGGAGATGGCGGCGAAGAGGGACACGTTGGCGACGAGGGCGACGACGACCCGGACGGTCGTCTCCTCCCGCTGGAGGCGCTCGCGCGTGTTGTAGACCACGGTGTGCGCGATGGCGAAGAGCCCCGCGTGCGTGCCGAAGGGAAGCGGGCTCATGGCGTCGCAGAGCAGGCCTCCCAGGATCGAGGCCCAGAAGCCCTCGTGGAACGGCATGGCGAGCGCCGAGTACGTGACAAAGAGCCCGCCCGCGAACAGCCAGAGGTGGTAGCCCGAGAGGGCGCTGTTCAGCTCGGCCACGAGGCTGCGCAGCAGGTAGAGGGTCAGGAACAGGACGGCGGCTCCGCGCATGGGTGCTACTCCTTCGAGACCGGCACCAGCACGGTGACCTCGGTCAGCTCCGCGAGCCGCGGGTCGAGCTCGACCTCGCCCGTCTTGAAGAGGCCGTCGGCGCTGGGCTCGACGCGGTTGATCTCCCCGATGGTCAGGCCGGGCGGGTAGACGCCCCCAAGGCCGGAGGTCGCGAGGCGCCGCGGCACCGACTTGCTCGCATAGATGTCGAGCGGCACGAACTCGATGACGCCCTTGGGATAGCCGAAGACCTGGTTCTCGGCGCCCTGGAAGCTGATGGGCCGCGTGTCCCCGTCGACGACGGCCGCGATGCGCAGGCCGGGGTCGCTCGTCAGCTGCACGACGGACGTGAACGCGTGGACCTCGGCGACGCGTCCCACGACGCCGCCCGAGTAGACGACGGGCGCCCCGACTGGTATGCCGTAGTCGGATCCCTTGCGGATGATCATCCGCTGCCACCATCCGGAGAAGTCACGCTCGGCGACGCGGGCGTGCTCGAAGCGGTACCGCTCGTCGGGGGGCATCCTGAGCAGGGCCTGCAGGCGCTCGACCTCGGCCCTGAGCTCGCCGTTCTCCTGCACGGAGAGGGAATAGGATGAGTTCAGGCGCGCCATGTCGCGGCCGGCCTCGATCAGGTCATCCTTCGAGTGCAGGCGCAGCGCCCAGAACTTCTGCAGGTCGCTCGCATACGAGCCCGCGACCTCGATCGGCGCCGTCATCTCGAAGAAGCTCGACCTCACGAGGGTCTTCAGGCCGATCGGGGCCAGCAGCCACGCCGCGAGCGCCAAACCCAGCACTGCGAAGGGTCGGGCTTGGTCGAATCGCTGGGATCGCCCAATCCTCACGCGTTCTGCATCAGCCAGGACAGGTCGTTCAGAACGGCACCTGTTCCATTGGCCACGGCAGAGAGGGGATCGTCGGCCACTGTCACAGGCAGGCCGGTCTTGTCGCTGAGCAGTCGGTCGATCCCGCGGATGAGTGAGCCGCCCCCGGCCATGACGAAGCCGCGGTCAACGAGGTCCGCGGACAGCTCGGGCGGGCAGCGCTCAAGCGTCGTGCGCACGGCGTCGACGATGGCGGCGATGGTGTCGGAGAGCGCCTCGCGCACCTCCTGGGACGTGATGTGGATGGTCTTGGGCAGGCCGGCGACGGAGTCGCGGCCCTTGACCTCCATCGATAGCTCCTCGTCAAGCGGGTAGGCCGAGCCGATGCGCATCTTGATCTCCTCCGCCGTGCGCTCGCCGATGAGCAGGTTGTAGGCGCGCTTCATGTAGCCGATGATGGCGGCGTCGAGCTCGTCGCCCGCCACACGGATAGACTTCGAAAACACGATTCCGTTCAGGGAGATGATTGCGATCTCGGTCGTGCCGCCGCCGATGTCGACGATCATGTTGGCCGCGGGCTCGTCGATGGGCAGGCCGACGCCAATCGCGGCGGCCATGGGCTCCGGGATCGTGATCACCTTGCGCGCGCCCGCGTGCGTGGCGCTGTCCATCACGGCCCGCTTCTCGACGGCCGTGATGCCGGAGGGGATCGCGATGACGACGCGGGGAGGAGCGCGGAAGCTCTGGCTGGCCTTCTGGATGAAGTACCGGAGCATCGCCTCGGTGACGTCGAAGTCGGCGATGACGCCATCCTTCATGGGCCGGATCGCCGTGATGTTGCCCGGGGTGCGGCCCAGCATGCGCTTGGCCTCGTCGCCCACCGCCCGCACCTTGCGGGTCACCGTGTCCAGGGCCACCACCGAGGGCTCCCTCAGGACGATTCCCTTGTCCTTTACATATACGAGCGTGTTGGCCGTGCCGAGATCGATTCCGATGTCGTTTGAGAAGTAACCAAAAAGGTTGGCCATGTGCGCTTGTTGCGGGGGGGCTGGAGGTCGGTGGCGTTGCCGCCGACGGAATCGAATGGGCTGCGCAGGGAGCTGTCAACGAGGGAAATACGCCGGTTAGGGTTGACGGCGGACGGCACCCGAAGCGAGTTTCCTCTGCGGGGGGAAGGCCATGCACGGAATACTGTTCATCCAAGACCTGGCCGTGATCCTGGTCGTCGCCGGGGCGGCCGGATGGCTGTGCCAAAGGATAGGCCTGTCCGTGATCGTGGGCTTCCTTGCGGCGGGCATCCTTGTGGGCCCCGGGATGCCCTACCTGGCGCTGGTCTCGGACGCGGGGCGCATCGAGACGCTGGCCCAGGTGGGCCTCGTCTTCCTCATGTTCTCGATCGGCCTGCGCCTGAGCCTGCGCAGGCTGCGCCGCTTCGGCCCGCAGCTGGTCGCCGCCGTCGGCCTCGGGGCCGTGGTGATGTACTACCTTTCCCGGCTGCTCGCCGCCGCGCTCGGGTGGGGGACGACCGAGGGCCTGTTCCTCGCGGGGATGCTGATGATCTCCTCCTCCTCGATCATCTCGAAGATCCTCCATGAGACGGGCCTTAACCACGAGCGCGCGGGGCAGCTGGCGCTCGGGGTCTCCGTCCTCGAGGACATCGTAGCCGTCGTCATGCTGGCGATCCTGGAATCGGTCGTGGAGCTCGGCGGCGTGGACGCGAGCCGCGCCTCGGATGTCTGGGCGACGCTGCTCCACCTCGGCGCCTTCGTCGCGGTCATCGGGATCTGCGGCCTGATCGTCGTGCCGCGCCTCTTGAAGAGGATGAGCATCGCCATGGACGAGGAGCTGCAGACGCTCTGCCTGGCCGCGCTCCTCTTCGGCCTCGCCATGCTGGCGCAGAAGGCGGGCTACTCGCTCGCCCTCGGCGCCTTCCTCCTCGGCATCATCGTCGCCGAGACGCCGCACCGCCACCAGGTCGAGCGCACGTTCCAGGGGATGCGCGACGTCTTCAGCGCGGTCTTCTTCGTCGCGATGGGGATGCAGATCAACATCCACCAGTTCGTCGGGGAGTGGGGCCTGATCCTCGGCGTGACGGCGTTCACGCTCGTGGCCCGGCCCCTCGCCGTCTCCGCGGGCCTGTGCGCCATCGGCGTCCCCGCGAGGGACGGGCTGAAGGCGGGGCTCATGGCGACGCCGATCGGCGAGTTCTCGTTCGTGATCGCGCAGCTCGGCGTCATGGCGGCCGTGGTGCCCCCCAGCTTCTACCCGCTCGCCGTCGGCGTCTCGCTGCTGACGACCCTCGTGGCGAGCTTCGCGGCGCGGTCGGCCGACCGTTCCGCCGAGTTCATGCTCGCGCGCCTGCCGCGCTGGCTCAGCGACTGGATGCGGCACTACCGCGACTGGCTCGAGAGGTTCCTGCGCCACCGCCAGAAGAGCCCGCTCTGGCAGCTCAGCCGCAAGCGCTTCGCGCAGATCGGCATCGAGATGCTGTTCGTGAGCGGCGTCCTCGTCTTCTCGAGGGAGCTGTACGCCGCGATCGAGGGCTGGCTCGGGCACGACTTCATGTTCCCCTACGGCTCGCAGATCGTGTTCTGGATGCTGCTGTCCATGGCGGTGGTGGCTCCGCTGGTCGCCATCTGGCGCAACTGCTCCGCCCTTGCGCTCCTCTTCGCCCAGGTCTCGACGGCCCACAATCCCAGGGAGAAGGTGCTGGCCCCCGTCATCGAGACGGTGATCAAGGCCGTCGTCATCTTCCTGCTGACCCTGTGGCTCATCGCCGTCGTGCCGGCCGAGGACACGGCGCGCTGGCTGCTCCTGGCGAGCGCGCTCGTCGCCCTTGTCTCGGTGGTGCTCCTGAGGCGCAAGCTGATCTACTGGCACTGCGTCCTCGAGGTGGAGCTGCGCAACGTGATCGAGACGTCCGAGTCCAAGATGACCACGACGACAGCGCCCTGGCTCGGGCGCCACCCTGACTGGGACCTGCACATGATCGACTGCACGATCCCCGACCTGGCCGACTGCCAGGGGCGCACCATCGCCGAGCTGAACCTTCGCTCGCGCTTCGGCTGCTCGCTGGTGGGCATCGAGCGCCAGGGGTTCATGATCCCTCTGCCCCCTCCGGAGTCCGTCCTCTACCCGAGGGACCGCGTGCTGCTGCTGGGGACTGTCCAGCAGGTCGAGGGTGGCCGCGCCTTCCTCGGCGGCGTCTCGGGGACCGTCGACGCCGATTCCCTGTTCGAGGAGGTGCGGATGGACGCCATGAAGGTGCCCGTGTGGAGCCGGGGCAACGGGAGCACGCTGGGCGCGATCGCGCCCGCGACGAGCTTCGGGGTGCAGATCGCCGGCATCCTTCGCGCCGGCGTGCGCATCCTCATCCCCGGCGCGCAGGAGCACATCCAGGCGGGGGACGAACTCCTCGTCCTCGGCACGGCCGAGCAGATCCGCGGCTTTCGCGAGTGGCTGTTGACCGACCTGGCCGCCGAGTGACCGGCGGCTAGCGCGCCTTGCCGGCGGCGTTCTCGAGGACGACGGCGGAGAGGACGGCCGAGTCCGGCGTCGCAGGCTGGTGGGAGCAGAAGCCGATGCCGACGTAGAAGGGCTCGTCGAAATGCAGGGTGACGCCGGAGGCCGCGGCGTGCATGGGCTCGCCGGCGAGGCTGATGTAGAGCGAGAAGCTGTCGCCCTGCTTCTCGATCCCGATCCTCGCCGGTATGGCGGCCTGCTCGGGAGTGCGCTTTATCCTGAAGTTCTCCTTGAGGTTCGCGCCGGTCGACGGGCGCTGCGCGAGGTGGATCAGTCCGCCGCCGTGGAGCGCCGCCATGATCTCCCTCGAGTCGTCGTCCAGGCTCTGCCGGACGACAAGGACCGCCTTGCGGTCAAAATAGCCCTGCGCGTTCGGGAAGGTGATGGTGGCCGCGAGCGAGGCGTCGCCGGACATCCTCACCCAGACGTACCGGAACTCGTCGCGCGTGTACCAGATGTTGTAGCCGGCGGAGGTGATCGTGTACCGGCCCGTCGCGGCGTCGAAGCTGGCGCTGCCGGGGATGACGGCGCCGCCGATGTCGGACTGCGCGGTGAAGACGCCGAGGGGCGTCTCGGTTGTCCTTGTGGCCCGGTGGAAGTCCGCGGGCGGGGGCACCTGCTGGTGCGTCGCCGAGCCGGGGAGCGCCCAGTCGGGGATGGCCGGGGCCTGGGCCCTCAGCAGGCCAGGGGAGGCACAGAGGCAGAGGGCAAGGAGGGCGGGGAGGGGGCGCGCCGTCATGGGTTCTCGTGGGGGTTGCCGGGGCGTCCGCCGCTCCCGGAGGCCGGCAATCCGGACCCACGTCCCCGGCCGAGGCAATGAAAATTCCGCGGGAGGGTCCGACGGAGACGGCTCGAAATCCTCCCAAATTTTCCTACAGTGGCCGGCTCATGTCGCTGTTTTCCAAGATCGAGCGGGCCCTCGGGCGCTTCGCCATAAACAAACTGTGCTACTACCTGGTCTTCGCCCAGGTCGCGGTCTACATCTCGATCCTGATGGGGCGGTTCGAGCCCGAGGTCTTCGTGTTCGTCCCCCGGCTCGTCATGATGGGCCAGTGGTGGCGGCTGATCACGTTCATGCTGATGCCTCCCGCCGCCAGCATCATCTTCATCGCGTTTGCCTGGTGGATGTTCTGCCTGATGGGAAATGCGCTCGAGGAGTACTGGGGCGCGTTCCGCTTCAACCTCTTCATCTTCCTCGGCGCCGCGCTGACCGTCGGTCTTTCCTTCCTCCAGCCGGACGCGGCGGCGACGAACGCCTTCCTGGCGGGCTCGGTCTTCCTGGCATTCGCCTACCTCAACCCGGACTTCCAGATGCTCCTCTTCTTCATCCTGCCCGTGAAGATCAAGTGGCTGGCCCTCGTGACCTGGGTCGTTTACGGGTACCAGTTCGTCGTCGGGGGCTGGCCTGCGCGCCTCGAGATCATCGCCGCCGTCGGCAATTTCCTCCTCTTCTTCGGCGCCGACATCGTGCGCTCCGCGGCGTCCGGGCGGCGCACGATGAAGCGCGAGGCGGGCCGCGCCGCGGCGGCCAGCGCCGGCGCGAAGCCCCGCCACGTCTGCCGCGTGTGCGGCAAGACGGACCTCACGAACCCCGACTGGGATTTTCGGTACTGCTCCAAGTGCATCGGCGACGAGTGCTACTGCCCCGAGCACATACGCAACCACGAGCACGTGGTCACGACGGCGCCAGGCCCGGCGCCGAGGTAGGCGGGCGAGGCCTCACTGCTCCAGCCGTGCGAACCGCCATTCGCTCCAGGCCTGGCCCGCGATCAAAGCCACGAGGGCGCCTGACCAGAAGAGCGCCTGATGGGACGCGAACCTGAAGAACAGGGCCTCGTACAGGGGCACGGTGTCGTAGTGGCCGAACAGGCCGAGCAGGGGCGAGAGGCTGACGACCGCGATGGAGATCCAGAAGATGGAGCGGCGATGCTTCAGGGGGTAGAGCAGGTAGACGAGCGCCTGGACGAGGCAGGCGACGACGAGGAACTCCCAGATGTGCCACGCCGCTATGAGGACGTTGCCCGACGGGATCGAGACGAGGTCCGTGCGCCGGGTTCCGTTTGCGACGAGCGTGCTCCCGCTGACGTAGCGCAGGCAGTCCCTCAGGACCGAGCTGGGGTAGATGGACACCTGGACGTCCGGGTGGACCAGAGCATAGGCTGCGATCAGCAGCGGCGCGACCAGCGCCGTGGCGAAGAAGCACGCGGCGCGCGAGCGCGCCAGCACGGCCTTGTCTACGGCGCGCGTGCGGATGAATTCGATGCCGAGGCCATACCCGTTCGCCGCCGCCGCTCCGCCGGAGAATATCTCGGGGGCGACCACGAGCGCCCCGAGCACGGCGACGAGGAACAGATTCTGGACCTGGATGAGCAGGTTCAGCGAGGGGTAGCTCTGCACCATCATGAAAAGCGGGACGCAAAAGGCCAGGGGCATGGCCCAGACGAAGGGGCTCACCAGGGTGTGGAACCTGACGAGGGCCCAAAACTGCTTGGAAGTGTTCATATGTGGCGGGGGTTACTTGAGCGACAATTCGACAAAGAGGTCCTCGAGGTTGAGGGCGCGGGTTTCCTGCTGGCAGGACCACCTTTCGGCAAGCCGCTCGGGCGTGTCCGCGCCGGCGACGCGCATGGTCGCGACGACGTCGCTTCCCGTGCGCACCGTGCGGAAGCTCCCGGGGACCTGCGCGGGGGCGCTCCCGTTGGCAAAGCCGAAGAACCGCACCTGGCGTATGGTCTCCTTCAGGGAATCCAGGGACTCGCTGACGCGCAGGGTGCCGTTCGCGAGGATGCCGACCTGGTCGGCCACCCGCTCGACGTCGGTCAGGATATGGGTCGAGAGGAGGACGGTGCAGGCGCACTCCCGGGTGAGCTCCAGGATGTCGTCGAGCACCTCGCGTCTGGCGACGACGTCAAGGTTGGCCGCGGGCTCGTCGAGGAGGAGGACCTTTGGCCGCGGCGCGATCGCCATGATGAAGGCGACGACCCTCTGGTTGCCCTGGGAGAGCGACGTGAGCCGGGTGCGGGTCGATATCCCGTACTTGGCGACGAGGCGCGCGGCGAGGTCCGCGTCCCAGGCGGGGTAGAGGTCCCGGCCGAGGCCAAAGACATGTTTCACCTTGGCGAACGGCGATATGGCCGCCTTCTCCGACATGTAGCCGAGCGCCTGGCGCTCGCCTGAGCCGATGAGGAACGGATCGTGGCCCATCACGCGGACGGTCCCGCTGTCCGGCTTGATCAGGCCCGCGAGCATCCGGAGCGTCGTGGTCTTGCCCGCGGCGTTCCGGCCAAGGAACCCGTAGATGCTGCCGCGGCCGACCGACACGCTTAGGTTCTTGATCACGGGCACGCCGTCGTAGGAGCGGCTGACATTGCTGAGCTGGATGGGAGTGTCATTCATGGGACTTGGGGGTCGGGCTGAGCCTGCGGAACTTCTCGGACAGGAGGGACTGGACCTCGCCCTCGTCCAGGCCGAGGTGGAGGGCCTCGGAGACAAGCTGCTCGACGGCGGGGGCGATTTGTCGCCGACGCGCGCCGGCGCTGAGGATGGGAGTCATCCCGGAGACGTGCGAGCCGATGCCGCGCCTTGTCGTGACCAGGCCCTCCTGCTCCAGCATCTGGTACACCTTGGAGACCGTCAGGGGATTGATGTGAAGCTCCGAGGAAAGGTCGCGGACCGAGGGCAGGGGCGATCCCTTCGCGAGCTGTCCCGAGGCAATGCGCTGGCACAGCTGCTGGTGGAGCTGCACATAGAGCGGGACGCCGCTGTTTGGATTCAGCAAGAACATACTGTATTACTGTTATAATACAGTAATGCACCTCCCCGTCAAACAAAAAGGGACCGCTTCTGCGGGGACCCTATTGCCGCCCGCGGAAGAGCCAAGACAGGAGGCTCAGCACGGCGCTCACGATGATGCACGTGACGACGGGAAAATAAAATTCACCCTGGCCGCGGCGCACGTGGATGTCGCCTGGCAGGCGGCCGATCCACGAGCGGCCGAAGCCGGACCAGAAGATGAGGCCCACGAGGGCGATCGAGACTCCGAGGACGACGAGCGATTTGCCGAGGTCGGGCATGGGAGTGCGCCTGGTGCCGCGTATGTCCTGTCCCTCGCGCGGCCCGTGAGCCCGCGCCTCAGTTCGTCCCCTGCGAGTCCGGCTTCTTCAGCTCTTCCTTGGCCGGGGGGACGGGATCGTCCTCCTTGGCGGCCTTCTTGAATTCCTTCATGGACTGGCCGAGGCCCTTGGCGAGCTGCGGCAGCTTCGTCCCGCCGAAAAGCAGGAGGAGCACCAGGAGGATGAGGACCCACTCGCCGCCACCCGTCGGGATGAGGCCTGCGAATTGGACTGTCAGGGGTGTCATGGGTACAGGCTACCGCGATTCAACGGCTACGCAAGAGCGTTCAGGGGCCTTCAGGAGCGCGGAGGGCGCAGCGATGCGGCGACCTTGAGCAGGTTCTGGGCGTTGTCGATCTGCTCGGCGTCGAAGAAGCCGTGCAGCTGGCGTATGCGGGTCGGGTGGCGCATCTTGCGCAGGGCCTTCGCCTCGATCTGGCGTATGCGCTCGCGGGTGACCTTGAACTGCTTGCCGACCTCCTCGAGCGTGCGGCTGTAGCCGTCCACGAGGCCGAACCGCAGCGAGAGGACGCGCCTCTCGCGCTCCGTGAGCGTGTCGAGGACGTCGATGATCTTCTCCCTGAGGAGCGAGTACGCCGTCATGTCGTACGGGTTCTCCGCCGACTTGTCCTCGATGAAGTCGCCGAACGACGTGTCGTCGCCGTCGCCGACCGGCGACTGCAGCGAGATGGGCTGCTGCGCCATCTTCATGATCTGCTGCACGCGGTCGACGGGAAGGTTCATCTCGTCAGCCACCTCGTCGGGGGTCGGCTCGTGGCCGTATTCCTGGAGGAGCTGCTTCTGGACCTGCATCACCTTGTTCAGCGTCTCGATCATGTGGACCGGGATGCGGATGGTGCGGGCCTGGTCCGCGATGGAGCGTGTGATCGCCTGGCGGATCCACCACGTCGCGTACGTCGAGAACTTGTAGCCCCTGCGGTACTCGAACTTCTCGACCGCCTTCATCAGGCCCATGTTGCCCTCCTGGATGAGGTCGAGGAAGGAGAGGCCGCGGTTCGTGTACTTCTTTGCGATCGAGATCACGAGGCGCAGGTTGGCCTCGACCATCTCGGTCTTCGCGCGATGCGCCTCGCGCACGTGGGTCATCGTCTGCTGGAAGACCTCGGTCATCTGGGCCGGGGCGATGCGCTGCGCGAGCTCGATGTGCCGAAGGCGGTTGTGGATGGTCCGCGTGTCGATGGCCGCGTCCTTCTTCGTCTTCGGGTGCTTCGCGCGCTCGAGCTGGATCTGGGCGGCGTCGATCTCCTCGAGGATGGGGCGCAGCTGCTCGAGGTACTCCTCGTAGACCTTCAGCTTGAAGAAGAACTTCGGGAAATTGGCGCGCAGGGCGGTCTCGCGGCGGCGGAACTTGGCGAGGGCCTTCTTGCGCTCGGGGTCCGTGCGCGCCTTGGACTGCTCGATCCACGACTCCTTCGTGCCCTCCTCGTTCTTCTGCGTCGTCTCGACGAGCTTGGGCAGCGTGCGGAAGTACGCGTCGCGGCTCTCGATCTTCTTGTCGATGACGATGCGGTCGAAGCGTTCCTCGCGGTTGAGGAGCTTGGCTCCGAGGACCGCGATGTACCCGCCGACGGCGGACGCCTGGAAGAGCGCCTCCTGGGCCTTCAGCTCGGCGTTCTCGATCCTCTTGGAAATCTCGACCTCCTGCTCGCGCGTGAGCAGCGGGACCTGGCCCATCTGCTTGAGGTACATCCTGACGGGGTCGTCGAGGATGTCGTTCTGCGACGTGCGCGACTCCTCCTCCTCGGCCTCCTCCTGGCGCTGCTTGTAGTCCTCGACCTGGTCGGGCTCGAGGATCTCGATCTCGAGGTTCTGGAGGATCGACAGGACGTTATCGATCTCCTCCTGGTTCTCGATCGACTCGGGCAGCGCCTCGTTGATGTCGTCGAACGTGAGGTAACCCTGCTCCTTCGAAAGGCGGATCAGCTGACGGATCTTCTCGTTGATACCACCGATGGGCGCTGCCGCGTCCGCGCCCTCCACGGGCGCCACGGGCGCCTGGGCGAGCACGTTCTCGACGGCTTCAGAATGGTTGTTGTCGGCTGTTTTGGCTTTGCGAGGCATGAGGATGTGTGAAGGGAATCGCGAAAAGACGCCTCAGCCGGCCGCGGTCAATGAAACCGGTTGCCGGAGCTGGCGTTGGAGGTCACGGAATTCCCTAAGGAGCGACGATGAGTCATCGTTAAAGTCCGATGGGGTCCTGGCTAATGCAAGTTCTATTTGGCGAATGCGGGAGCCGAGCGCACGCTCCCTCAACCTGAGGATTCCCTCGCGGGCCGCCTTGAAGGGGTCTTCCGAGGTGGGGTTGTCGAAGAGGAGGGACGCCACAAGTGACTTCTCATCATTGTTTTCCACGATTGCCTCCAGATGGTCCCGCCCCGGCCAGTTCCCGTTCTCAAATTCCCCTAGGAACCGGTTCAGGAGGACGCCCTCCGTGCGGTGCTGGTCGATCCAGTCGTGGGGTATGGCCGAGCTCATCGGGCGCCCCAGGCCCTCAAAATGCAGGCAGAGGCGCAGCAGGTCGTGCTCGGGCGAGACGGCGCCCCCGCTGCGCGGGGTATCCGGGGCCGGCGCGGGGCGTGCCGACGCGCTCCGGTCGGCGCGGGCGCTGGCTCGGCGCAGATCGGCCTGGAGCGCCTGCACCGGCAGCTGCAGGAGCACGGCGGCCTCGGCGACGAACGAGGCGCGCGACACCTCGCTCTCGGCCGCGGAGATGATGCTGAGCACCGCCTGCGCGGCGCGTGAGCGCTCCTCGGACGAGGCCGTTGCGGGCGAGGGAAGGCAGGCGCGGCACGCGTAGGCCATGGCGGAGAGGGAGGATTTCCTTACTTCCTCGTAGGCCTCGATCCCCCGCTCAAGGAAGAGCAGGTCGGGGTCGAGCTTCGACGATCCGGCGAGGGTCAGGAAACGGACCTCAATTTCGGCCTTGAGTGCCATCGGCAGCATCCGCAGCGAGGCCTTCTGGCCGGCGCTGTCGCTGTCGAAGAAGCACTCGACCTGGGGGCGGTAGCGCCTGAGGAGCGCCAGCTGGCCGTCGGTGATCGAGGTACCCTGCGGCGCCACGGCGGTCTTGAGGCCCACCGACCAGCAGCGCAGGGCGTCGAGCTGGCCCTCCACCAAGACAAAGGGCTTGCCGTCGCCGACCGCCTTGCTCGCCCGGTCGAGGTTGAAGAGCAGGTGGCCCTTCGTGAAGATCGGCGTTTCCGGGGAATTGACGTACTTCGCCTCCTTCGCGGGGTCGTCCTCGGGCGTG
>Ga0302311_10002006_pt1 | contig 23518 bp, 27 predicted proteins | sample III_Palsa_N1_3_FD_200449 | JGI IMG/M metagenome (GOLD analysis project Ga0302311, IMG submission 200449) | Peat permafrost microbial communities from Stordalen Mire near Abisko, Sweden - III_Palsa_N1_3 | ecosystem: Environmental > Terrestrial > Soil > Palsa > Peat permafrost | place: Sweden... | reverse complement strand
CGGGTCGGTCACCACCACGAAGTGGGGATACAATACAACCCGTTCGAACCAATGGGCGCCTGCATCGCCACCCGCAGGCAGTCCTCGATCAGCTCGCGCGGAACCTCGCGAGTCGTGTCGAGTCCTTTCCGGACGCAGCGAGTGGTACTCAGAACCTGATCGACAGCCGACTGCGTAGGCAGACCTCCTACAGTGACCATCAGATGCACCCCCTTGTCGCGCCGGTATCCGTTGCCGCCCTCCCGGAGCAGACCCGGCGCCCAGCGCTCATGGGGTCCTCCCTTGCCCTGAGATGCCGATGACTGGCAGGGGAACGTTCCTGTGATAATACGACTTCGGCGCCGGTGAGGTAAGGGTCTGCGACCGCTGCTAGGAGATGGAGGACGCCGGTGCCGTGACTTGCTAGCGTCACGTGAGCACGGGTTCTGGCCTATCCGCCGGTAGATCCCGCTATCGATCACTGTGTCGACAGTGAGGCTGAGACGGCCGAGGTCGAGTGCGTCTGCGACTTCGAACCGCGCGGCCAGTCCGCGCTCGGACGCTTTCGCGCGCGCCCGCGCGATCGCGGTCGGCGCCACGTCGATGCCGGTGACATCGGCGCCACGACTGGCTGCCAGCAGCGCGTTCTCGCCGGTGCCGCAGCCAGCGTCGAGAAGGCGCCCGGTCAGGCGGCCCTCGTCAGCGAGCCGGACAAAAGCCGGCTGCGCCCTGCCGATGTCCCACGGGGCCGACGTGTCGGCCGTGTAGCTAGCGTCCCACTCCGGGTGCGCTGGTTCCGTCATGAGTCAGTGCCTCCGCAGAATCGTGGTCCCGGGCCAAGTCTCTCGCGTCACGGCCGCGGCCCGGGCGCCCCCGCTCACTGCCATCCCGGCGGAACCGCACCATCTACCCAAATTTTCAATTAAGCGGATATCGTACGCAAACCACGAACAGCAACCACCACATAGCGTGGGCCGCGTAAACGTCGTGGCCGCGGCGAGGAATCGCCGACTAGGCGTGCCTGATGGGTGGCTGCTGTGGTTATGCACGCGCTCAGATCTTCCAGTTCGGTGTGCCGGGCACCTCGCAGGGCGCTTCGGCGTGGCCTCATCATTCATTCCGTGCACCGCACAACGGGAGCGTCCTGCAAGACCGCCGGCTGGTCCAATAAGCGACACCGGAGCCTGGATGTGACTTACTGTCGAGTCCGGCTGGATGGAGCTCAAGGGCTGCGCTGCGGCTGGCGGCCGCGCCGGGCCCTTGTGTCCTGGAAGGCCTGCGCAGGATGCTATGGCCATGGACGCCATGGACGCCATAGGCAAGCGCAATGTGGAGCTTGTAGCGCAAGTTAAGCCTGAGCAGTGGGATCATCCCACGCCGTGCGCTGACTGGGATGTCAGGACGCTGGTTGACCACCTGATCGTGGGCAGGCACGTGTACCGCGGGCTGCTTGACGGCGTTCCCGCAGCGGAGCTGGGGCCGATACGGGAGCGGCAGAGCAAGGCAATCGGTAATGACCCTGTTGCGGCGTGCGAACGTACCGTGCGATCGATCCGCGAGGCATTCAGCGAACCAGGGGCGCTGGAGCGGACCGTGCACCATCGCATCGGTGACATGCCAGGCAGCGAGCTGCTGGTCCAGCTGGTAGCCGACCTGGTTGTCCACTCGTGGGACCTGGCGACCGCCATCGGCGTGGACCCAGGGCTCGATGAGCAGCTCGTCGAGCTCGCCTACGTGTTCTATGCGCCAAGAATGCAGAAAGAGGTCATGTACGCCTACGGCTGGTTCAGGCCGCCAGCCAAGCCGCTACCCGAAGGCGCCACTCCCCTGGAACGGCTCATCCATCTCGTTGATCAGCCTTCCCGGCCCGCCCGGCAGGCGCGGCCAGGCGGCGCAGCAGGTTCCTGATCTGCCGGGCGGTCTGGCGGGTGCGGGCGGTCGGCGTGGTGCGCTCGACATCGATCAGGGCGGCCCATGCCGTGCGCAGGTGCCCGACCGCGGTCACGAACTGGTATTCCCAGCCCGGGATGGTCTTGCGGGTGCCGTCCCAGCGGCAGGCGTCATGGTGGACGTGCCGCGTCCGGGTGAGCACTCAGCGTCCGGCCGCGGGTACGGGATGGCGTCGATCGCGAACCGCAGCCGCGTCCACCGGGCGCACGCCTCCCGGACCTGGGAGGCCGCCCCGGCGGGCACGCCGGCCAGGGCCCGCTCCAGCAGGCCGTAATCGATCGTGTCGTGCTCGGCGGCCCAGGCGCGGCCTTCGTCCCCGTCGATCAGCCGCGGCAGCGTACCGGCCAGCAGCGCGGCGAGCTTCTCCTCGTCGATCCGCCCGGCAGCCAGTGCGCCGTGACCGCGGCGGAACTCCGGCGCCAGCGACAGCTGAACCAGCGACGTCACCGCGTGATCGGCACACAAGATGGCATCGCACAGCTCGAATAACGCGTCCGGCCGCGCGGCTAGGGACCCGTACAGCCCCGCGCGGAACTCCCGCAGCGCCCCGTACGCCTGATGTCTCGCGATAGCGTCCGCGACCTGCCCGGGGTCCGGCGGCTGCGACGCAATCCCAGCCAGGGACCCCGCCGTCAGGACACCGCGCCTGCCGCCGTCATCCGGGACCGATTGCGGCTGCCCGCCTGACCGTGAGACCGTCTCAAGCACGGCCGTTTCCTTCCGCTACGGATGTCTGGTAACACCCAGCATCAGGGAAACGGCCGTGCTACGCGGGTAAGTGGCACATATGAGTGGACAGTACCGCTATGCGCGGATATGACCTGAATCTAGGTTAGAATTTAGGTTCAATGCCTGGTGCGCATGCTGTCGCGGAGCTTGGCCAGCCCGATCCGGATCCGGCTTTTGACCGTCCCGACCGCGACCCCCAGGATGCCGGCTATTTCGTTGTGGGTGTGGCCGCCGTAGTAGGCAAGCATGATGGCCTCGCGCTGCGGGTCGCTGAGCCGATCCATGGAGGACGTCAGCCGCTCGCGGTCGAGGATGTCCTCCACGGTCTCGCTCACCTGGTCCCAGGAAACCAGGGCGCCGACGTTGCGCCGCTCGCGGTCGGTGTCAGCGGTCGTGGAGCGGACCCGGTCGATGGCGCGGCGGCGGGCAATCGTGAGGGCCCACGAGGCCGCGCTGCCCCGGTCCGGATCGAAACGGCCAGCCGTGCGCCAAATCTCGATGAGAACTTCCTGGGTTACTTCCTCAGCGTGGGCTGGATCCCGGAGGACGGCTAGGGCGGTGCGGTAGACGGGGCCGGACAGGTGCCTGAAGAGCGCGTCGAAGGCGCCGCTCTCGCCGCGCGCCACCGTCACGATCAGGTTGTCCAGCAAGCCCGCGTCTTCAGACTCGCCCGGAATGAAGTAACCATCGTTGCCCTGCGTCACGCCCGGCTATTCGGTCCCATCGGGCACCCGGATTGGTCGGGGGGCGTTGACGTCCGGTGTACCTAGGTGACCAGGAGCTTCAACCCCAGGCTCGCGCCGGGCGGGCAGAAAAAGCCGTCGCGCGCTGATCCGGTCATCCGCGCGCTCCGAATGCTTGGTTAAGTATCGTCGGCGTGGAGGGGAACAACCAAGATGTTTGGTAAGAACTATGTCAGTCAGCTGATCGATCGCAGCGCCGAGAACCCGGCGGACAGGCGCAGGTTCCTGAAGGGAGCTAGCGCGGCGGGCCTGGGACTTGTGGGCGCGGGCCTGCTGGCCGGGCTCGACACCCCTGCGGCGTCCGCCGCCGAAGACGATTATGGCATCTCCGACAGCGCGATCTTGAACTTCGCGCTGAACCTGGAGTACCTGGAGGCGGAGTTCTACTCCTACGCCGTGTACGGGTGGGGCCTGCCGTCCAGCCTGACGTACGGCAAGGGGCAGCGGGGGCCGGTCGAAGGCGGTCACGAGGTCCCGTTCAGGAGCAAGTCGGTCAGGCAGTTCGCCACCGAGATCGCCCGGGACGAGCACGAGCACGTGGCGTTCCTGCGTTCCGCGCTCGGCAGCGCCGCGGTGGCCCGGCCCGAGATCAACATCAACACCAGCTTCACCGCCGCCGCGACCGCGGCCGGGCTGATCAAGCCCGGGGAGACCTTCAACGTCTACGCGAACGAGGACAACTTCCTGCTCGGCGCGTTCATCTTCGAAGACGTCGGCGTGACCGCCTACAAGGGCGCCGCGCCGCTGATCAGCAACAAGACCTACCTCGGCGCGGCCGCGGGCATCCTCGCGGTCGAGGCCTACCACGCGGCGAACATCCGCACCGTGCTGTACGACCGCGGCTTTGCCGCCGCCGCCAACGCGATCTCCGCCGCCCGTGACGCACTGGACGGACCCGGCGACGACCAGGGCATCACCCTGGACGGCCAGGCCAACATCGTCCCCGCCGACTCCAACGGACTCGCCTTCGGCCGCACCCCAGGCCAGGTGCTGAACATCGTCTACCTCACGCCCAAGGTGGCCAACTCCGGCGGGTTCTACCCGCACGGCGTCAACGGCCAGCTCCACACCAGCGCCTGACCGGCGCGCGGCCCGCGCTACCACTGCGAATAGCGCGGGCCACGCGTCCAGCCTGGTCACCGTGCCACGTGACGGTTCAGGAAGGCACGACCGGGCGCGGCGTGCCGCCCGGTGCGCCGCCGACCACTCAGCTGGGTACTCAGCCAGGCCACCGCGCTTGACGGCGGACACGACGTTTACCGGCGGTAAGGGACCGGCCGCCCAGGAACTATTAAGTTCTGAGTACTGCGCCGGCGAGCGGCGGCACGCCGATCATCCGTTTCAGCGCGCTTCCTCTTCGGCGACCTGGCCGGTGCGCTGACGGAATCGCGCATCCCGGGACTGGGCTGCTGAAGAAGCGGTGCCGCGGCACGGTCATGCGCGGTGCAGACCAGGGGACTCTACGGGACCCTGACCTGGGTCATCAGGGATCGGCCCGCGCCTGCCTTGAGGGTGCCGCCCCGGATTTTCGTTGGGCGGCTGGGGTGTTGGGCCGGCGGGCGTTATGCCCGGTCCGGGCGGAGAAGGCGGTGCCGCGGGCTTCAGCACTGGCTGCCGTCGAGGGCGGCGCCCCTGGCCGCCCGGCAGATCGGCCGGGCATCGTCGCGTGAGCGCGTCCAGGGCGCTGGCGTGCGCCTGCACGTCGGCGTCTCCTGCCAGTGCCCGCTGGGCGACGAATCCCAGGATTATCGACTGCAGCAGCTCCGCTATTCCGCCGGGGTCGGCGGCGGGGTCGAACGTCCCGGCCGCCTGCCACCGCCGGACCGTCTCTGCGAACAGCTCGCGCTGCCGGCGGTAGGCGGTGCGGGTGGCCGCCTTGAAGCCGGGGTCGCTCTGGGAGTGGCTCCAGCCGCAAGCTCGGCCGGACCCCGCGCAGCGGGGTCGACACCGCCAACCCCATCACGGTGACGACGAGCGATTTCCGCTCGGTCCCGCCGGACTCGGCGCTCGGGCTGAGCGCCTTTTACAGCCGCTGCACCTGCAGCCACCGCGCCCCGGTCGGCTCGCACGCCACCGCCACCCCTTGGGAGCCGGCTTGTCTCTAGGCGGCGACGAGGCCGGCCACGTATGCGCGTACCCGCTGCGCCCCTGGCTGCCCGATGTGCAGCCGGGCACGGATCGCGCGCACCGAGGGCACCCTGCCCGGCCGCGACCTCACCAGCGAACGCCTCTGCGGCCCGCGCTTGCAGCGGATCATCGTCAGGAGCGCCATAAGACGCCCCGCGTACGTCCGCGCCTGTCGGTCCCTGGGCGGAGCGGATGATCATCATGAGCAGCTCATAGGAGCCGACCAGCGCGACCGCCGGCCACGCGGCCACTGTGGCACCCGTCAGGCCATGGCCCAGGCCGTGCGCCACGTTGGCCGCGAGCGTCGCCGCGATCCCGAGCCCCAGCAGCCAGCCGGCCAGGGCAGGAACAGATACTTTCCGCCGCGCCGAGTCGAGCATCACCATCGAACTGGCGTAGATCAGCCCGTCCACCGACCACCAAGAACAAAGTCCTGGCCAGGACGATCGAACCAGTATGCGCAATTGGTAGGCCTCGGTCTCGGACACATACGCCTCGTCCTGATCTGCGGCTTCGCGAACCGCGCTCTGAAGCTCGTGACAAAGCTCCAGGTCAGGCACGGGGGTTCAACTCCCTCTCGGAGGGTTCCGGTTAACCAATAGCCCGCGCCACTGGCGATCGTGACAGTCAGCGCCCCACCGTGAACCTGAGTTCACCCGGTACTCGGCCAAGTCATCGTCCTGCACGAGGAGCAGATCCGTTCCGGTGAAGGCGATCGGCGTCCCACCGGCGCCGTGGCGCCAGGGAAGCCGCCGCCATAGGTGCCGACCGCGTTCCACTGCAGGGCGAACCGGTCACCCTGGAGGATCGGCCCGACTTCGATGGTGAAGTTCAGATCCGGGATCGCGGCCCGTGCCTGGCTCATCCAGCCGATGATCCTGTCTGGGCCGACGGCGCCACCACAGCCCGTTCAAAGGATCGACAGAGCTGGCCGAGGAATATGTGACGGTCGTCACATCCTATCCACCTGACACATCGCTGCAGGTCAGCGGCCCTTTGAAGACGTCTGGAATTCAACCTGCGCATGAACGCAAAAAACCTTGCCTGGCCGGCAATCTGCGGTAGCAATAGCCGCGAATACCGGCAATAGCGCCGAGGATGCCGCTAAAGGGCATATCGATGCCGCAGCAGTCCTATCGTTAGGAAAGCCATAATGAGGCCAAAGCTGGTGGCAGTGGCGCTCACGGGAGGAATCCTCGTGCTTGGCGCGGGCAGCGCGGTGGCGGCATCGCTGCCGTCGTGGACGACGCACGCCGCAGGAACGACGGCGCAGGCGGCCGGCTCGCGGGACGTCAGCGCCGCGCCGGTCACGCCGTCGTCATCGCCCTCCGCACCGTCGAGCATAGCGCCGTCACGTGCTCAGACATCGACGTCAGAGACGGCCCCCGCCTCCGCGCGGGCCGACATGCCCCATGCCGCAGGCACTATCACCTACACCGTCAAGGCAGGCGACACGCTGTCGGGAATCGCGGAGTGGTTCAGCTTGCACGGGTACGGGGCGCTGTACACCGCCAACATGTCGGTCATCGGTTCCAACCCGAACCTGATCCTCCCGGGCGAGCGCATCACGATCAGCCACGGCGTGATGAAGCTGAGTGGCACCCGCAAATAGCCCGGCCCTCGGCGCCCGGCAACGGCGTGCCATCCCCTTTTCGGAAGAGCCCTATGAGTCTTAAAAGCGCCGTACCTATCGTGTCCACTGACCCTCCCGGACCCGCGTTGGTCCTCATCGTCGGCGACCTTGCCGCCGCCCGTCAGATCGCGCCCCGCCTGCAGAGTGCCGGCGTGACCACTATCTCCGCCGCCAGCGGTCGTGACGCCTTGGAGCAGGTCACCGACCTCGCGCCCGACCTGGTGGTGGTCGGAAAGGGTGAGACCCACGAGCCGGTGGTCGGCGATGTGATCCGCCAGCTACGCGCCCGGCCCGGGAAACGCCCACGGCTCGTCGTGATCGGCCACCCGGGCCTCGACGGGAACGCCGCCCATGGGAGCGACGATGGCCAGGCTCAGGTTGGGGAGGATTACCTTCCCGCCGACGTAGGCATGGCGGAGCTCCTCAATCATATCCGCGCGAAGCTCAACCAGCCGCCGGCGCCGGCTGTTGCCTCACGGCGCCGCGGGGTGCCGCAGCAGCGTCTGGGCGAGGAGATGGACCGGGAGCTACAGCGCGCCAAGCTGACCCCGCGCCCGGGGATGCTGGCCGCGGTCAGCGTGGCTGAGCTCGGGCGGCTTCACCAGCAGCTGGGAACTCAGGCCGAGCAAACGGTCGTCGCCGCGTTCGAGGAGATTTTCGCCCAGGACGCCCAGGTCCTCGAGCAGCACAGCGCCCATCCCGGCGGCGGGTTCTGGTTGCTAATGCCCGAAACCGATCTGGCGGCCGCGCGCGGCCGCCTCGAGAGGCTGGCCCGGCGGGTGGCCAGCACCGTCCTGGACGTGGGCGGGGAGCAGGTGCGGATGACCCCGGTCATCGGCTACACCTCCTTCTCGCGCGCCGCTTCCGGGCGTGAGCTGCGCGATCAAGCCAACATGGCGTTGGAAGAAGCGCGCCTGCATCTCGACCTGCTACCGGTCGGATTCTCACCTGCCCTGGCCTCCGCCGCCCCCGTGGTCAGACGGGACCGGCTGCTGCGGCTCATCGAGCGGATGCGCTCCCCGCTTCAGGTCGCCTTCACCACGGCGTTGCTGCTCAGCCTGCCATTCATCATCTACGTGATGAACTGGTACGCCGGTTTTGACCTGACCACGGTGACCTACCCCTTGATGGCGGCCGCCTTGGCGATCACGGCCGGCGCCATCTGGGCCGAAAGCCTGCGGGCAGTGGGGACGGTTGTTCTGCCGGCCGAGCCGGGCGGTGCGTACCCTCCTGCGACTGCCATAGTCGCTGCCTACCTGCCCAATGAGGCGGCCACCATCATGGATACGGTCACGCACCTCCTGCAACAGGATTACCCAGGGGATTTCCAGGTGATCCTGGCGTACAACTCTCCCCGGCACCTGCCCATCGAAGACACCCTACGGGAGCTGGCCGGCGCTGATTCCCGGCTGCTGCTGCTCCGGGTCAAGACCAGCACCTCTAAAGCCCAGAACGTGAACGCCGCGCTGGCGCACGTGCGGGGAGAGTTCGTCGGGGTCTTCGACGCTGATCATCACCCGGAGCAGGGCTCCTTCTCGCGGGCGTGGCGGTGGCTGGCCGACGGTCACGACGTGGTGCAAGGTCACTGCGTGGTGCGCAACGGGGAAGCGTCGTGGCTGGCGCGCCTGATCGCCGTGGAGTTCGAGACCATCTATGCCGTGAGCCATCCCGGCCGGGCCCGGCTGTACGGTTTCGCGATCTTCGGTGGTTCCAACGGCTACTGGCGGCGCGATGTCCTGCGGCAGATCAGGCTGCAGCGGTCGATGCTCACCGAGGACATCGACTCGTCCATGCGAAGCCTGCGGGACGGGTTCAAGATCGTCTCTGACCCGGGCCTGATCTCGACTGAGCTCGCCCCCACCACGCTGAGCGCTCTGTGGGGCCAGCGGATGCGCTGGGCGCAGGGCTGGACGCAGAACTCCAGGCGGCACCTCCGGCCTGCCCTGACCTCGAACCGGCTGAGCGGACGGCAGAAGGCCGGCGCTGGGTTCATCCTCGGCTGGGCGCAGGTGGTGCCCTGGGTCAGCATCCAGATCGTTCCCATTCTCGGGTTCAACGCCTGGCGTGACCACGGCCTCGCGCATCTCGACTGGCTCGTACCGGTGTTCGTGCTGCTCGCCATCTTCACCCTGACCGTGGGAACCGCCCAGGCGATCTTCGCCTATGTGCTCGGCGACGCCCGGATTCGCCGCCACCGCAGCTGGTTCGTGCTCTACGCGATCAACTCGATGCTGTGGTTCGGTGAACTCAAGAATGTCATCGCCCGGGCCGCCCAGCTCAAAGAGCTCACTGGTGACCGGGTGTGGCGAATCACGCCGCGTACCGCGGCCGTACCCGGTGCGGCTGCTCAGGGCAGCCTCGACGCCAGCTACGCTGACTCCTCCGGACCGCCGGCCTATCCGAGCGCCTGGGGGGAATAGTGCCGGCGGGAGGTCCGCTCCACCCGCCGCGCCCGCCGGTTCCCGCCGCCATGGGATCGGCCGTGGCTCCCGTCAGCGCCCAGCCAGCCGCCGGACCCGCCGAACGCTACCGAGAACTCGATGGCCACCGGGGTATCGCTGCCGTGGCCATCGTGATATTCCACGTCTACCAGTTCTGCAACGTAGCTCACTTTCTGTATCTGGGGACACCTGCGTACACAGTGCTGAACTCACTCGACGCGATGGTGCCCTGGTTCTTCGTGATCAGTGCCTTCCTCCTGTTCGAGCCGGTCGCCCGGTCAGTCATCGAGAGCCGGCCGCCGATCTCCGGCCGGGGCTTCCTGATCCGCCGGGCCATCCGCATTCTCCCCGTGTACTACGTCGCGGTGGTGGTGGTCTGGTTCTCCCGCCAGCAGGGGTTGCCGGGCGACTGGCGCGACCTCGTCGAACACCTGACCTTCACTCAGGTCTTCGACGGCAAGCGCATCTTCTACACCATCGGGCCGGCCTGGTCGCTCTCGGTCGAGGTGTTCTTCTACCTGGCCCTGCTGATCCTCGCCCTCGGTCTGCCTCGTGCCTGCCGGCGCCTGGCCAGCCGGAAACAGCGCATCGCCGTGCTGGCCGGCAGCACCGCCGTGCTCGCCGCGGTTTCCCTCGGCTGGAAGGCATGGTCGTTCTGGGTCGAACACCGGCCGACCACCGGATCGTTCACCACCTGGTTCGGCCCCATGGCCAGCCTCGACGCCTTCGCCGTCGGCATGGCCGTCGCCATCATCGCCGCAGCCTATGCCGACCATCGGCCCCTCGGCTCGCGGGCCCGGCTGACGCTGCGCCTGGCCGCCCTCACCATCTTGTCCGTGGCGTTCGCCATCCGGCAGGCTAACGCCTGGTCCGGGGTGTACTTCAGCACACTGTGCGCGGCCGGTTTCGGCTGCCTGGTCGCCGCCGCAACGCTCGGACCGCTCCAAGACCGCTGGGGGCGAGCGTTGAGCTGCAGGCCGCTGCTATGGCTGGGCGCTATCTCCTACAGCATCTACCTGTGGCATGAACCGGTACTGCTGGCCCTGGCGGGATGGCACGGCCTGGTCCGCCAGGCCCCCGGCGACTTCCTTCGCGACACCGCCATTGTCCTGGTCGTCTCGGTGCTGGCCGGCTGGCTGAGCTATTCGCTCATCGAGCGTCCTACCAGCCAGCTTGGCAGAGTATTCGGACGCGATGGGCACTTGATCCGGCCGGACATCGTGGCCGGCGACGATCACATCGAGTGGGAAAGCTTCCGCAGCGGCAACCCCTTCTGAGCCTCCAGCTGGCCACTCATCTGGCCTGCCCGTGTGCATCTGCAGATACCGCGACGGCTGCGGCACGGTTCCCGGGTCCGGCCAGCTCGATGTTTCGTCGTTTATGTGGTGGCGCAGCGGGGCTGGCTCGGAGCGGAGGGTGCTGTCTCGGCCAGCCGGTTTTGAAGGAAGCGCTGTTCGGGTTCGGTCTGGGTGAGGTCGAGCGCGCGGCGGTACGCGTGGCGGGCCTCGCTGGGCCGGCCGGCGCGACGCAGGAGGCTGGCGCGGGTGGAGTGGAAGTACCGGTAGTGGTCGAGGTCGAGGCGGTCGAGGATGGCCAGGCCGGCTTCGGGCCCGTCGGTCTCGGCTACGGCGATGGCCCGGTTCATCTCGACGATCGGGGAGCCGGTCTGCCGGGCGAGCGTCTGGTACAGGGCGGCGATCTGCGGCCAGTCGCGGGGCTGGTAGAGGTGCAGGTCCGCGATGGCCGCCTGGACCAGGTAGGGCCCGGTGCGCTGTCGTGTCATGGCCCGCTGCAGCAGCGCTCGGCCCTGGTCGATCTGGGGCGTGTCCCACAGGGTACGGTCCTGGTCGTCGAGGGGGACGACCTGCCCGTCGCGCAGGCGGGCCGCTGTGCGGGCGTCGTGCAGCAGCATCAGTGCCAGCAGCGCGAGTACTTCCGGCTCATCCGGCATGAGGCCGGCCAGGGCCCGGCCGAGGTGGATCGCTTCCGCGGCGAGGTCGACCCGGCCGCCGCCCCAGCCCTGGTTGAAGATCAGGTAGACCACGGCGAGGACGGCGGCTAGCCGGCCGGGTAGCTGGTGATCGGGCGGCACGGCGAACGGGATGCCCGCGTCGCGGATCTTGTGCTTGGCCCTGGTCAGTCGCTTGCTCGTGGTCTCGAACGGGACGAGGAACGCCAGCGCGATCTCCTCGGTGGACAGGCCGCCGAGGGTGCGCAGGGTGAGCGCCACCTGCGCCTCGAGGGCGAGCGCCGGGTGGCAGCAGGTGAAGATCAGCTCCAGCCGCTCGTCCGGGATGGTGGCGGCGTCGTCCATGAGGGCCTCCGGTGGCTGTGGCCCGGCTTCCAGGTCGCGGGCGAGCAGCGTCGTCTTCGCGGCCAGGACCTGCTGGCGGCGCAGCTGGTCGATGGCGCGGTTGCGTGCGGTCGTGATCAGCCAGCCGGCGGGGTTGGCCGGTTCCCCGTCGCGTGGCCAGCGTTCGGCGGCGATGGCGAACGCTTCGGCGGCCGCGTCTTCGGCGAGTTCGATGTCGCCCAGGATGCCGGCCAGGGTGGCCAGCACGCGGCCCCACTGGTCGCGGAAGACAGTGTCAAGCGCCACGGGAGCGTCCGTCCAGGATGGGCCGCACCTCGATCGCGGTGCCGGGCCTGGTCTCCCGGAGCAGTTCCCCGGCGATGGCCAGTGCCCCGTCGAGGTTGCCGGCCTCGATCAGGAACAGGCCGGCGAGGTACTCCTTGCTGTCGATGAACGGCCCGTCGGTCAGCAGCATCCGTCCGTCGTCGTTGCGCAGCGTCGTGGCCGACGCGCCAGTGTGCAGCCGGGCCCAGCCGGTGACGTCCGGCCGGCCGAGCAGGGCGGCAAGGGGACCCGGAACCGGGCGTGTTGCCCGGTCCGTGTCCTCGGGCGGGGCGTAGGCCAGCAACGCGTACTGCATGAGTCCTCCAGTCACGGGTCGATGCCGCATCAAGTATCAGACGAACAGCGTCGCCGTGAACGGACAGCAACCACCGGCCGATTTTTCCCCGCCGGTGGTGTCCGTCCGGCGCCTGGCTGTTCGTCACTGCTGCAGATCCGCCCGAAAGGGGCGGCAAGCAACCGCCCGCACCGACCCGGCCGACGTCCCTGTCGCCGCCTAGCCGAAGAGACCCGCAATGCCTGACATCCTGCACCGCATCAGCATCGACGCCCCGCCGCAGCAGGTACACGACCTCATCGCCAGCACCGACGGCATCGCCCGCTGGTGGACCGGGCGGCCGCTCACCGGCGAACACGCCACCGGCACCCGCGTCAGTGCCTGCTTCGGCGACGCCGAGAAGCCCGCCGCCGTCATGCAGGTCCTGACCGGCACCCCGGACCACGTGGTAGGGCGGGTCACCGACGGACCCGGCACCCGGATCACCTTCACCATCCGACCCAGCGGCCACGGCAGCACCGCACTTCTGTTCACCCACGCCGGCTGGCAACAAGCCAGCGAATTCACGAGCGGATGCAGCACCAACTGGGGCGCCTACCTCACCAGCCTCAAGACCGGCGCCGAAAGCGACACGTTCACAGCCTACCCCGCCGGCGAAATCAGCCGCTGGGACTGAACACAGCCCACCGAAGCACCGGCCTCGTTCTCACGCCGGCCCAACCCAAGTTCTTACGCCGGCCCAACCCAGCCAGCCAAGGAGGATCGATGACCACCGAACCCACACCCAGCCCGGACGCCGCGCGGCTCGAGCACACCTACGACGCTCCGGCGGAGCTCATCTGGGAGCTGTGGACCACCGCCGCCGCCCTCGGGGAGTGGTTTGCCCCCGACGGCTTCGAAAGCCGGGTGAGCGAGCTCGAGCTCAGGCCCGGCGGCCAGCTGCGGTACACCATGACCGCCACCGCACCGGAACAGGTCGCGTTCATGCGGACCACCGGCAACCCGCTCTCAGCCGAGGTACGTAAGACGTTCACCCAGGTCGCACCGCCGACCCGCCTCGCCTACCTGTCACTAATCGACTTCGTACCCGACCACGAGCCGTACGAGCACCTGACGACCATCGACATCGAGCCCGCCGGTGACCGCACAAACGTGGTCATGACGGTCGATCCCCTCCACGACGAAACCTGGACCCAGCAGCACCGCGCCCATCGCAGCAACGAGCTCGACAACCTCGAGGCGGCAATCAGGCGACGCACAATGTGATCGCACATGCCCATCAGATCTGTCCTCGCGGCGTCATCTCCGGAGGTGCTGTGGAGCGAGACATCACCCGGCACGAGGTCCTTGGCGTGCTGCCGGGCGCCGCGGCGGACAAGATCAAGCGCGAGTACGACGCCAAAATAATTGCCGGGAAAATCTCGCGAAAAGGAAAGATTAGAGGAGCTTATGTCCGCTGAAAAATCTCAACAACCGGTCGCATACGTAATCTCAGCCGTAGAGGGATTTGAGGACGAAGCAACAGCTAGGCGTTACGCCGAACTTGCAGGCCCCGCAATTGAGCATTTCGGCGGCCGTTTCATCGTCTCGAACGCCGAGCCAGCAGTTCTCGAAGGCGAGTCGCCATCGGGTCACCTCTCGATGGTCAGATTCCCCTCGATCGAAGACGTGCAGGCGTGGTATGACTCGCCCGAGTACGCCGAGGCGCGTGCCCTCACTCCAGCCGCCTTTAGGGGCCGCATGCTAATGTTTGTGGAGGGCGTTAAGTCTCCATAAGTGATCTTTAGCCAAAGAAATCCACATAATCTTCCAGGAAAGCTCAAGTCTGCGCCAGCATCAGCAGGCGGAACACGTCACACCGCCCTGTCGTGTGGTCGGCGGCCGACGCCTTGCGGCAAGCCAGTTCGTCCTGGGCGTGGTACCACGGTCCGTTCGGTCGAATGGTTCTTTGACGAGCTTCGATCAGGCCGCGCGAGCGTCGATACGGAACACGGGATAGTCTGCGGCAACCTTCTCGAACTCCGCCACCGGGGCACGGAAATCGACTGGGATATGCGGACGGGCACCAGGAGCTACCCGCAGATAGCGGCGCAGGATGGGCGCCCTGGCGGCCACATCGACCTTCTCCAGGCGCACGGTCTCCCGGCGTCCGTGACGAAGCACGGCCTGGCAGCCCGCTGCTTTGAGGTTACGGACCCAGTTGGCGTTCTCGCCCAGCATCGACACGAGATAGCGTTCGCCTTCGGAATCGGCGATCACGACGGGAAATGAGATGACACGGCCGCTGCGCCTGCCGCGCACCTGAAGCTCCGCCGTCCGCTTCGGGAAGATCCCGGCCGCGAACGCCGCAGCCCACGCGCGGTTCTGCAGCCGGGCGAAGCGACTGGGATGACCGCCGCGGTACAGCCACCGCAAATAGCTGTCGTGTAGCTTCATGACAGCAAATGTTGCGTGGATCACACCAAAGCCGCCAGGGTCGTTGGTCCCTGCAAAGGGCGCGTGACATCTTCCATCCCGTGGTTGATACAGTCCCCGCGTTCGTGGTCCTCGGGCCGGTGACAGCAGAAGCGACCATCCAGTCGATATACCGGCCGAGTGCGGCCGCCGGACAGACCCGGATCCGGTGAGCGGGCGCAGGAGCCCATGACAGCGGGCGAGACGCTGGCCGATGCGTTCCCCCGCCCATACGAAAGCGGGTCCCAGCAGCAGTGCGCTGGTTCCGGCCGATTCCGGCACCGGTGCCCGCAGCAGCGCCTTAAGTCCTGTCGACGGCGCCGGGCTCGTCATCGCTCCGGTCCGCACCGTCGACCTCGCGACAGCGGGGATACGGCGTCGCAGGGTCCTCGGCGGGCTGATCAACGAGTACGAGCGGGCAGCATGAAGATCAGCGGTTGATTCAACGCTCACCCGACGAGCATCTACCGGCGCTGGGGCACCCCCGAAGCCCTGGCCCTGGACGTCGCGGTCGCCCGCCTGGAGGCGGACCTGCCGATGCCAGACACCGGCACCCTGCGCGGGGACCTGCTCGCCTTCGCCAACCAGGCGGCTGAGGACGTGAACTGGCCGGACGGGCTCTGGCTCCTGCATGCGATCCTCGCCGCCAGGAGCACCCGCGACGGCGCCGATCACCCGTCCCGCTTCCAGTCCCGGGCCAGCCAGATCCAGGACATGCTCGACCGGGCCCGGCAGCGCGACGAGCCCGAGCTGCATTTCACCGACGTCATCGACGGCGTGCTGGGCCCGATTTACATGCGCACCTTGTTCGCTATCGGCGGGCTCGACGTGGCATTCCTGGCGGCCCTGGTCGACCGGACGATCAACGCTCCCGTCCGCGTACCAGACACACCCACTGCGCCATCGGCAAGGACGTCTCCGCCACGGCAGAGCCCCGAAGGAGCACATGAAAATCTAAGTTGAGCGGGACGGCAACTTATGGCGTCGCTGCCGCATCTCGCGCCGCGCCGGATGAAGGAGCGGGATGGTTATGGAGTGGAAGAACAGGACGGCGCTGGTGACCGGCGCGAGCAGCGGGATCGGCGCAGAGTTCGCCGGGCAGCTGGCCGCTCAGGGGGTCAACCTGGTGCTGGTGGCGCGCCGGGCTGACCGGCTCGAGGCGCTGCGCGGCCGGCTGCTCGAGCGGCACCCGGCGCTGCGTGTGGACATCGTGCCTGCGGACCCGGCTGCGTCGGTGCGACGGCGGAACTGGCCGCCCAGCTGCACGAGGCCGGGCAGCACATCACGTGCTGGTCAACAACGTCGGGGAGGGTTCCACCGGCCCTTCGCCGGTGAACCCGCGGACGAGGTCGCGGCCGAGATCCGCCTCAACTGCGGGGCTGAGGTCAGCCGGCGCCCGGCAGTGGTCACTGGTCTGTCTCGGTCAATGATCTGGCCGGCTGAAGGAGATGGTCCTCGGGGTGCTAACCGAAGCCGTGCCGGACTTCGGAGCCGAGACGTTGCTCGACCGGCTGAGCATAGCCATTACCACCCATCCGGCCGCCATGACCAGCCAGAAGCTGATGAGGCGGTAAACGAGGACGGCGGCGAAGGCGTGGGGACCGCCCAGGCCGGCGGCGACGAGGGCCGCCGATAGGGCGATCTCCACGACACCCAGGCCGCCCGGAGTGAGAGAGATGATCCCGGCGGCGGTGGCGCCGTAGGCGAGGAACAGGCTGTGCCAGGGCACGACGGAGCCAGTGGCGCGGATGGTACAGGCCAGGCACAGGCAGTCTCCCACCCAGTTCCACATCAGCAACAGGACGACCTCCGCGTAGTGCAAGCCGGGGAGCTTGATACTGGCGAGCCGGTCGAGGAAGGAATCAAAGGCCGGTACCGGTCCGGTCTCCGGCCGCTTCCTGAGCCGGTTCAGCGATTTGACCACCGGTGTGGTCATGTGGTTGATGAAACGGCGCGCCGCCTGATAGCGGAGAGCGAGGAGGAAGGCCACGATCGGCGTGAGGGCCAGCGTCGCCATGGCGAGGCCCATAGCCGCGGCCGAACCGCTTCCCGAGGCAATTGCACCCCCGGCGACCACGAGGGCGAAGGCGAACGAGGAGATGAGCCCAGATACGACGAGCGCCCAGCTGGCGGTGGCCAGGTCGGCACCGCGCCGGCGGAACTGGTGGAACGCGAAGGCGGTACCTACCTCAGGCCCGGCGACGGGTAGCGACACCGAGATGGCGTTGCCCGCGTAGGTCACGGCTACCACCGAAACAAATCGCAAGTCGATCCCGCCGCCGCGCAGGAGTCGCCGCTGCGCCCGGGCAAAGGCTGTCATGGAGGTGAATTCGGCGACCAGCGCCGGCGGGATCCACGCCCAGTCGAGATGTCTGAGGGCGGAACCGGTCCCACTGAGCGTCGAGCGGCCTACGGAGGCGATGACCGCTACAAAGCCTGCAAATAGGAGCGCCGCCAACGCCCAGCGCCACCGGTGTCTGGGCGCTGGTGCTGGGCGACGGCAAGGCCATCGTGATGCGACCGGGCGGCGAACGACAGATAGACCGTCGCGGACGGGCGGCCGAGACGCACCGCAACTCCGGTCACGGTCTCGCTGCGGCCGGCGCACTGCTGCGATCTCAGCGGTCGCAGGAATAAGAAGGTCAGCCGTCTCGGCATGCACTGCGCTGAGCGGTGCGCCTTTCAGGACACCGGCGGAACCCCGATGGTCAGTTGTGCCACGGGCCGAGCGAGACCACGCCGCGGGCCGCCAGCGGTGTGTGCGCCGCCTGGGAGGCAGTGCCGGCCGCCGCACCACGGGAACTCCTCGGGGTTTACTGGAGCTTTGACGAGCCGGGGAATGTGATCAGCGGGGTACGCCAGAGCGATGAGACCCGTGCGTCCTGCTCTAGCGCGCGAGCGGCGCGTGCGCCCACGCGCAGGGCCCGGATGCTGATCAGGATGAGCATCGTGGCCAGGGGCAGTTCACCGAACAGCGCCGATGCGGCGCTCACGATCAGGTCCCGGTGCCCATTTGCCGTGAGCAGGTCGAACCACGCGTCGCACAAGAGCAGGACGCTCGTGATGATCGAGGCCGGCACGAGGATCTGGCGCTGCTTCCACAGGCCCCACGCGGTGACCGCGAGGCAGCCGAGCAGTACGACGTCGAAGCCGGTCCACAGAACTCGCCAGTTGGCGGTGACGTAGGTGCGGGGCAAGGACGCGGCAAGCCCGATGGTCCAGGGAATCAGGGCGAGACAGCAAGCAGCCAGGAACCGGATGAACCAGCGCCTGGCGGTCAGCACGCGCTGACTGATACTGAACTCTGACGCGTGCAGCATCTGGACGCGGCGCAGGAGGTCGGCCCGCTCCAGGTGGGACAGCCGGGTCAGCATCTGGTCACTGATGGCGGATTCACCCGGGCCGGCTGCGGGGCTGCTGCGAGGCGTCATCGGAACCATGACTTCGGCGGGGAGATGTCCCCGCCATTTCTTCGCGAAGCTGGTCCGGCAGCACGATCTTGGCCCGGCCGCAAAAGCCTTGAATCGCCGCCCGGGGTCTTCGCCATTGCGCGTTCACGCAGCCTGACCGGTGATTGCTGGCTGCGTTTCAGCAGCCTCGCCGTCTTTGTCCATGCCCGGCTGCACCGTCTTTTCAGGGGCGTTCGACGCCGGCAGGAAGACCAGGGTGAGGACGACGCCCGCCACGGCGATGCCGGCGGACACGGCCAGCGCCAGGTCCATGCCATGCACGAAGGCCGTATGCACCGAGGCGAGCAGCGCCGCCGAGTGAATCTTCTGGGCGACTGCCACGCCGCCGAAGACGCTCTGCCGGACGGTCGCGGCGGCGGCCGCCGGCAGACCCGACAGGTGCAGCCGGGCCAGGTAGCCGGCGCTCAGCACGCTGCCCAGGACGGCGATGCCGAACGGACCCCCGGTCTTGTTGACCGCCTGCAGCACCGCCGAGCCGACGCCGCTTTTGTCCGCCGACAGCTCGACCAGCGCAGCTGACATGGCAGTGGCCATGGCGATGCCCGTCCCCACCCCGGCCACCGCCAGCCACGCCGCCACGTACAGGCCGCCCGAGTTCACGCTGGTCATAGCGCCCGCGACCAGCCCGGCCGCGAGCAGCACGAACCCGGCGGCCACGGCCACCTTGGCCCCCACCAGCCGGACGACGCGGGCCGCGGGCACGGCTCCGGCCACCATCCCGCCGACCAGCGGCAGCAGCCTCAGGCCCGAGCCCATCGCGGTCGTGCCGAGCACGCCCTGGAAGTACTGCGGCATAGTGAACAAAATGCCGAGCAGGCACAGGATCGGCACCACGGACAGGATCACGCCCCAGGTGAACGAGGCCGAGCTGAACAGGCGCAGATCGATGAGGGGCTGGCCGCCGGGCCGGCGGGTCAGCCGGCGTTCCCAGCCGAAGAAGCCCACCAGCAACGCCACTCCGGCGATCATCAAGGCCAGGGCGCCGATATCGCTCCAGCCGTCCTGGCCGGCCTGGATCAGGCCGTAGGTCAGCGCCACCAGCCCGGCCGCCGAGACCGCCACCCCCATTAGGTCCAGGCCCGGGCGCTGCGCGGCGCGGGACTCCGGCACCAAGGCGATCACGGCGGCCAGGCCGACCACCACGACCGGCACGTTGATCAGGAACACCCAGCCCCACCAGTAACTGGTGAGCAGCCAGCCGCCCAGGATCGGGCCGACCGGGAAGGCCACGAAGGTGACCGCCGACATCACCCCCACCGCCTTGGGCCGCTCCGGCTTGCTGAACAGCACCGTCAGGACCGAGAACCCCATCACGATCAGCCCGGCACCGCCGAGCCCGACCACCACCCGGGCCGCCAGGAACTCCGCCACCGACGTGGAGTACGCGCACGCCACCGATCCGATCCCGAACAGCGCCATGGAGGTAAGCAGGACCTTCTTGCGGCCGTACCGGTCACCCAGCAGGCCGGCCGGGAGCATCGCCGCGGCCAGCACCAGGAAGTACCCCGACGAGAACCACTGCAGGTCGGACTCCGACGCGTGCAGCGCCTTAGCCAGCGTGGGCAGCGCCACGCTGAGCACCGTTCCGTCGATACCCACCACCAGGCCGGCCAGGGCCAGAGCGCTCAGCGCCCACCATCTTCGTGTTCCGGACACCGCGACAGGTGCCGACGCGCCGTCGTGGACAATGGTCACGGCTTTCTCCTCTAGCTGAGGAGCCGTCGAGCCCGAACGCGACGACAGACCGCAGGCGGCCGTCCTGCCGAACCAGACTTCTCAGGGACAAATCTGCTAAACCTGCGCTACCAGGGTCCGGAGCAACGCTCCCGGAAGCTGCCCAAGTCGATCAGCAGAGTCCAGCCCGGCTACGGGACTGCCCGCCGTGCTACCACTCACGCTACAGTGGGCCATAGTGCACTTCAACGAAAGCTGGCTTACCTCCAAGTACCTATGGCACTCCGGCGAAAAGCAAAGGGCCTCGGTCAACTCCTGGTCCGGCTTGCCCAATCGCGCTGAGCTGCTTCGACCAATTCCCAGTTGGCGTTGACCCACCGCCCGAGCGCAGCGAGAGGCTCATCTAGCGATCTGCCGAGATCGGTGAGCTCGTAGAGGGCTGCAGTGCCCATCCGTCCAGAATCGAGATGCCGCCTGATGAGGCCGTCGCGCTCGGCGCGTCGCAGCGTGTCGGTGAGCACCTTGGGCGAGATGCCATCCAGGGCGTCATGGAGGTCCAGGTAGCGCAGACCCCCAGCATCCAGCTCAGCGAGCACCGCCAGAGTCCAGCGGCCGCCGATCAGCCGGACCAGGGCATAAGGCCGTCTCCACTCGATAGTCACCTCGATGGCCGGCCAGCGGTGACGCGGGCGACGGCGACGCCGGCAGCCTGACCGGCGACCTCCACGGCATGGGCCACGCAGCCTCCTCCAGCGTGGCCAGGCTGGATCGCCGGGGCGGGGAGCGCCAGGACCTTCCCGGTCCCGGCCTGGCGGGACACTTCACCGGGCCTTCGCCTGCCGCCGGAGCAGGCGCTCGTCTCCCGGCCTTGCCGGGTCGCGGGAGTCTCGCTCTCCGCCACGGGCCTTCCTCCTAAACGCGAATGCACTCGCGTTAGCGTACGCTCCTTCAGGCCACCGGCACGGGAATCCTTGGGATAACTTCCAGGCATGGCCAACAGCAACGAACTTCCGCGGGCTCGCCGGACCGGCGGCAGGAGCGCCCGGGTGCGCACAGCGGTGCTGACGGTCACCGTGGATGTCCTGTTCGAGAGCGGGTTCGATGCGCTGTCGATCCGGGAGATCGCCAAGCGTGCCGGGGTCCACGAGTCCTCCATCTACCGGCGCTGGGGCACCAAGGCCGACCTTATCTCCGACGCCCTGGCCAGCAGGATGGGACTGCAGGTCCCCACTCCGGACACCGGATCCCTGCGCGCGGACCTGCTCGCGTTGCTCCGCGCTATCGCAGCGTTCATCGGCACTCCGCTCGGGGAGAATGTGGTGCGGATGGCCCTGAGGCGTGATCTGCCGGATTCCGACGCGGCGCGTGACAGGTTCTGGACCGATCGCTTTACGCGTGGATCTGTGATCCTGGATCGAGCTGAGGCGCGTGGCGAGTTGCGTCCTGGCATCGACCGCTTCCTTACGCTGGAGACGCTGGTCGGCCCGCTATACCTGCGGCTGCTGCTGACAAGAGAGCCCCTGAACGAAGCGATCATCGAAAATGTCGTCGACCTGATGCTGACCGGCATCGCCGCCGAGCGTGCCTAGCGCCGTAGACGCGCCGTCGCCCGGTCCGTGGGGCCCGCAAGCCGCCGGCACCGCGAAGCCTCACTCGGTGCTACTGAATGAGGAACTCTCGCAGCCGTGGAAAGAATCCAATGGCGAACCCAACACCTGCCACCACCTGGGAAACGGTCGGCTGGCTGCAGAACGCGGCCCGGCGGACCGTTGTCCTATTACTACGCCATGTATCCGGGTGTGTCACCGCCACCGGCAGGGGAGACCAGGCCGCTGCGAACCACTTGACGATGGTCGGCGGCGTCTGCAGTCGGCCGTTGCGAGTGCACAGCGCGATGAGCAGTACCTAGGCAGCGGCGTCTCGGCTACCGGGAGGCGTTTTCTGGCTCGTCGCCGCTGGCGATCATGGACAGGAGGGTCAGGGCGTCATGGGCGCCGCTGCCAGCTTCGGCCTGGTAGACGCTCATCCGCTGGCCGTCGGCCAGGTAGAGCACCTCGTTGGTCAGGGTGAACTCGCCGACTTGCGGATGGCGGAACGGCTTGGCCTCCCCGCGCCGCTGCCGCACGTCGTGCCGCTGCCAGAGCCGGGTGAACTCGGGGCTGCCGTCGAGCAGTTCCGCGATCAGCGCGGTGACGGCCGGGTCGTCGGGTGTGTCGGCGGCGAGCGAGCGGAGGTGGGCGGCGGTCGTCTCGGCGGAACGATCCCAGTCGGCGAACAGCTCTCTGGCCACCGGGTGGAAGAACGTGTACCGGATCGTGTTGCGCCGCTCGGGCGGCCAGTCCGCCAGGCCAGGGAACAGGGCGAGGGCTTCGGGGTTGGCGGCCAACAGGTCGCTGGTACGGGTGAGCACGTACGCCGGGCAGGGCCGCACCGTTTCGAGGAGCTGGCGGACACCGGGCCGGACCACCCGGCTGGCCGACTGCGAACCCCGCGCCGTGCGTCCCGCCGCGTGGTTGGCGAGCGCGTGTAGGTGGGCGTTCTCTTCCTCGTTCAGCTGGAGGGCGCGGGCGAGCCCGTTCAGGATGGGACCGCTGGGATTGGTCTCCTTGCCCTGCTCGAGCCGGATGTAGTAGTCGATGGACAGTCCCGCGAGCGCGGCGACCTCCTCGCGCCGCAGCCCAGGCGTCCGACGGATACCGGGACCCGGCGGCAGGCCGACATCTCCGGGCCGCAGCCTCGCCCGGCGGGCCCGGAGGAAATCGCCTAGATCGTTCGGCCCCGGCATGCCTCCAGTGTGGCATCCGGCGCCGTGGCCAGCGTAGCCCTGTCGCTGCTAGGAACACGGCAGTCTTCCTGCGCGCCGGCGATCGCGGCATCGTGGAAACGTGAGCCGCCGGGGCCGCCTCCCGGCGAGCACGGTGGATGGAGGAACGCGATGGAAGGAAACGCCGCTCTCCAGACGGAGGCCGGAGTCCGGCCCGAGCCGACGCGCCAGCGGAGCGGGCCGCGGCCGGAAGACATCGGTTTCGACCGGAGGTTGGTCGCGGCGACCTCGTTCGGCTCGGCGCTGAACCCGGTCAACTCCTCGATCATCGCGGTCGCGCTGGTATCGATCGGGCACGCGAATGGCGTCGGCGCGTCCGCCGCCACCTGGCTGGTCTCCGCGCTTACCTGGCGACGGCGATCGGCCAGCCGACGATGGGGCGGCTCGCCGACCTGGCCGGCCCGCGGCGGGTTTACCTCTCGCCGCCCGGCACCGCCGCATCTGGCCGTTGCTGGTGGCGGGGGCCACCGCGCTCGCGGCGGCCTCGGCCGGCCTGCTGCTGCTGCTCACCGTGCGCTCGCCGCTGTGGCTGCTGCTGGTGGTCAGCGTCGTCTTCGGCGCCCAGAACGGGCTGAACATCGT
>Ga0302311_10002004_pt1 | contig 23529 bp, 19 predicted proteins | sample III_Palsa_N1_3_FD_200449 | JGI IMG/M metagenome (GOLD analysis project Ga0302311, IMG submission 200449) | Peat permafrost microbial communities from Stordalen Mire near Abisko, Sweden - III_Palsa_N1_3 | ecosystem: Environmental > Terrestrial > Soil > Palsa > Peat permafrost | place: Sweden... | reverse complement strand
CGCACTCGGATCCAGCCGACTGGCGGCAACCAACGTAATGGCTCCGACCCCCCCACCCGGACGCGAGGGCAAGACGGTGCCCGAGCCTGCAAAGGCTCCGGGCAGGCGCTCGTTCAACGAGGCGGCGCACAAGATGCCGTACCCGCAGGCGGCGTTGCGCGAGACCGACGGCGAGGAGCCCGCAATTGCGGCTCGCCGCGGCGAGGATGGCGCCGCCCACGACGTGGTTCCGAACGCGGGGCGGCTGGTGCTGGGAATCGGCGCCCTCGGGGTCGTGTTCGGCGACATCGGCACGAGCCCGCTATACGCCGAGCAGGTGACCTTCGGCTTCAGGGCGGCGCGGCACGTCGATCTGGTCGGCGTGTACGGCGTCGTCTCGCTGATCTTCTGGTCGCTGATGATCGTCGTCTCGACCAAGTACGCGGGCTTCATCATGCGTGCTCACAACCGCGGCGACGGCGGGATCATGGCACTCGCGGCGCTGTGCAGGCGCCACCGGGTCGCCCACTCGCTGCTGCTGGTCACGCTCGGGATCTTCGGCGCCTCGCTGTTCTTCGGAGACGGGATGATCACGCCCGCGATCTCGGTCCTGTCGGCCGTCTCGGGCCTCGAGCACACCTCGCCGGGGGTCAGCCACCTGGTCGTACCGATCTCGATTGCGATCCTGATCGGGCTGTTCATGGTCCAGAGCCGCGGAACCGGGATGGTCGGGTGGCTGTTCGGCCCGGTCACGCTGCTGTGGTTCAGCACGATCGCGGTCGTGGGCCTGCCGCAGGTGCTCGCGCATCCGGGCGTGCTCCAGGCGTTGTCGCCCACCTGGGCGATCCGCTTCTTCGCCGCGCACGGGTTCGAGGCGTTTCTCGCGCTCGGCGGCGTCGTCCTCGCCGTGACCGGCGCCGAGGCGCTGTACGCCGACCGCGGCCACTTCGGCCCCGCAGCGATCCGCGGGGCCTGGTTCCTGATCGTCCTGCCGGGCGTGATGCTCAACTACCTCGGGCAGGGCGCATGGATCCTCAGCCATCCGCGGGCGACACACGACCTGGGCAGCTTCAACCCGTTCTTCTCGATCGTCCCGGGCTGGGGCCAGGTCCCGATGGTCCTGCTCGCGACCGCCGCCACGATCATCGCCTCGCAGGCCGTGATCTCCGGGTCCTACTCGGTCGCCCGCCAGGCGATGCAGCTCGGCTACCTCCCGCGCCTCTCGATCCTCCACACCTCGAAGCTCGAGGGCCAGATCTACGTGCCGGTGATCAACTGGCTCCTGTGCATCGGCGTCGTCCTCCTCGTACTTGCCTTCAAGAGCTCGGGCGGCCTTGCGAACGCGTACGGAGTCGCTGTCACCGGTACGTTCGTGCTCAACACGACTCTGTTCCTGGTCGTCGCGCGGACGATCTGGGGCACCGCGGTGTGGCGCCTGGCGATCCTCGGTGGGCTGTTCCTGCTCGTCGAGCTGTCGTTCTTCGCCGCCAACCTCGCCAAGATTCTGCACGGCGCGTGGCTCCCGCTCGCGGCCGGCGGCGCCGTCTCGATCGTGATGCTGACGTGGCGCCGCGGCCGCGAGCTGGTCACCGCGAACCGAGTCGCGAAGGAGGGCTCGCTCGCCGAGTTCCTCGACAAGCTGGCGGCGAACAAGGACCAGGTCCGTCGCGTCCCGGGCACGGCCGTATTCCTCAGCCCCGGCGACGAGACGACGCCGCTGGCGCTGCGCGGCGAAGTCGAGCACAACCACGCGCTGCACGAGAAGGTCCTGATCGTGTCGGTCGACACGGTCAGCGTCCCGGTGGCCGAGCGCGATGACCAGCTCGCCGTCTACCGCGTCGGCCGCGGCCTGTTCCGGGTCACGTACGTGATCATCCGCTTCGGCTACCAGGAGCCGATCGACGTTCCGGCCGCGCTGATGCTCGCGCGCAAGCGCGGCCTGCTCGAGCGCAACCTCGACCTCGAGGGAGCCTCGTACTTCGTCTCGAGGATCACGCTGAACCCGACCGAGGGGCAGGGCATGCGGCCGTGGCGCAAGAAGCTGTTCCTGGCGATGGCGCGCAACGCCGCGAGCCCGATCGAGCACTTCCACCTGCCGGCCGAGCGCACGCTCAGCATCGGCTCGCAGATCGACTTCTGAGCACGCGTGGAGATCCGGGCCGCGCGCGGGGATGACTGGGGCCAGATCTGGCCGTTCTTCGCGCGGATCGTCGCGGCCGGCGAGACCTACGCGTACGACCGCGACACGCAGGAGGACGAGGCGCGGCGCATCTGGATGGTGCGACCGCCGGGCGCGGTCGCGGTCGCCGTCGACTCGGGCGCGGTCATCGGGTCGGCGAGCATGTATCGCAATCGCGGCGGCGGCGGCTCGCACGTCGCCTCGGCGAGCTTCATGGTCGATCCCGATCACGCGGGCAAGGGCGCCGGCCGCGCGCTCGGCGCGCACTTCCTCGTGTGGGCGCGCGAGCAGGGCTTTCGCGCGGCGCAGTTCAACTCGGTCGTGGAGACCAACGACCGGGCCGTGGCGCTGTGGCGCTCGCTCGGGTTCGTCGCGCTCGCGGCCGTGCCCGAGGCATTCGAACATCCACGCGACGGGCGCGTGAGCTTGCTCGTTATGCACACGTTTCTGTAGTGATGGAACGGGACGGCCCGAACTCGGATCGACATTCGCAGCCGCGGGGGCGTTATCGTTGCGCTCGATGAAGATGCGTCGGGGCGCGCCTTCCGCCGGACTGGCAGCAGCCCAGCTTGGCATGCTGCCAATCGCGGCGTTCGTCGTCCACCAGCTCAGATACCTGCTCGCGTTCGGCGGCCATGCGGGCGCCGTGCTCCGAGAGACGGGGCACTCCTACCTGGGCTCGGTGACGCCGTGGCTCGTGCTGCTGGCGGCGCTCATGGCCGGCTTCTTCCTGCGCGCGCTCGGACGGGCGTTCGCGGGTCAGACGACCGTCCCGCGATATGCGCTGTCGCTCGCCGGCATGTGGGCCGCATGCACGCTCGCGCTCGTCGCGATCTACATCGGGCAGGAACTGCTCGAAGGGCTGCTGCTCGCCGGCCACCCGGCCGGCTGGATCGGGGTGTTCGGCTACGGCGGCTGGTGGGCGCTCCCGTCGGCCGCGCTCGTCGGGCTCGTGCTCGCCGCGCTGCTGCACGGTGCGCTGTGGGCGCTGCGCGAAGTCGCCCGGCTCGGCGCACGCGTCCGCGTCGCCGCGCGCGAGCCGGGGCCGGCGCGCATCCGGCCGGACGGCCCCCTCGTCCTCGCGCTCGATCCGCTCGCCAGGGGCTGGTCGGGTCGCGGACCCCCGTTACGAGGACTGTGAACGCCTGACGCGGGCACCGACCGGGACGACCGGAGGACCTCCCGCACCGGCGATTCACCGCAGGACTCGTAAGCGGTTTTCGACAACAAGGAGCTTCTCCTATGAGTACTAGTACCGCCGGCGTGCGGCCATCGAGCCTGCCCGCCCAGCGGAGGGGTACGTCCGTGCTGCGGGCCTACTTCGCCGCCGACGCGACCCGAACGGTCCAGACCGCGCTCGGTCTGATCTGGGTGCTTGATGGCGCCTTGCAGTTCCAGTCGTTCATGTACGGCAAGGGGTTCATCCAGCTTTTGCAAGGGGTGACCGGTGGTCAGCCCGGGTGGGTTGCGAGCAGCGTCAACCAGGGCGCGGCGACGATGCAGTCCCACCAGGCGATCTTCAACACCGGGGCTGGGTTGCTCCAGCTCGCGATCGGATTGGGAATCCTCTACAAGCGCACGACCAAGCCCGCGATCCTGGTGTCGTTCGCCTGGGCGCTGGTCGTCTGGTGGTTCGGCGAGGCATTCGGGATGATGTTCATGGCGAGCACGCCGATGGGCGGCGCGCCGATGGCCAGTGCGCTGACCGGTGCGCCCGGAGCGGTGCTGCTCTACGGGCTGATCGGTGCGATCGCGTGGCCGAACGGTCGCCCCGGCGGCCTGCTCGGCGTGCGCGGCACGCGGCTTACGTGGGCGGCACTGTGGCTCGTGATGGCGTGGCTGTGGCTGGTCGAGGCGGGTGGAGCGAACGGGATCTACAACGCGATCAATGCGGCGCCGTCGGGGATGAGCTGGCTGTCCAGCATGCAGAACGGGTTCGCCAGCGCCGCCAAGGGCAACGGCGTCGTGATCGCGTGGATCCTCGCGGCGGCCTCGGCGGTGATCGGCGTCGGCGTCGCGATCGGCTGGCGCCCGAAGCAGTTGCTGCTGGTCGCGGTGGCGCTCAACATCCTCTACTGGCTCGTTGGCCAAGGCTTCGGGGGGATCTTCCAGGGGGGCGCGACCGACCCGAATGCGGGGCCGCTGTTCTGCCTGCTGGCGTACGCTCTGTACTCGCTCGTGCCGTATCGACTGGAAACCAGGGTGACAACGGATGTCGCGCATGCCGTCTGACCGTCTGATCCGGCGACGGGCCGGCCGCCTAACCGCGGCCGTGCTCGTCGTCGCGCTGCTGGCCGGGTGCGCCAGCGCCGACAAGAACCAGACGACGACGTCGAACTCGTCGGGAAGCTCGGCAACGACCGCAAGCTCCTCGTCGGGCTCGAGCGGGATGTCCGGGATGTCGGGCATGTCGGGGAGCTCGAGCAAGGCGATGGTGGTCAACGGCATCAAGGCGATCCCGTCGCAGCTGCTCGCCTCGGCGCAGTGGCAGGGGATGACGATCGAGGCGCGGACGATGACGGCCGCGCCGTTCATGGTCTACAACGGCACCAGTTGGACCGAGATCAAGGCGACGCCGAAGACGAGCTTTCACCTGATGGTGATGCTGAACGACGCGCACACCGGCGTCGCGATCCCCTATTCGACCGTGTGGACGACGATCACGAAGAGCGGCAAGATCGATTACGACGAGCGCCTGTGGCCGATGATCTCGGCCTTCATGGGGCCCCACTACGGCAACAATGTGTCGTTGCCGGGCGCGGGCCGCTACCAGCTGACGCTGCTGATCAGCCCGCCGATCGCGGCGCGCCACCTCGAGTACAAGGACGTCTGGCTGAAGCCACACCGCGTGACGGTCAGCTTCAACTGGAAGCCGGTGCCGTGAGCCCCACGCGCCTCGACCGCCGGGGCTTCCTGATCGGCGGCCTCGCGGGCGGGGCGGCGGTTGCGGGAATCACGATCGCGACCCATCAGACCAGCGGCACCACGGTGCCGCTGGTCGACCTCGGCGCCGAGCCCGCGGGTCTACCGAGCCGACAGCACGCGTGGCAGGATACGCTCAGCACCGATCGCTACGGCAACCCGATCGCGCCGCGCTACGACCGGCTGCTGTTCTTCGAGGTAGGCGGGCATCCGACGCCGCGCCACGCGCGGATGCTGGAGGCGTCGCTGCGGACGCTCGAGCGCGCCTTCCGCTGGGGACCGAGCGGGCTCCTGTTCACCGCCGGTTGGGGTCACGCGTACTTTGCGGAGTTGTTGAAGACGACCTCTCCGATCCCGCGCGCGACCGGACTGTCGGACTTCGAGCTCCCGGCGATCGACGACTACCACCTGTGCCTGCACCTCGCGTGCGACGACGAGCAGCGTCTGGCGGCGATCGAGGCGGCGCTGCTGCACGGCGAGCCGCTGGCGGGTGCCGCCGGCCACCTGCAGCTGACCGATGCGTTGCGCTGGAGGGAGACCCGCACGGGCTTCACGGGCGCCGGCATCCCCGCCGCCCACCAGCGGGTGGGCGGCATCCCGGCCGGCGATCCGGTGCCGAAGACCTCGCCGCTGTTCATGGGCTTCAAGTCGGGCCTGAAGAAGAACCAGGCGACCGAGGACGCGGTCACGATCGCAGACGGTCAGTTCGCCGGCGGGACCACGATGACCGTCAGCTACATGCGCCTGCGCCTCGCCAGCTGGTATGAGGACCTGACCGAGGAGGAGCGGATTGCGCGCATGTACTCCCCGGAGACGACGGCGGCCGACGTCGCGCGATTCACCACGGACGCCGAGTCCAACCCCGGCGAGCTGAACCAGGCGATCTCGCGCTACGGGGTGATCGGGCACTCGCAGACCTCGGCGCGGGCCAGGGTCGGCGGCAAGCCGCGGATCATCAGGCGGGACTTTGACACGGTCGACGGAGGGCAGGCGGGGGTGCACTTCGTCTCGGTGCAGCGAGCGATCGCCGACTTCGTTGCGACCCGCACGGCGATGAACGCGACCTCGGCACAGTTGCTCAACCCCGGGATCACCGACACCGTCAACAACGGCATCAACGAGTTCATGTTCGTGCTCAAGCGCGGCAACTACATCCTGCCCCCGCGCGCCGACCGGTCGTTCCCGCTGCTGCCAGGGCGGGGATCGCTGCTGACATGAGGCGCCTCGCCCTACCCCTGCTGCTCGTCGCGGCGCTCGCCCTGCTCCCCTGCGCGACAGCCACGGCGGCGCTCGCGCGGATCGGCCGCGCCCCGGCGCTGCCGGCGGGAACGGTGAGCGTCGCGAGGCTCGCGCCGGGCAGACCGCTGCGGATCACGGTGGCGCTGAAGCCCCGCGATCCGGCGGCGCTCGCGCGCTTCGCGCAGGCCGTCTCGGACCCGAGCTCCCCCGACTACGGGCGATTCCTGACCCCGGCGCAGTTCGCGCGCCGGTTCGCGCCGCCCCGCGCGTCGGTGACGGCCGTCGATGCCGCGCTGCGCGCGCGGGGGCTGACTCCGGGCAGGCTGAGCGCCAACGGCCTCTCGATCCCGTTGCGGGCGAGCGCCGGCGCAGTCGAGCGCGCGTTCGCGACGACCCTGGCCGACGTCCGCCTGCCGCGCGGGGGCGAGGCGGTGCTCAACACCGTTGCGCCGGCGATCGACGCAACCGCAAGGGCGGACGTGCAGGCGGTGATCGGGCTCGACAGCCTCGGCGCGCCGTTCTCGAACCGGATTCCCACCAGCCCGCAAGTGCGTCCGGCGCGGGCCGGTGCGCACCTCGACACCGGTGGCCCCAGACCGTGCGCAGCGGCGGTCCGCGAGGGCCCGGCTCAGAGCGGCTACACGAGCGATCAGATCGCGGCCGCCTACGGACTGTCGGGGCTGTACGCGGCCGGCGACGAGGGCGCCGGGGTGACGATCGCCGCCTACGAGCTGGAGTCCGACGACCCCGCCGACATCGCCGCCTATCAGGCCTGCTACGGGACCGACACGAGCATCTCCTACGTGAGCGTCGACGGCGGCGTGCGTCCCGGCCCCGGGACGGGCGAGGCGGCGCTCGACATCGAGCAGCTGGTCTCACTCGCCCCGAAGGCGAGGCTGATCGTCTACCAGGCGCCGAACTCCAACTCGAACGGGCCCGGCGCCGGGCCCTACGACCTGCTCAGCGCGATCGTCAGCCAGGACCGGGCTTCGGTGATCAGCGACTCCTGGGGCCAGTGCGAGCCCGAGGAGGGACGGGTCGACGCTGCCGCCGAGAACGTGCTGTTCGAGGAGGCGGCGATCCAGGGTCAGACGGTGCTCGCCTCGTCGGGCGACTCGGGCTCTGAGGATTGCTTCAACGCCGGGACACATCGCGGCAGCCAGTCGCTCGAGGTCGACGACCCCGCCAGCCAACCGTTCGTGACCGGCGTCGGCGGCACCTCGCTGACCGCGATCGGGCCGCCGCCCGCCGAAGTCGATTGGAACCAAGGACTCGACGCCGCCAGCCTGCTCGCAGGGAGCGGCGCCGGCGGCGGTGGGATCTCGAGCTTCTGGCCGATGCCGTCCTACCAGGCGGGCGCGGCAGCGATCCTGCAGGTCACCGGCAAGCTGTCCTCGGGGGCGCCGTGCGGCGCCGCCGCCGGCCTGTGCCGCGAGGTGCCGGATGTCGCCGCCGACGCGGACCCCGAACACGGCTACCTGATCTACTACAACGGCTCGGGCGCCAAGAGCGACGCCCCGAGCGGCTGGCAGGGCACCGGCGGCACCAGCGGCGCGGCGCCGCTGTGGGCTGCCGTGATCGCGCTCGCCGACGCCGACCCCTCGTGCGGCGGAGCCCCGATCGGGTTCGCCAACCCGGCTCTTTACCAGCTCGCCGGAGTCTCGCAGGCGACCTACTTCCACGAGATCACTTCGGGGGACAACGACCTGACGGGAGGCGCGGGCGGGCTCTACCCGGCGACGCCGGGCTACAACATGGCAACCGGCCTGGGCTCGCCCAACGCCGCCGCGCTGGCGCCGGCGCTGTGCTCCGTCACGCTCCGGCTCGCCGGACCGCGGTCGGAGCTGACGTTCGCGCCCGCTCGAGCCCGCTTCAGGCTTCGCGTCGGCACGCCGGCAGGCAGCACGGCACGCTATGCGGTGCGCGGCCTACCGCGCGGCGTGGCGTTCGACCCTGCGACCGGCGAGATCACCGGCTTGGTTCGGCGGATCGGACGCTACCGCGTCAGGATCGAGGTGACCGACTCGAGCGGGACGCGGCGCACGCTCCGCTTCCGCTGGATCGTCGCCGGCAGGCCGAAGCTGCTCGCTGCGACGCTCGCCGCCCCGACCGGCGCGGCGCCGACGCTGTCGCTGACGGTCCGCGCCGGCCGCGACGAACCCGGGCTGCGGATGCTCTCGCTGCGGCTGCCCGCGGCGATCCGGTCGTCCGGCACGAGCGCGGACGTGAGCGTCACCGGCGCGGGCGCGGGGACGCTGCGGCACACGATCTCGCTGCGCGGGGGCGTGCTCCACGTCCGGCTCAGAGCGCCGAGCGCCGAAGTCCGGGTCGTGTGTGGGTCTGGACTCCAGGGCGGCGGGACGGGCAGCGGCTCCGGAGGTTCGCACGCCCGTCTGCGCCCCAGCCACCTCGAGCTGACGGTCCACAGCGTCGACGCCGGCCGCGGCACGCTGACGCTGACGGCACCGGTCCGGCTGCTGAGCTGACACGATGAGCGGATGGAGTCGACGTTCAGCTCGGAGCTCGCGCGCTCGCTCGCGCCCGACCTGCTGGAGCGCTTCGTCCGCTACGTCCAGGTGGACACCCAGGCGCACCGGGACCGCGAGCGTTCACCCAGCACCCCCGGGCAGCTCGAGCTCGGGCGGATGCTCGTCGCCGAGCTGCTCGAGCTCGGCCTGGATAACGCCGAGCTCGACGAACACGGCTACGTCTACGCGACGCTGCCGGCGACCGTCGAGGGCGCGCCGGTCATCGGCCTGATCGCGCACATGGACACCTCGCCCGACGCGCCGGGTGCGGGCGTGACCCCGATCGTCCATCGGGATTACAACGGCGGCGTGATCGAGCTGCCGCGCGATCGGACCAGGCTCGATCCGGCGTCGATGCCGGCGCTCGCGGCAAAGCGCGGGCACGACATCGTCACCGCCAGCGGCGACACGCTGCTCGGCGCCGACGACAAGGCCGGGGTCGCCGCGATCATGGCGGGGGTGCGGCACCTGGCTGGGCACCCGGAGCTGCCGCGCCCGACGCTCCGGATCGGTTTCACCCCCGACGAGGAGATCGGCGAGGGCGCGACGCTGTTCGACTTGGAGCGGTTCAGCGCGCGCTGCGCGTACACGCTCGACGGCTCCGAGATCGGCGAGCTCCAGGACGAGTCGTTCACCGCGGTCGAGGTGACGCTGACGATCCGCGGCGTCGATATCCACCCGGGATTCGCGACCGGGAAGCTCGTCAGCGCCCTGCGGCTGGCCGCCCGGATCGTCGCCGAGCTGCCGAGCGACCGCCTGACGCCCGACACCAGCTCGGGCCGGGAGGGGTTCATCCATCCCTACGAGCTGACCGCGAGCCCCGCGCTCGCGCAGATCCGCGCGATTGTGCGCGACTTCGACGAGGACGAGCTGGACTCGCACGTCGAGCTGCTGCGTGCGACCGCGCACCGCGTGATCGAGGCCGCCCCGGGGGCGCAGCTGGCGGTCGGCGTGCGCCGCCAGTACCGCAACATGCGCGAGTACCTCGACCGCGACCCGGACGTGATCGCCGCCGCCGAGGAGGCGATCCGAGCCGAGGGGATCGAACCGATCCGGGAGCCGATCCGTGGAGGCACCGACGGTTCGCGGCTGTCGGAGATGGGGCTGCCGACGCCGAACATCTTCGACGGCGGCCACGAGTATCACTCGGTCCGGGAATGGGCATCGGTCCAGGAGATGGCGGCCGCGGCGGCGGTCGTCGTCCATCTCGCCGCCGCGTGGTCACGGCGATGAGCGCAGACCAGTCGCTGGCGTCGCTCGACGGCGCGATCATGCCGGTCGGCGAGGCGATGCTCCCCGCGACCGACGAGGGGCTGATCCGCGGCGACGGCGTGTTTGAGGTGATCCGCGTCTACGACGGCGTACCGTTCGCGCTCGAGGAGCACCTCGAGCGGCTGCAGCGCTCGGCGGCGAACCTGCGGCTAGGAATCGACCTCGAGGCGGTGCGCGCCGACGCCCACCGGCTGCTCGCGACAGCCGGGGCCGGTCCTGCGCACGAGGCGCTGCGGATCGTGCAGACGCGCGGCGGGCACCGCCTGCTGATGACCGAATCGATGCACGAGCTGCCGGATCGGATCCGCCTGACCCCGGTCACCTATTCGCCGACCCGCGTGCTCGACGGCGTCAAGTCACTCAGCTACGCCGCCAACATGCTCGCCAGGCGGCTCGCGCAGGAGCAGGGCTTCGACGACGCGCTGCTGGTCACGCCGCACGGGCGCGTGCTCGAAGCGCCGACCAGCTCGGTCTTCTGGGTCAAGGACGGCGAGATCTTCACGCCCCCGCTGAGCGAGCACATCCTCGCCTCGATCACGAGGGCGATCGTGATCGAGGTGACCGACGCGCGCGAGCGCGAGTGCACGCTCGAGAACCTGCACGACGCCGACGAGATCTTCCTCGCCTCGACGATCCGCGAGGTGCATCCGGTGGCGGCGCTGGAGCAGCGCAGCTTCGACGGGGTCGGGCCCGTCACCGCGCGCGCCGGCGAGGCGGTCGTCGCTCACATCCGGTCGCGGCTCGCGGGCAGCTGACGAGGCAGCGCGGTGACGGGCGAGCGGGCCCTGCGGGTGCTGACCGTGATCGGCAACCGGCCGCAGTTCATCAAGGCTGCCGCCGTGTCCCCCCGCTTGCGGGCGGGGGGACACGAACTGCTCGTGCACACTGGACAGCACTTCGATGACCGGCTGTCGGCGGTGTTCTTCGCCGAGCTGGGGCTCCCGGCCCCCGATCGGCAGCTTGGCGTCGCCGGCGGCTCCAACACATCGCAGACCGCGCGGATGCTGGCGGCGCTCGAGCCCGTCATGCGAGACGCGTCGAGCACCGACTGCGTGCTCGTCTACGGCGACACCAACTCGACGCTCGCCGGGGCGCTGGTCGCCGCCCAGCTCGGTCTCCCCGTCGCGCACGTCGAGGCGGGGATGCGTTCATTCGACATGACGATGCCGGAGGAGATCAACCGCGTCGTGTGCGACCGCTTGAGCTCGCTGCTGCTGTGCTCGTCACAGGCCGCGGCCGCCAACCTGCGGCGGGAGGGCGTCAGCGGCGAGGTGGCCGTCGTCGGTGACGTGATGGTCGACCTCGCCGCAGTCGTCCAGCCGATGGCGCGGGAGCGGCTCGATCTCGTCTCGGCGCACGGCGTCCGCCCGGGCGAGTACCTGCTTGCGACTGCGCATCGGGCGGGGAACGTCGATGACCCCGCGCGGCTCGAGCGGCTTGTATCGCTGCTCGTCGGGCTGGCGATGCCGATCGTGCTGCCGCTGCACCCGCGGACGCGTGCGCGTCTGGAGGAGCGCGGGCTGACGCAGCGGCTGGCGGGCGCGCCGCTGGTCAGGTTGGTGGCACCGCTCGGTTACGTCGAGCTGGCGGCGCTGCTGTGCAACGCCCGAGCGGTGCTGACGGACTCGGGCGGCCTGCAGAAGGAGGCCTACCTGGCCGGCGTGCCGTGCCTGACGCTCCGCGACCGGACGGAGTGGGTCGAGACGGTCGACCTCGGCTGGAACACCCTTGTCGATCTCGACCCGGCGGCGGCGCGCGCGGCGCTCGAGCGACGCCCTCCGGCCGAGCGCCCGCCGCTGTACGGCGACGGCCACGCCGGCGAGCGTGTCGTCGACGCGCTGGCCCGCGCGTTTGGGGAGCGTCCGAGAATCCCTTAGCGGACGGGCCGGCGCCCGGTGAGGACCCTCGCCGCACGTACACTCCGCGCTCACGATGGATGCCGCCCCGGTTCGGATCGGCGTCGTCGGGCTCGGCTACTGGGGCCCGAACCTCGCCCGGAACTTCGCCGCACTGCCCGGGACGGAGCTGCGGTGGTGTTGCGACGCCTCGGACCAAGCCCGTGCGCGCGCCGCGCCGCAGTTCCCGGCAGCGCGGATGACCTCGCGCCTGGATGACCTGCTCGAGGATCAGGAGCTGGACGCGATCGCGATCGCGACCCCGGTGCCGACCCACGCCGAGCTCGCGGTGCGCGTGCTACAGGCCGGCAAGCACTGCTTTGTCGAGAAGCCGCTCGCGCAGTCGGTGAGGGACGCCGAGCGCGCCGTCGCCGCGGCGCAGGCCGCGGGGCGGAACCTGATGGTCGGGCACCTGCTCGAGTACCACCCGGGCGTCGGCAAGCTCAAGCAGCTCGCCGACGGCGGCGAGCTCGGCGAGATCTTCTACATCTACGGCAACCGGCTCAACCTCGGCAAGCTGCGGGCAGACGAGAACGCGCTCTGGTCGCTTGGCGCCCACGACGTCTCGGTCGTGATGCACCTTGCGGGCGGCGAGGAGCCGGCGGAGGTCCTTGCGCGCGGCGAGTCCTACGTGCGTCCGGGCGTTGAGGACGTCGTCTTCTGCTACCTGCGCTTCCCGTCCGGGCTGACCGCCCATCTGCACCTGAGCTGGCTCGACCCGCACAAGGAGAGACGCTTCACGATCGTTGGCTCTCGCAGGATGGCGACGTTCGACGACATGGCCCTCGAGGGCAAGGTGACGATCTACGACAAGGGCTTCGACGAGGACGCCCACGGCTACGGGGAGTACATCACCCGCAGTGGCGACATCTTCTCGCCGAGGATCGCAAACACCGAGCCACTGCGGATCGAGTGCGAGGAGTTCATCGCGAGCATCGTCGAACGCCGGCCGTCGCGCTCTGACGGCGCGAGCGGCCTGCGGGTCGTGCGCGTCCTCGAGGGCTTGCAGGCCTCGCTCGATGCCTCAGCCCGACGCGATGGCTGACGAGCGCTTCCCCGGCGCGCACGTGTCGCACGACGCCCAGGTGTCCGCCGGCGTCTCGATCGCGCCAGGAACGGTCGTGTTCGCCGGCGCCGTGATCGGCGAGGGCTCGGTGATCGGGGCATGTACCGTCGTGGGCGCGGACGTCCGGATCGGAGCGCGCTGCACGATCGAGGACTGCGTCGTGCTCGGCAAGCGGCCGCGGCTGCGCGCCGGTTCGAGCGCCGCCGGGATCGAGCTCGACCCGCTCGAGCTCGCCGAGGAGGTCACCGTCTGCGCGGGCGCGGTCGTGTATGCCGGAGCGTCCGTCGGCCGCGGGTCGATCCTCGGCGACCAGTCGCAGGTGCGCGAGGGCGCGCGCATCGGCTCGCGCACCGTCGTTGGACGGGCGTCGTGCGTCGACTTCGAAGCGAGCGTCGGCGACCGTGTCTCGATTCAGACGGGCGTGTACGTGACGAGCGGCGCGATCGTCGAGGACGACGCCTTCCTCGGGCCGGGGGCGCTGATGACCAACGACGACACGATGGGCCGGCACCCGCGCGGTGAGGCGCTGGCGGCGCCGGTCGTGCGCCGGGCCGCCCGCGTCGGCGGCGGCGCCGTGCTCGTCCCTGGCATCGAGATCGGCGAGGAGGCGTTCATCGCCGCCGGCGCGGTCGTCACCCGCGATGTGCGGGCTCGCGAGCTCGTCGCCGGGGTTCCGGCTCGTACGCTGCGCCACGTCGGGGACGAGGAGCTGCTCGAGCGCTGGCCGTAGGGCGTGCGAGAACTTCGGGGTCACGTGGTACGCGAGCAGCTGAGCCAGGCGCGGCTCGGAACCCGTGAACGGGAAGTTAATGCTGGGAGCGGGAAGCCTCGGCGGGGTCCGTCGGGAGCCGACTTATAGTCGAGCGACGATGAGCGTCACGCCGACCGCCCCCAAGCCCTCCTCACTCCCACCGCACAATCTCGGTGCCGAGAAGTCGGTGCTCGGCGCGGCGCTGCTGGACGAGCGTCACCTGCACGCGCTACTGATCGACGAGCAGCTCCGGCCGGAGCACTTCTACCAACCGCAGCACCAGGCGATCTTCGCGGCGATGCTCGCGCTCTACAACGCGGACCGCAAGATCGACCACCTGACGGTCGCAGAGAGGCTCGAGCAGAACAACCAGCTCGATGAGGTCGGAGGCGCCGCCGCGATCGAGGAGTTGGCCGCATGGCCGCCGGCGACCGGCCATGCCGCCGAGTACGGACGCATCGTGCGCGAGCAATCGCAGATGCGAGAGCTCCTCAAGGCGACCTACAAGATCCAGGCGGGGGTCCACAACCGCGAGGCGCCACCGCGCGAGTTGCTCGAGGCAGCCGAGCGGGCGATGCTCGAGGTCGCGCACGACGAGCGCCAGCGCACGATCCGTCCGATCGCCGCGATCCTCCACGAGGAGACCGACCGGCTGCACTATCGCTCGACCCAGAAGAGCGCGGTCACGGGAACGCCATCCGGCTTCCGCGACCTCGACGAGCTCACCGGCGGATTCCAGCCGGGGAACCTGATCGTGCTCGCCGCGCGCCCGTCGATGGGCAAGTCCGCGCTGGTGGCGAACATCGCCGAGAATGCCGCCCTCACCGGCTACCCGGTGGCGCTGTTCTCGCTCGAGATGTCCGAGTCGGAGCTGGCGCAGCGGTTTGTCGCCTCGCAGGCCCGGGTCAAGGGCGAGGAGCTGCGCCGCGGCCGCGTCGCCGAGGCGCGCTGGCCGAAGATCCTCGAGGCGTGTCAGCGACTCGGTGAGGCGCCGCTGTTCGTCGACGACTCGAGCGACACCGGCGTGCTCGATGTGCGGGCGAAGTCACGCCGATTGCACCATCAGGTCGAGGGCGGGCTCGGCCTGATCGTCATCGACTACCTGCAGCTGATGCGTCACGAGGGGCGGATCGAGAGCCGGGTCGAGCAGGTCGGTCAGATCAGCCGCGGGCTCAAGAGCCTCGCCCGCGAGCTCGGCGTGCCCGTGATCGCGCTCTCGCAGCTCAGCCGCAACGTCGAGCAGCGGGCGGGCGACAAGAAACCGATCCTCTCCGACCTCCGCGAGTCCGGCCAGATCGAGCAGGACTCCGACCTCGTCATGTTCATCTTCCGGGACGAGTACTACAACCGCGAGTCCGCCCGACTCGGCGAGGCAGACATCATCATCGCCAAGCACCGCAACGGCCCGGTCGGCGAGGTGATCCTGACCTTCCGCAAGGAATTCCCGAAGTTCATGAACTACGCCGGTCCAGAGCTCGAAACGTGACCGACGGCTTCCGGGTGTGGCGAGCGGCGCGCGCGACCGGCGAGGTGGCGAGCGAGTGTCCGTATGGACGCTGCGACGGGTCGGGCTTCGTGATCGACGAGGAGACGAATACCGCCTACGACTGCCGCTGCCGGCCGCAGATCATCGCGCGGCGCCGGGCCCGGAGCCTGTCGGCCGTGATCCCGCGGATCTACCAGGGGATCGCGTTCGACCGATTCCCGGTGACCGAGATCGAGCCGCGAGCCACGGTGACCGCCACTCGCCGGTTCGCCGACCGGGTCGGCGAGATGCTGGACGCCGGCCGCGGCCTGTGGTTCATGGGTGAGGTTGGCACCGGTAAGACGACGCTGGCGATGCTGGTAACGAAGGCGGCACTCGACGCAGGCCGGACCGCTGCCCGCTACACGCTGCCCATTCTGCTCGGGCAGATCCGCCGGACGTTCGACACGGGGTCGCATGCCGACCTGTTCGAGCAGCTCGTCGCGGTCGACCTGCTCCACATCGACGACATCGGCGCCGAGCAGACGACGCCGTGGGTGCTCGAGGAGCTCTACTCGATCGTCAACGCCCGCTACGAGGAGCGGCGCTCGATGGTGATCACGACCAACATCCTCGACCGCGAGACGCTCTGGGCCCAGATCAGCGAGCGGACGGTGTCGCGGCTGACCGAGATGTGCGACCAGTTGCCGGTCCACGGGGACGACCACAGGCTGGACCTGCGGCCGTCTTAGCGTACCCGGTCGGGCTGCTTTGGCGATGCGGCCGGTCAGTAGAAGGAGTGGAGCAGGACGTCCTGTGTTTTGCGGTTGTGGGTTAGAGCGTTGTCGGCGATCCCGAGCTCCTCGACCACCTGGCCGCGGACCTTGAGCACTGCCGTGTAGTTCGCTCTCCGCGCCAGGTACCAGTAGTTCTGTCCGATGTGAAACGGCCGGCCGGTTCCGAGCGTGCTCGATGCCGTCTCGATCGACTGGCCCGCGTGGATGCCGTCGAGCGAGTAGTACGGGTCTGCCGTCGAGGCCCATACCACCCTTTGTTCGAGCCCGGCCCGCCGGCCTTCGGGCAGCGTTCTAAGCAGAACCGGCGAGGCGTAACCAACGCGAACGCCGATCGGTGTCAGGCAGAAGAAGTCCTCATACTGCTCACCGCGATCGGAGTGTCGACGGTAGACGGAGCGCGCCTGCGCCCGGGTCATCCCCAGCCGTATCTGCCCGATCGTGGTGCCCGTCATCGCGCCCGCCGCGGGCGGGCAACCAGCCACGTGTGGAATCGCAACCGTGACCGCGTCGCTGGTCGCGATGGCGCGCCCGGCGGCGTTGGTCGCTGTGACCAGGCATGTGAACGTGGCTCCCTCGTCGAGCGTCCCGAGCGAGTAAGTCGAGTCGGTGAATCCCGCCAGCGGCGTGCCGTTTCGATTCCACTGATACGTGAACATGCTCGGATTGTTCGTCCACGACCCGGGTGCGGGCCAGCTACCGGGCCAACTACGAGCGCCTGGCGCGGATCAAGCGGACATACGACCCCGACAACGTGTTCCGCATCAACCAGAACATCCGGCCGGCTGCCAGCTGACCGCAGCCGGCTGCCTCCCGAGCTGAATCGGTCGCGCTCACGCGGCAGCCCGGGACGAGAGTGGTTTGGTAGGGTCGCCGCAATGACTTCGTTCGCGGTCGTCGGGGCAGGCTTAGGCGGCGTCGGAGCGGCGGTCCTGCTGGGCCGGGCGGGGTACCGGGAGGTGAGCGTGTTCGAGCGCGGGGAGCGGATCGGCGGGGTGTGGAGCGATAACACCTATCCGGGCGCGGCGTGCGATGTCCCATCGCACCTGTACGAGTTCTCGTTCGCGCCGAACCCGAACTGGTCGCGTCGGTACGCGCCGCAGGTGGAGATCCAGGCGTATCTCGAGGACGTCGCGCGCCGCGAGGGTGTGCTCGACCGGATTCGGACGGGCGCCGATGTGACGCGGGCGAGGTTCGACGACGAGCGAGCCAAGTGGGTGCTCGAGACGAGCGCCGGAATGCACGAGGCTGACATGCTGATCACCGCGTGCGGCCAGCTGTCGAGGCCGAGCGTCCCGGCGATACCGGGGCTTGACAGCTTCGACGGTCCGGCGTTCCACTCGGCGCGCTGGCGCCACGACGTGCCGCTGCACGGTAAGCGCGTCGCGGTCATCGGAAGCGGCTGCAGCGCGATTCAGATCGTGCCGGCGATCCAGCCGACCGTCGCGCATGTCGAGGTCTACCAGCGATCGCCGGGGTGGACGCTGCCGAAGCTGGACGCCGCTTATGGCGAGCGCGCCAAGAGAGCGTTCAAGCGGATGCCCTTCCTTCAGCGTCTTGACCGTGAGGCGAACTTCTACTACATGGAGACGGGCGCGCTCGCGCTGACGAGCCAGCCGTGGTTGCGACCGGCGCTGCGCGCGGTCGGCCGCTGGCAGATCAGAAAGGCGATCAAGGACCCGCAGCTGCGAAGGAAGGTCACGCCGACCGACGAGATCGGCTGCAAGCGGATGATGCTCACCGACCATTGGTATCCGACGCTGACCCGGCCGAACGTCTCGGTGATCACGGACCGGATCGAAGGCGTGACGCCCTCGGGGATCCGGACGGCCGACGGGAGCACGCATGACGCCGATGTGCTGGTGCTCGCCACCGGTTTCAAGTCGCACGGATTCGTCGCCCCGATGGAGGTGTTCGGCGTGCAGGGACGGAGCCTCGCGCGGGAGTGGTCAGAGCTCGCACGCGCGTACCTCGGTCTCAGCGTCCCGGGGTTCCCGAACATGTTCCTGCTGTACGGGCCGAACACGAACGGAGGGACCGGCTCGGTGATCTACACGATCGAGGCCGGCGTCCAGCACGTGATCGAGGCGACGCGCGAGCTCGAGCGCAACCGGGCGCGGACGATCGAGGTCCGCCGCGACGCCGCCGAAAGGTTCGATCGCGAGCTGCGCGCGGCGCTCAGCACGACTGTCTGGCACACGGGCTGCAGCAGCTGGTACATCGACGAGAACGGCAACGATCCGAACCAGTGGCCGTGGACCTCGAGCACGTACCACCGCCGGACGTCTCGGCTCGCGCCGGGCGCGTACCAACTGGCCTGAGAGTCCGCCCGCTTAGCTCTATTGGCGCAGGAGATCCGCGCGCGCTGGCTGGCGCCGCGCCGCGAGGCCACGAAGGTGATCCTCCGCCGGGGGAGCGAGCGCGGACAGATCCGCGACGGCTCGATCTCGAGACGGTGCTCGACCTGCTCTACGCGCCGGTCTACTATCTCCTCGCGGTGGGTCACGAGCGGCTCGACCACGGGCTGGCCGCGCGGATCGTTTCGGGGGTGATCGACGGCATCCGGCGTCGGTAGCGAGACGGGTCGTGTCGGTTGGGTGGTGTAGCGCCGCGAGCGAACCGCTCGTCAACTCGGACGACCCGTCCCGTCGGCATCAATGAGTCAAGTGCTCGAGGACGTATGGCGCGAACGCGGACCTCAGCCGGTCGGGCCACGGCTGCTTGCGCATCGTCGCCGGGTCGACGCACACATGCCGCAGGAACCCCGCCGTGAGCGGCTCGCCGTCACGCTCGATGCCGAAGCGGCTCGTCAGCGACGACGCCGTCGGCGGATCGAGTGTGATCGCGATCTCGAGCTCATCGTCAAAGTGGGCCGGGAGCAGGTAGCGGACCCCGGCCTCGGCAACGACGATGTCGACCCCGGATTCGACCAGGTGGAGGTACGAGTGGCCGATCGCCTCGGTCAGCAGTGCCGTATGTGCCATGTCGAACCAGGTCAGGTAGTGACCGTTGAAGACATGGCCCTGCATGTCGCACTCAACGTAGCGCACACGGACGGGGTAGCGAAATGGAACTGGCACTGGCCCTATCCTACGTGGACTGAGCGAGTGGAGTTCGCTGACGTCAGGACCGAGACCGATGCCTGCACAGACGTAGTCTGCATCCGGTGCATGTCATCCGCCCCTGCGGCAGCTCCAAATCCGGAGAAATGCCATCCTGCAAGCGGGACGGAACCAGGCCACTGGGTATTTTTCGAGAAGTAGGGGCGGAGCGCCTCAATCGGACTGCGTCGCGCTGCCTTCAGCGCCGGGTAGGAGGCGGCGACGACGCCGATTGATCGATACGTTCGTCAGACAGGCGTCACTGTCCACAGCCCCCACGCTTGCTGCGGGGACCAAGCGCGGCTGCCGCGAGGTGGATCGCAGAGTCCAACCGACCGGACGAGCGCTTGGCCACCGGATCCGATCATCCGGTTGCCCGAGCGCTCATCATCCTGTTCGTGGCGAGGACTCACGACCGCGGCGGTGTCGGTGGACCGATGCGATCGTCCCCGATCCGCATCGGCCATCGCAAGTCGACACTGCGCTGGCTGGCACGGCGAGGAGTTAGACGAGGAAGCGATGACACCACGGCATCAACGGGTCGCGGTGGCGGTGTGAGTCCGTTCCGCGCGAAGCGCTCGTCCGAGAAGACCACTCGACGTGACTCCGGAGGTAGTTGAGATCGGCAGCATAGACGCGCGGATCGCGGCCGACCCAAGATGGATGAGCTACGACCTCCGCCGCCTACGGTGCACTGGCTCATAGAACACCTACGTCCTCACCCCCGACGGGATCCGCGTCGCCGTGTTCTACACCAAGCTCCGAAACCGGCTTCTGCGACCCCTCCTCGACGCCGACAAACCACCCGCGAAAGGCGCAATCCGCCAGGCACTCAGAACCCTCGAGACCGCCGTCGCCGACTACATCCAAACCGCCCGACTCATGTCCCCAGTCGCTGCCGACCCACACGTTTGGAATATGAACGAACTCGCGGCATAGACACGAGCCGACGTTCGTTGTGCTGGACACGCGCCGAGGCGCTCGGCGCGGCCTCGAGCGGGGAACCCGAAAGACGATCGGAGCCGGCGAGCACCTCCGCCACGACCCGCCTGCGCGTGACCGGATCGGTTGCCTCGGCCCACGCCAGCAGCCACAGCGCGGCCAGCTGCTCGCTGGGAAGCGCGATCGTCTCGATGTATTGCTCGATGTCCTCGAACGGCGTGCCTTCGCCGATCATTCGCTCGACGGTGTCCTGCGCGCCGGTCGTCATTGACGCCCGCCCCGCGTCTGCTGGGGCGCCCGCGACAGCCCCACCGACTCGCGTGGCCTGCGACGTTCATCGGGCGCTTCGCTGCAAGGACGCATGACTCGGCTCCTAACGCGTGCGTTCACGTGTTGGCGATCCAGTTGCAACACGCCGACCCCGGCCAGGACTTGAAGCCAGGACTACATGCTCGCCGAGGGCTGAGGCGAAGCGAGAAACGATCGTACAGCGACGCTGGAACGGTCATGACGAATGTTTCCGCATCGTCCAGGTTTTTCCGACCCGGTCAGCGGCTCACGCGTCTAAACGCGAGCCGTGCCCAGCAAGCACGAACCGCTTGCGGGTGTCCGGTGGGCGTAGTGTCCGTAGGCGGAACATCGAGCGGCTGCGGGGGTGAGGGTATGGTCGAGCATGACGTGATCGCGACCGACGGTCGGACGCTGCGGGTGCTGGAGGACGGCGACCCGAGCGGATGCCCGGTGCTGGTGCACAACGGCTCGCCGAACTCGCGGCTGCTGTTCGGGCCGGACGTAGATCTTGCCCGGCGCCAGGGCATCCGGTTGATCTCTTATGACCGCCCGGGGTACGGCGCCTCAACACACCTGCCCGACCGCACTGTGGCCGACTGTGCGCAGGACGTCAGCGCGATCGCCGGCGCGCTTGGGATTGACCGGATGGCGGTCTGGGGGATCTCGGGAGGCGGCCCTCACGCGCTCGCGTGCGCGGCACTGCTGCCCGACCTCGTGCCGGCGGTGGCCTCGCTCGCCTCGATCGCACCGTGGGGAGCGCCTGGGCTTGACTACTTCGCCGGGATGGGCGCACTGAACGCCGACGACATCCGGCTCTCGATCGAGGATCCACCGGCTGCCCGCGCCAAGTGCGAACGGGATCGCGTTGAGATGCTCGCGCTCACCGTCGAGGACCTGATCGGCTACCTCGAGACGCTGCTCAGCCCGCCGGACGCCGCCGTGCTCACCGGAGAGCTCGGCGAGTTCCTGGTGGCGGCCACCCGATCAGGGTTGGCGCCCGGGTCTGACGGGTGGTGGGCCGATGACCGCGCGTTCCTGTCGCCATGGGGCTTCGCGTTCGAGACGATTTGCACACCGGTGCTCCTGCGGCACGGTCGGCAGGACCGGTTCGTACCGTTCGGCCATGGCGCGTGGCTTGCGGACCACATCCCGGGCGTGGAAGCGTTACTCACCGATGATGACGGCCACCTCACCCTCACCGCCAACCATCTCGAGGCGACCCACGAGTGGTTGCTCCGCCACCTCTGAAGGCGCCGACGCCTTCCCGGGGCCACGGAGGCGCGCGATCGCCGGCTTGCGACGTCGCGCCGCCCTTTTGGTGCAGAGCCGCCCGGGCGGGTGCGGATCCCGGCCGCCGCCAATCCGCAACCGCCGCCCCTACACTCAGAGCGAAATGCCCGGAATCGTGATCGTCGGTGCTCAATGGGGCGACGAAGGCAAGGGGAAGGTCACCGACCTCCTCGCCGAGCGCGCCGACGTGATCGTGCGCTTCCAGGGCGGCAACAACGCGGGCCACACGATCGTCCGCGGCGGCGAGACCTGGAAGCTGCACCTGATGCCGTCGGGCATCCTGCACCCGGGCAAGCTGTGCGTGATCGGCAACGGTGTCGTGATCGACCCAAAGGTCCTGACTGACGAGCTCGACGAGCTGCGCCGGCGCCAGGTCGACACCAGCGGGCTGCGGCTGTCGGCCAACGCCCACCTGATCATGCCCTACCACATGCTGCTTGACCACGCGGGCGAGATCAAATTGGGGAGGCTGCAGATCGGCACCACGCGGCGCGGCATCGGCCCGTGCTACGCCGACAAGGCGGCGCGTCTCGGGATCAGGGTCCAGGACCTCCTCGACGAGAAGATCCTGAAGAAGAAGATCGTCGCGGCGCTCGAGCCAAAGCGGCTGTCGCTACGGGACTTCCAGAAGGACCAGCGGCTCGATCTGCAGACGATGACCGATGAGTACCTGACCTACGGCCACCGCCTCGAGCCCTACATCGCAGACACTAGCCGGATTGTGCTCGAGGCCCTCGACCGCGATGAGCTGGTGGTGTTCGAGGGGGCCCAGGGCACCCTGCTCGACATCGATCACGGCACATATCCGTTCGTCACCTCGTCGAACCCGGTGGCGGGCGCCGCGTGCATCGGCGCCGGCGTCGGGCCCAAGGACATCGACGAGGTCTGGGGCGTGACAAAGGCGTACGGCACCCGCGTCGGCGCCGGTCCGTTCCCGACCGAGCTCGACGGCCCGCTCGCCGAGGAGCTGCGGGACCGCGGCGGCGAGTACGGCACGACGACGGGACGCCCACGGCGGATCGGCTGGCTCGACCTGGTCGCGCTCCGCTATGCGGCGCGGCTCAACTCGCTGACGGCGCTGGCGGTAACCAAGCTCGACGTGCTCTCCGGCCAGGCTGTGCTCAAGGTATGCACGCGCTATCGCGGCGAAGAGGGCGCGGTGTTCGACCACTTCCCGTTCCACCAGACCGTCCTGCATCACGTCGGCGGCGAGTACGACGAGCTGCCCGGCTGGAACGAGGACCTGAGCGACTGCCGGAGTGAGGAGGACCTGCCCGAACAGGCACGCAACTACCTGCGGTTCATCTCAGACTTCGTGAAGGTGCCGATCGCGCTGATCGGCGTGGGGCCGGCTCGCGATCAGGTGATCTGGACGAAGGCCGGCGAGTCGATGTATGGCTCCGGCGCCAGGCTTACTGCCTAGTGCACTGATTCACACTGCACTTGGCGCTTGAACGACCAAAACGTCGCGGGCGATGGTCGATCTGCGGGGGCCTGTGCCGATGGGGCGCCCAGAGCGCCCCAGCCGCACAGGCTCGGCCCCCGGGGGAGGGATCGTGACGTTCTGGTCGTTCTGCCCGCCAAGCGTCAAGGAGGACGGCTACGTGCCGTCCGACCCAGAGAGCCGGGCAGGACCAGAACAGCGTTCCGGGTTAGGCAGCCTGGAGCGGCGGGCTGGCGACGCCGGCCTGCTCGCGGCGCCAGTCGACGTACCTGCGCACGCCCTCCTCGAACGGCGTCGAGGCGGACCATCCAAGCTCGGCCAGCGCTCGGTCGCTCGAGACGACCTTGCCGCCGAAATCGCCGGGGCGCGCC
>Ga0302311_10001999_pt1 | contig 23580 bp, 25 predicted proteins | sample III_Palsa_N1_3_FD_200449 | JGI IMG/M metagenome (GOLD analysis project Ga0302311, IMG submission 200449) | Peat permafrost microbial communities from Stordalen Mire near Abisko, Sweden - III_Palsa_N1_3 | ecosystem: Environmental > Terrestrial > Soil > Palsa > Peat permafrost | place: Sweden... | reverse complement strand
GAGACGTCATTCAAAACCACTTATTTCAGCTGATGTGCAACCTGGCGATGGAGTCGCCGGCGAATAAGGATAGCGAATCGATTCGCGATGAGAAGGTGAAGGTGCTGAAGGCGATCTCTCCGATTAAAGCCAAGGACCTGGTCCGGGGACAGTTCGTCGGGTATCTGGATGAGAAAGGTGTGGCTCCGGGGTCGAAGATGGAGACGTTCGCCGCGCTGCGTCTGGAGATCCAGTCGTGGAGGTGGGCAGGCGTTCCGTTTTACATTCGCTCGGGAAAGAATTTGCCAGTAACGTGCACTGAGGTGATCACCAGGTTGAAGTGTCCGCCGGTAACCAAGTTCACAGATGCGCGTATTCCGCAGAACTACATACGCTTTCGGATCAGTCCAGATATGACGATTGCGATGGGCGTGTCGGTGGCCGCGGTTGAGGATCAAGCGAAGAGAGATGCAGTCGAACTCGAGGTAAGTCGTCAGCCGCAGAAAGAGGAGATGGAGGCGTACGAGCGGGTGTTGACCGATGCGATGACCGGGGACTCAAGCATCTTTGCGCGGCAGGATTATGTGGAGGAAGCCTGGCGGATTGTTGATCCGGTGCTGAAGGAAGATACGCCGGTCTACAGCTACGAGCCGCATACCTGGGGGCCGAAGGAAGCGGACGCGATAACGCCGCCGGGAGGATGGGTGCAGCCGGTTCTGGATCATGATGTGACGGACGCGGCTGGGCAGAGTCTGGCTCAGAAGCCGGCGAGCGGTGGCACCGCCTAAGGGCTAGAGGCTTCCGAGGGAGAAGTAGTCGCGCACGGCGATGATGAACCAGAGGACTGGTGCGGCGAGAAGAAGGGCGTCGATGCGATCAAGTACGCCGCCGTGGCCGGGAAGGATGGTCCCGGAGTCTTTGACGCCGGCGCCGCGCTTGAGGGCGGACTCGAGGAGATCGCCGAACTGAGCGGCAGCATTGAGCACGACCGCGAGAATCAGAAAGACCCACCAGGGTTCCGATGTATGCAGCTTGGTGAAGGAAGAATTCTGCTGGGTAAACCAGTCGCCGAGCAGGATGAGGCCCATGCCGAAGATGCAGGACGCGAGGACCGAGGCGATGGCGCCTTCCCACGTCTTGTTGGGTGAAAGGCGTGGGGAGAATTTGTGTCGGCCGAAACGCTTTCCGATGTAGAGCGCGGCAATGTCGCCAGACCAGACACAGAGGAAGAGAAATAAAAGTAAGGCGACGCCATTCTCTTCGTTGAATATCTGCGGGAGAAGCATGAGCGGATAGGCGACGTAGATGAGCATGAGCAGACCGCCGGAGGTCTGCCAAAGGACGCACTCTAGTGAGGCGCTGAATACGGATACCGCGAAGAGAACGAATGTGGAGAAGGCCACGACGGTGATGGTGTCCATTGGACGGAAGAGGGCAGCAAGAAAGAAGAATGCGATTGCCGCGATTGTCCACCACAGGGGGATAGGGCAGCCGCCCGCGCGCGCGAAGGTGCGGAACTCCAGTGCAGCTAGCGCGGCAACGATGGCGGCGAACGCCGTGACCATCCAGAGCTTGCCGAAGAAGACCAGGGCAGCGACGAGTGCGATGAGTACGATTGCGGTGAGGATGCGCTTCATGTGCCTTGTTGAGGATACATGGTTGAGAGGGCTGATGAGCGTGGAACCGCTGCGGAGGATTTGTTTGCGGTCAGACGTGCTGCTGACGGACTACAATTTCTTTGCTTTCGGTGATCCGTACTGTTTGGTTCGCCGTAAGGGAGGAGCTGCGTAATGAACGGTCGAATGTCGCGAAGGCGTTTTTTGCAGATGTCGGGATCGGTTGCTGCTGCGGAATTGGGAGGCCGCGCGTTTGCTGGGGAGAGTGTGGGGGAGCGGCCTCTAATGGAGGTAGGGTATCGGCAAGTGACGTTGAAGAGCGCGCCGCACCTGGCGCAGGTGGAGAATACGCAGGGGATTCTGATGGGCATCAGCAACGATAGCTTGCTGAAGCCGTTGCGGGAGATGGCGGGGCGGCCGGCACCGGGCGAGGATATTGGGGGATGGTATTCGTATCGGAAGGATTACAACTACCGCACGGATTGGGTGGGATTTGCGCCAGGTTGTAACTACGGACAGTGGGTTTCCGCGCTGGCAAGAAATTATGGGATGACCGGCAATACGGCATCGCGGGATAAGGTATTGCAGTTGAACCGGTCGTTTGCTGAGACGATTGGGGTTCGATATTACGACGTGAATCGGTTTCCGGCGTACTGCTATGACAAGGTGGTTTGCGGGCTGATGGATTCGCATCGGCTGGTGCAGGATCCTGATGCTTTCCGGCTGCTGGATGCGAGCACGGATGCGGTGGTGCAGGTGATCCCGGAACATGCTGTGCAGCACGATGTGGCGTGGCGGACTAATCGGGATATCTCGTGGGACTGGGACGAGAGTTACACGCTGCCGGAGAATCTTTATCTCGTGTATGGGATGGGAGCGGGGGCGCGCTATCGCAAGCTGGCGCAGCAGTATTTGAATGATGCGGTGTTCGTTCCGCTCGCACATGGAGAGAATGCGCTTGGACACAGGCATGCTTATAGCTATGTGAACTCGTTGTGCTCGGCGATGCAGGCGTATTTGGTGGATGGAAGTGTGACGCACCTGGAGGCGGCGAAGAACGGGTTTGAGATTTTGCAGGCTCAGAGTTTTGCGACGGGCGGGTGGGGGCCGGATGAGACGCTGCAGGCGACGGGATCGAGCGCGCTGTATGACAGCTTGACGAAAACGCATCACAGCTTTGAGACGCCGTGCGGATCGTATGCGCATATGAAGTTGACGCGGTATCTGTTGCGCGCGACTCGCGATGGAAAATATGGAGACAGCATGGAGCGCGTGATGTACAACACGGTGCTGGGGGCACGGCCGTTGAAGGCGGATGGGAGTACGTACTATTACTCGGATTACAACTTCGCGGGGCGCCGGGTGTATCACGATGGCAACTGGGCGTGCTGTGCGGGCACGCTGCCACAGGTGGCGACGGACTATGGCATCAATAGCTATCTACAGGAGCCGGGCGCGGTATGGGTGAACCTGTATGTTCCGTCGGTGCTGCGGTGGAATGTTGGCGCGAACAAAATTCAGATGGAGCAGACGGGGACGTATCCGTTGAGCGATGCGGTGGAGTTTCGGGTGACGGCGGCGCGGCCGGAGATGTTTGCGCTGCATCTGCGGATTCCAGCCTGGGCAGATGGGGCGCGGGTTGCCGTCAATGGTAAGGCTATGCCGCTGGAGGTGACGAAGGGGTTTGCGGTGCTGCGGCAGACGTGGAAGAGCGGCGATGTGGTGGAGTTGGAGTTGCCTTCGAAATTGAGGGTGGAAGCGATTGACGCGGCACATCCGGAGGTTGTGGCGTTGATGAATGGGCCGCTGGTGCTGTTTGCGAAGACCGAGTCGCAACCGGCGCTGACGCGGAAGCAGGTGTTGGGAGCGCGGCGCAATGGGGGTTCGGAGTGGATGATTGATACCGGGTTGGGGAGGGTACAGATGGTTCCGTTTACCGAGGTTGGGGACGCCGCGTATACCACTTACTTGAAGCTGTCGTGAGGGATACGCGGCGGCCTGATTAGGGTGTGGGCAGGTTACAGAAGAACGGGTTCTGTGCGCAGAGAGCGGCGTTCTGGTTGGCTACGTGGTTGTCGAACTCGTGCTTCATGATGAGGCCGGTCGCGACTCCAGCACCGAGGAGGATGGCGGTGAGCCCAATGGCGAAGCCGGTGCCGTGATAGTGGGGATAGGTGGTGAGGTTAGCGGTTTCGGTTTCGTCGAGTGGCTGGTTGGCGAGGACCTTGACGCGGCTGACGAGGTTGGTGACGGCGATATCGAGCCAGCGGGCGCGAGCTGCCTTGCGGCCTGCGATTTGGACAGGGGAGTTGACGGTCCATAGCGTGACGTTGGTTTTGGGATCCTTGATGGCGAGCTGGAATGCGGGGCTGTTGATCGCGTAAGCACCGGTGCGGTCACCGTAGACGCCGGTAACGGGCGCGATGTCGCGGAGCTGGAAGACGAGGTCAGCCTGGTCGGGAGAGGTGACGAGCTGGAAGTGTCCCCAGGCCTGGAGCGCAGAGTAGACGCGGTTGTAGGCGTCCTGGGCGGTGAGGGGGAAGTTCGCGTCGGCGCCGTTGTTGACGAGGAATATATTGCGGGCAGCGGCGATCTGGACGGGAACGGGGGCTTGTTGAGGAGGGGGAGGAGCTTGCGGGGTTTGGGTTGCAGCGGGTACTTGATGAATGGTTGCGGCACGGGCGGATTGGTTGAAGAGGATGGCGAGGGAGAGAACAGCAGCGATCGAGCGTAGAACACGATGAAGCGTAGTACTACCTGCAGGTTTCATGGTCGAGCCTCTATGGATTGGCTGCGAGAAGATGTGCATGCCAACTGATTCAGAGAACGCGACTCACGAAGAAAAGACTCCGCGATGAGAAGAAATATTTTGTTGCGGTGGTTGCGAGAATTATTTTATGGAGCCTAAGGCTGCGTCACTCCGTAGACCGCGATGGAGAGGGTGGGGTCGGCGTTGGTCCAGGTGGACGACGTGAAGGAGGCGACGGGAGCGATGTTGCCGTCACCGGTTGTGGAGAACTTGAGGACCGAGGGGCTGGCGGTGCTACCGCAGGTGGGAACGGAGACGACGTAGAGATAGCCTGCGTTGTCGACGGCGATGCCGCCGACGCAGCCCAGGAGTGTGTTGCTGCCGGTGATGTTGCGGAGAGGAGGCGTGTTGCCGGTGGCGGTGGGCTCGAAGATGAGGATGCTGGAGACGCCGGAGACGACGTTGGCGACGTAGAGATTGCCGGCGGTGTCGGTGGCGATGGCCTGCGGGGAGCCGACGGCCATGGTGGTGAGCGCGCCGCCGATGGAGCGGACGGGGGCGCCGGTCGAGGTGGTGTTGAAGACAACGATAGGATTGGTGGCGCCTTCGCCGGAATTGACGATGTAGAGGTTGTCGTTGGCATCGACTGCGGCAGCGGTGGCGTTTACGAGGGTAGAGGCGCCGCCGGCGGTGATGAAGTCGGAGGGCGGGACAGAACCGTTTGCCGTAGAGGCGAAGATCGCTACGCCGCTGGTTTCGGGGAGTGCTATGTCGCCGGCGGGGTCAACAGCGAGGCCGTTGGGGGCACTGATTTGCGTGGTGGTGTTGAAGGGGATGCCGCGGGTGGGCTGGGCGTTGTTGGAGGAGTTGACGGGGAACTCGAGGAGGGAGGTGCCGGTGGTGCCTTCGGTGGCAGCGGTGTAGATGTCACCCATGCCGTCGACTGCGAGGAAGGCTAGAGATGTCACATTGAGGTTCGCGATGGTTGAGACGGGGGTCGCGGTGCCAGACGCTGACGTGGCGAACTGGAGAATGGTGCCGGTGGCGGCGGCGGGGGTGCTGGTGGCCTTGGCGGCGGAACCGGACGCGGGAGGAGCGGTGTTCTGAATGACATAGACGCCGGTGGAAGGAGCCCCGTTGGTATCGCCGAAGGTGGTGCCATCGCCGCTGCAACCGGCGAGAGCGAGAACCACGGTGAGGCCAAAGGATGCGAACGCTGTTGCGGTCCGTGTTGGGGTCCGTGTAGCGATCGATACGGGTAATTTCATGCCGCCTCCGTGGAATCTGTCCCGAGTGTCATAAACCGACGCTAAAGCACTGTGCCGGGCGAGAGGGAATCTCAACCGGCTGTTTGAAGAGTTTTCTGATTCAAGCATATATCGGGAGGGGTCGGATAAAGACAACAGGAGTAGCAGGAGAGAACAGGATACAGGACTCTAATGAGATTCTTTATGAAGTTGGTGACGACTAGCGACGAGCTAGTTCGGCCGGAGTTTCGGTGGGGGAGGGAAGGGTATCAGAGAAGGACTCGTCAGATGATTCACCGAGACCACCGAAGCGACGCTCGCGGTGCTGGTAGTCGGCGATGGCTTCGAGGAGATGGAGGCCGCGGAAGTCGGGCCAGAGGCGATCGGTGACGAAGATCTCGGCGTACGCGATCTGCCAGAGCAGGAAGTTGGAGATGCGCTGCTCGCCGGAGGTACGGATGACGAGGTCGGGGTCGGGCATGTGCGCGGTGTAGAGAGCCGAGGAGATGTCTTTCTCATCGATGCGGGACTTGATGGCATCGTCGACACCTTCGGCGGCGAGCATGTCTTCGAGGGAGATGCCGCGCTGGTGAGCTTCGGCGATGAGCTTGTGGACGAGGGTGCGGGCAGCGTCGACTATTTCGGAGCGGGCGCCGTAGTTCAGCGCTAGGGTGAGGGTGGTGCCGGTGTTTTTGGCGGTCTGTTCGGAGGCCCACTGCATGGTGTCCTGAACTTCCTGAGGGAGCTCGTGGGTGCGACCGATGTAGGCCATGCGGATGTTGTTGTCGTTCATGCGCTTGACGTTCGAGATGAGGTAGTTGCGCAGCAACTTCATGAGGAAGTTGACTTCATTTTTTGGGCGGCGCAGGTTGTTCTCGAGCGAGAAGGCGTAGAGGGTAATCCAGGGAAGGTCGACGCGCGAGGCGGTCTCGACGACAAACTGAACGCACTCGGCGCCCTGTTGGTGGCCGAGGAAGCGCTTGAGGGCGCGTTTGCCGGCCCAGCGGCCATTGCCGTCCATGATGATGGCGACATGGTGGGGCATGCGTGCGGGATCGAGCGTGTCATAGACGGCGCGCTCTTCGGGCGTAAGTTCGTGGGCCCGGTTGGAGCGATGATAGACGCGGCTGGAAGAGGGTTCGCGCACGATGACTCTTAAGAAAGACGATAGCTGAAAAGCGGGAAGTAGACCACCGGAAGCGAAAAACCGGCCAAAAACGGCAGCCTATGGTCAGGCTGAGGATGCTGTTTGATTTTCTATAGGATGCGCCCAGAAGCGGAGAGGCGCCGCAGCACTCGTCCAATGAGGAGCGAGAGATGCGGCGCCAGGAGGTTCGAACGCCGGACGGCGGTTAAGCCATGCGGCGGTTGCGGCTCTGAGAGAGCTCGCGGACATGGTTGAGGAAGATCGACTTCTGGGTCGAGGTGAGATGCGAGGTGTACTTGGCAATCTCGGCCAGGAAGGGATCGTTGAGGAGAACGGCCGTCTCGTCGCGGTGACGGGTGGGCGCGTCGCGGAGCAGGGCGGAGATGTCCACCTGCAGGGCGCGGGCGAGGCGATCGAGCGAGGACAGGGTGGGCATCGCCTTGCCGTTTTCGATCTTGGAGATGTAGGTGCGGGGCACGCCCATACGAGCGGCGAGCTGGCGCTGGGAGAGGTTGCGGACGTGGCGAAGATCGCGCACGGCGGTAGCTACCTGGGGGCCGGACTCGGGAGCTTCGGCAGTGGCCTCAAGGACCAGAGCGATGCTGGGCTGGACTTTGGGAGGCTCGGGCAGCAAAGACTTCTTGCAGCGACGGCAGGTGTCTGAAGCGGTGCGGAATTGCACCAGCTTGCAGGCTTCGCAGCGCAGGACTTCGCGTTGCGGGACCTCAAATACGGACGTTTCAGCTGTGCTGTCAGAAGCAGCCTGCGGCTGGACATCCATTGCGCTGACCTGCGCGATAAGGGTTGCCATAAGTTGTGTAATGCGGACGGCTGCCAGAGCGGGCACCGAACGCCTGCGTCCGATAACGAAGGCAAGCGATGTGCATAGAGTGACACCGGGTGTCGGAAGAGTCAAGGGTATTGCCGGTGATTCCACCAAAAAAGTGGTAGAAACGTGGGATGGAACCAAGGTGGTACATAGATTTCGACCGTTAGGAACTAATGAAAGAGCGAGAGGTGCGCGTGAGCGAAGCGTTTGGAGCGGAAGAGGCGGAGGCGTTGCTGAGAGAGTGGACGGCGAATCCGTCGCTGGTGAAGCATGGGCTGGCGGTGGCGCGGTGCACGGAGAGTTATGGGCTGCGCGAGGCGGAGCGGCTGGGATTGGGTGGAGAGGCGGGTGCGAAGTTTGCGGAGGTGTATCGGTGTGCGGGGCTGCTGCATGATTTCGATTACGATCGGCATCCAACGCCGGAGGAGCATCCGTTTGTGGGGGTGAGGTTTTTGCGGGAGCAGGGATGGCCGGAGGAGATGCTGCACGCGATCCTGGCGCATGCGGATTACTCGGGCGTGTTGCCGGAGACGCATCTGGACAAGGCGCTGTTTGCGAGCGATGAGCTGGCTGGATTTCTTACGGCATGCGCGCTAGTGAAGCCGAGCAAGGCGATTGCGGAGGTCGAGGTCGCGGGAGTGAAGAAGAAGATGAAGGACAAGGCGTTCGCGCGGGCGGTGAAGCGCGAGGATATTACGCGGGGGGCGGAGCTGTTGGGGATTCCATTGGAGGAGCACATTGGGAATTGTTTGCGCGCGATGCAGGAGCACGCGGCGGAGCTGGGGTTGTAAGGCGTGCGGGTATACTGCGGACTTTGATGATAGGAGAATGGTGATGCGCGGAATTCGATGGGTTGCGGTGGTGGTGGTTTTGGGGGTGTCGATGTCGGCGCATGCGGCCGAGAAGGTATTCGATCCGACGAGGGATTCGAGCAAGGACCTGCAAGCTGCGATGGAGCAGGCTCAGAAGGAGCACAAGAACATCCTGATGGACGTGGGCGGCAACTGGTGCGGGTGGTGCATTGTGCTGGATCGCACACTGCATGAGGATGCGGAGTTGCATGCATTGCTGGAGAAGAACTACGTGCTGCTGCATGTGAACTTCAGCCGTGAGAATGAGAACCTGGATTTCCTGGGACCGTATCCGAAGGCGAAGGGATATCCGGCGTGGTATGTGTTGTCGCCGAAGGGGAAATTGCTGAAGGCGGAGGATACGAGTGAGTTGGAGCAGACTCACAAGCTCGATGCGGGATACAACAAGGCAACGCTGAAGACGTTTCTTGTGGAGAATGCGCCGCGGTAGGAGAAAGTTCGGCGCAGTTTGAAAGGACGGGAACGGTGCTGATTGCCAAACGTGCGTTCGTAGCGGTCTTCTTTGGATTCGTCACTTTCGTTGTTGTATTTCTTGCTGTCTTCGTGCCGCTTCTCGTGCGGGACATTCACTATGCGCCGCATGATGGGCAGGGTGGGCTGGGTGGATTTGTCCTTGGAATTCCGGTTGCCGCAATAGCAGCTCTTATTTCGATTCCTGCGGGCTACGGTTGGATAGTGAATCGCCGGTGGTTTGACGTGAAGGCTGACGGTTCTGAACCTGAAAATTAATGGCAGCTGCGCAGGATCGCTAGCCAGGCGAGGGAGAGGATGAGGGAGCCGATGATTCCGATGGTGAGGATCGGGGCTCGGGAAGTTTGGGGTGGGGTGGTGGTGTCGTGGGAATTTTGGTGAGGAGCTTCGGGGTTGTAGCGGATGGGGAAGAGTGTGTTTTGCGGGATGGGTTTGGCGGAGGAGAATTCGCCGGTGTGGATCTGGTCGTTTACAAAATAGTTGTAGGAGATGCGGAAGTGCTTGCTGGTGGGGATGCCGAAGGCGAGGGCTCGGCCGGCACCGGCGTCATAGTGACAGGCGGTGACGGTGGCGAGGGCTTCGGGCCAGGTGGTTTGGTCGGTTGTGGGTTCGGAGGTCATTCGGTTTGCAGCTTTGAGGATGAGATGCGCTGAACCTTGGCGGCGGCGAAGGCGGCGTTCGTTGTGTCGACGGTGTTGGGCAGATTGACGGCGCGGGTAAGGTCTTCGAGGACGAGGGATTCGAAGCCGAGGCGGGCGGCGGCGAGGGCGGAGAAGCCGACGCAAAAGTCGTAGGCTACGCCGGTGAAGAAGAGGCGGGTTAGGCCTCGCTCGCGAAGATAGCCGGCGAGACCGGTGGGGGTTTGCTGATCGTTTTCGGTGAAGGCGGAGTAGCTGTCGATGTGTTTGCGGAAGCCTTTGCGAAGGAGGAGCTCGGCGTGGGGGATCGCGAGATCGGGATGGAGGTCGGCGCCGCGGGTGCCTTGAATGCAGTGGTCGGGCCAGAGGTGCTGGATGCCATAGGAGGCTTCGATGGTGGCCTGGATACCGTTGGGGAAGGGGTGAAGGCCGTGGGTGCTGGCGAAGGAGATGTGGTTGGGGGGATGCCAGTCCTGCGTGAGGATGACGTGGTCGAAGCGCGCGGCGAGGGCGTTGATGCCGGGGAGAATGGCATCGCCGTCGGTGACGGCTAAGGCGCCGCCGGGGAGAAAGTCGAGTTGCATGTCGATGACGAGGAGGGCATCAGTGTGACGGAGCTGCATAGGAATAAGCGTACTATTTTGTGCAAAGGCTCGCGCTGGCATGACGACGAGACGCCGGAGAGTGCATCGAAGAGGAGATGTGCAGGATGAATCGAACGAAGGATAGGTCTGCAACTTGGTAAAGATTATTGAATCTCCAAGAGATGCGTGGCAGGCGCTGCCGAAGGTGATGAAGCCGGAGGTGAAGGCGGAGTATTTGCGCGCCTTGATTGCTGCGGGATTTACGCATCTGGATGCGGTGGGATTTGTGTCGAAGGAGTTTGTGCCGCAGATGGCGGATTCAGAGCTGGTGTTGGAGTATCTGGATGCGGCCGCAGAGATCGAGATGATTGGGTTGGTGGCGAATGTGAAGGGCGCGGAACGTGCGGTGAAGAGCGGCCGGCTGACGACGCTGGCGTTTCCTTATTCGATCTCGCCGCAGTTTTTGGAGCGCAATCAGCGGCAGACGCCGGAGGAGGCGCTGGAGGAGCTGGAACAGATTGGGGAGATTGCGTACAAGGGCGGCCAGGACATGGTGGCGTACGTTGCGATGGCGTTTGGGAATCCGTTTGGGGATGTGTGGGATATCGACGAGGTGGTGAGCGCGGTGGACTTGCTGGTGGACTCGGGTGTGGCGCAGGTGTCGCTCTCGGATACGGCCGGGGCTGCGTCTCCGGATTTGGTGCGGGATGTGGTGCGGCTGGTGATGGATGTGCATGATGGTTTGGAAGTGGGGGTGCATCTACGTGCGCGGCCTGAGGAGGCTGCGGCGAAGGTGCGGGCTGCGTATGAGGCTGGGTGCAGGCGGTTCGACACGACGATTGGCGGCTTCGGGACCTATCCTTATGCGCAGGATGTGATGGTGGGAAACTTGGCGACGGAGACACTGTTGGCGACGCTGAAGGATCTGGGTGCGGAGCTTCCCGAGATTGAGCCGCTGGACCATTTGGTCGCTATGAGCGCCGAGATGGAGAAGCGGTTTGGGGTGGCGATGCAGTAGCAAAGCGGCAGCGCGGCGGCGATATTCGAAGGGCCTGCCGGCAGCTTCTTCTAGACTGAAGGAATGAGCGATATGGAGAAGGTAATCGAGCAGGGCTATGCCGAGGCACGGGTGCGGGTGCGGTATGCCGAGACCGACCAGATGGGCGTGGTGTATCACGCAAATTACCTGGTGTGGTTCGAGGTAGGGCGGGTGGAGTTTATTCGACAACTGGGGCTGGACTACAAGGACATGGAGCAGGAGGATGACGCGCTGATTGCGGTCGCGGAGGCGACGGCACGGTACAAGGCGCCCGCACGTTACGACGATGAGCTGATTGTGCGGACGTCGCTGACGGGTATGCGCGGACCGATTGTGAAGTTTCGGTATGTGGTGGTGCGGCCTGCCGATGAGATGGTGTTGTGCGAGGGAGAGACCGTGCACTTTGTGGTGGGACGCGATATGAAGCGACGCGAGATGCCGGCGAAGTATGCAGAGCTCTTCGCTGCGGTGATGCATCGGTCGGCAAAGAAGGATTGAGGCAGAAGGTTCAGGCGCGGGGTTTGCGGGCGAGCTCCCAGGCCTTGGCGTACTTCCAGCTTGAGTACGCGGCGTGATAGAGGTTCAGGAGGAAGCCCTCGCGGCCGTCGAGGAAGCCTAGGCGGAAGACGTAATTCCACTTGAAGCCGAGCATCGGGAAGATGACGATGCGTGCGAAGAAGGTAAGGAGGTTGGCGCTAGTGCGGCCGCGTTCGACGAGAAGTGCTGCGCCGAGTGAGCTGTAGCGGTCCATGTGCTCGATGTAGGACGAGAGGGTGGGATAGGCGTGGTGGAGAAGGTCACCGTCGAGCGTGGCCGTGGGGCCGCTGAAGCGGATTATCTCGTGGACGGGGCGGGATTCGAATTGGGGTAGGGCGGGGAGAGCTCGTCGGAAGAGGCGGAGCTTGGGGTCGGGGTAGAAGCCGCCGTGCCTGATCCAACGGCCGAGGAAGAGATTGCGACGCTTGAGGAAGAAGGCGTCGACGATTGGCTGCGAGGAGAGGGTCTGGCGGATTTGTTGCTGTAACTCGGGGGAGAGCTCTTCGTCGGCGTCGAGCGAGAGGATCCAATCGCCGGTGCATTGAGAGAGGGCGAAGTTCTTCTGTGCGGCGAAGCCGGGCCAGGGGCGCTCGAGGACGGTGGCGTTGAAGCTGCGCGCGATTTCCAGGGTGCGGTCGGTCGAGCCGGAGTCTACGATGACGATCTGGTCGGCCCAGGCTACGCTGGCGAGGGTGCGGGCGAGGTTCTCTTCTTCGTTGAAGGTGACGATGGCGGCGGACAAGAGGGGCATCGTGGACGTTCGTTTCTACGGAGAAGTTTTGAGGGGTTAGGTGAGGGTGATGCTGGGGTCGTCGAGTTGCTCGCGGAGCAGGCGCTGGGTGAGGGTGCGTAGGTCTTCGCCTGTCTTGGGTAGGGTAAAGGCGTGCGTGGCCTCATCCCAGTCCAGTTTGTAGGAGGTGGAGAGGGCGGAGATCCAGACCTGGCGAACAGGGGTGTTGGGCGTGAAGACAAACTTGGCGGCGCCATCTTCAAAGAGAACGTTGAGGACGCCGTTCTTCTCATCAGTCTCGAAGCCACCCTCTTCTTCGGCGCGGAACAGAGCCTGCTTGAGAGACTCGAGAGCCTTGTCTGACTCCTGGCGGAATGTAATTTCGTCGATCATGCAGACACTAGTGTAACGGTTGCTCGCGCTGCTGGTCGTGCTGCTGGTCGTGGGGGGCAGCACAGGGAGCGGCGGGGCCAGTGGGTTCGAAGTGCAGCGTGGTATCGGAGAAGGCGAAGGGTTGGCAGGAGAAGTCGCGGAGGTGGGATTCCTCGAAGGTCTCGGCGTGAGCGATGGGGTCGCCTGCTGCGTTGGGCTTGTCGTGGCCGGTAGCGGTGACGAGGAGAAAGCGATGCTCGGGATCGGTACTATCTGGCTGGAGCCAGCGCTGCGTAATGTCACAGGGATGCTGATGAGTGGGATCGCAGGTGCGTTCGCTCGAGGCGAAGCCGGTAGTGATGGCGGGACGGCCGTTGAGTATCCGGAGGTGGACTTCGGTCTCGGTGAAGTCTCCGTTGGCACCGGCGGCGGTGGAGTGAAAGACGGCAGTGTAATGCTGGGGTTCACGAAGGGCGCGATCGGCGCGGAGGAAGGTGGAGGGGGTGGTGGACGAGTTGCTGAAGCTGGTTGGGTAGATGACGGTGGCGACGCGGTGCCATTGGTCGTCTTCGGGCATGAAGATGGCGCTCACCAGGTGCTGGTCGAGTTCAACGGTGAGGATTGCGTCCAGTTCGTTGGAGGTGCTTAGAGCGAGGAGATCCAGGCGAACGGAGTGCGGGAAGGGCACATGGCCATGGTCAAGGTAACTCTCCGGGGCGCCGATCGCAGCTAGCGCAGCTGTGCGGGTGCGGTCGTCAGAGGTTTGGAGTTGTGCGGCAAGAGATTGTGGCGCAGAGACCGCCAGGTTCACGGTGGAAAATTGCAGCGTGCCGAGGCTTGGAACGGCGAGAGGTGTGGGCTGAGGCGTTGCTATTTGCTTTGAGGGCGGAGCAGTTGGGGGCGAGGATCCTAGATCGTGCTTCTGAGCCGAGGCTGGGCCAACGATGCAGAGTAGCGCAACGGGAAGAGCGGCAAGTGTACGGAAAAAGCGCATGAATATTGGTCCAGAGAATACTTTAGTGAAATAGCAGGGAACGTGCGGGGTGCGTATTTCAATATTCTATGGGTTTTGGTCGAAGGCCACGATTGAACGAGCGGATGAGGTTTAGAAGGGAATGTCTTCGTCGGTGATTCCCTGGTCGGCGTAGTCGTTGGAGGGAGCGGACGCAGGCGCGGAGGACGAAGAGCGCGAGCTGGAGTATCCGCCGGAGGAGCTGCTTGCGCCCTCACCGCGGCCAGCGCCGCCGCCCAGCAGAGAGAGTTCGTTGATGAGGATTTCGGTGCGGTATTTCTTCTGGCCGGATTCCTTGTCATCCCAGGAACGAGTCTGGATCTTGCCTTCGATAAAAACCTGCGTACCTTTTTTCACGTAATCACGCACGATCTCGGCGGTGCGCTGGAAGGCGACGAGGTTGTGCCACTCGGTCTTGTCGGCCCAGTTTCCCTGAGCATCCTTGGCGCGCTCGGCGGTGGCGAGCGAGAAGGAGGCGACGGTCATGCCGCCGGCTGTGGTGCGAATCTCGGGGTCTTTGCCGACGTTGCCGAGGAGGAAGACTTTGTTGACGCCTTTTGCCATGAAAAAATACTCCGTTTCGCTGTTGAGGATAGCAGAACGGTGTGGTTGGAGACAGCGGATGGAAGAGAGGAAAAGAGTTAGTGAGGTGAGGAAGCGGTAGGTGAAGGTGCTTCGGTGGCCGGGAAAGGGAAAGGTGGCGGGAGGAGGGGAGAAGGCCAAAGGGCACCGATGTGGGCGATGGCGGCGTCGATGGTACTGCCGGGGTTGATGGCGTCGTCGGAGACGGGTTGGAGGACGCGGAGGATGCCCTGGGTGTCGGTGATGAGGACGAAGGGGAGGTCGTTGACGGCGAACTGGTCGAGGAAGGAGGGATCGACAATGAGGGTGGGGGTGCCGCGGAGATAGTTTGCAGCGTCGCCCGGAGCGATGGCAGCGAGTGCGGTGGGGGTGGCGACGAGATAGTTTGCAGCGTCGGCTGGAGCGATGGCAGCGGGGGCGGGAGGTGGGGGATTAGGCGGGACGGTCTGGGCTAAGAGGCCGTAGAGGTAGGCTTCGTGACCGGCGACCGTGAAGACCGTTTGAGGGAGTTTGGTGGCCATGCGGATGCACTGGGCGCACCAGTCAGGGAAGAGGAGAAGGGCGGTGATGGCGTTGGGTGCTGGGAGGTCAGGCAGCCTGTGCGGAATGTTGAGGGAGGCGAGCGTAACGGGTTGGCGGGGATCGGTGGGATGCGTGGGGTGGGCGAGGTTGGGGAGCGGCTGGCCGAGGAGGGCGTAGCGGCGGCGGGCGAGGTCGATGGGGATGGCGTCGTCGGGGGTGAGGGTGGAGGGAAGAGCTGCGTTGAGGGCGGCGAGGGTTGCGGTGATGGCGGCTGGCGGGGCTTTGTCGAGCTGCTGAAGGGCTGCTAAGGCGATGCCGTCGGCGAAGAGATCGTGGAGAGACTGCGGAGGCTCGGCGCCGGGATAGGAGGGGGCGGGCGGCGTGGCTGGTGCGGTTGCGGAGAGGAGGGCGAGTAGGTGGGGTTCGCGGGCGCGAGCGAGGGCGAGGGCGTCGTTGGTGTAGAGGAACTGCATGAAGTTGATGGCTTCGTCGAGTGTCTCGGCGGTGAGGGTGTCGTAGGGGACAGCGAGGAGCATGGCCTGTGCAGACAGGAAGGCTGCGGTCTCGTCCTTGATGTGGAGCTGGGCATCGATGAGGCCGGCGTAGGCCTGGGCGAGGAGGGGCTTGGGAGTGTCGGCTGTGATGTAGCGGGTGGAGGCATCGATGACGGCGGGGAAGTTCTGGCCGAGGGCGCAGAGCCTGGCGAGGTCGATGAGGTCGGCGCCGGTGAAGGTCTGGGGATCGCGGGCGGCGCAGTCGGTTTTGGCGTGAGCCATGGAGATGGTGAGTGCGGCGATCTCGGTGGTAGACCAGTTGGACATGGAACGCCGCGTGAGGTCGAGCGGGTGTACGGCGTCGTCATAGGCGGCTTTGGGGGAGAGTTGCGGTGGGGGAGTTGGCGTCTGGGCGAGGGTTGCGGCGGGGAGAAGGAAGAATGCTAGGAGCGTCAGCTTCGGCACAGCTCGGGACCTCGAAGTGGGGTCAGGATAGCAGAGCGTAGGACTCACCGTTTCGAAAGAAGGTTATCGTTCGGCCTGTGCGCAATGGCTTGATTCGGTTGCCACGGCGCGGGGGAACAGCATAAGTTAGCGATATGGCGAAAATGAGTGCTGTGTGTCGGTGGATGTTGCTGATCGCTGCGTGGGGGTGGGGGTGGGGGCGGGGTTGGGGGCAGGAGACGGCCGCGGGCGCGATACCGGATGTGACGATTGCGTCGAAGTCGAGCGCGGTGGTGAGTGCGCAGGTGATCGATGCGGCGAGTGAGCCCGCGATTTCGGCCAAAGAGAAGCTGCAATTGATTCGGAGACACATCAAGTACGTGTTTGTTCTCTTTCAGGAGAACCGCTCGTTTGATTTTTACTTTGGGAGCTATCCGGGAGCAGACGGACTTTATGCCGGGCCGAACGGTCCTTATGCGCCGGGGAAGGTGGCGGGGTTTACGCAGACGATTGTGAATACGGATGGAACGTTGGGGACGGTGACACCGTTCAAGATTCCGGCAACGGTGACGGATGCAACGGGCAAGACAGTGCCGTTATATCCAGCGGATATTGCATCGGTGAACCACTCGCATGTGGCCACGGTGAGCAAGATTGCGCTGAATGCGGATGGGGTGGCGGAGAACTCTGCGTATGCGCTGACCGAAGAGGGTGTGACGCTGGTTGGTGGAAAACTTTCCAACGTTCCCACACTCGAGCGCAAGCAGTTTGGTGAATTGGTGATGAGCCATGTGGACTGCGACACGGTGCCGTTTTTGTGGCGCTATGCGGACCGGTTTACGCTGTTCGATCACTTCATGGATACGATCGTTGGGCCGTCGACGCCGAATGCGATTGCGATGATTGCGGGGCAGGGTGGCGAGACGCAGTGGATGCTGCATCCGGACGCCGCGACCACGGGTGGGATAGGGATGGGGGCTACGGTTCCGATGCTGTCCGATCCGCAGCCTTACTGGGGGTCGGCGCTGGATACGGCGCAACAGTTAAAGCAGCCGCAAGCCTTGCACACGTTTGGGGGAGTGTCGAAGAACCTTACGTTTGCGAGTCTGCCGCTCTCGTTTATGGGGAGCACGATCAAGAAGACGACGGCAAGGGATTATGACCCGGCATTTGATCTGCCGGATGTGCAGGAAGACATCGAAAAGATTGCAGGGCACGGGGTGAGTGCGGTGAACTGGGGCTGGTATCAGCAGGGGTATGACCGTGAGAAGAACGATCCGGATGCAAAGGCGACGCATGATGGATACGTCGCGCATCATAACGCGCCGCAATACTTTGGGTATGTCGCGAACAATCCGGTGGCGACGACTCACCTGCATGGGCTGAGCGATTTCTTTCGGGATGTGGCGGCAAAGCAGCTACCGGCATCGGGAGTGTTTTATGTTCGCGGCGGTTACGGGAACATTGAAGGCTGGAAGCCGCAAGATCCGAACCCGAGGCTGGCGACGGTATTTAATGGTAACGACGATCATCCGGGGTATTCGGATTCACAGGTGAGTGAGGCGCTGCTGGCCGAAGAGATTAACGCGATTGCCAGTAGCCCTTACTGGAGCCAGAGCGCGATCATCATTACGTACGACGAGTCCGATGGCGAGTATGACCATGCGCGGCCGAGGATACGCTCGTACGATGCGGCAGGATTGCCATTGGAACAGGGCCCGCGAATTCCTGCGCTGGTGATCTCGCCGTATGCGGTGGCGCATGGCGTGTCGCATGTCCCGACTGAACACAGCTCGGTGATTAGGTTTGTGGATGAGGTGTTTACGCTGATTCCGCTGGCCGATCTTCCCGATGAAGAGCGCGGGCGGGAGATTGGCAAAAAGGATTTTGGGCAGGATTACCTGGGGCCCGCGGACGATAAGGTTCCGGGCGTCGGGGACATGAGCTCGGCGTTTGATGTGCTGCGGCTGCAGGGAAAGAGGGCTCCGTTGAGTGCAGCGTACGCGATCATTCCGAAGAGAGAGATTGACGCGTTCCCGCATGATCATGGGGATGGTTGCCGAGTGCTGGGGATCACGCCGACGGATAGCGGGTTGCCGAATCCGGTGCCGAGCGACTTTAATCCGCGGCCGGATTCGACGCCGGGTATTCCCACCGCTGGAGGGTGGACGCCATAATGCGCGGGTGGGTGGTGAGTGGGATGTTGGCGCTGGGGTGCATGGTTGGCCACGCGCAGATTACACAGGGAGCCTCCACGCTGGAACGGGTGCGCGCTGCGGGCGTGCTCGGCTGTGGGATTGATCAGGAAGAACCAGAGTATTCGACGGCGGATGATCACGGTGGGCGCGAGGCGTTTGATGAGGATTTGTGTCGAGCCGTAGCTGTGGCTGTGCTGGGGGAGCACGCGCGAGTGCGGGTGGTGAACTATCCGGATGATCGAGCGGCGATGGCGGCGCTGAAAGCGGGTGCGGTGGACATGGTGCCTACGCTGAGCGACGACTTTACGCATTCCGTGGGAACGCATTTGGAATTTACGCGGCCTGTGCTTTGGGATGGGGTTGGATTCCTGGTGCTCGGCTCGAGCCCGGCGATGCGGGCACGGCAGTTGAGTGGGAAGAAGATTTGCTTTATCGCGGAGACGGCTGTGGAGGAGGGCGTGCGGGCGTGGTTTGTTCACGAGCATCTGGAGTTTGTGCCGTTTTCGTTTCAGGAGGAGGGAGAGATGGAAGCGGCGTTCGCTACGGGAAACTGTGGCGCGCTGGCTGGAGACCGAACGCGGCTGGCAGGGACGCGGGATTTATTGGCGCAGCATGGGAAGTCCGCGCGCTTGCTTCCGGAGATGATCTCGAAGGATCCGCTGGCTGCTGCTGTGCGGGATGATGATCCGCAGTGGGCGTCGATTGTGAAGTGGGTGACGGAGGCGTTGGTGCAGGCGGAGGAGAGTGGCGTGACGAAGGCGAATGCGGGGTCGATGCGCGCTGCTACAGCGAAGGCGAGTGGGGGCGATCCGGTGCTCTGGTTTCTGCTGGGAGGTTCGCACCAAATTGGGAGTGGGTTGGGGTTGGAGGACGATTGGGTTGTGCGTGTGATCGAGGCAACGGGGAATTACGGGGAGATGTATGAGCGCGATTTGGGGAGTGGGTCGGTGCTGAAGCTGCCGCGCGGGGAGAACGCGTTGCGCGAGCATGGCGGCTTGATGGTGGCGCTGCCACCGAAGTAGATGCGCCTCGGGATCAGGAGCGGTGGCGGGTGTCGCCGATGAGTTTGGCGAGGCCGAGAAAGAGGGTGAAGGCGGCGGTGGGCACGCAGCCGAGGGCGACTACCAGCGCGAGCCAGCCACCGTTGGTGTGCGGGCCTTCCCGTGTAACTCCACCGAAGACGGTGAAGATCAGCAGGGCGGCGATCGCTCCGACGAGGAGGATGATGGTGCCGGTGGTGAGGAGCTTGCGGGTGTCTGGCTGCATAAGGGCAGAGCGTAGAGGGTAGAGCGTAGAGAAGGGCAAAGGCAGAAGTAGATTCCCTGCGGGAATGAAAGAAAGAAAAGCGATAAAAGGATGCTGTTAGCGGTAGGCTGCGAGCATGGCGTAGACGATGACTCCGCTAACTGAGACGTAGAGCCAGATGGGGAATGTCCAGCGGGCGAGTTTGCGGTGGGCTGGGAAGCGGCCGGTTAACGAGAGGAAGAAGGTGATCAGGATCATCGGGAGCGCAACGACCGCGAGGAAGATGTGGGGGAGGAGGAGGATCCAGAGATAGATGAAGCGCGCGGTGGGATGCGCGGTGGGGAAGAGCATGTCGCCGTGCAGGACGTGGTTGGCGATGTAGGCGACGAGGAAGGCGCTGGAGACGATGAAGGCCGCGAACATGCTGTTGCGGTGGGCGGTGATGTTGCGGCGCTTGATGTACCGGAAGCCGATGAGGAGGAAGATGGCGCAGAGGGCGTTGAGGATGGCGTCAAGCGCGGGGAGGAAGGTGAGGTGGGTTCCGGCGGCGTCAACCGGCGGGTGGTAGTAGACCAGCCAGGCGAGGAAGATCGAGGCTACGGCGGAGATGCCGATGATGGCGGCGATGATCGAGGGAGGCGTGCGGTAGCTTGGATTGGGTGCGGTGATGGCGGGCATGAAATTTCCTGGTGGGTGGATGGTTCGGGGGTTGCTAGAGAGGCAAGGTCAGAAGATGAGGCGGCCTTTGGCGTCGAGCATCATGGCGAGCAGGAGCAGAGGCAAGTAGATGACGGAGACTTTGAGGAGTTGGCGGGCGAGGACGCGGTTCTCGGGGGCGTCCGGCGCGTGGGTGATGCGCATGAAACGGATTGTTGCGGCGAGGTAGCCGGCGTCCAGGACGATGGCGGCTACTGCGTATGGAGTGTCGGTGACGTGGAGCCAGGTGGGCCAGAGGCTGGCGGGGATCATGAGGACCGCGTAGAAGAGGGCCTGGAGCGCGGAGGATCGGGCGGCTTCGCTGGTTGGCTGCTGGGTGGAGGCTAGGCGAATGCCGGCGTGCGCGTAGTCGGCTCGGTAGAGCCAGCCGATGGCCATGAAATGGGGGAACTGCCAGACGAAGAGGATGGCGAAGAGCGCCACGGCGGGCCACTCGATGACGCCGCGGGCGGCGGTCCATCCGATGAGTCCCGGAACTGCTCCGGGGAAGGCTCCGATGAAGGTGTTGAGCGAGGTGATGCGCTTGAGCGGGGTGTAGATGGCTACATAGCTGACCGCGGTTAACAAGGTCAGCATGCCGGTGATGGGATTGGTCACCAGAGTGAGGTAGATGGATCCTCCAAAGACGAGGAGGAAGCCGAGGATGAGGCCGTGGGCGAGGCCGATGCGATGCTGCGCCATGGGGCGATTTGCGGTGCGAGGCATGCGGCGATCGGTGGTGCGTTCTAGGGCCTGGTTGAGCACGCTGGAGCCGGCAGTGACGAGGCTGATGCCGAGGAGGGCTTTGAGGAGTCCTAAGTGGAAGGGCGAGATGCCGGAGGCGAGCGAGCCGAGGTAGAAACTGGCCGCAGCGTAGATGATGACCATCAGGGACACGCGTGGCTTGACTAGCACGGCGTAGTCGCTGAGCAGCGAGTGGCTGCGGGTGCGGGCGGTCGCTACGGTAGATGTGGCTGTGGTGGACACGTCGAACTTCTAGGATATCGCGATTGGGGAGGCTATGCAGGGCATTGATTTCACTGAGCGTAATGGATTTCTGGTAGGCGCAGCATCCTGATTGGTTCGGCGGCATTCATTGCACTGAAACGGAGGCAACGTTATACTGCGTTTATTGGCAGAGCTGGTGTTTTTCTTGCTGTGCCGCGAGTGAGGTTCGTCTTCAGCGCAAGCGTGAGGGATGTCCAGCTCGGAAATGGCGGGCCGCCTGGTAGTTACGCGGGCGAGTCCGGATGGCGCGCGGTGACCCGTGTGCTTCGAAGTTGCAGCGCGGCGATGAAGGGTACGGTCGCTGATTTCACCAACATTTTGATGCCTTCCGATTGCCGGGTATGCGGGGCCGCAATGGCTGCGCTGGCGCCGGTGAGAGTTTGTGAGGCATGCGTTGCGCGGGTGGGAGCGAACGCTGAGTCTGAGCAGGATGTGTTGTGCACGCGGTGCGGCGACGCCATGGGGATGGAGTCGGCTCGCTTTGCGGCAGCGATGGGTGTGAGCGAGTGCACGATGTGCAGGCTGGCTCCGCCACAGTTTGACCGGGCTGTTGCCCATTCCGATTATGAAGACGAGATGCGCAGGATGCTGCACTTGCTGAAGTTTGAGGGCATGCGTGGCATTGCGGAACACGTGCTGGGCGACGCGATGGCGGCTGCGGCGAAGAAGCTGCGCGGCGATGCGGCGGACGAGTTGGTGGTGATTCCGGTTCCGCTGTTTGGCGCTCGGGAGAAGGCGCGCGGGTTCAACCAGGCGAGGGTGCTGGCTGAGGGGATGGTGAAGCGGCTTAGAAAGCTCGAGCCGCGGTGGGCGCTGCGTTTGCAGGGACAGGCGCTGACGCGGGTGAAGGACACGCGGGCGCTGTATGCGCTGAATCCGACGCAGCGGCGAGCGAGTTTGAAGGGTGCGTTTCGCGTGGCCGATGTGGAGGTTGTTCGCGGACGCGAGGTGTTGCTGATCGACGACATTATGACGACTGGAGCTACGGCGCGGGAGTGTGCTCGAGTGTTGAAGCGCGCGGGCGCGGCGAAGGTCTGGGTGGTGACGGCGGCGCGGGCGCAGCCGGAGAGTGTTCGAAGCACTGCTCAGCACGATGATGTGAGCTTTGCGATGTGGGATGCAAGTTCGGCACGGGTGATCGAGCCGGAGGTTGGAAGGCGGGTTCGTTTTTAGCAGGGCAGCGGAATCTGAAGGACCAATAGAACCGGAGGGCAGGGATGCAGGCTGGCAAATCTAGTGGGGCGAGAAACAAGCGGTCGGGTAATCGGCACCATACGACACACCCGGTGGCAGGGACGGCGCGGGCTGAGGCCATCGACATACGCATGGGTGTGTTTCGGCAGCCGGCGATGCAGACGCCGGTGCTGGTGCTGAATGCGAGCTACGAGCCGATCAACATCTGCGGAGCGCGGCGAGCGCTGGTGCTGGTGCTGAAGGGCGTGGCGCGGACCGAGGAGGAGCAGGGGGCTGTGCTGCATTCTCATCGGATGAACCTGCAGATGCCGAGCGTGATCCGGCTGCTGGAGTATCGGCGGATTCCGCACCAGACGCGGGCGCTGAGCCGTAAGAATATTTTGCTGCGCGACCGGAATACCTGCCAGTACTGCCAGAAGGTTTTGATAGCTTCGGAGCTGACCCTGGATCATGTGGTGCCGCGGTGCCGGGGCGGGCTCTCGACGTGGGAGAATTTGGTGGCTTGCTGTCGGGACTGCAATCGGCGCAAGGGGAGCCAGATGCTGCATGAGTTGACTGAAATGCGGCTGGTGCGGGAGCCGCGACCGTTTTCGTTGCATACGTCTCGACATATTATGCGGATGATTGGCAGCGCGGATGCAAACTGGCGGAAGTATCTTTACTTTGAGTCGGAGCCCGCGGCGTAGACGCTCGAGGCGGAAAATCTTTTTGCAAGTTTGAGTTTTGCTGCTAAGCTTGCCGCCATGAATTTACGACAATTGGTTTGTGCTGCGGCGACCCTTGGGGTCGTTGCGTGTGGAGCAGTTTATGCGCAAGTGACGACGGCTCCTATTGTGCCTAAGGGAGCGGCGCGGCCGGCAAATGCAGATGGCGTCTACCTGGCGCTGCGCAGCGCATTGCCGGCAGGTGATGGAGTCCAAGTTAAGGATTTCACGCTGAATCGGCAGGGTGGGACCTTTCATTTTGCGCAGGGCAACTTCTTTTTCTATGCGCCGGTGAATGGCAAGGTAACGGGTGCGGTCTTTGTGGGGAGCGGGCATTTTGATCTTGCGCCGGCTGAAGCCAGGGAGCAGCAATCGCTGGCGCTACTGAATAAGACCGGAGTGATGGCGCAGGACTTCACGACGTTGGTGCTGCGTTTTACGGACGGTACTGCCGAGGAGATACGCAAGGCGTCCACCGTCTCTGCCGGGGCAGCGACGAAGCAAGCAAGCAGCGCGGGGGCGGACTTAGCGAAGGGTTTTCGGCAGAAGCTGCATGAGAATCTCGAGCTACGGCTGCTGAGCGATGTGTTGATCCAGCAACCAAGCGAGTATTTTCTTGCATCGTTTCGCATGGGTGGGACGTTCACAGGACGCAATGTGTTGTTTGTGGT
>Ga0302311_10001998_pt1 | contig 23581 bp, 22 predicted proteins | sample III_Palsa_N1_3_FD_200449 | JGI IMG/M metagenome (GOLD analysis project Ga0302311, IMG submission 200449) | Peat permafrost microbial communities from Stordalen Mire near Abisko, Sweden - III_Palsa_N1_3 | ecosystem: Environmental > Terrestrial > Soil > Palsa > Peat permafrost | place: Sweden... | reverse complement strand
CCAGAACTGCCGCATCGCGGGGCGAGCCCCAGGGCCTGAATCAGGCGACAGAAGTGCCGCAGTTTCACGGGTCCTATCTGGGCGCCTACAGCATCGTCTTCTTTTCGGCCTGGGTGTCCGTTTGCTCTGTGGCTCCGGAATTCATCTGGCAAGGATTGCTCACCGTCATCCATCACTTCAGCTGGGTTACCGCAGGGGATGTACTGCTGGTGGGTGCGGTCGTGGCCTTTTTCGTGGAGCCGCTTGCCGAACGCCTGCGGGCCATGCGCCTGCATGTTGCGCACAAGCACCGAAGTCCCGCGCACGCCACGTTCGCTGCCTTCGGCTTCGCTGTGCTGGCCGTCTGCGTGCATGAAGCGATCACCAGTTTCGTCTCCACGTCCTATGCGGACAACCGTGGGGAGTTCAGTCTGTTCGTCGCGCTGTCGGACGTTTTCCAGTGGTCCAGCATTCCCTTCATGGTCACCGTCGCCTGGTTGTGCACGACACGAGCGCCGTGGATCCGCTGGACCACCTTGCTGCTCGCTTCGGGAATGGTGTTTTCGCTGGGTTTTATTTCCGAATGGTCCCTCCGGGACACGTTCACCACGGCGATTCCATGCGCATGCATCCTTTTTGCCGGATTCACCGTCATGCGCAGGCATCCGACCCAGCTTGCCTTGTCGCGTTGCATGCGGCTGACCGCGCTCATCGCATCGATCTGGCTGGTCACCGCCGGGGTTGTCCAGCTGGCGCTTTCGCTGTTTGCGCCCAAGACCTGGTACGCCTACACCTGGATCGAGTACACCATCGATTTCCGTTTTTACCTGGGTTGGGTGATTGGTCTGGCCGTAGCGCCGCGGCCTGTTGCGCATCATTAGTGGCCCGACTTGACGGGGCGCGGCCGAGCGAATCAGAGCGGGTCCGAATCAACGCGGGTCAGAGCCCGCTCCGCAAGGCGCGGGCGCATCCGTGAGGGGCGCGATTTAACTTCCTCCGTCCCGGTTTGGGAGCCTCTGTTCTTCGACCTGATCGAAGACGTCCCGCACGGCAAGGGCTGCGTTGAAGATGGCCTCCCCCAGCGTCGATACGCTCTGGGGATGCAAGGCCTCCGCACTGCAGATCGTGACCATGTCTCCATTGGCAGTGATCGTCCGGAGCAGACTGTTGAGCTCGTCGATCTGGTCGATGGTGACTCCGAAAACAAGGCGATCGTGCGTCATGGCATCCCTCCTCCGGCGATATAGCGAACACGGCCGTCCGCGTCTGCTGAATCTATCTTCTTATTTCAGATATCTGAAAAGCAGATAAAACCCGAGGCAATCAAAGCAAGTCAGAGCCCTTTGCGAGAAGGTGCGACAGGCAGCAAGGCACCGCCCTCCCCGTATTGGTTGCGCTTTAGTCGCTCGTCGCAAGGTTTCGCGCTATGGTTCACTGAGTGCCGTATTGACTCAGGGGGAGCCATGGCAAAGCGCAAGGAAGGCGGCATCGAGCTATTGGCTTCGATGCCCTGGCCCATCGGTTTCGTGCTGGGCATCGTGGCCTATATAGTGATTCGCTACGGCATCGGCTGGTACATGTCGACGGTGAACAATCCCGTGTGGCAGGCCATGGGCAGACAACTCTCAGCTGGGGCCTATGCCCCGTTTGCATGGATTGCACTGATTATTTGCTGGATAGCTGCGCTCGTTTCCTTCATGGGTAGCCGCCGACGCAGGCATCTACTAGAAAAGCAGACCGGACTCGACAGCCTCCGTGCCATGAGCTGGCGTGAATTCGAAATGCTGGTAGGCGAAGCGTTTCGTCGCCAGGGCTACACGATTCAGGAAACCGGTCTCGGTGGCGCCGATGGCGGCATCGATCTGATTCTACGCAAGGATGGTAAGACCACGCTCGTGCAATGCAAGCAATGGAAGACACAGCGTGTCGACGTCAAGGTCGTGCGGGAGATGTTTGGTCTGCTGGCACATCACGGCGCCGCTGCGGTGAAGATCGTTGCGATAGGTGACTACACCGCAGACGCGCAACGCTTCGCACAAGGTAAACCGATTGAGCTGATCCATGGTGAGGCGTTGCTTGCGATGGTGCGTGAAGTACAGACCCCGACGCTAACCAAAGCGACAACGGTAACGACCAGACCCGTCGTTACGACCATGCCTGCCCCGGCACTCTCAGCGAATCCAGTCTGTCCGAGGTGCGGCGCCGATATGGTTCAGCGGTCGAGTCGTCAAACCAAAGACCACTTTTGGGGTTGCGCGAAGTATCCGGCTTGCCGAGGTACTAGAGCGGCGTAATTGCAATAAATAACTCCATCCCTTCGCGTTACGTTAGCGGCACGACAGCAGTCGCGAACAAGGCACTCCAAATGATTACTTTAGCAGCTGCTTGGACATGGACTAAATCTCTCCTTCCGAAATTGTTTGCATGGCTGGCCCCACGAATCCCTTCCCTTATCACCTCGCTTTACATGTGGGCTGGTCTCGGTGTGCCAAGATGGGTTTACAAAAATTGGCTGCTGTCTAGATATCGAGACATGCCATTTATCTATCAGGATTTAAGGCTCGAAGTCCTCAACGACTTTGTCGAACTTAATTTATCGAGCCTGGATTCTTCAACCCTAACATCGCAGCAACGCAGCGTTTACGACACACGCAGCGCGATTGACAAAATGCGCGACTATCGTCGTGGTCTCTTCCTAGGGGAGGGCGGAATTGGCAAAACGACCTTTTTCCGCTTCGCCACATTGAACATCATGGGCGTAGTTGGTGGCGAACGCGTAATCAATGAATCAGAGTCGGTGATCCCATTTTTTGTCCCCCTAAAAGCCCTAGACAATGCATCCGACCATCCACTTCTATACGCACTAGCCGATAATAATCCATACCTAGGAAAGAACAAAAAGCGCGCAATATATCGACTCATCAAATTGGCTCGAAACCGTGGCGTGGCGTTCTTTCTAGATGGCTTTGACGAAATCCCCTACGCCGGTGGAAACCAATCGCTCCTACATGAAGTATATGCGCTATTTTCTTCGTTTGACGAAGCTCTAAGTGGAGCACTCAGTCGTTCCGAGTACGCAGATTTTTATCGAGAAGCGCGCGGATGCAGGGTTTATCTCTCATCGCGTCGCGAGTTTTTCTTGGCGCACCCAATAAACGCACCTAGGGACGTGCCCCGATGGGAAGTCTCCGGCCTAACCGATAAAAGGGCGTCTTTGGTCGGAAATATTTTTCGACATTACAAGAATGAAAATGCATCGCTTTTCGCAAACGTTCTGAATGTTGAAGAATTCATGAGGCAATTGTCTTTCTCTAAAGACCAGGGATTCGAACAACTTTCTGGAAACCCTCTCTTTTTGACCGTTATATGTTTCGTTTATGTCAACGAAATACGTAGCGGCAGCTCCGCCGGCGAAATGTTTAAACAAAGTTCTTCTGATCTCGTAGAGCGATGCATCAAGTTGCTGTTGTCAGGAATTGACAAAGCAAAGACTGCCGGCCTTTCGGACATTGACGCGCGGGCACTGATGCACCGTAGGTCTGCGTGGCCGAATCAGAAATTCGCTGGTCTTCAGTACGTTGCTAGCCATATGTATCTGAAAAATCTTGGAGCTCTGTCACCCGAGGATTTGACAAATCTACTCGTAAGCTTCTTCAGGAGTAACTCTCAAATAAATGACGTCGATGCGATTTTGTTAGGACTTTCTAAATCTGACCAACTAGCAAACATGGCAATTCAACTGACAGAGTCTGGTGTACTCATCGTTGTTGATCGTCGAGGCTCACGTACGGTCTACGATTTCCCACATCGTCGTTTCAAGGAAACTCTTGCCGTTTCTTATTTCACTACAACTTCAGGAATCGTGCAGCTAAGAGATCGGATCAACGACCCGTCTTTCTATGAACTCATCTTGCTCGTAGCCGATACCCAAACCGGTTGGTTGCCCATAATCGACGCACTTAAAGTTTTGTTACGTGACAATGATAGTGAGTCCGCAGGAAAGTTACTTCTGCAAGTTATCGCGCGAGCGAAGACAAGTGTCGATGCCGCCACTGTAGCGAAAAGCCTATTGGATATGGCCATACGAGAGCGCAAAAACACCATTAGCCTTCCGAAAGCGCTGCAGACGTATCTGCCTAGAGATTCTTCGTACGGAGAAACACTAGTTACACTGCTTGGAGCAACTATTCAATGCGACGATGCGTGGGGTTTTTCACTAATTGCCGAAGCGATAGTCGCGATCGCGGATCAGAGCCGTCCGGCAGCAATTAAAGGCATCCAAGAACAGCTCCCTAATCCATCGAGCCTAGACTGGCAACTGCTCTACATAGTGAACAATTATGAAAATTTCAGTGAACTTAAACAATGCATAGGCTGGCTATTGTCAAAACGATCCATAGCATCCATCGACGACAGCATTACTGGAATCTTTTTCGTAACATTTATAGGGCAGATTACAAATCGCATCCTCGTCCAAACTTGTTTGCGCATTTGGCTGCATGGTCTAAATGACCCTCGCGCTATTTTTTTTGAAACCGATGATGATTTTAATGGTGTGGTTGAGATATACGCGAGCACCGGGGAGTTGCGAGAAAACAAAGCGAAACATCATTTTTCTCGAGGGCATACACCGAAAATACTACACCCTTGGCGCTAAAAGAATGCTCACTCTGCTACGTATTTCTTCGACACTCCCCACCCACGTCATACAACGCGTGCGAGATCTGCCCCAACGAGTTGTACTTCTCCGCCTAGATCAATTGCTCGAACACATTGCGCGGATCCCATGCAGTTAATAACGGGGCCAGGTTCACTTACGAGTCCACGATAAGTGAACCTGATCCCGTTTTGAAGATCACTTTTGGGGTTGCGTGAAGTAGCCGGCTTGCCGCGGCACAAGAGCGGCATGATCTGAATAAATATATAAATTCTGACCCTTTGTCGTGTCTCGTGATTCAGGCGGCATCTGCAATCAGTCGTCGCAGACCATCGCGCAATTTGCCGAAACTGGGCGAGACGTTGCGATCAGGATCCATCAAAGGTCCAATTCGAGCTGCCCATTCGTGTTTCACTTGGCCAGGAAGTGGCCAGCCAAGTCTTTTGATGAGCGTCGATCCGCCAGGATAGATTGCATCGGCCAACAGCTCCCAAGTGCTACACACACTGTCTTGTACGTATCGGTGCAAAACATCGTGCTTGGCACGCGGATACGCCTCCGCCAGAGCGTCTCGATCACCCAAGTACCAGGCTTCCATTTCTTCAATCGCAAGCCGAAATAACGTATCCGGTGTAGGCTGACAACCAATGAGTAAAGCCTGCAGTTCCGCGAGGAAAACTTCGCAATCGCGCCTGTCACTGTCCAACACGACGACGACTGCATCGATGCCTGCGGTCCTGCCATAACCGCGCAGAATTCTCGGCAACTGATCAAGCAAGATGCGCTTGGCTGGATCGCCACGCACGTTTAATCCCGGTGGAATGCGACCAATACCTTTGTAGGCATGCAGTCGCCAAGTGTGCGGATCACCCTGTTCGCCTAAGAGCTGGGGCAACAAGACATCAAGCAGCCTTTCGCCAGAACTATCTTCAACGAGAATCTCAATGTGCATACTTACCTCGCGTCGAGATAGTCGCTGTACCACAGCCCACCCAACGGCAAGCCCTCATCCACCAGATTACTCAGGCCATCAATCTCTGACACACGACGTACCGTGGAGTAGCCATCCTCGCCCTTCTCCAGTATCCACACTTCTTTCGGCGTCAATGCATCCACAAAGTACGGCTGGTGTGTGGTTACGAAAATTTGCGGCGCATTCTTTTTGCCGGTCGCGTGGGTACGGAACTCCTGTGCCAAAGCCTCCAACAACTTGTGGTAAAGACCGTTCTCTGGTTCTTCAATGCAAATGAACGGCGGTGGATCCGGGTCTTCCAAAAGCAAGAGGTATGCAAACACCTTCAACGTGCCATCCGACATCTGCTGTGCGAAGAACGGATCGTTGAACGCTCCGTCGTTGAAACGCAGCAAAACACGCTTATCAGCAGTTACTATGGTGTCGATGCTGGCAATACCTGGAATCTTCTGTGCAATCCGCGCAAGAATCGCCTTGAATCGTGCTTTATGCTCCCGCTCCATGAACTGCACGACATTGCCGATGTTGTCGCCATGCACATTGAGATGCCGCTGCGGTCCTGCACTGGGCAGGCTGCGTGCCGCATCAGGGTAAAAGTAGGATAAATACCAACCCTTGAGAAAATCACGGAAGCGCTTGATTCGGGGATGTTCCTTGAGCGTCCCCAACGTCGCAATGCCCAGTTGCCGTGTATCGGTTAGCTCCACCGATGTTTGCGCACGATCCTCTTCACTCTCAACTTCAACGGCCTCCTCACCTGCCCAAACCATGCCCTTGCCGTAATGGAGACGCAGGAATGGATACGGGCGACCATGCTTCTGCCCTTTGCGTCGCTGCTTCAGCACCTCAGACTCAACGAACGGACGTCCTGATGAATCCATCGCTATGGCGAGCTCATAAGTGATCGGGCGCTCGCCGCGATCCTCGCGATAGTAGATCTCGAAGCGAACGGGCTCAGTTGAGCCCATCGTACGCAGCCGCTCGATGCCGCCGCGCTGCTTCATATCGCAAGCAGTCTCAACGTCTGTGGATAAACAATCAGCGACAAAGCCAAAGGCGTCGAACAAGGTGCTCTTGCCAACACCGTTCTTCCCGATAACTACTGTGAAAGGCGTTAGGGCATCCCCTTGCTGCTGATTCGACAGCTTGCCAAGCGTGACATCGTGCAGAGCACGATAATTCTGTACGCGAAAGCCTTCGATGAGTGCCATCAGATGTTCTCCATGCGAGTGAGGGCTTGGTCACCCCAGAGGAGTACCTTCTCGCCCTCTTGCAGGAATGCTGAAAATAATTTGCAGTTCCCCTCACTGATCCGGGCAATACTCATGCTGCGATTCGCTCAATCTGCTCAACAACCTTCCCAAGCATGCGACGCACCTCTTCAAAATCGTAATCAGCCTGCAATTCTAGCCAGAAGCGTTCATTGGTACCGTGGGCTACCGCAAGGCGCACGGCCGTATTTGCAGTAGAGCGGATCAATTCGATCTCGGTGACGACCTCGCCGCCGTGGTCCACAGCCGATGACGCGCCCAAGAAGGTGTTGACGCCGATCAGCGGCAGCGAGCCACCGTGCTTCTTGCGGCCTTGAATCAACAAGCTGTAGACCATCGACTCTTCCTGGATCGTGTAGCACTCTGCAGATAGTTGGTTTCCACCGTCGAGCCATCATAAGGCGCCGAGACGATCCGTGCCTGCTGATATCACCACAAGCTGCCAGCTGTCGTCGCCGACTGCCTCAGCCCAACTCACCCGGCGCCGGCAAAGTCAGCTCGAATACGCAGCCTCCACCCACCCGTGGCAAACAGCGCACGCTGCCGTGGTGGCGGTCGGCAATCTGCCTGACCAGGGCCAGCCCCAGTCCCCAGCCACTACCGGTTTCCGCGGTGTTGGCGGGGCGGTAGAACGGCTCGAAGATGCGCTCGCGTTCGGCTTCGGCGATGCCCGGCCCGCGATCGCTGACCTGCAGGATGAGCTGGCCGTGGTCGCCGATGCCCAAGTGGGCGTCCACGCCCTGGCCGCCGTATTTCAGGGCGTTTTCCAGCAGGTTGCGGATCAGCCGGCGCAAGAGCCGCCCATCACCCCGGACTTCCGCGGGAACGACTTCGAACGCGATGTCGAGCCGCGAGCTCTCTTCCGCCACCAGCGCGGCCAGATCCACCGGGTCCCGCAGCGGCGCGGTCGTGACGGTATCCAGTTTGCTTGACAGCAGGATCTCCTCGATCTGCTCGCTGATCTCGGCGCAGTCCTGGCGCATGCCGTGCAGCAACTCGGCGCGCGGTGCCGTCTCGTACAGTTCCAGCGCCAGCCGCACGCGCGCCAGCGGCGAGCGCAGCTCGTGCGAGGCGTTGACCAGCATGCGGCTGTGCGCTTCGAGCAGGCTCGCGACGCGGTCGGCCATGCCGTTGAAGCTGACCGCCAGGCTCGACACTTCATCCTGGCCGGATACCGGAGCGCGCACGCTCAGGTCACCACCGCCGAAACGATCGACATCGCTGGCGAGCGCCTCAAGCCGGCGGGTCAGCCGGCGCACCACCGGGTACGTGCCCAGTGCGACGGCCAGCGCAATCAAGCCGATCAAGGCGAGGCCACCCAGATGCACTTGCAGCGAGTCCGTTTGCATGCGGGCGACGACCACGCGACCGTCGTCGAGATGGATCAGCCGGGCCACGAACATGCCGTGGCCCGGTTTGCTCTGCTCGATCACGGCGGGGCTGCTGATCCCGGCCTGATTGCCCGCGCTCGCTAGGCGGACTCCCTGCCGGTCATACAGTGCCAACCCTTCGATCGGCGCCACCACCAGCCCGGTCAGCGACGTCTGCAACGCGTCGGCCGAGCCACCTGCTGGCAGCGCCTTGCTGATCAGCGCCGCCGTGAAGCGGTCGTGGTCCACGTTGGCGGCGCGCTCAGTTGTGAATTGCCACAACACGGCGAAGAGGATGACGACCACTACCAGCGAGGCCAGCGTGGTCAGGTAGATGCGTACGTACAGGCGCTGGATCACAGCGGCGCTCCATCGTCCTGCACGCGGGTGAACAGGTAGCCGACTCCGCGCAGGGTGAGGATGCGCTTGGGCTGCTTGGGCTGATCCTCGATCGCGGCGCGGATATTGGAGATATGCACGTCGATGGTGCGGTCGAACGCATCCATCGCGCGCCCCGCCACGCAATCGAGCAGCTGGTTGCGGCTGACCACGCGGCCGGCGCGCTCGGCCAGCGCCAGCAGGATGTCGAACTGGTAACTGGTGAGGCTGCGGCACTGTCCATCCAGGCGCACCTGACGCGCCTCGCGGTCGATCTCCAGCCGACCGAAGCGCAGGATCGGATTGACCAGCGCGCTGCCGCGACGCAGCACCGTGCGCAGCCGGGCCAGCAGTTCGCGCGGGTCGAACGGTTTGGGCAGGTAGTCGTCCGCACCCAGTTCGAGACCGACCACGCGATCGGTGGCTTCGCCGCGTGCGGTGAGCATGATGATCGGCACGCCGGTGGATTCGCGCAGCTGGGTGCACACGTCCAGGCCGCTCGCATCGGGCAGCATCAAGTCGAGGATGATCGCGTCGGGCGGCGCGCGCCGCTGCTCGGCCAGCGCAGCGCTGGCCGTGTGCCGCGAGGTCACCTGGTAGCCGCTCTGCGACAGGTATTGCTCCAGCATCCCGCACAGGCGCTCGTCGTCGTCGATGATCAGGATGCGTTGGGACACGGTTTGGCTCACTGAATGGTGGATGCAGCTGCCGCCCGTGCTGGCGGCAGCTGCGGATCATGGGGCGACGCGTTACATGGCGTGATGATGCGCCATGTGCGAGTCCATCATCTGGTCGATCTCGGCGCCCAGTTTCACACGTTGCGCGGGTGTCAGGATGCGCGCAACCGCCACCACGGTATCCGACAGGCGGCGACTGGCCGACAGTGCCAGGCGATCCTGCTCGGTGCGCAGCGTCGCGATGGCCGCATCGTCGATCGGGTCGGCGGCGAGCAGTGTCTTCAGGCGGCCGAAGGAAGCGTGGTAGTTCTGCATGTCGGCGTGTTCGGCCGTCATCGCCTGCTTCATGAGGGCGTGGATCTGCTGCTTCTGCGCAGCGCTGGCACCGGCTTCGGTCAGCACCTTGTCGAAATGGGCGTGCAGTTCTTCCGGCGATTGGGCGCCCCCATGCATATGCTGGAAGAAGGAGCCGCCGTTATCGGTGGTGCTCGCACCGACCGCGCGCGCCAGGTTCGGCACGATCAGATACACGGCGGTCGAGCCGACGGCGAGTGCGGCAACCAGCGCGAAGCTGCGCAGCAGCGTGGCCTTCCAGCGCGGGCTAGGGGATGAAGCCGGGGTCAATGCGGTTGTTGTCGTGTTTTTCATGACGGGTACCTGTAGTTGGAATATGGGGAATGACCGCGACCATCGGATCCGCGGACAGGTACAGCGTGGCCGGCGCTTGTTCAGCCCGAGCAAGCGCCTTGTAAAGTTTTATTTAGAAGCCACGCGCCGTCGCTGCAACCCGCGCAGCTTGCGCGGACGGTTTGCAAATCTTTACCTGACCCAGACATTCCCCAAAGACGCCGCCGCTAGCGTGTCGGCCAGCATGGCGATTCCCGACATGCACCGCCCATAGGAATGATTGCGATGCACCACGATGCCGCGATACCCACCGACCCGTCCCTGCAGCGCACCCGCACCGCGGGAATCGCCATAGCAGCAGCCACCATCATCTCGACGATTTTCGTCGCGCTCGATCACAGCGGTGGCGGCAACAATCCGCTGGAAATTATGCAAGGCATCGCCAGGCTGCAGGGATTGAAGGAACTGGTGCATGCCGTGGCCATTGCCAGCGTGTGTGCCTTCGCGTTCGGCTATGCCACGCTGGCACGACGACTGGGACTGCACCGGCCGCTGGTGCTGGCGGGCCTTACTACCTACCTGATCGGCTGCATCGCCATGATCGGCGCGACGATCACGGACGGCTTCGTGACCACGCATATCGCGATGGATGCGATCACCGCCACGCCCGAGCGCGTCGCCTTTGCCTACAACCTGATCCGCTACGCCGGTGTGGCGCTCAACGACATGGCGAAGCTGGGCTGGCTGCTGCAGGCCGCCGGCACGCTGGCCTGGTCGGCTGCCCTGGTGCAGGAGCGCGGATTCCATCGCACCGCCGGTGTAGTCGGCGTGCTGTCGAGCCTGCTGGTCGTCGCCCTGATCGCCGGGTCGGCAACATACATGACCATGACTTCCCTGCTCAGCGTGCTGGTGGCGCAACTGGTCTGGAATGTCGCGGCGGCGGTGCTTCTCGTGCGCAAGCCGGCCAACGCCGGAGCACTCTCGCGACAAGCAGATCGCGACGCTGCCATGCAGGTGATGACGTGAGCCGATGACGCATGGATCGATCGTGATGAGGGTTCAATCGAAAAGCCCGCCTATTCGGCGGCCTTTTCATTACAAAATCGTACAGCGCACGGCTGATCTCCCAGCGAGTTGTACCTCACAGCCTTGATCTGCTGCTCGAACACATTGCGCAGATCGTGAGCCGCCACGCCGTTCCCCCACAGCATTTCCCGAGCAAGCTCACATTCTGCCGCAAAGTCCAGGTGATAGGCTTCCAAGCAAAGGATTTCAGGACCAGCATTTCAAGGAGTTCTCATGTTCCCCATTACAACCCGTATCCCGTTGCGTCGGTCCCGCGGCGCCCTCCTCTTCAGCGCGCTGCTCGTGGGGCATGTCGCGGGCTTCATCGCCTTCACATGCACGGCCGCGACAACCGATACCCCAACGACAGCCGTGCCCAGCGACGTGCGCGCCCTTGTCGCACCGACCGATACCCTGCTTGCCTACAAGGCCGCCGATCTCTACGGCGACAGCACTCAGGGAGCGGTGATCGTCATTCGCCACCAGGTCAACGGAAAGAGTGATTACGACTTCGACAACAATCCCTGCGCGCTGGTAGTGCTGCGCCGGGAGAACGGCAAACTCGCTGAAGCCGCTCGCAGCACGAAGGCGGTGGACTGCACATACAACGATGTTGCACGTAACGCCCCCGCCATGTCGTTGAACGACAACCTCACAGCGGCACCAACCCGCATTGCCTACATCAACCAGAAGGATAAGGGCGACAGCACCTTCTACTTCGCATGGTCGAAGGAAAAGAACGCGTGGTATCTGCAGCGCGCGACTGCCTCAAATCCTGATGGCAGCAGCGTCTCCAACGTCAGCGCGTCGTATCCGAAGGACTTCGCGTGGACACCGATGTCGTCCGTTGATCCGGGTGCCATGGCCGAGATTCTCGAGAAACACGGAAAACCCAGCAAGTAAATGGCGTTCGCCAGGCCGGAGCTCCAGGAAGCTACCGACCCCGTGCTCAAGCGCTGCGTGGAAGCGGGCGACCTGGAAAATCGACGCCCAGATTCAAGAAATCCAAAGGAGATTGAAATGCCGCCGTTTCCCGGGCCAAACAAATGGAGCGTGCTTGCCTCGCTATGCATCGCTGCGGCAGTCGTATCCGACCCTTGTTTCGCTGATAAATGGCCGAGCCATCCTTTGCCCACCAAAAGCACCGATGCAGCCGCCTATGGTCGGGCCATCGGGATCCGACCTTCGCTTGACGCGTGCATCAAGGGGGACAGAGGAACAACGCCTGGCATCAGCGACTGCCTGAGCCGCGAACATGACTTTCAGGACCATCGACTGAACCATATCTACAAAAAGTTGATGGGGTCACTGAACGAGGCTGAGCGCAAACATCTGCTTGAAGAGGAAAGACGATGGATTACTTTCCGCGATACGTTTTGCGCGCCCAGCCCTGAACCCGGTCAGGCAGAAGAGCTTGAGGCAGACGAGTGCTTGGTTGATCAAACGGCTGATCGCTCAAGCGAGCTGGAATCGCGACTGAATTCGACATCCGAAGCATTTTCTGGTCACTGGCTTTACAAACAAACATGCGGTTATGAGCACTCGGTTGATCTTGTTTTCGAGCAAAAGGGGGACGACGTGACGGGACAATGGAGTGAAGGCACCCGAATGAATGGTTCCTTTGGATCCCTGAAAGGGCGTACGCAAGACGGCAGACTCTACATGCGCTATTGCGAAGGGGACGAACGCACTGGCTACACGAAATGCCCCGAGTACGATTCTGAGTCGACCGACTACTTCGTCCGTAAAGGCAACGACTTGGTTCGGTACAAGAGCGCTGGAGCGGGCGTTGCGAGGATCTTCGAGCAGGACCTGGTGCTCCATCAGGCCATCCAGGGAAAACCCACCAATTACTGACGATCATTGTGCGGATGACGAAAGTTGACTGAGTTCGTCCGCACAGGAAGATTTTCTATCTACCACAGGGAATAGCAGAGTCTGATCGCATCGGCACCGCACCATTCCCCCACGCCATTTTCCGAGCACGCTCACATTCTGCCGTGAAGTAACGATGCTAGGCTCTCCCGGCAAAGGATTTCAGGGTCAGTCTCTTTCCAAGGGAATTCGCATGTTTTCCTTCCACCTTGCAACAGTGCCACGGCAGTCGCACGGCAAGAAATCCACGATCAGGAGCACCAGCATGAAAACGGCAAGGACGCTCACCGTCACCTTCGTCTTGCTCACCTACGGGACGATTGCAATCGCTTCTGACAGCACAAGCCAGGTCATCCGCCGCGAGGCACCGAAAGGCATCACGACCACGTTCTATACGTGCATCGACAAGGCCGGCTCCGACACCATCGCTATCGGCGCGTGTCTGACCACGGAGAAGACCACGCAGGACGCGCGGCTCAACACCACGTACAAGGCGCTGCTCGGCAAGCTCCATGGCAAGGCCAAAGACCAGTTGATCAGCGCCGAGCGCGCTTGGCTCAAATTCCAGAACGAGGATGGGACGTTCCAGACCCTGCTCTACGGCGATGAAATCATCGACAACCTCGACTTGTCACAGAACGAGATTTTCAGCCTATGCAAGAGGGCTGATGAATTGGACAGGTATCTATCCATCGCTAATGGCTTGTAAACACATCATTGTTAAAGGAGTAACACGATGCCCGCCCCCAACACACACGATATTGACTCGCTTGCTGGTGCCACGTATTTCGTGGTCGGGCGCGGCACGGAAGGCGGCCAGTCTCCTTATCGGCTCGCCATCGCTGGCGTTACCGACGCTGATTGGGGCAAGGTAGATAAAATCGCCGCCAACAGTGGCTATTCGCTGGGCACAATCCAGGTCGATCTCGGCCAGCGTGGAACCTGGGCACTCGGTGCCACCGACGGCGCCACGCTAAAGCCTGGCGAGACCACTTACGTCGACAGCATCATCGATCAGGCGGCGAAGTACGCGAAAGCTCATGATCTGAAGTTCACGTCGGATACGGCGCAACTTCGCACCGATCTGCTGACACATGGCGATGGCGAACGTGGCCATAACAGCCTCACCTTCATCGACAAGGACACACGCGACAGCATCAATGCATGGGCGTCGTCCGAGGACGGCCAGAAGTGGATCCATAAGAACATCGACTATCCGCAGGTCAGGCAGGCGACGCAGTCGGCCATGGACATGCTGGACAAGTACGGCAAGAACATTCCGGAAGACCGTCGCCTCGAGACTGTCGCCATTCTGGCAAAGACGGAGAACCAGCTCCCCTCGCAGATGGCGAAGTTCGAAAAGGCGCTGAAGAACGGCGGCGACTACAATGACGTGCTTGCCGAAGCCAACGAAATAAAGGGCCATCACCGTTTCTATGATGGCCTGAAAGCCGCCGCTCTGGCCGAGCAATATAAGAACGCTTACGCGGAACCGGAGAAAGCGGCCGCTCTCGATCGCGCGCACGCCAAGGTAGGCGATGCGAACTTCGATCCGTCAAAGTCGGCAGGCGATCAGGACATCAAGGAGGCCTTGAAAGCCATCGGCCAAGGTGGGCGTGTCCACGCGTCGGGCGAGCATGGTTTATTGCGCTTGGGCTCGCACGGCGACAAGGTCATTCGTTTGCAGACCGATCTCGCCAAGCTGGGTTTCACCGACGCGCACGGCCGTGCATTGCATCCGGACGGCGACTTCGGCCCAGGCACGAAGGCAGCGGTCGAGAAATTCCAGCATGCGCATCACATGACGCCCGATGGGATCGCCGGCCCGAAGACGCTGAATGCCTTGCGGATGGCCGTGCATCTACCGCAACCGAATCTCGCCGACGCTACACATCCCGGCAACGGGATGTACCTGCAGGCACTGGACGCCGTGCATCGCTTGGATGCCCAGCAGGGACGCGCACCGGACCAGCGCAGCGACAACCTCGCGGCGTCGCTGGCTGTCGCCGCTCACAGCAACGGCATGAGCCGGGTCGACCATGTCGTGCTGAGCGATGACGCCAGCCGGGCGTTCGCCGTACAGGGCGACATCAATTCCCTGTTCAAACGCTATACCGACGTCAACGTGGGTCAAGCAATGGGCACGCCGCTCGCGCAAAGCAGCGTCCAGTGGCAGCACGATATTCAACAGCTAGCCCAGCCTCAGACCTCGCCGGCCATGCAGCAGATGCAAAATCCGCAGATGGATCAGTCGGTGATGCAGCGCTGACTGTAGAGGTCACCATCGTTATCGGGCGCGGCAAAACTTTCGTATTGATGCGCGAAGAGCGCCCCTCACCCTAACCCTCTCCCCCGGCATCGCCGGGGGAGAGGGGGCTACGCGGCGTTACATGTTGCGGCGATATTCGCCACCCACGTCGTACAACGCATGGCTGATCTGCCCCAGCGAGTTGTACTTCACCGCCTCGATCAGTTGCTCGAACACATTGCGCCGATCGCGTGCCGTCACCTGCAGCACCTTGAGGCTGTCCGAGGCCAGCGCGTTGCGCGCTTCGCCGTAGCGCTTCACGTTGGCGATCTGCTGGCCCTTCTCTTCTTCGGTCGAACGGATCAGTTCGATCTCGGTGGCGATCTCGCCGCCGTGGTCCTTGGGCAGGAAGGTGTTGACGCCGATCAGCGGCAGCGAGCCGTCGTGCTTCTTGTGCTCGTAGTACATCGACTCTTCCTGGATCTTGCCGCGCTGGTACATGGTGTCCATCGCGCCGAGCACGCCGCCGCGCTCGCTGATCGCCTCGAACTCCTTGTACACGGCTTCTTCCACCAGGTCGGTGAGCACGTCGACGACGTAGCTGCCCTGCCATGGGTTCTCGTTGAAGTTGAGGCCGAGTTCCTTGTTGATGATCATCTGGATCGCCACCGCGCGGCGCACACTTTCTTCGGTGGGCGTGGTGATCGCTTCGTCGTAGGCGTTGGTGTGCAGGCTGTTGCAGTTGTCGAACAGCGCGTACATCGCCTGCAGCGTGGTGCGGATGTCGTTGAACTGGATCTCCTGCGCGTGCAGCGAACGGCCACTTGTCTGGATGTGGTACTTCATCATCTGACTGCGCGCGCTGGCACCGTAGCGCTCGCGCATGGCGCGCGCCCAGATGCGGCGGGCGACGCGGCCGATGACGGTGTACTCCGGGTCCATGCCGTTGGAAAAGAAGAAGCTTAAGTTTGGCGCGAAGTCGTCCACGCTCATGCCGCGCGCGAGGTAGTACTCGACGATGGTGAAGCCGTTGCTGAGGGTGAAGGCGAGCTGGCTGATCGGGTTGGCGCCCGCTTCGGCAATGTGATAACCGGAGATCGACACCGAGTAGAAGTTGCGCACCTTGTGGTCGACGAAATACTGCTGGATGTCGCCCATCATGCGCAGCGCGAATTCGGTGCTGAAGATGCAGGTGTTCTGCGCCTGGTCTTCCTTGAAGATGTCGGCCTGCACGGTGCCCCGCACCGCCTGCAGGGTTTCCGTCTTGATGCGCGCGTAGGTTTCCGCATCGACCAGCTCGTCGCCGGAGACGCCGAGCAGGCCCAGGCCCAGGCCTTCGTTACCCTTGGGCAGCTCGCCGTGGTACTGCGGGCGCTGCACGTTCTTGTAGATCGCGGCGATCTTCTTTTCGGCGGCGGCCCAGCGGGTCTCGTCTGCGCGCAGGTACTTCTCGACGTTCTGGTCGATCGCGGTGTTCATGAACATCGCCAGGATCATCGGCGCGGGGCCGTTGATGGTCATGGAGACGGAGGTGCTGGGCGCGCTGAGGTCGAAGCCGGAGTACAGCTTCTTCATGTCGTCCAGGGTGGCGATGTTGACGCCGGAGTTGCCGATCTTGCCGTAGATGTCCGGGCGCGGCGCGGGGTCTTCGCCGTACAGCGTGACCGAGTCGAACGCGGTGGACAGGCGCGTCGCGGCGCCGCCCTGGCTGAGGTAATGGAAGCGGCGGTTGGTGCGCTCGGGTGTGCCCTCGCCCGCGAACATGCGGGTGGGATCCTCACCGCTGCGGCGGTACGGATACACGCCACCGGTGTACGGGTAATGGCCCGGCAGGTTCTCGCGACCGAGGAAGCTGACCAGCTCGCCCCAGTCTTTCGACTTCGGCGGCGCCACTTTCGGAATCTTCTGGTGGCTGAGCGAGTCGCGGTAGTTCTCGACGCGGATGACCTTGTCGCGCACCTTGTATTCGTTGACGTCGGCGGTGACCGACTTGTACAGCCCCGGCCATTCGCGCAGCTGGTGGATGGCTTCGTGGCTGAGTTCCTTGAGGGCGGCGTTGTAGCGTTGGCGGAGAAGTAGGAGGGAGCGGTCTACGACATGCTCGGCATATGCCGCCTCGCCATGCACTTGCCCGGCCCCCACATGCTCGTCATTCCGGCGAAGGCCGGAATCGCTCTTTGCCACTGCCTGCCCGGCCTGGGTGTTGTGTGCTTCGTGTGCGGCAGGTGATGCGATCCCGGCCTTCGCCGGGATGACGGACTGGGGGATTGAGGCGTTTGCGGGAGTGACGGCATTTGGGGTGACGGGCGGATGCAAGTCAGCGTTGCGGTACAGCTCCAGCGGACGCGGCAGCTGCGGATCACCAAGCTCCTTCAGCGCCTCGTAGTAGTGCTGCGCCTTGCTGGCGTACACGGCCTGGTGCTCGATGCTGCTGTTGATGCTGCGGCCCTGCTCGGCGATCTCGGCGAGGTAGCGCACGCGGCTGCCGGGGATCAGTACGGTAGCGCGCGGCGACTTCAGCGTGGTGTCGAGTTGCGGCGACCATTTCTCGGTCGGCAGCTTGAGCTTATCGCGCATCAGGCGGCACAGGTTCGAGAACATCCAGGTGACGCCCGGATCGTTGAACTGGCTAGCGATGGTGGGGTACACCGGCACGTCTTCGTCTTTCAGCGAGAACGCGGTGCGGTTGCGCTTCCACTGCTTGCGCACGTCGCGCAGTGCGTCTTCAGCGCCGCGCTTGTCGAACTTGTTGAGCACCACGAGCTCGGCGAAGTCGATCATGTCGATCTTCTCGAGCTGGCTGGCGGCGCCGTATTCGCTGGTCATCACGTAGACCGGAAAATCGACCAGATCGACGATCTCCGAATCGCTCTGGCCGATGCCGGCGGTCTCGACGATCACCAGGTCGTATGGCTGGCTCTTGAGGAAATCGATGCAGTCGTGCAGCACGATGCTGGTAGCGGCGTGCTGGCGGCGCGTGGCCATCGAGCGCATGTAGACGCGATGGCTGCGCAGCGAATTCATGCGGATGCGATCGCCGAGCAACGCGCCACCGGAGCGGCGACGCGTGGGATCGACCGCGAGCACGGCGATGCGCATCTGCGGGAATGCGTGCAGGAAGCGCAGCAGCAACTCGTCCACCACCGACGACTTGCCGGCGCCGCCAGTGCCGGTGAGGCCGAGCACGGGCGTGTGCTTGCCGGCGAGCTTCCACTGCTTGCGCTGGTGTTCCAACTCGGTATCGGACAGCTTGCCTTCCTCGATTGCCGAGAGCATGTGGCCGATCGAGATTTCGTCGTCGATGTCGACCTTGGGCACGGCAGTGGTTTCGGCCTCGGCGCGCTTCGTAGCGGCCGAACCGGCGCGATGCATCACGTCCTCGATCATCTCGGTGAGGCCGAGCTTCATGCCGTCGTTCGGGTGATAGATGCGCTCGACGCCGTAGGCCTGCAGCTCCTTGATCTCTTCCGGCGTGATGGTGCCGCCGCCGCCGCCGAACACGCGGATGTGGCCGGCGCCGCGTTCCTTCAGCATGTCCACCATGTACTTGAAGTACTCGACGTGACCGCCCTGGTAGGACGACAGCGCGATCGCGTCGGCGTCTTCTTGCAACGCGGCGCGCACCACGTCTTCCACCGAGCGGTTGTGGCCGAGGTGGATCACCTCCGCGCCCTGCGACTGGATGATGCGGCGCATGATGTTGATCGCCGCGTCGTGACCATCGAACAGGCTGGCAGCAGTGACAAAGCGCAGCGGCGTGGCTTCAGCCTGCGTGGCGCCGGCGGGGACGTGCTTGGCGGGGGAACTCATGGCAACTCCGACATCGTGTGCTTGAACTTCACGATTCTAGTGGATCGCCGGGGGGTGCGGAGTTTTGGGCCTGCCAAGACGTCATCCCGGCGTAGGCCGGGATCGCATTTGAAGGCAGGGGAGCAAGTGCGATCCCGGCCTTCGCCGGGATGACAGCAATAAAGCAGCTTGCCTGATGCCCCATGGAAGAAGGGAAACCTATACGCAGAGCGACAGATTCGGGCTGCCAACTACCCGCGTACCCACTTCTTCGCCACGAACGAACGCCAGTGCCGCCTCGATCACTTCAGGCGCATCCAGCACACGCCGATGGCCGAGTCCCTGCGTGGTGAACAGGCGCGCGCCCGGCCAGAACTGGGCGTAACGCTCGCCCTCGCCCCACGGTACGTCGTCATCGTCGAGATCGTGCACGATCAGGCCGGGCGCACCCAGCGCGGGCAGATGGTGATGCACCTGCAGCTGCTCGACGCTGACGCCGGTGCGGCGCAGCAACCACAGATAGAACGCTTCACGCAGGTAGCCGGCAAGGCGCACGAAACGGAAGAAGCGACCGACGGCCGCCGCCATGTCGGCGGCAGGCGCTACCAGGATCAACTTGCGCGCATGCCAGGCCTCATCCTGCGCCAGGGCAACAGCGGCGCCACCGAGCGAGTGGCCGATCGCCAGTGCCGCTTCGCCGTAGTACTGGCCGATGGCGTGCACGGTATCGGTGAATTCCGGCAAGGTGCAAAGCTTGCCGCTGCTGTAGCCGTGGCCAGGTTGATCGAACGTGACCACGGCATAGCCGAGCGCGCGCAGCTTCGCCACCCACGGCAGGAAACGCAGGCCGAAGCTGGACCACCCGTGCACCAGCAGCGCATACGGCTGCAGCACTGGATCGCCCCAGACATAGGTGGCGATGGTTTCGCCGTTGATCTGAAGCTGGCCGCGCTGCATCTCGTGATCACCCTGCACGGCCTGCGCACGGGTGCGGCTGCTGGCGAATGGTGTGGCGAACAGGCGTGCGGCGCGGTTCACCGTGCGCTGTGGCGCCAGCCGGCTGCCAAACGCAAAACCGGCACGCACGGTACCCAGCTTGAAGCGGGCAGCGAGGCTCGGGCGGCTCATCGCGGTGGTGGATTTGGAGGACATGGGTGCGTTCCTCAGACTTGCCAGCTGCGCCAGAGACGCTCGAAGGCCTGCGCGGCGCGTTTGCCGGCCTCGTCGAACCCGAACAACCCGGCGTCATGTTGCAGGCCGAGCATCAGGGCATTGATCTCGAACGCGAGTTGGATGGCGTCGGTGTCCGGGCGCAGATGACCTGCGGCCATGGCCTGCGCAATCGTTTTCTGCAGTTCACCGCGCCAACCCGCCGCTTGCCGCACCACTCTATCGTGCAGCGCACCATTTCGTCCATCATATTCGCTGGTCGCGGACGACAGGACGCAGCCGCTCTGATGCTCGCAAGTCCACGCAAACCAGTTGGCAACGATGCTGCGCAGGCGCGGCAGGCCGCGCGGCTGCTTCAAGGCCGGCAGCAACACCTTGGCCATGAAACGCTGCGCCGCAGCATCCAGTACCGCCAGTTGCAGCTCCTCGCGTGAGCCGAAATGGGCGAATACACCGCTCTTGGACATGTTCACACCGGTAGCCAGGGTTCCGATCGACAGGCCTTCCAGACCGTCGTTGCGGGCCATGGCATAGGCGTGGCCGAGGATCAGGTCACGGGTGGAAGCGCGCTTGCCGGAATGGGTTGCTGTCGTCATGCCAGATAAAATAGCACGATCGTTCGTGCATTTCACCAGTTGGACGATTTAGCTTCATCCGGCCCGGCCGAAAGCTGAACGAGTGGAACGGATGAGGTCAACACGCCCTGCGCCATGCCGTTATCGTTACCACAGCCGCGCCATGCGGTAACGAGGAGGAACCATGATGAACAGCCTGCCCCTGAAATTGGCCCTGCTTGCCGGACTCGGCCTGACCTTCGCTGGTGTTACGTATGCACCCCCGGCCGCCGCACAGGTTTCGGTTGGCGTCGGCATCGGCGTTGCGCCACCTGCACCACGCTTCGAACGCGTACCGCCGCCGCGCATGGGTTATGTGTGGGCGCCGGGTTACTGGCGCTGGGACGGGCGTTACCGTCGCCACGTATGGGCCGGTGGTTACTGGGTACGTGCGCGCCCCGGCTATCACTATCGTCCGGCGTATTGGGAACAGGGTCGTGGCGGCTGGCGTTTCCACCAGGGTTACTGGGGCCGCTGAACGCGCAACAACCTGCGAATGATGGACGGCTGTCGCGAAAGCTTCCGTCCACGCCACACTGCGATCGCAACTTCCCATCAATCTGATTCGGAATAAACCTGCCATGTCCAATCGTCTTGTTGCTCTAGCTTCACTTCTTGCCGTGACCGCACTGGCCTCCGGTTGTGTGGTGGAGCCGGCGCGCCCGGTCTACGTCGCACGCCCCGCCCCCGTCTACGCCCCGGCCCCCGCCTATGTGGAAGTTGTCGCACCACAGCCGCCGCCGGAATACATCGTGGAACATGTACAACCGCGGCCGGGTTATATCTGGGCCCGCGGCTACTGGCGCTGGGACGGTCGTCGCTATATCGCCGAGCGTGGTCACTGGGAGCCGATGCGCCCCGGCTATCATTACGTTCACCCGCACTGGGAACAGCGCGGCGATGGCTGGCACTGGCGCGCTGGCGTGTGGATTGCCGGCTGATAGATCCCGCGTTTGATTCAAAGAAACGCCCCGCCTGCCGGGGCGTTTCTTTGTCTGCCCCGCGCAGTAGTGCAACGCGTGCGCGGTAAACTCTGCCGGGATGGCACCTGTTTGATCCTTCCTGATACGGAGCAACATTCCATGGTTCACCGCGTTGTTGCGTTTGCCCTGTTCGCTGGCGTCACTGCAACCGTCACCGGTTGCGCTGATCAACCAGGTCGGCCGCCGGCCGTCCATCATCCGTTGCTGTACCGCACGTACGCGGGAGATGTGGTGACGCAGCGGGCGCCGCCGCCGTTCGTCATCGAGCCGGTTCAAATACGTCGCGGCTTTGTCTGGGCTCACAGTTACTGGCGCTGGGATGGTCACGACTATGTGGCAGTTCCGGGCCAGTGGATGCCTGAAAAGCCCGACTATCGTTATGTGGATGCCACTTGGGAACAGCATCGGGATGGCTGGCACTTCCGCCCGGGCCACTGGATATCCATCTGAGTCACGCCTGATTCGAGCTGTGTCGAGCGCAGTTTTTTCCTGCATTTGTGCGCTCCATACGCCAACGACTTGTTGCGTCGCGTCACCACCACATGGGGCGACGTATTAAACTTGACGCTTTGATTCATCGCCCCGGCTTCGGTCGGGGCGATGAGTTTCCGGCTTTCACGCCCTTTGACGGGGCCATCCCCAGCCCCGCCAATCCTCTGTAGATGCCCTCCGGCACCGTAAATCATGGAGTCACCGTTCCAATGATCTTTGAAACCATCGCCAAGACCGGTCACGAAGAAGTCGTGTTCTGCCACAACAAGGACGCCGGCCTGAAGGCCATCATCGCGATCCACAACACGGTGCTGGGCCCCGCGCTCGGCGGTTTGCGCATGTGGCCGTACAAGACCGAGCAGGAAGCCGTGAACGACGTGCTGCGCCTGTCACGCGGCATGACCTTCAAGAACGCCGTGGCCGGCCTGAACCTGGGCGGCGGCAAGGCCGTGATCATCGGCGATCCGAGCAAGGACAAGTCCGAGGCGCTGTTCCGCGCGTTCGGCCGCTTTGTCAACTCGTTGAACGGCCGCTACATCACCGCCGAGGACGTCGGCATCGACGTCAACGACATGGAATACGTGTTCCGCGAAACCGAATACGTGACCGGCGTGCACCAGGTGCATGGCGGTTCGGGCGATCCGTCGCCGTTCACCGCGTACGGCACGTTGCAAGGCCTGATGGCCGCGCTGCAGTTCAAGCACGGCAATGAAGACGTGGGCAAGTACAGCTTCGCCGTGCAGGGCGCCGGCCACGTCGGCAGCGAGTTCATCAAGCTGCTGCGCGAACAGGGTGCGAAGGTGTTCGTCACCGACATCAACAAGGATGCGGTACAGCGTTGCGTGGACGAGCTCGGTTGCGAGGCCGTGGGCCTGGACGAGATCTACGACGTCGACGCCGACGTGTATTCGCCGTGCGCGCTGGGCGGCACCGTCAACGCGCAGACGATCGACCGCATCAAGGCGAAGATCATCTGCGGCGCAGCGAACAACCAGCTCGCCACCGACGAGATCGGCGACGAGCTGCAGAAGCGCGGCGTGCTGTACGCACCGGATTACGCGGTCAATGCCGGCGGCGTGATGAACGTGTCGCTGGAAATCGACGGCTACAACCGCGAGCGTGCGATGCGCATGATGCGCACGATCTATTACAACCTGGGCCGCATCTTCGAGATCAGCAAGACGCAGAACGTGCCGACTTACCTGGCCGCCGACCGTCTGGCCGAGGAGCGCATCAACGCGATCGGCAAGATCAAGCTGCCGCACATGGGCAACAACGGCACCCGTTTCCAGGGCCGCATGCGCGGTCAGTAATCCGCTAAGCTGATTTGGCATCCGCGAAACCCGGCTTTTGCCGGGTTTCGTCGTTTCAACTAAACATCGCTAGCCATCCCGATGCAGGAAAGGCGCAAGG
>Ga0302311_10001997_pt1 | contig 23588 bp, 24 predicted proteins | sample III_Palsa_N1_3_FD_200449 | JGI IMG/M metagenome (GOLD analysis project Ga0302311, IMG submission 200449) | Peat permafrost microbial communities from Stordalen Mire near Abisko, Sweden - III_Palsa_N1_3 | ecosystem: Environmental > Terrestrial > Soil > Palsa > Peat permafrost | place: Sweden... | reverse complement strand
ACCGAGCTTCTGGCCGGCCTCTAGCAGGGTGTTGAAGATCCGGCCTGTAGGCCGGCTGGGCGGCCGATGCCCGCTCGGGGTGGTGGAAGTCTCATCGCTCGAGGCCCTAGTCGAAGCTCCGTCCTTCGCCGATGGTCAGGTTGCCGCCTGCAGCTTCGCTACCCTGAGGAGATTGTACGCCGCGCCGACAAAGTACGCCGCGAGCTGCGTTCGGTCTCGCCCTCGGTACCTCGTCCTACGGAAGCCTCCGACCGTCTTCATCCAGCCAAATATCTCCTCGATGCGCTTCCGGATTCGCTGGCTCACCAGATAGCTGGGATGTCTCACCGTCCGACGGTCGATTGCCGACCGCCGACGGTGGTCAGACGTCTGCGCCACGTGAGGTGTTACTCCCAGTTCGCGGCAGTCCTGGACGAAGCCTCCCGTGTCGTAGCCCTTGTCGGCCCCGACAGTGACGCGCTTCTTCTTGAGGGCTTTCAGCATCGAGATGGCTCCCCGGCGCTCGGCGTAGCCGTCTGCCGGCTCGACGAGGAAGTCCACTAAGAGCCCATTCCTGTTCTCCATGAGGGCGTTCGCCGTGTAGGCCAGCCGGGCTTCCTTCCCGTCTCCTTTTCTCGCCAGCCGAGAGTCGGGGTCCGTCTTCGACTCATGCGTCTCGTTGCTGCGTTTCTCCCCGCGAAAGTTCACCGAGGGGTTGCCGGGGTCGTCTGGGGGCTTGCGCTTGTCCTCGGCCTTGGGTCGAAAGCTCTTCACCGACGCCCAGGCCTCAATCAGAGAGCCGTCCACACTGAAGTGGTCATCGCTCATGAGCCTCCCTTTCCGGGCCTGCTCCACGACTGCGGCGAAGAAGCGCTTGGCTACCTCATGCTCGAGGAGCCGCTGTCGGTTGGCCGAGAAGGTGCTGTGGTCGAAACTCGCGTCCTCAATCCCCATGTCCAGAAACCAGCGGAAAAGCAGGTTGTAGTCGAGCTGCTCGCAGAAGAGCCGCTCGCTCCGCACCGAGTAAAAGGCCATCAACAGCGACGCCTTCAGCAGTTGCTCGGGCGGGATGGATGGGCGACCCTGCTGGCTGTACATGCCTTCGAGAGTCTCTGACAGCATCCCAAGGGCGCCGTCCGCCAGGTCCTTCACTCGTCGTAGAGGGTGGTCTGCGGGTACCCGCTCGTCTGGTGTCCGAAGGCTGAGCATCGTCGACTGCTTCTTGGTCTCGCCGCGCATGGGGACCTCCGGAGGCGACGAGATCACGACCTGGTGCGGGCTGTCGATCCCGAACCGGCCTTTTTCAACACCCTGCTAGAGGCGCGAAGGGGCCTGCCAAAGCCTCTATTTGCCGGCGTCCGGCGCCCCGGCCGTCGTGTCCACGGCCTTCGGGTTGATGCCCAGCTTCCGCAGCGTCTCGTGGTCCGGAAAGCCCGTCGCGGCCAGCCCTTGCGTCGCTTGGAAGGCACGAAGCGCCTTTTCCAGCTCCGCGCTGCTGCTCGCGTCGGCGGCGAGAAAGCCGCGCTTTCTCAATGCGTCGGCGATGGCGTCCGAAGAACCGGGCGCCAGGAGCTGGCCCGGACTGGCGGCCAAGTCCTTATGGCCCGGCATTGCCTCCGGCGTGACGGCCTTTGCGCTGGGAAGCCGGGCGGGCTTGTCTGGCGTGCTCGGCGCATTGGCCGGAGCGACGGTCTCGGCGTGGCTACAGGCGAGGAGGAGCCCGAAGCCGAGGCCAAGGAAGGGGATGAAAAGGAGGCGCATGTCTCTCATTTCGGTGGCGCGACGTCGGTGACGGTTTCGGGCTTTGCCGCCGGTGCGGGAAGTCCCTGCAGGGACTCCCGCAGGCCCACGACGAAGGCGTTGCGCAGCACGCCGGCGATGGCCGTCCAGACGTCCAGCTTGGGCTTGTTGAGGTTGCCGTGGATGGGAATGATGGTGGAGACCGCGTTTCGCCCGGGGACGCGGTCCGACAGCAGCACGACGGCGCCGTCGGCGAGCGCGGACATGAGGCTTTTACCGACGTCGGGGCTGAGAGTGTCAATCTCGCCATTCTTCAGCACCGGTTGCAGCCCCCCGGTGAGCGCTCCCTGCGCGCACCCGAAGCGCGCCAGCAAGTCGAAGGTGCCACGTATTTTCAACTTGGAAGGTGCAAGCACCGAGTCCATGTCCGCCAGGTTGAGGCCGACGAGCTGCAGTTGCCCGGTGAAGGTGATGGCGTCCGGGGTGAGCAGGTCGACGGTGACGAAGGCCTTCAGCGTCCCCGAGTTGGCCATGGTGGAGCGCAGGGCCATCGTGGTGGCGTGGTGCTCGAGCTCGGGCCGAGTGGCGAGCCCTTCCATGGTGGCCTCGAGGTCGTGAAACCACAGCTGGGGGCCCGTCCCCTCCGGCTTCTCCGGGTCGTCGCTCCGGCTGTGGCGAAGGGCCACCGTAATCTCACCGTCCTTGAGCTGCATGCGCTCGATGGCCAGGGGTATCACCTGGCGCAGCACCTTCGCGAGGTCGGGGATGACGATGGGGATGATGAAGAACGTCATCTTCAGGTGCTCGATTTTCGACCAGGCATTGAGCCGCCCGTGCAGCAAGTCCCCCCAGTAGATGCCGCTGTCCATTCGCTCGATGTAGAAGATGGGCAGCGAGCGGTCCTCCGGGACGAGGTGCAGCCGGCTGACGCTGTACATGAGCGGAAAGAAGCTGATGTGCGCGTCCCCGACGTCTCCGTCCCAACCCGGAATGGAATGGAGCGCCTTTCGCGTCTCGTACCGGGCGAGTGGCTGCCGCACCACCAACACGGCCAGACAGAGGACGGCGAGGCCCAGCAACGTCCAGTGCCACCAGCGTCGCGGGCGGAGGAAGGCGAGGGACTCTTTCAGTGCATGGGTTGGCATTGCGTTCGGGGCAAAGCTAGGCACTGTGACAGGCCGGCAACAGCCGTCAGGCGACGGTATGTGCCAAAAGCCACGAGAAGGTGCCGGGGCTTAGACCGAGCGCCGCCAGGACGGCCCGGCGCAGCCGGGGGTGCCTGGCCAGCGAGAGGACGCCGTCGGCCACCAGTGCATAGCGGCGGTACTCGCGCCGGCAGACGGCGAGGTAGGGGGCAAAGGCGGCTGGGTCCCCTCCCTTGGCCACGACGTCGGGGAGACAGGCCCCCAGCGCCTCGGCACACACCAGCGCTAGCGACAGGCCTTCACCGGTGATGGCATCGACGTAGCCGGCCGCGTCCCCGAGAAGCACGAAGCGCGGCCGGACGCGCTCCAGCACCCGGCGCCGCAGCGGCCCGGCTCCGCGCGGGGCGGAGTCGACTTCGGCCTGGCCAAGGCGCCTGGCGAGGGCCGGGACGCGCTGCAGCAGCGCAGGCCAGGAGATGTGGGCTGGCAGGCGGCCGTCCTCCCAGAGGAAGGCCACGCCGACGCGCTCTGCTCCGGCGGGCGTGACGTAGGCCTCGAGCCCGTCCGAGAGGTGGACTTCCACGCAGTCCGTCCAGGGACGAAGCCGGACGTGCTGGCGAAGCCCGAAGCGACGGGCCCGCGCGGAAGGCAGGTCCAGCCCTTCCGCCGCGCGCCGGGGCGAGGCCAGCCCGTCGGCCGCCACCAGCACCGCGGCCTCCCACGTTCCCTCATCCGTCTGGACGGTTACCCCCATCTCGCCGCGGCTGTGGGCGCGCACCGCCGTGCGGGGGTGTACCGCGACGCCGGCCTCCTGCGCCTGCTCGAGCAACACCCGGGCCAGCGCGGTGCGCCGAACGCCGATTCCGCCTTCACCTGGGAGGCGGCCCTCCAGCGCCGAGCCATCCTCCTGGACGTAGCGGATGCCGCGGATGGGCGCCCACTCCGAGACTTCCAGGTGCGCGCGCGCCCGGAGCCGTTCGAGCGCTTGCATCCCTGGCGGCATTAACCCCTCGCCGCACGCCTTGTCCCGGGGGAGCTCTTCGCGGTCGAAGACGGCCACCGAAAGCCCGGCTCGCGCAGCGTGGATGGCGACGGCCAGCCCCGCCGGTCCGCCTCCGGCGACGGCCACGTCCACCTTCACGTCTCGTGGTCCAGGCGGGCGAAGGCCATGGCGCTCTTCACCATCGCCCCCGCCAGCCCCAGCCACCTTACTTTGCGAGGAGGCGTCAACGTCCCGCTTTGCCAGCGGCGAAGGGCCTCCCGTCGCCGCAGCTTGCCGCTCGACGTCCGAGGCAACGTCCCCGGCAGCAAGAGCTCCACGCCGTGAGGACGGATGCCCGTCCTCTCCAGGACGCGCGTCCGGACGCGGTCCGCCAAGTCGGCGCGCGTCCCGGCGCCGAGCTCCACGAGCAGCACCAGCTGCTCGCCTTCGGCGCCCGCGGGGATAGCGCCCAGCGCCACGGCACACCCAGCCCGGACGCCCTCCAGCCCCTCGAGGGCCTCCTCGAATTCCTGCGGAACGTGGTTGGCGCCGCGGAGGATGATGACGTCCTTGGCCCGTCCGCACACCACCAACTCGCCGTCCGTCACGAAGCCCAAATCGCCGGTGTCCAGCCAGCCGTCGACAAGTGCCGTGCGCGTGGCCTCGGGCTGCCCGAGGTAGCCCACCATCACCGAGGGGCCACGGACGTGTATGCGGCCCACCGTCCCCAGGGGAACGACGCGGCCCGTCTCGTCGCGAATCTCCACCTCCGCCCCGGGGACTGGCCTGCCCACCGAGACGAGTGTCCGGTCGCCCGGCCTTACCCGGCCATCGGCGGCGAGCGCAGTGGCGTCCACGGTGACTGTCCTCAGGGCCGGACGACTTGGCGCGAAGGTGACGGCCAGCGACGCCTCGGCCAGCCCGTAGGCTGGGACGAGCGCGCGGGCGTCGAAGCCGTAGGGCGCGAAGCGCTCGACGAAGCGCCGCGCCACCTCGGCGGAGATGGACTCGGCGCCATTGAGGGCCAGCGCCCAGGACGAGAGGTCGACTCCCCGGAGCTCCTCTTCGCGGATGCGACGGACGCACAGCGCGTATGCGAAGTTGGGTGCGGCGGACAGTGTCCCGCGGTGCCGAGAGAGGGCCCGCAGCCAGAGGGCGGGTCGTGCCAGGAATTGCTCCGGCCTGAGAAGCACGAGTGGCCCGGGGTAGGCTACGGCATTCACCAGGCAGCCGATGAGGCCCATGTCGTGGTACAGCGGCAGCCAGCTCACGCCGAGGGGACGCACGCCTTCGCGCACCGGCATGAGCGCGCGGATGGTCTCCACCTGCGCCATGACGTTGGCGTGGCTCAGCGCCACCGGTTTCGGGTCGACGGTGCTGCCGGAGGAGAACTGCACCGCGGCCAGCGCCTCGGGAGGGACGGGCAGCTCGACGGGGGCCTCCCCGGCTTCGCGCAGCGTCGAGACGCGGTGACAGCCGAGGCGGGGCCGGGCTTCGGCGACCGCTTCCCCGAGAAGCTTTCCCACGAGCCCATCGGTGAGGACACAGACGGCCCCGGAGAGCTGCACCATGCGCGCGGTGGTGCGGTGGTACTCCTCCAGCCGTCCAAGGCGGACCGGCGGGTAGAGGGGCACCGGCACTGCCCCGGCCAGGAGTGTCCCGAAGAAGGCGTCCATGAAGTCGGGCGAGGTGGGAAGGACGATGGCCACGCGGTCCCCGGGGTGGACGCCAAGGTGCCGCAGGGCCCCCGCCGTGGCGCGAGCCCGTGCGTGCACCTCGGACCAGAGCAGCGTCTCCTCCGACTCCGCCGCGTCGACGAAGGTGAGTCCAGACGGGTGCTCGGCGGCGCGTCGGAGCGCCTCGGGGATGGAGGCGTGACGCGGGGGTGGCTGCGTCGAGCCCAAGAGGCGTGAGGCGCTCATGCTGCGGCCTCGCTGCGGCGCACCACCAGCTTCGCCAAGTCCCCCACCGTGCGCAGTCCGACCGCATCCTCCTGGGACAGCTTCACCCGGAAGCGGTTCTCGAGGCCGACGGCGAGGATGGTGAGGCCGAGGCTGTCCAACCCGAGGTCGGCCAGGAGGTCGTCTCCCGGCTGCACCGGGCGCTCGAGCTCGAGCTCGGCCCGGGCGATGGTACGGATGGTTTCCAGGACGTCCGCCTCATTCGGCACGGTGCAGCTCCGGGACCAGCCGCCGGTGCGCGGCGAAGGCCTTGGCCCAGGACGGGCCGAGGGCCTCCTCTTCGGAGCGGATGCGGACTCTGAGAAGGAGCACGTTGCCGACTGAGAAGACAGCCGCCGTCACCCAGGCGCCGTACACGAGGGGGACGGCCGCCATCTCCAGGACGACGGCCAGGTAGTTGGGATGGCGGAGAAAACGGTAGGGGCCGGATGTCACCGGAGGGACGCCCGGCCAGACCAACACCCGCGTATTCCACCGCACGCCGAGCGAGGCCACGGCCCAGTAGCGCAATGCCTGGGCTGCCGCGGCCACCCCCAGCGCTATCCACCCCAGCGCGCCAGGAAAGGACCGCGGGACGAGCACCACCTCCAACGCGCAAGAGAGGAGAAACAGCGTGTGGAAGGCCACCATGGCCGGGTAGTGGCCGCGGCCGGCTTCCACCGCACCGGCCGCGCGCGCCAGCTTGGCGTTGTGCAACGAGAGCAAGAGCTCGGTCAGCCGCTCCAGTCCCAACAGGACGAGGAAGCCCAGGTACAGGGCTCGCGGCGTCACCATCGAAGCAGCACCAGCTCGGCGCAGAAGCCCGGGCCCATGGCCATGAGCAGCCCGAAGTCGCCGGGCTGCGCCTCGCCGGAGGCGAGGAGGGACTCGAGGACGAAGAGGACGGAAGCCGAGGAGAGGTTGCCGGTTTCGCGCAACGCTCTCCAGGAGCGCTCCAGCGCGCCTTTGGGTAGCTCGAGCGTGCTCTCGAAAGCCTCCAGCACCTTCGGCCCCCCGGTGTGCGCCACCCAGTGCCGGATGTCCTCGGTGCGGAGTCCGTGTTCGGCGAGAAACCCCGAGACGTCCTCACGCACGTGGGCTCGCACCACGTCCGGCACCTTGGCCGACAGCACCACCTTGAAGCCGCCATTCACCACGTCCCACCCCATCACCCGCTCGGTGTCCGGGTAGAAGACGCTGCGGGTGGCGAGGATGCGGGGAGCGAAGTCTGCCGGTCGCTCGGCACCGGAGAGCACCAGCGCCGCAGCGCCATCGCCGAAGAGGCCGCTGGCGATGATGTTGGCGATGGAGAGGTCTTCGCGCTGCAGGGTGAGCGAGCAGAGCTCCACCGAGAGGAGCACCGCCACCTGGTCCGGGTAGGCCCGGAGCACATCGCTGGCGCGGGCCGTGCCGGCCGCACCGGCCACGCAGCCCAGCCCGAAGATGGGAGTGCGCTTCACGTCTGGCCGCAGTCCGAGGCGGTTCATCAGTCGTGCATCCACCGAGGGGGTGGCGATGCCGGTGACGGTGACGAAGAAGAGATGGTCGACATCGGCCGGTGTCAGCCCCGCGCGGTGCAACGCCTGCCGGACCGCCTGCTCACCCACCTCGGTAGACACGCGGACCCACGCATCGTTGCGCGCTTTGAGGTCCGAAAGGCCGGGGTACTCCGAGAGCGGCACGGCCAGGTGGCGTCCCCCCACCTGCACCGCACGGTGCAGCTCTTCCAGGCGCTCGAGATTGAAGTGCTCCTTCGCCCAGTGGGTGCGAAAGGCGGCGATGAGCGTCTCCTGGTCGGCGTAGTGCGGCGGCAAGGCCGTGCCCACGCTGCGGACGTACGGACTCAGGGAGTGGGCCATCGGTCCTCCCTGGCTAACCGAGGTCGGGCCCCCCGGGCAACCGTCCGTCTCCGTTTGGCAGGGGCCCTAGGCCGCGACGGGCGGCGGGGCGTCTTTACCGGGCAGGACTTTGTGGCCGAGGAGCCGCGCGCCGATGACGAGCAAGACGCCGCCCAGGCCGACTGGGATGGCGTTGAGGAGAATGGCCGTCCCTAGGCTCGAATGGTCGGCGACCCACCCAATGGCGGGCGGGGAGATGGCGTCGCCCAGCGCGTGGTAGGCGAGCACGCTGAGCCCCACCGCGAAGCTGCGGACGTCGCCCGGCACGGCGCTGACGATGGCGGCGTTGAGAGGCCCGTTGTTGAGGAAGACGAAGAATTGCGCAAACGCGACGGCGCCGAAAATGATGGCCGGCGAGTGGGCGAGCGCCACGAGCGCCATGAAGGGCACGGCCAGGAGCAGCCCCCAGCCGGACAGCGACATGCCGCCGGTGGTGGACCTCCGGTCCGCCACATCGCCCAGCCAGCCGCCCACCAGTGTCCCGACGATGCCCGCCCCAGCGGTGATGGCACCGAAGTACAGCCCGGCAACCTCCGGGTTCACTCCGCGTTCCAGCTCCAGGAAGGCGGGCATCCAGTTGGCCAGGCCGCCGATGGAAAACGTCATGAGCGTCAACCCGGCGACGGCCGTCCAGTACGTCCCATTCTTGCGCAGCCGCAGGAGGGCCACCTTGAAGGGGACTTTGGGCGGCGGCGGCCCCTCGTCGGTGGCTCCGCGGGGAGGCTCCGGGACCCGCAGCGCGAAGGCCGCCACCAGGAGCCCGGGAATGCCCCCCACCCAGAAGGCGTGGTGCCAGCCGTAGCGGTGTCCGAGCCAGCCTCCGAGTGCGAAGCCCATCGCCGAGCCCACCGGAATGGCCACGTAGAAATAGGCCAGCATCCGCGAGCGCTCCTGGCGCTTGAACAAGTCGGCAATCAGGCCCGGCGCCACCGTCCCGTAGCCTGCTTCCCCGATGCCGACCACCGCCCGGGCCAGAAGGAGGGCGGCGAAGGTGCCGGCGAAGCCGGCGCCCACCGTGGCCAGGCTCCAGAGGAAGACGCCACCGGCGAGGACGAGGCGCCGTGGAAACCTGTCGCCCAGCACGCCAGCCGCCGGCGCGAAGAGCATGTAGACGATGATGAAGACGGACCCGAGCCACCCGGCCGAGGCCTTGTCGATGTGGAAGGCCTCGATGATGCGGGGCATCATCCCGGCGGCGATGTAGCGGTCGAGGTAGTTGAGCAGGTTGATGATGGTGAGGATGGCCAGCCCGTACCGCGCCTGCCCTCGGGTGACTGCGCTTGCCTCGGCACTCATCCCTGTCTCCCTCCAAAGCGTGCGGCCAGAAGGCCCCAGCGCAACCCCCGGTCACTCACCCGAATGCCTTCCGCACCAAGGTGGTCCAGCGCGCGCTCGAGCAGGACGGCGCCGGCGATGATGACGTCGGCGCGCTCCGGCTGCAGCCCAGGAATGCGTTTCCGCACGGCGAGCGGCTCCGAGGCGAGCCGGGCGCGCGTCTGCCCCAACGCCTGGCGGGACAGCCAGCCCCCTTGCACGCGCGCCGCCTCGTACGGGGCGATGCCCTTGGCCACGGCGTACAGCGTGGTGACGGTGCCAGCGACGCCCACCACCAGCGCGTCCGCAGCGGGAGTCGGCACCGCCGTCAATGCCGAATCGAGCTCCTTCTGTAGCCGGGTGAAATCCTCTGCCGAGGGCGGGTCCGTGCGCACGCAGCGCTCGGTGAGGCGGACGGAGCCAACGTCGAGACTCTTGTGGAAGCGGACGGCGCTTCCCGTGCCGAAGATGAATTCGGTCGACCCCCCGCCAATGTCGAGGGCCACGAGCTCCCTTTCGCCTGCCTCGGCGGCGAAGTCCCGGGACACGGCCAGGTAGGAGAGCCGAGCCTCCTCGTCCCCGGAGAGCACCTCCACCTCCACGCCAGCGCGCTCGCGTGCCGCGGCGAGGAATTCGGCCCCGTTTCGAGCATCTCGCGCGGCGGAGGTGGCAGTCACCACCAGCCCGGCGGCCCCCAGGGCGCGGGCCTCCTGGGCGAAGGCGGCCAGAGTGACCAGGGTGTTTTCCATGGCCTCGGGCGCGAGCTCCCGGCTCGCGTCCACGCCCTTGCCGAGGCGGGTGATGGCCCCCCGCTCCGCGACAGCCCGGAAGCCGGAGGGCGTCTCCTCGGCGACGAGAAGCAGCACCGTGTTGGTCCCGACGTCGATGGCGGCGTAGCGGGCCATGAAAACGCTTCAGGACTCTAGCAGCGGACGGGGGGCCCTGGCGCAGGCGAAGGGACGCCAGCTTCTCTTCCGGAAGTCCGGCCTCAGGCCTTGGAGGTGAGCCGCTCTTTCACTTGTTGCGCGAGGAAGGCGTACTGCTCCTCCGAGTTGTAGAGCTGCGCCGAGACGCGCAGCCAGCGCTCGGGCGCGGCCGGCCAGGAGAAGATGGGGACTTCGATGCTCGCCTCCTCGAGGAGCACGTCCTGGAGCGGGTCGGTGCTGAGAAACGAACCCGGCGAGCGCTGTGCATCCGGAAGTCGCACCGCGGCCAGCGCTCCGAGCATCCCCTCCGGGCAGGGGGGCGAGATGCCCAGCACGGCACAGAGCGTCTTTCGCGCCCGGACCGCCAGGGCGTGGTTTCGGGCCATCACCTCCGACCAGCCACCGGGCACGAGGGCAGCGAGGGCGCGGAGCGTGGCCGGGATGCACAGCCAGGCCGTGGGGTCGTCGGTGCCGGACCAGTCGAATTCCAGACGGAAGCGCGAACGGTCGGTGCGCGGCGCGTTGCGGCCATGGCTGATGACCAGCGGGTGAATTCGCTCCTGGCGGTCGCGCCGGACGTGCAGGAAGGCAGCCCCCTTGGGCGCGCACAGCCACTTGTGGCAGTTGCCGGTGTAGTAGGCGGCGCCCAGCGCATCGAGTTGCAAGGGCGTCATCCCCGGCGCATGCGCGCCGTCCACCAGGACGTCCACGCCTCTTGCCTGAAGCAGGGGGACGAGGCGCTCCACGGGAAAGAGGAGGCCGGTGGGGCTCGTGACGTGGTCGAGCAGGACGAGGCGCGTCCGCTCGGTGACCGCGGAGAGCACCGCCTGCACCACCGTCTCCGGGCCGTCCAGCGGAAAGGGCACCCGCGCCGTCACCACCCGGGCGCCAGTCCGGCTCGCGACGTAGGCCAGCGCGTTGGCGCAAGCGTTGTAAGCGTGGTCCGTGGTGAGGAGCTCGTCGCCCGGCCGAAACTCGAGGGAACGGACCACCGTATTCACCCCGGTGGTGGCGTTGGAGACCAGGGCCAGGTCGTCCGCGTGCGCGCCGAGGAAGGTTGCGAGCTCCACCCGCACCGCGTCGAGAAGGCCCTCCAGCTCCCGGATGAAGAAGCGCACCGGCTCCCGCTCGAGGTGCGCGCGCAGCTCGGCTTGGGCCGCAAGGACGGTGCGCGTCACAGCCCCGAAGCTTCCGTGGTTGAGGAAGACAATGGCAGGGTCGAGCGTCCAGGCGCTGGCCAGCGGCGAGGGACGGGGCAGGGCGAGTGTCATGGGTCCAGGGGTAAATCGAAGGTGAGGTTGACTTCGTCGAAGCCCAGCATCCGGTAGAAGTCGTGGGACTCCGCGCGGCGCCGGTCGCTGCGCACGAAGAGTCGCTCGCAGCGCGCGGCGCGGGCCAGCTCGGCGGCGGCCTTCACCAGCGCCCGGCCCACGCCGAGCTGCCGAGCCTCGACGTCGGTGACGAGCGCCGTCAGCTGGGCCACCGGCCGTGCGGCGTAGAGCCGCTGCTGGATGCTCACCGTGGCCGCGCCCACCAGCCGGGCCGGGCCCTCGGCCGGGTGGTGCTCGGCCGTCAGCGCGTGGAAGGCGGACCCCAGCTGGTAGTGGTTGAATTGGGCGACGACGACGGGCGCGCTCGTCGAGTATCCGAGCCGTTCGAAGAGACCGGCCAAGCCTTCGGCGTCCTGGGGTTGCGCCGGGCGAACCGTGACTTGCTCGGAGCGGGCCATGCCGGAAACCCCCATGCCACACGGCGACCGGCACAGTCGAGGCCCCCCGCGGAGGAGGCTGTCCGGGCCGTCACTCTCCTTGCATCAGCCCGGTGACTCTGCCGTCGGCATGGACGACGACGCGGCCCGCGGCCGGCTCCCTGGGCAACCCGGGGAGGGTGAGGATTTCGCCGGTGAGGGCCACCACGAAGCCGGCCCCGGCTGAGAGCCGCACCTCCCGCACCGTCACCCCGAAGTCGCGTGGCCGACCGTAGCGGGTGGGGTCATCGGAAAGCGAGAGGTGTGTCTTGGCCATGCACACCGGAAGCCTGGCGCCGCCCAGCTTCTCCACCAGGGCGACGTCCCGTTCCGCAGCCGCGGTGAAGAAAACGTCGCGTGCGCCGTAGGCGACGCGCGCCACCGCCCGGATTTTGTCGGCCAGGGGCGCCTCGAGTGGGTAGAGAAACTCAGGCCGAGGCGGAGCGCGCTCGGTACGCTCGAGCATCGCCAGGACGGCGTCGGCCAGCTCCAGCGCCCCCTGGCCGCCCCTGGCGAAGCCGTCGCACACCGCCACCGAGACGGAGGCGGCCTTCCCCCAGGCCTTCAGTCTCTGCAACTCGGCGTCGGTGTCCTGCGGGAAGCGGTTGATGGCCACCACCGCCGGCAGCCCGAAGGCGGCCACCGTCTCCAGGTGCTTGGCGAGGTGTTCCAGGCCCCGTTCGAGCGCCTCGGCGTCGGGCTCCGCGACGCGCGCCAGTGGCGCGCCGCCATGAAACTTCAATGCCCGAAGGGTGGCCACCAGCGTGACGCCGCGCGGCCAGAGGCCGGCGGAGCGGCACATGATGTCCAGAAACTTTTCCCCGCCGAGCTCGAAGCCGAAACCGGCCTCGGTGATGACTTCATCGGCGTAGGCCAGTCCGAGCCGCGTCCCGAGGACGCTGGAGCACCCGTGGGCGATGTTGGCAAACGGCCCGGCGTGGACGATGGCCGGTCCGCCTTCCCGCGTCTGGACGAGGTTGGGCAGCAGGGCGTCTTGCATCAGCGCCGCCATGGCGCTCGACGCCTTGAGTTGACCGGCCGTCACCGGCTCGCCGGCGGGCGTCTGTCCCACCACAATCCGCGCGCAGCGAGCCTCCAAGTCCTTGGGTCCCTCGGCCAGGGCGAGGATGGCCATCATCTCGCTGGCCGCGGTGATGTCGAAGCCTGTCTCGCGCACCACGCCGTTGGCCCGCCCGCCGAGGCCGGTGACAATCTCGCGCAAGGAGCGGTCGTTCATGTCCAGGCAGCGGCGCCAGCGCACGCTACGCGCGTCGAGCTCCAGCGGTTGGCGGAAATTCAGCGCGTTGTCCACCAGGGCGGCCAAGAGGTTGTTGGCCGCTCCCACCGCGTGAATGTCCCCGGTGAAGTGCAGGTTGATGTCCTGGGCCGGCTCGAGGGTGGCCTGTCCGCCCCCTGTCCCGCCGCCCTTCATCCCGAAGACGGGCCCGAGTGACGGCTCGCGCAGGGCAGCGACGGCGTTTCGCCCGCGGAGGCACAGGCCCATGGCCAGCGCCACGGAGGTGGTGGTTTTCCCCTCCCCGGAGGGGGTGGGGGTGATGGCCGAGACCAGCACCAGGCGTCCCTTGGGGGGGCGGCCCTCGAATGCGGACAGCTCCACCTTGGCGCGGTGTCGCCCCCAGGGGAGGACGTTTTCCGGGCGGAGGCCAAGGCGTGCGGCGACTTCCAGGATGGGACGCAAGGCGGCCATTCGTCGCGCCTCTTAGGGACCCCAGTCCGCGGTGTCGAATTCCCCATGCTCCATGGGCAAGGGGTGCTGGTTCTGCCCGGTGGCAGTCATGACGAAGAGCTGCGGAATGCCGTTGCGGGTGCTGGTGAAGACGATGAGCCGGCCGTTGGGGGAGAAGGAGGGCTCGGCGTTGTTTCCCTGGTCCTGGGTGAGGCGCGTGACTTTGCCGGTGTCGACGTTGATGGTGAACAGGTCGAAGGCATTGCGCTCGTCCCGCGCGGTGAAGGCGATGAGGTCTCCCCGCGGTGACCAGGACGGCGTCTGGTTGTAGTTGCCCTGGAAAGTGATGCGTCGCGCGTCGGCGGGGTTGTCCAGGCTGAGGACGTAGAGCTGCGGGCTCCCGGCCCGGGTGCTGACGATGGCCAGGCGCTTCCCGTCGGGTGCCCAGCTTGGGCTGCTGTTGATGAAGTAGGTGGTCTCCGTGACGGCGCGGGCGCCGGACCCATCGGCGTTGGCCACGTAGATGTTGGTGCCATCCCCGATGGCCAGGCTGTAGGCGATGCGCTTTCCATCCGGAGAGTAGGCGACGCCTGTCGCCATCTGCCCGGCGGAGACGAGCATGATGGGGGGCGAACCGGGGCGCTGGCGGTAGAGGTCCGGCTTTCCGCTGCGGTAACTGGTGTAGGCCACCGAGTTGCCGTCCGGGCCCACGGCCGGAAGGACGTTGAGCCCTTCTCTGGCCACCACCACCGCGTCACGGCCATCCCAGCCGGAGAGCCAGATTTCGCGGCCCTTGCCCACCCGGTGGATGAAGGCCAGGTGTGTCTGGAAGGGCCCGGGCTCGTGGGTGAAGAAGCGGTAGAGCGCATCGGCGAAGAAGTGCGCCAGCCGCCTTGGCTCGCTGAGGGGGACGACGTGCACCAGCCGCAGGTCCTCCTTGCCCGAGGCGACGCTGAAGAGGCGCATCTCCCCGCGCAGGTTCGTGCCGTCCACCGCCAGCTGGACTTTCACCAGGGCGTCGGCGCCGACGTCCGCCCAGCGGGAGAAGGTGATGCTCGGCGCGGTGAAGCCCTCCCGGGCGTCGGCCAGGAAACTCTTCCGGTCGAGCACCTGGAAAATGCCGGCGGCGGTGGCGTCGAAGAGAAAGGCGTCGTCGAAGATGGCCGCCGAAGGCCTGGCCTCGTCGCCCAGGGGCTGTGGGGCGGGAATGGCCACCGGCAGCGGCCGGAAGTTGGCGCCCGAAATCTCGAGGATTTGTGTCTGGGCCCCGGCCCGGGCGGAGCACAGCACGAGGAGCAGGAGGAGACAGCGGACGGGTCGATTCGTCAGCAGCACGTGCATGAGTCTCCTTAAGGCCTGAATTGAAGCACGATTCCATACTTCTGGAGGGTGCTCCGCAGGTGGTCGGGGGGCGGCGCGAAGGGAGCGGCTCGCTTGACCGCCGCCAGCACCGCGGTATCGAAAAGGTCATTCCCGCTGGATTTGGCCAGACGGAACCTCGCCAGCTGGCCGCTCGTGTCGATGAAGAGCGCCACCTGGGCCACCAGGTGGACCCGCTCCTGGTCGGGGATGGTTTCCGAGACGTCGTAGAAACGCTTCACCTGGGCACTGAGCTGGCCGTAGTAACGCTCGCCCTCGGCCTCCGCCGAGTCGCCCGAGGCGTCCCCGTCCGCCGCACCGGACGTCAGGGGAGGCCGCTTCGCCTTGCTCATCTTGTCGAATGCCCCGAGGAGCTTCTGCCGCTCATCGCCCGTCTTCTGCCCGGGGGCCTTCGTCGGGGCAGGCGCGGGCGCGGTGGGGGGAGCGGGAAGGACGGCCGGCGCCGGGGCGGGGGGTGGCGCCTCCTCCTTGGGCGGCGGGGGGAGCTCTTCTATTCGGGGCAGGAGCTTCTCGTCCCGCGGCGTGCCAAGGCGCACCAGGGTGGCCTTGATGGGCTTCTGGTCCAGGTCGACCATCGGGCGGGCGGTGAGCGCGCCATAGCCAAGGACGAGGCCGAGGAGGACCGCGTGGACGAGCACCGACGGCACGAGGAAGCGGCCCAGGGGCTGGGGCGGTGCGGAGAGCAGGCTGGCGGGGGCGGAAGCGCTCAATTCATCCGTTTCCCAAGCACGGCAACGCCTTAGGGGTGGTCCTTCTTCCGGGGAGCGCCCGCCGGGTCGGTAATCATCCCCACCGAGGGAATGCCGGCGCGCTGCGCGGCAGCCATCACCTCCACCACGGCCCCGTAGGGGACTTCCCGGTCCGCGTGGAGGTACAGCTCCTTGTCCGCCTGGGCCTTGGCGTTGGAGCGAAGCTTGTCCTCCAGCTGGTCGGCTGCCACCTCGGTGTCGCCGATGTAGATGCGGCCTTGCCGGTCGACGCTCAGCACCAGCCGCTTCTCGGTGGCTTCCACCGGCTGGGCGCGAGCGTCGGGGAGGTTGACCTTCACCCCCTGCTGGATGAGCGGGGCGGTGACCATGAAGATGACGAGAAGAACGAGCATCACGTCCACCATCGGCGTGACGTTGATTTCGCTCATCGTGGTGCGGCCGGGAGCACCCCGGCCTCCGCTCATCGCCATGGGCTTTTCTTACGCTCCCTTCACTTGAAGAAATGCCGCTTCACGATGTTCAGGAAGTCCGAGGAGAAGTTCGCCATCTCCACGTCGAAGATGCGAATCCGGCTGACGAAGGCGTTGTACGCCACCACCGCTGGAATCGCCGCGAAGAGGCCGGCCGCGGTGGCGAAGAGTGCGTTGCCGATGGGCGCCGCCACCGTCGACAGGCTAGCGTTCCCCTTCTCTGCAATCTCGTTGAAGGCGCCGAGAATTCCCATCACCGTGCCGAACAGGCCGACGAAGGGCGCGGTCGCACCGACGGTCCCGAGGAAGCTGACGCGGGACTCGAGCTCGGTGATTTGCGAGGACGAGGCCCGGGTGAGCGCGCGCTCCACGTTTTCGATTCCACCGAGACGCTCCGACATCGGACCGGCCTCCGGGTCCTTGGACTGGGCAAGCTTCGACAGCTCCTCGTAGCCGGCGCAGAAGACCTTGGAGAGGGGCGAGGAATTCAATCCACGCGCCGACTGGTAGATGGCGTCCAGGCGGCTCGCCTTCCAGAAGGTGTCCAGGAAGGTGACCGATTGGGCGCGGGCTCGGGAGAGTTGCCGGCTCTTCAGGGCGATGAGCGCCCAGGAGACCACCGAGACCACGACCAGGAGCGCGAGGACGGCAATCTCCACGGCCGAGCTCTTCTCGACGATGTCGAGATAGTTAATGGCGGCGAGGGTAGGGGGATGGAGCATCAGTCAGGAGGGCTACCAGCAGTCCTGAGGGTGGTCAAACCGCCGGCCCCTTCTTTTGGCCCACCGAGGTAAAACGTCAGGGGCCAGCGTTGCCTGGCCCTGAATAGTCGGGCCGCCCGGCGCGTCTGTAGGCTGTCGTAGGACCTCAGGGAGAACTGCGTCATGCGCCTCGCCCCCCTCACTCGCTTCGCCCTGCTCCCGCTCTTCGTCGCGTTTGGGAGTGGTTGCTTCTATGGGAACCATCCCTTCTTCGGAAATGGTGGCAACATCTACGTGAGCTGGACGTTCTCCGGAGCGAGCTGCTCCCAGACGCCGGCCGTGACGCAGGTCATGGTCGCCGTCGTCAACGACCCGGTTCCCATCAGGCCCAACACGTTTGCCTGCCAGGTGGGCAACCCGCCCAACCAGCTCGTCATCTACAACTACAACCCGGGCAGCTACCTGGTGAGCCTCTCCGGCCTGGACACCAACGGCAACGTCATCTGGAGCGGCAGCGCCACGGCGGTGGTGAACGGCGATGCCTACGTCACCATCAACATGTCGCCCGCCACGCCCAGTGGGCCGACGGCCATCGCCAACCTCTCCTGGAGTTTCGCCGCGGCGGACGGCGGCTTCTTCCCGCCCTGCACCGCCCTGGGCGCGTCGGACCCGGACCGCATCGACTCGGTGGCGCTCTACGTCGACGGGGCCAACGACGCGGCGCAAATCTACGGCTGCAACCAAGGCAGCGGGACAGCCCAGGTGAGCACGCCGTCGCTTGCACCCGGCAGCCACTCCCTGCAGCTCGTCGCCTACCAGGCGGGCCTCAACTACCCCTTTGCGCAGAGCCAGCCGGTGTCGGTGACGTTCGTCACCAACTCGCCGGCCACCCAGGCCTTCACCTTCGACTGGCTGGTGGGCGGCGTGGGCGTCTCGTGGACCTACCCCAGCGCCAATGCCTGCGCCGGGACAGTCACCTCGGTGAATGCCACCTTCGACGGCGGCTACAGCACGTCCTCCTCCTGCGAGACGGCGGTGGCGCCCTTCAAGCGGCTACCGGCGACGAGCAGCACCTCCTACCTGCTCACCGTCGACGCGCTGGGGGCCGGCGCCCAGCCCTCCGTCGTCTACTCCGGCTCGCTGCCGTCGGTGCTCATCCAGCCCGGGATTTTCTACGACGGCACCCCGGCCCGGGTGGTGACGGTGCCGCTGAACTGAACTGGCACACTTCGTGGTAGCAGAAGACGGAAAGGATGACCTCCGTCGACCCCCGACCCATCGGCGTCTTCGACTCTGGCGTGGGCGGCCTCACCGTGCTGCGCGCCCTCCGGGAGCGCCTGCCGTCCGAGTCCCTCGTCTACCTCGGAGACACGGCCCGCGTGCCGTACGGGACGAAGAGCGCCGGCGTGGTGACGCGCTACGCCCAGCTCAACGCCGCCTTCCTCACCTCGCTCGACGTGAAGCTTCTGGTGGTGGCCTGCAACACCGCCTCGGCCGTCGCGCTCCCGGCGCTGCGGGCAAGCCTTTCCATTCCCGTGGTGGGCGTCATCGAGCCCGGCGCGAAGCGGGCCGCAGCCCGGACGCAGTCCGGCGTCGTCGGCGTCCTCGGCACCCCGGGCACCATCCGTTCCGGCGCCTACCAGCGGGCGCTCGCCGAGGAACGTCCGGGACTCACCGTGCACGCCCAGGCCTGCCCGCTCTTCGTCCCGCTGGCCGAGGAGGGGTGGCTGACGGGCGACGTCCCGCGGCTGGTGGCCCGCAGTTACCTCGAACCCCTTCTCGGAAAGGCCATCGACACCGTGGTGCTGGGCTGTACCCATTACCCACTCTTGCGGGCGGTGCTGCAGGACGTCCTTGGCCCGGAGGTGGCGCTGGTGGACTCCGGTGACGCCACGGCCGAGGCGGTGGCGCAGGTGCTGGGGACGGGCGCCGCGCGGGCTTCAGCGGCCGAGGGCCGCACCGAGCGCTTCTACGTCACGGACGTCCCGGAGAGGTTTGTCGCCGTCAGCGCGCGGTTTCTCGGGACGCCGGTGCTGGCCGCGGAGCAAATCGACTTGGCTGTGGGGTAGCGAGGCGTCTTCTGGCCTCACTCCTCGCCCACCAGCCGTTCGGGGTGGGTGTAGAGGTTGAAGGTGCCGCCGCGCACGAAGGCCGCCAGGGTGATGCCGGCGCGGCTCGCCAAGTCGATGGCCAGGGTGGTGGCCGCCCCGACGCTGGCCAGGACGGGAATGCGGGCCATGGCCGCCTTCTGCACCATTTCGAAGCTGGAGCGCCCGCTCACCACCAGCACCGCCGGCGAGAGGACCTCGGCCTTGGAGCGCGGGCTTCCAAGCTGTGCCGCCAGAAGCAGCGTGCCCACCACCTTGTCCACCGCGTTGTGGCGTCCGACGTCCTCGTGGACGGCGAGCGTGCTCCCGTCGGCGGCGAGAATGGCTGCGGCATGTGTGCCGCCCGTCCGGCTGAAGGTGGCTTGCGCCGCGCGGAGGAGCTCCGGGGAGGTGGCGACCAGGCGCCTCGGAATTCGCTCCACGACGCTCAAGGGCGTCACCAGCGCGAGCAAGTCGTCCACGCTGCGTCTTCCGCACACCCCGCAGGCAGCGGTGGTGAGCGTCCCTCGCCGCGTGGCCTGGACGCGTTCCAGCTCGAGGTGCGCCCCGGGCGCGGGAATGACGTCGAGGACGTTCCCGTAGCCCTCCTCGTCCACTCGGCCGCAGTGGCTGAGGGTGCCCAAGTCATCGACGCTCTTGATGATGCCCTCGGAGAAGAGGAAACCGGCCGCCAGCTGGGCATCCGCGCCGGGCGTGCGCATGGTGACCGCCACGGCATCCCCGGCGATGCGAATCTCCAGCGGCTCCTCGATGGCCACGGCGTCGCTGGCCAGCGAGGCGAGGCTTCCGGCCTGCATGCGACGCACGGGGCGCTCTGTCATTCCCGGCTTGGCCATCGGACGCCAACGAGGTTAGCCCCTCCGTTCCCCGCATGCGATGGTCCGTGCCCGTGCCTGCGAGGAGGGGTCGACGAATGGTTCCCAACATCTCCACCCAAGCCAACGAGTTGATGCAGGAGGCGCGGGCCAGCGTTCGCGAGGCTCGCGCCGCGCAAGCCGACAAGGCCTATGCGCGTCCCAGCTTCGAGCACGTCTCGCTCGGGCGTCCGTTGCGGGTGGTGGTCTTCCTCGTGGTGTGGGCGTTCGGGACCGGAATCTCCTTGCTCGTGGCCATCAACGCGCTCAGCTCGGAAGGACTCGTCGGGGCGGGGCTGGCCCTTCCGGTGGGAGGCGTCTTCTCCTTCGTCGTCGCTCTCTGGCTGAGCCGCATCATTCGCATCGCCGCGCAGTGGGAGCGTGGCGTCATCCTCCGCCTCGGCAAGTACCATGGCCTCAAGGGACCGGGCCTGATGCTGGTTTTCCCGGTGTTCGACAACGTGCGCTTCGTCGACATCCGCCTGCTCACCCTGGACATTCCGCACCAGCAAGTCATCACCCGCGACAACGTGCCGGTGCAGGTGGATGGCGTCATCTTCTTCATGGTGAAGGACCCGGAGAAGGCGGTCATCACCGTCCAGGACTACCGCTATGCCATTTCCCAGTATGCCCAAGCCTCCCTCCGCGACGTCATCGGCAGCATGACGCTCGACGAGCTCCTCAGCGAGCGAGACCAGATTCAGGGGAAGATTGCGCAGGTGGTGGAGAGCCGGGCCAGCGCCTGGGGGACGCACGTGGACTCCATCCGGCTCCTGGACATCAACATGCCCGAGGACTTGAAGCGGATGATGTCGCGCCAGGCCTCCGCGGAGCGCGAGAAGCGGGCCACCATCACCAAGGCCGAGGGCGACCGCGACGCCGCCGTCAACCTGGCGCAGGCGGCGGACACCATGGCCCGCAGCATTGGTGCCATGCAGCTGCGCACCCTGCAGACGCTCGACGGCCTCGGCTCCTCGCCCTCCAACACCGTCGTCATCGCCGTGCCGGTGGAGGTGCTGGAGCTGGCCAAGGTGGTGGCCAACAAGGTGGGAAGCTGACGCACTGACACCGGGCGGGAGCGGCGACGCCGTGCTTCCCCGCCCCAAGGCCACCCGGCATGGGCTGCGCGGACACCGACGTCACCCTCGCCATTCTCGCCGGTGGGCGCGCCCGTCGCCTGGGCGGGATTGCCAAGGGGCTGCTCGTGTCCGAGGGCCGGCCCTTCCTGCAGCACCTTCTTGCCCTGTCGCCGCGCTTCGCCGACACCTTCCTCGTGACGGCGGATGCGAGCCCCTACGTGGCCTTCTCGGTGCGCGCCGTTTCGGACGTGGTGCCCGGCCGCGGCGCTCCGGGGGGCGTCCATGCCGCGCTGGTGCACGCGCGCACGCCTTGGGTCCTGGTGGTGGCGGCCGACATGCCCTTCGTCACCCGGGCGGTGGTGGACTTGCTGTTGGCCGAGTGCAGCGAGGCCGTGGATGCGGTGGGCTTCGAAATCCATGGACGGCTGGAGCCGCTCCTGGCCTGCTACCGGACGGCGCTGGCTCCACAGTGGGCGGTGGCCCTCGAGGCCCATCCCTCGTTCCCGGTGCTGTGGCGAGGTGTGCGCGCGCGCCTGTTGCTCGAGGAGGCACTCGCGCAGGTGGACCCCGGGTGCCGAGCGGTGCTGAGCATCAACACGCCCGAGGAGGCTCGGGCGCTGTCCATCGAAATGCCGGGAGGGACAGGTTAGGCAAGCAATTCGTGCTTTTCACCCCCGTTTTCTTGCGCCCGGCGCGAGGGCGTTGCTACCGTCGAGCGACGTTTGCGCCCGAGTGCGCTGCCCAGGATGGCCAGAACCTTCGACCGAGCCGTCTCCGGCTTTAACCACAACATCACCCACCGCGACCGGGTCTTCCACGTCCAGACGGAAGACTCGGGCGTCAGTAACCCCACCATCGTCACCCTCCTCTACGTCGGTGGGAACATCCTCGCCCAGAAGAAGACGTCCTACGCCGAGCTCCTCGGCGCTCCCAACGTCGCGGAGCTGGTGCGCAGGAAGATGGAGGAGCAGCACAAGGAGATGCTCCGAAGCGTCGTCGCGGGAAAGTACGACGGGACGGAGAACGCGCAGTCCCCAAAGTCCTACCAGCCCGGCCAGCTCGCCGACGACGGCGCCGCCCCGGCCAGTCCCGCCGCGGCGGCAGCCAAGCCCGTGGTGCCCATCCCGCTCCTCGAGCTCGCCAAGAATGCCCCGACGGTGTCCGAGGCCGCGGTGGAGACGCTCTTCGGCGAGGACTTGGTGTCCGAGAAGTCGCTCGATGAAGTCATCCTCGGCTACCTGAGCTCGGAAAAGGATTCCTGAGAGAGTCCTCGGGCGAGCGCCGCCCCTTCCTACGGCTCAAGGGTTTGGGCGCCGCGAGGGTCCGCCATCCGCTCCGGCTCGCTGGCTACAGAAGGCAAGCATCGACTGCAGCACCTCGAAGGGCAGGGCCACCTCGAGGTTGAATTTCTCTCGGCCGGGCACCACCTCCGCGTATTCGAGCAATTCGGCCGTCGGGGTGTCGCCCGAGAGCAGCGCCTTGGCCCGGGCTGCGGCCAGACCGCCGGCCAGCGTGCGTCCCAGGTCCGCGAGCTGCGTGGAGTCATCGCCGGACACGCTGGCCACGGCATCGACGTCGTGCGTGGCATCGAGGTGGATTTCCATGCTTCGCGCTGCAGCCTGAAGCTGGGTGGCCACGGGGCTGTCCGCCGGGCCAAGCACCTCGCTGAGCGCCGCCCCGTTCAGGACGCCATAGACGTCCCCGTAGGCCTGGGTGTCGCTGAGGAGCTGCCCCACCGGCGCGCGGCCCTCGATGCGGTCGAGCGCCGCCATGGCCGCGTCCCTGGTGCCGGCCAGGAGCACCAGATGGTCGCCCCAGGTGGCGAAGGTGGCCGGTGGACCGCCGTCCTCGGGCCCGACGAGGGTACGAATCTGACTTCCGTCGCCGTAGGGCTCGACGCTGCCCATGCCGGAGAGCGTGTTCCACTGGGCGCGGCTGAAGTCGCCTGTCACCACCAGCGTGCCGTCTCCCACGGCCACGCGGTCCACGTCCTTCAGTGGGTCGACCCCCAACTGCCGGAGCTCATCGAGCGGCGAGCTACCGCCGTCCATCGAGGCCAGGCAGTCGAGCAGCAGCTCACCGACTGGCGAGTGGCGAAGCGCGTTGGCCTCGAAGACGAGCGCCATCCCGGCGTCGGGCGCGGAGAGGGCGCTGAGGACAGGGTCGCGGTGGTGTCCGGGCTGGGGCCGCTGAGGCAGCACCCCCCGCGCCGTCATGCGTTGCGACTCGGCCGGTCGCATGGCGCGCGGAAACTCCGGAGGCGGCCGGGAGGCGACTTCCGGAGCGTCCTCGCAGCCGCGCTTCACCAGCGCCGCCAGCGTCAGAAGCACGAGAGCAGCGAGCAGCCAGAGGAGGGGGCGCCGCCGCGGCTTCATCAGAAGTCCTTTCTCTCGAACTGCCAGATGGCGAGCGCCAGGCCGGCCCCGGAGAAGAGGACGCAGCCGGCCAGGACGGCGCCGAGGTGCGCCATGGCCACCGGTCGAGCCGCAGCGACGTTGCCAGCTGCGTCGGCCAGCGTGGAGAGCGAGGGCATGAGGCTACTCCAGAGGGCGAAGGCCCAGCGGCCCGGGCCGTGGTGCATGGAAGCGAGGATGGGGATGCGGTAGCTGGCGAGAATTCCCATCAGGAGCAACAGGGCACCGCTGGCTGCCGACACCGCGGCGCTGCGGACGAGCACCGCGCTGAGCAACATCCCCGAGTAGACGGTGCCAAAGCCCACCACCGCCAGCGCGGCGGCCAGCAGCGGGTGCCACGTCCAGACGCCCGTCTTGGCACCGAGGATGAGGAGCAGCCCCCCGGCGCCATAGAGCGAGGCCAGGAGGCCAAGCGTCACCACGCCGAGAAACGTGCCGGCCAGGAGCTCCCAGCGCCGAACGGGAAGGGAGAGGAGGTGTTCGATGCGTCCCGGAGACAAGAGCGCCGGGGCAA
>Ga0302311_10001994_pt1 | contig 23598 bp, 21 predicted proteins | sample III_Palsa_N1_3_FD_200449 | JGI IMG/M metagenome (GOLD analysis project Ga0302311, IMG submission 200449) | Peat permafrost microbial communities from Stordalen Mire near Abisko, Sweden - III_Palsa_N1_3 | ecosystem: Environmental > Terrestrial > Soil > Palsa > Peat permafrost | place: Sweden... | reverse complement strand
CGACCGACGCCGCCCGCTGGGCCGCGGCCAGCCTGCGGGGCGAGCTCAGCACGTAGCCGGACAGCCGGAACACGGCCCGTTCGACCGGATGCCGGTGCTCCTGGACCGAGCGGGCCCGCAGCTCCACCAGCACCTCGGGGATGTTGATGGCGACCGGGCAGACCTCGTAGCAGGCGCCGCAGAGCGACGAAGCGTACGGCAGCGACGCGTCGATCTCGCTGGTCAGGCCGCGCATCTGCGGGGACAGGATCGCGCCGATCGGGCCGGGGTACGGGGAGCCGTAGGCGTGCCCGCCGGCCCGCTCGTACACCGGGCACACGTTCAGGCAGGCCGAGCAGCGGATGCAGCGCAGCGCCTGCCGTCCGGTCGGGTCGGCCAGGGTGGCGGTGCGGCCGTTGTCCAGCAGCACCAGGTGGAAGTTCCTCGGCCCGTCGCCGTCGGCGACGCCGGTCCAGATCGTGGTGTACGGGTTCATCCGCTCGGCGGTCGAGCTGCGCGGCAGCAGCGCCAGGAAGACCTCCAGGTCCTGCCAGGACGGCAGCACCTTCTCTACCCCGACGACCGAGATCAGCGTGTCCGGCAGGGTCAGGCACATCCGGCCGTTGCCCTCGGATTCGACCACGACCAGCGACCCAGTGCCCGCGATGGCGAAGTTCGCGCCGGAGACGCCCACTTTGGCGTTGAGGAACTCGTTGCGCAGGTGCGCGCGGGCGGCGGCGGCCAGCTGGGCCGGGTCGTCGGTCAGGTCCGCGGGCGCGTCGCCCATCTCGCGCACGAAGATATCCCTGATCTCGGCCCGGTTCTTGTGGATCGCGGGGACCAGGATGTGGCTCGGCCGGTCGTTGCCGAGCTGAACGATGAGCTCGGCCAGGTCGGTCTCGACGGCGCGGATGCCACTCGCCGCGAGCGCCTCGTTCAGTCCCGTCTCCTGGGTGGCCATCGACTTGACCTTCACCACCGTGTCGGCGTCGGCCTCCCTGACCAGCCGGGCCACGATCGCGTTGGCCTCGGCCGCGTCGCGCGCCCAGTGCACGTGGCCGCCGGCCCGGGTGACGTTCTCCTCGAGCTGGAGGAGATAGGTGTCGAGGTTGGCCAGCGTGTGGTCCTTGATCGCCTTCGCGGCCTGCCGGAGCTGCTCCCAGTCGTCGAGCTCGGCGACGACGTTGGCGCGCTTGGCCCTGATCGCGGTGGTGGCGTGGGTGAGGTTCCGGCGGAGCTGCGAGTCGGCCACCGCTTCCCTGGCCGCGTGCGGGAAGGAGGGCAGGCCGAGGTAGGTGGGCATGGTGCCGACCGGGCCCGGCCCGGCGCCGGCCGGCCCTCCGCGCGGGCCGCCGGTCATGCGCCCGCTCCGGTCGACGCGAGGATCTCCGCCAGGTGCATGGTCCGCACCCCGGTGCGCTGCCTGCTCAGCGCCCCGCCGATGTGCATCAGGCACGAGTTGTCGCCCGCGCACAGCACCTCGGCCCGCGACTGCCTGATCGCCGACACCTTGTCGGCGCACATCGCCGCGGACACATCCGGGTTCTTGACCGCGAACGTGCCGCCGAACCCGCAGCAGGTCTCCGCGTCGGGCAGGTCCGCCAGGTCGATGCCGCCGACCGCGCGCAGCAGCCGCAGCGGGGCGTCGCCGACGTGCATCATGCGCAGTGAGTGGCAGGTGGGATGATAGGTCACCCGATGCGGGAAGTGCGCGCCCACGTCGGTCACGCCGAGCACCCCGGTCAGGAACGTGGCCAGGTCGTGCACCCTCGGCGCGACCTCGGCCACCTGCCGTCCGAGGGCGGCGTCGCCCGCCTCGGCCGCGAGCACCGGGTGGTACTCGCGCACCATCGCCGCGCACGACGCCGACGGGGTGACGATCGCCTCGTAGCCGTCGAAGGCCCGGGCGAACCCGCGGGCCATCGGCACCGCCTCGCGCCGGTAGCCGGTGTTGAAGTGCATCTGCCCGCAGCACGACTGGCCCGCCGGGAACTCCACCTGGTGCCCGAGCCGCTCAAGCACCGTCACCACGGCCTTGCCGGTCTCCGGGAACATCGTGTCGGTCAGGCACGTGACGAACAGGCCAATCCGCATGATGCGCACGCTATCTGACGTTGCCGCGGCAGCGCGCGGGGGCTGCCCGGTCCGGAATCGGCGCCGGTGACGCCCGCGCTCGCTACTGTGGATAGCCACTACCGATCCACAGGCCGAGGAGCAGGCAATGGAGCCGAGCGCCGCCCCCGAGCCGCGCCGACTGCGGGCCGACGCCGCCCGCAACCGGCAGCGCCTGATCGACGCCGCCGAGGAGATCTTCGCCGCCCGCGGGCTCGACGCCACCCTCGACGACATCGCCAGGCACGCGGGCGTCAACGTCGCCACCGCCTACCGGCACTTCGACAGCAAGCACGAGCTCGCCCGGGCGTTCCTGCAGGGCACGATCGACCGGGCGGCGGCGATGGCCGAGGAGGCGGCCGCGGTCGACGACCCGCTGGCCGGCCTGGGTCAGTTCCTCGGGCAGGCGCTGGACCTGATGGCGGCCAACCGCGGCCTGGTCGACGTGCTCACCAACGCCTACGGGGCCGAGTGGTTCAGCCAGCAGCTGCACGACCTGATCACCGGGCCGATCAGGGAGCTGGTCAGCCGGGGCCAGCAGGCCGGCCTGGTGCGGCCCGACGTGGACGCGACCGACTTCGCGGTCATCCTGCCGATGCTGAGCTCGGTTAACGACCGCCCGGTGGTGGCCGGCATCGCCGCGCCCTCCCGCCGCTATCTGGCGCTCATCCTGGCCGGCCTCCGCCCGGACGACGGCGCCCCGCTGCCCGGCCGGGCGCCGACCGACCCGGAGCTGCGGGCCGCGCTGGCGGGGAAGCGGGACCGGCAGTCGACGCGCCCGGCCCCGTAACCGGGCAAGACGGGCCCGGCTGACCCCGCCGACAGCGACGGCCGCCCCGGCGGCGGGGCTCAGGCGGCGCCCGGGCTCAGGCTCCGCCGCTGCCCGGCGTCCCGGCCGGAATCCGCTTCTCGGCCAGCCGTTTCTCGAGCTGGGCGCCCTCGATGTCCGGGTCGGGCACGTACTTCGAGAACCACTGCGGGTGATACCAGAGCTTCGACCGGATGATGGCCATCGCCGCCGGGATCAGCGTCAGCCGGACCAGGAACGCGTCGACCAGCACGCCGACGGCGAAGCTGACCGCGATCGGCTTGACCGCGCTGAGGTTGAGCGTGGTGAACGCGGCGAAGATCGTGAACATGATCAGCGCCGCGGCCGAGACCACCCGGACCGAGACGCCGGTCCCCCGCTCCACCGCCCGACGGGCGTTGCCCTGCTTGGTGAACTCCTCCTTGATCCTGGACACCACGAAGACCTCGTAGTCGCTGGACAGGCCGAAGATGATCGCCACCAGGATCGTCGGCAGATAGCTGAGGGTCACCGGGGACTTCGCCGCCCCGAACAGGCTCGCGCCCCAGCCGAACTGGAACACCGCCACCGTGGCGCCGAGCGCGGCCGCGATCGACAGCAGGAAGCCGAGGATGGACGTGATCGGCACCAGGATCGTGCGGAACGCGAACGTCAGCAGGACGAACGCCAGCCCCACCACCACCAGCAGGAAGATCGGCAGCGCGTCGGTCAGCTTGGTCGACACGTCGATGTTGGAGGCGGTCGAGCCACCCACCAGCAGGTCGATGCTGGGCGAGCCGGACAGCTGGGTTCGCTCGCCCCGCATCGTGTTGACCAGGCTGGTGGTGGCGCTGTCGTTGGGGCCGGTCTTCGGTATGACCTGGATGACCGCGGTGCCGTTCTGGAAGGCGACCGGCTTGGCCGAGATCACGCCCGGGACCTTCGACACCCGCGAGGTGATCCCGGCCACGTCCCCCGCGCTGGCGACCGGGTTGGCCACCACCAGCAGCGGGCCGTTGTAGCCGGGCCCGAAGTGGTCGGTGATCAGGTCGTAGGCCTGGCGGGCGGTGCTTGAGGTCGGCTGCGAGACCGCGCTTGGCAGCCCGAGGTCGATGCTCAGGGCCGGGATCGCGATCACCAGGGCGACGCCGACGCCGACGATCAGCACCGGGATGCGGAAGCGCACGACGAAGCGCCCCCACGCCGCCCCCGCCGCCGTCGACGGGTCGGTCGCCGATCGCCGCGCGATCCGCTCGGCGTGCCCCACCCGGCCGGTCTTCTCCCTGGTGCGGCGGCGCGGGCCGACGAAGTGGGTGATCTTCTCCCCGGCGAAGCCGAGCAGGGCCGGCAGCAGGGTCAGCGCGATCAGCACCGAGATGAGCACGGCCGCCGCCGCCACCAGGCCCATCGTCCGCAGGAAGGGGATGCCGACCACGCTCAGGCCGACCAGCGCGACGATCACGGTGGCGCCCGCGAACACCACCGCGCTGCCGGCCGTGCCGACCGCGGTCGCGACCGACTCCTCCATCGGCTTGCCCGCCAGCAGCTGGGACCGGTGCCTGGACAAGATGAACACGCCGTAGTCGATGCCGGTGGACAGGCCGAGCATGATCGCGACCGTGGTCGAGACGGTCGCGATGCTGAACAGCGCCGCCAGCGCGGTGATCCCGGTGACGGTGATCGCCACCCCGATCAGCGCGCTCAGGATCGGCAGCACCGCCGCGGTGACCGCGCCGAACGTGATCAGCAGGATGATCAGCGCGATGACGATCCCGATGGCCTCCGGGGTCTCCGTCACCTTCGGGTTCCAGCCCGGGTAGACCGCGCCGCCGTACTGGACCTGCAGCCCGGCCTGGACGGCGGGGGCGGCGGCGGTCTGCAGATCCGACAGGCTGGAGTCGTTCACGGTGGCGGCCGGCGTGTTCCACAAGACGGTGGCCAGCGCCACCTTCCCGTCCGGGGAGACCGATTTGGTCAGGATCGGGTCCTTGACCTCGGCCACCTGCGGAACCTTGGCCATTTGGGCGATGGCCTGCTTGATGCCCGCCGCGTCGGCCGACGACGTCACGCTCTGCGATCCGGTCGACGCGAACACGACCTGCGTCTGGGCGCCGCTGAAGGCCGGGATCTTCGCCTGCAGGAGGTCAACCACCTGCTGCGATTCGGTGCCGGGGATGGTGATGCTGTTGTTCTCGGTGCCGTTCCCGAGCACGCTCAGCACCACCACCACGACGACCGCGAGCAGCCAGCCGGCCAGCACCCGGCGACGGTGCAGGAAACACCACCGCGCGAGGCGGTACAGGTACGTGGACAAGAGCCCTCCCCCGACTTGTGGCACGCAAACGAAGTAAGCAACTTCGATTACGCTAGCACAAGCGAAGGTGACGCCTGCGCTTACCCCGGCCAGCCCCCAGCCAGCCGTTACCTCGGGGTTGAACTACCCACCGCTCAGGCCAGTGACGCTTCCAGGGTGATCTCGGGCACCCCCGCCAGCGCCCGGCTGACCGGGCAGCCGGCCTTGGCCGCGGCCGCGTGCTCGGCGAACGCGGCCGCGTCGATGCCCGGCACCCGGCCGACCGTCACCAGCGCGATCTTGGTGATGGCGGGCGACCCGTCGACCATCCGGAGGGTGACGGTGGCGTCGGTCCTGACCGACTCGGGCGGGGTGCCCGCCTGCGCCAGGATGTTGGACAGGGCCATCGAGAAGCACGACGCGTGCGCGGCCGCGATCAGCTGCTCGGGGTTTGCGCCCGGGCCGTCCTCGAACCGGGACTTGAACGAGTACTCGCCGCTGATCGTGTCGCCCGCGGTGAACGTGCCGCTGCCCGACGGAACGTCACCCTTCCATTCCGCGAATCCCTTTGCCGGCATGGCTGCCTCCTCGATCATCCATTCGGTGGTGGAACGTCTGCGGTAGCGATCGTACGCGCCGGGCCGGCCAGCCACCGGTCCACCACGACGGCGATGAACGCGTCGCTGACCGGGCGCCGCTCGAAGAAGATCCGGGCCAGCACCGGACCGGACAGCAGCGCGTAGTCGTCGACGCTGATCGTGGTGCCGGACGGCTCAAGCAGCTCGTTGAGGGCGGCGTTGCCGTAGTCGGTCAGCTGCGCGAGCGCCTGGGCGCTGTCGGGGTCGGAGTCGGCCTGGGCGGCGACGCCGAGCACGGCGATCCGCCGGGCCGGGTCCCGCAGCCCGTCGCGCAGGCTGGCCAGCCAGGCGGCGGCGACCGCGCCCGGGTCGCCCCCCGGCTCGGGGTACCCGCCGTCGGCCCCCTCCAGGATCAGGCCGAGCAGCAGGGCCGGGCGGGCGGGCCAGTGCCGGTACAGGGTCTGCCTGGTCACCCCGGCCCGCTCGGCCAGCAGCGAGTACGTCAGCCCGGCCGGGCCGACCTCGGACAGCAGGTCGCGGGCGGCGGCCAGGATGCGCTCGCGGGTCCGCCTGACCCTCGGGTTGCCCGCGTCCGGGGTGCGATAGGGCATGACCGTGATCGTACCCAACGGTCATACAGGATGTGTGATTCAGGTCACGCTAGCAATCATCCAGATCGTGTGATTGACGGGAACATCAATCATACGACCTGTGTTATTCGGGCGCCTGCAGTTCGGACCTCACCTCAAGGAGCAAGCAATGTCCACCGCGATCACCTACTCGCGCTTCGGTAGCCCCGATGTGCTGACCGTCACCTCGGCCGATATCCCGCAGCCGGGCCCCGGCCAGGTCCTGATCCGGGTCCGCGCGGTCGCCGTCAACCCGATCGACCTGAAGATCCGCAGCGGGCGGATGGACGGCGTCATCCCCGTTCGGTTCCCGGTCCTGCCCGGCTGGGACGTGGCGGGCGTGGTGGAGGCGGTCGGCCCGGGCGCCGCCGCCGCGATCGGCGACGAGGTCTTCGGCGCCGCCTCGGTCGGCGGGTACAGCGAGCACGCGCTGCTCGACCGCCCCGTCCGCAAGCCCGAGGGACTCTCCTGGGAGGCTGCCGCCTCGGTCATCTCGGTCGGCGAGGCGGCGTTCCGGGTGCTGAAGCACCTGGGCCTCAAGGCGGGCCAGACGCTGCTGATCCTCGGCGCGGGCGGCAGCGTCGGCACGATCGCGGTCCAGCTGGCGGCGGCCCGGGGCGTCACCGTCATCGGGACGGCCGCCGAGGGCGACCTCGGACGGCTGACCGGGCTCGGCGCCACCGCGGTGCGCTACGGCGACGGCTGGGCCGACCGGGTCCGGGCGGCGGCGCCGGGCGGGGTGGACGCGGTGTTCGACGCGGCCGGGGCCGGCCTGCTAGCCGACGCGATCGCGCTGGCGGGCGACGCCGCCCGGGTGATCACGATCGCCGACGACAACGCGGCCGGGCACGGGGTGCGCTTCACCGGCGCCGACCCAGCCGACCGGGCGCCCGAGGCGCTGCCCGAGCTGGCGGCGCTGATGGCCGACGGCCGGCTGACGGTCCCGATTTGGCGAACCTATCCGCTGGCGCAGGCCGCCCAGGCGCACGCCGATATTGAAGCCCGGCGTAACCACGGAAAAATCGTCCTGCTGCCGTAAGGGAAATGGACGAGCGACGAGTCATCCAGGGTCCGTTCGGGATGAAAAGATCTTGAATTCTTTTCTTCCGAACGGACCCTGGCGACTGTCTAATAGCAGAACTAATTCACGTTCGCCGGCGGTTAGCGCCGACCGCGGCGACCGCGGAAGGAGCTCGACGCGGCGGCCGCGCCCCGGCTGCCGGGCTGCTGGGCCAGGGCCACCGGACGGGCGGGGGCCGCGGGCCGGTGCACGCGCTTGGCCGGCGGGCCGGCGATCTCCCGCAGCACGGCCGAGCCGGGGCCCGCGACCGCCACGTGCGGGCTGACGCCCGCCTTGCGCATCAGCGTGCGGACCTCGCCCACCTGGGCCGCCGTCTGCACGGTGACCACGGTGCCCTCGGCGCCGCCGCGGGCGGTCCGGCCGGACCGGTGGGTGTAGGCCTTGTGCTCGGTCGGCGGGTCGGCGTGGACCACCAGGTCGATGCCGTCGACGTGGATGCCGCGGGCGGCGATGTCGGTCGCGACCAGGGCGTTGACCTCGCCGTTGGCGAACGCGGCGAGGTTCCTGGTGCGCGCGCCCTGGGTCAGGTTGCCGTGCAGCTCAGTGGCGGGCGTGCCCGCCTGGCCGAGCTGCTTGACGAGCTTGCGCGCCCCGTGCTTGGTCCGGGTGAAGATCAGCACCCGGCCCTCGCCGCTGGCGAGGGTGGCGATCACGCCGACCCGGTCGGCCGGGGTGACGGTGAGCAGGTGGTGGGTGATCTCCGGCGGCTTGGAGTCGGCGTCGACCGAGTGCCGGGCCGGGCGGTGCAGGAACCGGCGGGCGATGACGTCAATGGCGCCGTCGAGGGTCGCCGAGAACAACATCCGCTGGCCGTCGGCCGGGGTCATTTCGAGCAGCCGCCGCACGACCGGCAGGAAGCCGAGGTCGGCCATGTGGTCGGCCTCGTCGAGGACGGTGATCTCCACGTCGCCGAGCTGGCAGTGGCCCTGCTCGATCAGGTCGGCCAGCCGGCCGGGACAGGCGACGACGATGTCGGCCCGGTTGCGGAGGGCGGCGACCTGCGGGTTCTGCGACGTCCCGCCGAAGATGGTGGCGACCTTGAGGCCGGCGGCCGCTGCCAGCGGGGTAAGCACGCCGTGGACCTGGGCGGCGAGCTCGCGGGTGGGGACGAGGATCAGGCCGCGCGGACGGCAGGCCATCGTGTGGCCGTCCGCCAGCCGGGCGACCAGCGGGAGGGAGAAGCCGAGGGTCTTGCCCGAGCCGGTCTGGGCGCGGCCGAGAATGTCACGGCCGGCCATCGCGTCGGGCAGCGTGGCGGCCTGAATCGGGAACGGCTCCGTGATGCCTTGCTTGGTGAGCACGGCCACCAGCGGCGCGGGGACGCCCAGGCTGGCGAAGGTGGGGTTGGTAACGGTGATGTCCTCAGTGGACAGAGCTGACAAGAGATGGTCTCCAGGAATCGGGGGTGGCCGCGTGTCGAAGGCGCCACATCCGTGGAAACCATTTCGCTCACCGAGCGACGAGCGACCGGCGCGCCCTCGTGGCGTCGCCTTTACCGCGCGTTCTGCGCAACCCCAGTCTACCGCACGTGCAGCGGCCGACGTCGGCCCACGCCAGGGGCCGGTTCCGCGGTCGAAAATATATGGGGTGTTATGCCCCTTTTAAGGGATGACACATGACCCGGGTGATGCCCATTCGGCGTGACAGGGCTGCGTCATGGTGTTAAATGAAACAGGTTGTAGTCGAAGTTCGTGCTCGTGTCACAGCGCCTGCGAATTCTGACCGCGGGCGCCGTGGGTCCCTTAGACCCAAGCCTTCCAACGGCAAGCGGTCACAGCAGCCCGGGGATTCACGCCCGTGAAACCCCGATGATCGTCTCAGCATGGAGGAACGCAGTGGCTCAGGGAACAGTGAAGTGGTTCAACGCGGACAAGGGCTTTGGTTTCATCGCCCCCGACGATGGCACGCCGGACGTCTTCGTTCACCACTCCGCGATCGAGGCTGACGGGTACCGCAGCCTTGCTGACAACCAGCGGGTGGAGTACACCCCCGTGCGGGGCGCCAAGGGCCCGCAGGCGGAGCAGGTCCGCCCGCTGTAGGTAGTTGACGCCGGATAGGCGCCCGCCGCGGCCCGGTCACCCAGGAACCCTCCTAGTGACCGGGCCGCGGTGTTTCCGGGGTACGTTGAGCACAGGCCATCGTCGGGACCGACTGCGATCAGGCTGACCCCGCACGACCTCCTGAGGAGCCCTGATGGTGCCCATCCCGCGTGTTCCGTCTGCGGAAGTCGCTCCGCCTTCCGCCGCCGATAGCCCGCGTGGCAGCGAGTACGCGGCCCTGTCGCGGGACGTACGGCAGGCGGGCCTGCTCGACCGCCGGCTGCACTACTACTTCTGGAAGATCGGCCTCACCGCGCTGGCGCTGCTGGCCGGCTGGACCGCGTTCGCGCTGATCGGCGACTCGTGGTGGCAGCTGGGGGTGGCCGTCTACCTGGCGGTGGTCTTCGGCCAGCTCGGCTTCCTCGGCCATGACGCCGGACACCACCAGGTCTTCGAGTCCAAGCGCGCCAACTACATCCTCGGCGTGCTCTGCGGCAACCTGGCCATCGGCCTCAGCTACGGCTGGTGGACGACCAAGCACAACCGGCACCACGCGCACCCGAACACCGAGGACGCGGACCCCGACATCATGCTCAGCGTGCTGGCGTTCTCCGGCGGCCGGGCGCGGGCCAGCCGGGGCGTCCAGCGCCTGATCTTCCGCTATCAGGCCTACCTGCTCGGCCCGATGCTGCTGCTTGAGGGGGTCGCCCTGCACGCCTCGAGCGTGCGGCAGATGACCCGGCGGGCGTGCAAGAACCGGGCCTGGGAGGCGGCCCTGCTCGGCGTGCACGTCGTCGGCTATCTCGCGCTCGTGTTCATCGTGCTGTCGCCGGTCAAGGCGGTGGTCTTCATCGTCATTCAGCAGGGCCTGTTCGGCTTCTACCTGGGCGCCTCGTTCGCGCCCAACCACAAGGGGATGCCGGTCCTGGCCGCGAACGACAAGACCGACTTCCTGCGCCGTCAGGTGCTGACCTCGCGCAACGTCAACGGCGGGTGGCTGACCGACTTCGCCCTGGGCGGCCTGAACTACCAGATCGAGCATCACCTGTTCCCCTCGATGCCGCGTCCCAGCCTGCACCGGTCGCAGCCGCTCATCGCCGCGTTCTGCGCCGAGCGCGACGTGGCCTACTGCCAGACCACCCTGCTCGAGTCGTACTCGCAGGCGCTGCGGTATCTCAACGCCACCGGCAAGCTGGCCGGTGCGGGCGGCGGGAATGTCGCGGGGAGGTTCGGCATTGTGCTGACTGATGAATGAGAATGAGAATGCGGGATCGCTCCCGCTCGCGGTACTGGACTTCGTCGGGATCGAATATGGCGAGGCGGCCTCCGACGCGCTGGTCGGCGCGGTCGGCATCGCCCAGGCGATCGAGGCGGCGGGCTACCGCCGTTACTGGGTGTCCGAGCACCACAACATGCACAGCCTCGCCTGCAGCGCCCCCGAGCTGCTGACCGCGTACGTCGGCGCGCAGACCGCGCGGATCCGGGTCGGCGCGGCCGGGATCATGCTCCCCAACCACGCGGCGCTCAAGGTCGCGGAGACGTTCAGGACCCTGCTGGCGATGTACCCGGGCCGGGTCGACCTGGCCCTCGGCCGGGCGCCCGGCACCGACCCGCTGACCGCGCAGGTGCTCCGCCGGGGGCTGCGGACCGACCCCGGGGCGGAGTTTCCCGGGCAGGTCGCGGAGCTGCTGGCGTTCCTCGGGGACGGGTTCCCCGAGGGTCATGCCTACGCGCCGCTGGTCGCCGCGCCGGTCGTCGAGGAACGGCCGGAGCTGTTCATCCTCGGATCGAGCGGCTACGGGACCCGGTTCGCGGCCGTCAACGGGATGCGGGCCGTGTTCGCCCATCACATGAGCCCCGAGCTCGCGTTCGAGGCACTGCGCGAGTACCGCCGCGACTTCACCCCGCGCACGCCGGGGGCCGAGCCGTACTCGGCCATGTCGGTGCTGACCTTCGCCAGCCATGACGACGACGCGGTGCTCGAATTCGAGGCGGGCTGGGCACTGACCATGCAGAACCTGCGCCGCGGCGTCCGCGAGCCGATCCGCCCGGAGACGGTGCGCGAGTTCGCGCTGTCGGCCGAGTTCCGGGCCGGCCGTCAGGAGGACGGCCGGATGGTGACCGGCGAGCCCAAGGTCGTCGCCGAGCGGCTGCTCGAGATGAAGGAACTCGCGCAGGTCGACGAGATCGTGGTCGTCACCCCGAGCCTAGACCGGGCCCGCCGGACCGGCAGCTACGTGGCCGTCGCCGACGCCTGGCGCTCCGCCGCCTGAGCGGTCAGCCTGCGCCCGTGCTGCAGCACTGAGATCATCGCCAGCGTCGACTCCGCGCCCTGATTCCGATTGCGGCTGTTGCTGGCGAGGCCGTCGCAGCCGCCGCCGGTGCGCTCGTCGAACATCGGGACCTTGGCGTCGTTGTCGCCGAAGAACCAGGCCACGCACCGGGCCACCCCGTCCAGCCAGGCCGCGTCGCCGGTCACCGCCGCCGCTCGGGCGCACGCGTCCGCCAGCGCGGCGACCTCGATCGGCCGCTGCTCGAAGCCGGGTCGCTGTTCGCCCGGGCCCCAGCCGGCGGCCGGCACGACCGACAGGTGGCCGTCGCGGGTCTCGGCCGCCAGCAGCCACTCGAGCATGCGCAGGCCATCGCGGAGCACGGGCTCGCGGCCCCGTTTGTCGCCGATCACGATGACCGCCTCGGCGATCGCGGCGTTGGCGTAGCTCAGCCTCGGCGTCGGCCACGGCCAGGCGGGGTCCGGCGATGGCTCGCCGATGACGGCGGCGGCATCCTCGAGCAGGCTCAGCGCCCCCGGATGGCCGGGCAGGACGGCGAGCACCTCGGCCGCGCCGAGAACGGCGAACGCCATCGGGTGCGGCGACGGCGAGCGGACCCGGGCGGCCGAGTCGAACAGGGCGAGCGCCTCGCCCCGGATTCCCACCGTCGGGCCCCGGGCGGCGGCGGTGCCGAGTCCCCACAACGCCCGGCCCCAGCAGTCGCCGGTCCCCGGCTGGTCGCGCCAGCGCCGGTCGTAGCCGAGCTGGTTGCGGTACCGGCCGTCGGGCGCCTGAGCCAGCGTGAGGAAGTAGAGATAGCGCCGCGCGAGCGTGACCAGCTCGTCGCGCGGCGAGGGCTCGCGGCACAGCACCAGCAGGCCGCGGGCGTTGTCATCGACGCAGTAGCCGTGCTCAACCCTCGGCACCACGCCTTCGGTCTGCTGCAGCAGACCGACCCGATCGGTGAGCCTGAGCAGATGCCGGAACGGCGGAGTCGTCCCGTTCATGCGATCGTGAAGCCGAGCACGTCGGTGGTCCCAATCCTCGGCGCTGGGCGCGCCCGATCACCAGGGCCGCAGACGGCGCGAGCTTGACCGCCGGCGTTCGAGGTGCCCCGGCCCTGTCCCCATCATCACACATCAGCGAGGGTGCGTTGACGATGAGGGCAGAGCCGGTCACCCGCAGTTGCCTAGGAACCGGCGGGCACAGCCGCGGTCATGGCCACGCACTGGCGCTCGAACTCCTTGACCGCGCCGTTCCGCCAGCCGGGGGCCATCGCCGAGGACATCGGGTCGGGGAAGATGTCCTCCTCGTCCCGCTCCAGCCCGTCCCAGATACCCACCGCCACCGACGCCGCCGAGGGCTTCGGTACCCGCAGACCCCGCGACATGTCGGTGTCGACCGGACCGGTCAGGACGGCGTGCACGCTGACGCCCTGTCCGGCTAGCAGCGCGCGCAGGGACTGGGTCAGGGAGAACGCCGCCGCTTTCGAGATCGAGTACCCCGCAATGATCGGCAGGGGGGCAAGGGAGTTCAGCGACAGGTTGTTGACGATGGCCCCGCCGGCCCGGGTGAGCTGCGGCAGGAAGGCCTGGGTGACGGCGTAGGGGCCGAAGAAGTTGACGGCGAGCTGGCGCTCGATCACGGATCGGTCGCTCAAGTCGTCGTAGAGCGCGATGCCCGCGTTGTTGACGAGGACGTCGAGAGCTTCGACCGCCTCGGCGGCCGCCCGGATGTCGGCTGCGCTGGTCACATCCAGGGTCAGCGGCCGGACGCGCGGGTCGGGGTGGGCCCACGGCTCGCGGGCGCCCGCGTAGACCAGCCGCGCGCCCCGGTGCAGGGCCTCCTCCACCAGCGCCCGCCCGATGCCGCGGTTGCTGCCGGTGATGAGGACGGCGCTGTTGGCAATTGACGTCATGATGATCTCCTTCTTCGTGTCTCTGCTGTCGGTGTCAGGGCTGTCGGTGTCAGGGCTGTCGGTGTCAGGTCAGCGGGGTGAGGCCCGCCGGGGTGAGCAGGTAGGCGTCCCGGTCGTTGCCCCGGTCGGCGGCGAGGTCGAGGACGGACTGGCCGACCTGCTCGGCGGTCAGGACGGGCCCGGTCTTCTTGAGGTACGAGCCGACGTCCTCGCCGTCCCTGGCCGCGTACGCCGCGACCGCGGCCGAGCCGAGGTCGGTGGCCGGCGTCAGCTTCGGCAGCAGCGAGATGAACCTGATGCCGAGGCCCTCCCGCTCGGACTCGGCCGCGGCGTAGCGGGTGAGGAATCTGATGGTGGCCTTAGCGCCGGCGTAGCCGCCGCTAAGCGGCGAGCCGTTGACCGCGGCGCCGCTTGACAGGGCGATCACCGCGCTGCCGGGGTCGAGCGGCAGCAGCAGCGCCTCGCGGGTCCAGTTGAACGCCTGCTGGACGTCGACCTCCCAGTTGCGGCTGAACGTCTGCCAGGTGTGGCGCTGCAGCGGCCGCGCGAGCGGGCTCGCCCCGGCGTTGAGCACGAGCACGCTCGGCCGGTACCGGTCGATGAGCTGGCCCGCGCTGACCGGGTCGGCCGCGTCGGCGACGACCGGGGCGAAACCAGGGCCGAGCTCGGCCTTCAGCTCCGCCAGCCTGATCCGGTCGCGTGACACGCCGACGACCTGCGCGCCCGCCTTGGCCAGGGCGGTGGCGATGGCCCGGCCGAAGCCCCGGCTGGCGCCGGTCACGAGGACGCTCGCCCCGGAGATTCCGTGCGCTGTCATTGGCTGCTCCCTTGGTTCCGGGTTGCGGTCGGACGGGGATTCGCCCGGCCTACTGCTACTGATCCGGGGGCCGGGCGGAACTCACCGCTGCCGCCTGGTGCCGCGGCAGCGGTGAGTTTCGCGCTCCGGCCGGGTCTATATCGGTGACGGGCGCACGTGGCGCCTGCGGCGACAACGCCGAGGAGGCGCGATGCGATCGGCGACGACGCGGGAACCGGGGTACCGACCGTCGGAGGTCGGCGGCGACGCCCGGTCCGCCGCGATGCTCGGCAGCGCGGAGTTCGCCCTGCTGACCGACCGGTACCGGCCTGAGCTGCTTGCCTACTGCTACCGGATGCTCGGCTCGGCGCACGACGCGGAGGACCAGCTGCAGGAGATCCTGATCCGCGCGTGGCGGTCCTACCGGCAGTTCGAGGGCCGGGCGTCGGTGCGGACCTGGCTGTACCGGATCGCCACCAACAGCTGCCTGCGGGCGCTGGAGAACCGCGGGCGCCGGCCGTTGCCGGCCGGCCTGGGCGGACCGGCCGACCCGGACGGGCCGCTTGACCCGGCCCGGACCGAGGTCCGGTGGCTCGAGCCCTTCCCTGACGTGCTGCTTGACGCTGAGTCGGTCGACCCGGCCGCGATCGTCACGTCCCGTCAGGACCTGCGGCTGGCCCTCATCGCCGCGCTGCAGTACCTGCCCGGCCGCCAGCGCTCGGTGCTGATCCTGCGCGATGTGCTGATGTGGCGGGCGGCGGAAGTCGCCGAGCTGCTGGGAATCTCGACCGTCGCGGTGAACAGCGTGCTGCAGCGGGCTCGCGCGGGACTACGGGACGCCGACCCGATGCTGGACGAGGTCCGCGAGCCGACCGACGGGCGGCAGCGGGCGCTCGTCGACCAGTACGCCGCCGCGATCGAGAATGCCGACGTCACTGCCCTGATGCGGTTGCTGCAGGCTGATGCCACCTTCGAGATGCCCCCGGTGCCGGCCTGGTTCCTCGGCCGCGAGCAGATCGGCCGCTTCCTGGCGTCCTACGTCCTGCGCGAGCCGGGCGACCTGCGGACGATCCGGACGTCCGCTAACGGCCAGCCGGCCCTCGCGGTCTACCAGCGCGACCGCGACGGCCTGCACCGCGCGCACGTCGTGCAGGTCCTCACCTGCACGACGGCCGGCGTCGCCCGCATCACCGCCTTCAGGGACCCTGGCCTGTTCGCCGCCTTCGGCCTGCCGCCGGAGCTGCCCGGCGCTGCTTGACCGCGAGATCCGGCCCGGCGACATGCCGCAAGACGACTCGGTGCTGGTCGGGCCGACTCCCGGTCAGCCCGGACTGCTGTTCCTGCGCGTCCCGGAGGGGAAAACGGCGAAAAACCGGATCCATTTCGACCTGTGGCCGACCTCAACCAAGCGCGACGAGCAGATCGAGCGGGCGATCGGCCTGGGCGCGGTTGTGCTTGATGATCGACGGCGAGCGGACGGGACCGGGTGGGTGGTGTTCGCCGACCCGGACGGAAACGAGTTCTGCATCGGCCGCGGCGCCGCCGAGCGGGCAGCCAAATAACCTCCGAGCGGGACTGCAAGCGGCTCGCGTCCCGTCATGGCCGGCAAACGCGCTCGGCGAGGTCCTGCCAGGCTTGCCCGATCCGCTGCTCGACTTCGTCGGCGTCGGCGAGTTCGCCCGATGACAGGTAGAGCAGCACCGGGCCGTCGAGGGCGGCGGTGAGCTGGATGGTCAGCATGTCCAGGTCGGCCCGGCCGAGGCTGAGCTGGCCGAGCAGCATGCGAATGTGGACCTGCGACATCGGCGTCCGCCGCCCGGCCGGCGTGGGCTGGCTGCCGTCCAGGGCGGCGCGGGCGATGTCCCGCCGGCTGACCATGAAGACGGCCCGGGCCCGGCCGTAGGCGATCAGCCGTTCCAGCGGGGCGGCGCCGGGGCCGAGCGGCGGCGGTCCGGACAGCACCCGCTGCTGGAACTCCCGTTCGTCGTCGTCAAGCAGCGCCTGGAAGATGCCCGCCCGGGTGCCGAACCGGCGGAACACGGTGCCCTTGCCCAGTCCCGCCCGTTCCGCCAGCCCGTCCATGGTCAGCCGGGCCGCGCCCCGTTCGGCGATCATCTGGCGGGCGGCGGCCAGCAGGTGAACCCGGTTGCGGGCGGCGTCGGCGCGCTCGGCGGGCGGTGCTCCCCAGATAACCGGCTGGCTCACGGAGCCACTCTACGGCGGAATACTAACCGGGGTATAGTCCGTTTATGCTCAGCGATCGCGGCGACAGACCGCGGCGATCACGTCCAGCGACGCGATTGGAAGGTAGTCACATGCCTCTCACCGGAGAGTACGCACCGAGCGAGTTCGACTTCGCCCGCGACCAGGTGGAGCTCTACGAGCGCTCCGGCGGTACCGAGGGCACGCAGAACCCCGGGGGCGAGCGCGTGATCGTGCTGACCTCGGTCGGCGCCAAGACCGGGAAGCTGCGCAAGTCACCGCTGATGCGGGTCGAGCACGACGGCGAGTACGCCGTGGTCGCCTCGCTGGGGGGCGCGCCCAAGCACCCGGTGTGGTACTACAACCTGACCGCGAACCCGCACGTGGAGCTGCAGGACGGCCCGGTCAAGCAGGACTACCAGGCCAGGGAGGTCCACGGCGAGGAGTACGCGGCCTGGTTCGAGCGGGCCGTCGCGGCCTATGCGGACTACGCCGAATACCAGAAGAAGACCACCAGGACGATGCCCATCTTCGTTCTGACGCCCCTGAACGCGCAGTAAGAGCGGAAGCCTATTCGCCCGTCGAGGCACCGCGCGGCGGCCCGGTCGGCGGCGGGAGCGGACGTAGGCTGGCCGGGACGCCGGCGCTGCGGCCGGCCTTCGGGGACGGACGGTCATGGCTAATCTTCAGGTTGTCGCGATTATGACGGCGAAGCCCGCGTCGGTGAAGCTGGTCAGCGAGGCGCTACAGGCGCTGGTCGAGCCCACCCGGTCTGAACCAGGATGCAACTCCTACCAGCTCTTCACGTCGGCGGTTGACCCGGCCACCTTCATTACGGTCGAGACCTGGGGCTCGCGGGAAGAACTGAACGCGCACTACCAGAGTCCGCAGGTGCAGCAGGCGCTCAGCGCGGCCTCCGATCACCTGGTGCAAGCTCCGGCCATCCACCCGCTCATCCCGGTCAACACCGTCTGACTTCGGCCGTGCGGCATCCTTCATGATCACGAAGGATTTTGGTAGTCATACGATGATTTTCCTTCGTCAGGATAAAAGGCTTCGTGATCATGGGCCGAGGAGACTTGGCTCAGGGTGCTCGTGATGCGTTAGCGCCCTCATGCGGCGTTTGTTATCTCCAGCCGGCGAGCAGCACAGGCGAAACGGCCTGACCGAAACGCCATACGGCCCGCGTCTTGCCGAGACAGGCGTATACCGGCAAGATTCGGCGGATGGAGAACGTCGAGTACGGGCCGCAGCCCAGCCTTGGAACCCCCACGCTGGTCAAGGCCTGGCTCGCCCTTGCCGCTACGGCGATACTGCTGCTGCTTGGCATCGGGGCCCGGCCGGCTGCCTACGTCGCGGGGTTCCCCACCCTGGCGGCGATCGCCTGGTTCGCCGCCTACGCGGGCAAGCGACGGCTTCGCACTCGGCTGACCGCCGCCGGGATCGAAAGCCGCCGTCTCGGGACCAGGGTCATTCCGTGGGCGGAGATCCGGGACGTCAAGGTCGTCAACCGGGTCACGGTCGCCCACCTGGCGGTCCTGGGAAGCCGCAACGGCGCCCGCTACGGCAGCAGGTCGGGCGGCGGCGCCCGCAAGCTGTCGTCAGTTCGGGTGCAGCTGGCCAATGGCCGCTGGCGGGAACTAGCCATGCCGGTGGCCTGGGAGAACGCGCCCGATCCGGAATTCACGGACAAGGCGAATGTCATCAAGGACCGCTGGCGGGCCGCCGTCGGCCAGGCGTCAGCCGTCTGAGCGCGGGGTCACGCGAGCTCGCGCAGCGTCTCCATCAGCTGCTGGGCGAGCTCGCCGGGGGTCGTCCCGCTGCTTGACAGGATGCCGACCGGCTCGGCGTTGCCCGGCATCGGGACGTTGAGCTTGCGCAGCCAGCCCCGGTCGAGGTCGAGCTGGACCGCGTGCTGCGGGGTGATCCAGACCGTGTCCGAGAGCAGCGTCAGCGCCCGGGCGACGGAGACCGACTGGGTCTCGGTCCGGCCGGGCGGCAGCGCGATCCCCTGCGCCTCGAAGAATCCCTCCACGTCGTGCCTGGGGGCGGTGCCGGTGCCCGGGATGACCAGCGGGTAGCTGAGCAGCGAGAGCAGCGAGACCGAGCGGCCGGCCGGCGCCAGCGCCGCCAGCCGGTGCTCGGGACGGGTGACGACGGCGAGAGACTCGGCGTAGAGCAGCTCGAACGAGACGCCCGTCATCATCGCGGGCTCCGCGATACGGCCGACCGCGAAGTCGACCTCGCCCGCCCGCAGCGCCGCGATCAGCTCCGGGTTGTGCCCGGTCTGCACCCGCACCCCCGCATGCGGGCGGCGTCCGCGCAGCCGGGCGATCGCCTGCGCCAGCAGCCCGCCCGCGGCGGTCGGCAGCGCGGCGACGCGCACGGTCGGATAGCGCGGCGGTTCGGCCTCGGTCAGGGCGGCGGCGGCCGAGTCCAGCGCCCGGGTCACGTCGACCGCGTAGCGCAGGAACCGCTCCCCCGCCTGCGTCAGCTGGGTGCCCGCGCGGCTCCGCTCGAGCAGCTGGTGGCCGGCCAGCCGTTCCAGCTCGGTCAGCGTCTTGGAGACGGCCGGCTGGCTGAGATGGAGCCGCTCGGCCGCACGCGCCAGCGTCCGCTCCTGGGCGACGACCACGAAACAGCTGAGGTGCCTGAGCCGGATGCGCGACAGCGCGGCTGATGTCGCCAACCCGCTGCGATCACCCGACTCCGGCCCGAAATCGCGCACTTCCATAACCTCAGGTTATGAATTTATGATCAACAAGTCAATTTACTTCACTTGAAAGAAACTATATAGTCACAAATGACGCGGCCGACTCGTTCGCCAGAGAGAACCCATCTGTCACGTGACGGAAGGGGGCGACTACGGGCAGTGTCGCGCTGCAGCACCGTGGGCATCTGTGGAGGCAAATTATGGCCCGGATCATCGGCGGCGTGGCGACATCGCACACGCCGACCATTGGCTTTGCCTATGACCAGGACAAGCAGGACGACCCCGACTGGGCGCCGATCTTCCAGGCGTTCGAGCCGGTTTCCGCCTGGTTCAAGGACAAGCAGCCCGACGCGATCGTCTACATCTTCAACGACCACGTGACGTCGTTCTTCTTCGACCACTACTCCGCGTTCACGCTCGGCATCGGCGACGAGTTCCCGGTCGCGGACGAGGGCGGCGGCGCGCGCGAGCTGCCGCCGGTGCCCGGCAACCCGAAGCTGGCCGCGCACATCGCGCAGAGCCTGGTCACCGACGAGTTCGACCTGTCCTACTTCCAGGACAAGCCGCTCGACCACGGCTTCTTCTCGCCGATGTCGGTGCTGCTCGACCATGCCGGCGGCCGCTGGCCGACGACGATCGTGCCGCTCCAGATCGGCGTGCTGCAATTCCCGATCCCGACCGCCGCCCGCTGCTACAAGATGGGCAAGGCGCTGCGCCGCGCGATCGAGTCCTACCCCGAGGACATCACGGTCGCGATCGTCTCCACCGGCGGGCTCTCGCACCAGGTGCACGGGGAGCGGGCCGGGTTCAACAACCCGGAGTGGGACGCCGAGTTCCTCGAGCGGTTCACCGACGACCCGGCCTCGCTGCTCGAGATGACCCACGCGGAGTACGCCGAGCTCGGCGGCTTCGAGGGCGCCGAGGTCATCATGTGGCTGATGATGCGCGGTGCGCTCTCGGACAACGTAGACGTGGTGAGCAGCTCCTACTACCTGCCGTCGATGACCGGCATCGCCACCCTGGTACTCGACGACAAGGGCGGCAAGACCCCCGCGTCGGTCCGCCAGCGGCACCGCGAGCGGATGGCGCTGCAACTCGAGGACTCGGTCAGGCTCACCGGCACCTATCCGTTCGACATCGCCGCGAGCGTGAAGGCGTACCGGATCAACAAGTTCCTGCACGCGATGATCGACCCTGACCACCGCGCGCAATTCCTCGACGACCCGGAGACCTCGTTCAAGCAGGCCGAGCTGACCGAGGAAGAGAAGGACCTCATCAGGAACCGCGACTGGCCGGGGATGATCCACTACGGCGTCATCTTCTTCATGCTGGAGAAGCTCGCCGCCGTCACCGGGGTCTCCAACCTGCACGTCTACGCGGCGATGCGGGGCGAGACGCTCGAGGAGTTCCTCAAGACGCGCAACACCCAGGTGATCTACTCGGTCGCCGGGAACGACGCGGGCAGGAACCTCGGCTCGCCCTCGCCGGCCGCGCGCTGAGGGACGCTCCCGCATATCGGAACACCTGCGCGAGCGGGGCCCCCGGGCCCGGCGCGTCTAGGTGGCGCCTATTTATTCATGTATGTTCCGTTTGTGCCCGACAATCCGACGCTGATCCCGACGCTGGCCGGGTCCTATTACACAGATTCCGACGTGTTCGACCGCGAGCAGCAGGCGATCTTCGAGGGCGACTGGCTCTGCGTTGCGCGGTCCGGCGACATCGGCCGGCCCGGGCAGTTCCAGACCGTTCGGGCCGGCCGCGAGAGCGTGCTCGTCGTGCGGCAGCGCGACGGCGGGCTGCGGGCGCTGCTCAACGTCTGCAGGCACCGCGGCGCGCGCGTCTGCATCGAGGAGTCGGGGCAGGTCAGCCGGTATCTTCGCTGCTCTTATCACGCGTGGTCGTACGAATTGAACGGGCGGCTGGCGGCGGCGCCCAACCTCGCCAGGATGCCGGATATCGACCGCTCCGAGCGCGGGCTGGTGGCGGTCGCGGCGCGGGAGTGGCTGGGGTACGTCTGGGTCTGCCTGGCGGCGGCGCCGCCGCCGTTCGAGGAGCGGGTGATGGGCGCGGTTTCCGGCCGGCTGGGCACGGTCGACGCCATCGACGCGTACCGGCTCGAGTCGCTCGCGGTGGGGCGTCGGATCGTCTACGACGTGGCCGCCAACTGGAAGCTGATCGTCGAGAACTTCATGGAGTGCTACCACTGCGCGACCATCCACCCGGAGCTCGTCAGCGTGCTGCCCGAGTTCGCGGGCGGCTACGCGGCCCAGTACTACGTCGGGCACGGCGCGGCCTTCGCCGACCGGGCGGCCGGGTTCACCGTCGACGGCTCGGCCGGGTTCGGCCGGCTGCCGGGACTCACGGACGAGCAGGACCGGAAGTACTTCGCGATCACGATCAGGCCCCAGGTCTTCATCAACCTGGTTCCCGACCACGCGATCGTGCACCGGATGACCCCGCTCGGGCCGGACCGGACGACGGTGGTGTGCGACTGGCTGTTCTCCCCCGAGGTGATCGCCTCGGGTTCCGATGTGTCGCTCTCGGTCGAGCTGTTCGACCGGGTCAACCGGCAGGACTTCGACGCCTGCGCGCGGACGCAGCCGTCCATGTCATCGCGCGCCTACCGCGACGGCGGCGTCCTCGTGCCCAGCGAGCACCACATCGCCGACTTCCACGGCTGGCTCCGCGCCCGCCTCGCCTAGCCCGCGGCGCGACGCCTCAGGTTTCCCTCAGTTGCGGCCGGTATGGTGTCCGTGTCGTTTCTGGTGGCCGGCTGTGACCGGGGTGCGGGGGGACAGTAGGCGCAGTGGTGACAGGCAGATCGGATGAGTGAGGGCGTCGCGAGTACCGTGGCGGCCGGCGACGAGCAGACGGCGGGTCGGTCGCGACGGATCGCGTCGCCCGGGCGGCGGCTGCTGTGGGCGGGCGGCCTGCTGCTGGTCGGCGCCGGCCTGTTCACGCTCTACCTGTTCCAGTCGGGAGTGGGGCCGTTCAACTCCGACGGCGCCTCCATGATCTTGCAGGCCCAGGCGATGCTGCACGGCAACCCGCTGCTGCAGGGCTGGCGGGTGGCCGACGTCTCCTTCTACACCACCGAACTGCCCGAGTACATGCTGGTGGTGGCGGCGCGCGGGCTGCGGCCGGACGTCGTGCACATCTGCGGGGCGCTCACCTACACGCTGACCGTGCTGCTGGCCGCGTTCCTCGCCCGCGGCCGCGCCACCGGGCGGGCGGGGGTCGGCCGGGCGCTGCTGGCCGGCGCGATCATGCTCGCGCCCGGCATCACCGGCGGCACCGAGGTGTTCCTCGAGAACCCCGACCACGCCGGCACCGCGGTGCCGATCCTCATCCTGCTGCTGCTCCTGGACCGCGCGCCGGAACGCTGGTACGTCCCGGCCGCGGTCGGCCTGCTGCTGGCCTGGGTCCAGGTCGCCGACCAGCTCACGCTCATCGCGGCGACGGTGCCGGTGGCCGCGGTGGCAGGGGTGCGGCTGCTCGTGCTGGCGGCGCGACGGCGGCCGCGCGGTGAGTTCCGGTACGACGGACTGCTGCTGGCGGCGGCCGTCGCCTCGGTCGCGCTGGCCGCCCTGGCCGAGGCGGCGATCCGGGCCCTCGGCGGCTTCCGGGAGAGCCCGCTGGTGTACGGGCTGCTGGCACCGGTGTCGCAGATCCCGGCCAACGCGCGGATGATGGGGCGGACCCTGCTGCTGCTGTTCGGCGCGAATGATCCGGATCGGGGCCACGGCGGCACCCACCAGCTGCTCGAGATCAGCGCCCAGCTGCACCTGATCGGGCTGGCGCTCGCGGCGGCCGCGCTCGCGGCGGCCGTCATCCTGTTCTTCACCGCCCGGATGGACCGGGTCACGCAGATTGTCGCCGCCGCCGCGGCGGCCACGCTGGCGGCCGGCGTCTTCGGCACCGTGCTGCCCGACCTCGCCCACGCCCACGAGGTCGCCGTCCTGCTGCCGTTCGGCGCGGTACTCGCCGGGCGGATGCTGCCGCCCTTGGCGTCCGCGCGCCGGCTGACCGGCCGGGCGGCGGCGGTCGCGCTGGCCACGTGGCTCGCCGCCGGGCTGGCGGCGCTGTGCTTCGCGGCCAGCTGGGCCCCGTTGGCGCCGACGAACCAGGGACTGGCGGACTGGCTCGTCGCCCACCACTACACCAACGGGCTTGCCGGCTACTGGCAGGCGAATTCCACGAC
>Ga0302311_10001989_pt1 | contig 23612 bp, 18 predicted proteins | sample III_Palsa_N1_3_FD_200449 | JGI IMG/M metagenome (GOLD analysis project Ga0302311, IMG submission 200449) | Peat permafrost microbial communities from Stordalen Mire near Abisko, Sweden - III_Palsa_N1_3 | ecosystem: Environmental > Terrestrial > Soil > Palsa > Peat permafrost | place: Sweden... | reverse complement strand
CTCCGCCACGCTCGACCGCTTCTTCGGCGGCGTCGAAGACATGCACCTCCTCAAGGGCCACAGCTCGGTCGAGGATCTTCTCGACGCCCTCAGCTCCCTCGAAGCCCGCCGCCGCGGCTCTCCCGTCGTCGTCGACGCCCGCGACTTCTACTACTCGCGCATCTCCATGGCCATCGGCTCCGACGTTCTCGTCCAGATCTTCGACCAGCGCGGCATCTGGCAGCACTGCAATGATGCCGTCGCAGAATATCTCGGCCAGCCCCGCGACTGGTTCTACGGTCGCTGTGTCTTCGACGAGCTGGCCACCCTCATGCGCGACTGGCGCGATGTCCTTCAGGCCGTCACCCTCACCCGCGAGACCTACATCGACCGCACCCGCCGCGGCCTGCTCAACCATCCCCGCCCCGACGAGCAGCACTTCACCTGGAGTGTCCTCGCCTTCCCCATCACCCTCCACGACAACCGCAACGGCGTCGTCCTCACCGCTCGCGTCCTGGAAAAATCCTCTCTCCGCATGTCGGATCTCCTCCCCTTCAGCTAAGCCGCCGCAGCGGAGAGACCCCCGGCATTTCGCCTTTGTCGCTGCCTGTTTTTTCCCATCCCGCGCAGCCGAAGCCGTTACGCCCAGCCCACCCTGATATCCTCGACCGTATGCGTCTCCTGCCCGCACTCGCGCTCTGTGCCGTTCTTCTTACGGCCCTCGGCTGCCACTCCCCTTACGTCGAAGCGACGGTCACCAACCACACCGCTCAACCCATCGAGCTCATCGAGGTCGACTATCCCAGCGCCAGCTTCGGCACCCAGAACCTGGCTCCGGGCGCAGACTTCCACTACCGCTTCAAGGTCCTCGGTTCCGGCGCCATGAAGCTCCTCTACACCGACAGCGCGCACCACGAGCACAAGGCCGACGGTCCATCCCTCAAAGAGGGAGCCGAAGGCCCGCTCACAATCGCAATCGCGCCCGGCGGAGTCACCTGGCAGCCATCCCCCGCCGTCATTGCAGGCAGATAATCCTTACTTCTGATTTAGATCCGGGCTCGTCCATGCGCTTCCGCATGCCCACGCTTGTTGTGCCCGTCACACCTGGCCATCAAAACGAACACGGCGCTCAACGCCACCAATACGAAACACATCGCAAAAATAATCACCATCGTCATGGAAATAGAACCCTCCGCTAACCCCTGTTCGATCAGCGCGCAACATCCTAGTCCCTGTATTAGTCAACTGACCAGTATTTTTTCAAAAATTTCACTGATTTTTTCTGCAATCCACGTATCTCTATACCGTGCCGATACTTCACTCCTGCTACAATTCCGGCGATTCCAGGCAAAACCTCCCGGCTCCCGCCTCGCCACGAACCATTGCGCGCTGTCGTTGTTTTTAGAACCACCCCGCTGGAATCACCCGCGCAGCTTCTTTTTGAGCTCCTGACATCCGCGCAGCCCCGAACGGTTCCTCTCCCAAACGAACCTCCGCTCCCCCCCCGCAACCTGCTCCTGTCACCCTGGATACCATCCCATCCATCTGCGGTACTCTGATGGTGACCATGCCGCGCGGATATTTCATCACCTTCGAAGGCCTCGACGGCTCAGGAAAAACCACCCAGCTTCGCCGCCTCGCCAGCACCCTGGAGTCCGAAGGCCATCAGGTCGTCACCCTGCGCCAGCCTGGCGGCACCGCCCTCGGCGACCGCATCCGCGGCGTTCTGCTCGACTCAAAATCCGAAGCAGCCCTCGGCCCCATCGCCCCCGCAGCCGAAATGGCCCTCATGTTCGCCGACCGCGCCCAGGCCATCTCCAGAATCATCCTCCCCGCCCTTAACGCCGGCCGCATCGTCCTCTGCGACCGCTATACCGACTCCTCCGAGGCCTACCAGGGCGGCGGCCGCCAGCTCGGCAGCGAACGCATCCTCGCCATGCACGCCGCCGCCTGCGACAACCTCCAGCCCGACCTCACCCTCCTCCTGCTCCCCTCTCTGGAGTCCTCCCTCCGCCGCGCCCGCCGCCGCAACCAGCGCCACGCCGACCGACAGGCCGCCGACGAAAATCGCTTCGAGCGCGAGTCCGACGAGTTCTACCGCCGCATCTACGAAAAATACGAAGAGATCGCCGCCCGCGAACCCCAGCGCGTCATCCCCATCCGTGACGACGCCTCCATCGACGAAATCCAGGTCTGCATCAAAAGAATAGTGGCCGCCCATTTAGGTCCCGCTGTACCTGACAAAGAACATGACAACCCCGCCCCCGTTCCCGGAAACCCCTCTTAAAAACGGGTGCCCGATGTCCGCATCTCCGGCCATCGGTTCCTCCACGTCACAACAATCCGACCCCATTCCAGAACATAAGCAGCGGCACGAAAAGTTCCACATGCCTCCCGGCCTGAAGCACTCCCTCCCCTTCTACGCCTTCAGGCCCTGGGTCAAACTCGGCAGCCCCATCCTCCTCTTCGAGCACCTCCTCAAAACCTACGGCAACATCGCCCATTACAAATTCATGGGCACGCCCATCGTCTTCATCAACGACCCCGACTACATCCGCGAGATCCTCATCAACCAGGCCTCGTCCTTCGTCAAAGAGCGCACCGTCCGCCGCATGAAGATCCTCCTCGGCGAGGGCCTCATCACCTCCGACGACCCCATCCACAAGCGCCAGCGCCGCATCGCCGCCCCTGCCTTCCATCGCCAGCGCATCGCCGCCTACGGAGACCGAATCGTCGCCTGCGCCGCCAGCCAGCGGGAGACCTGGCGCCCCGGTCAGCACATCGACATCGCCGCCGCTAGCATGTCCCTCTCGCTCGAAATCGTCGCCCGCACCCTGTTCGATACCGCCGTCACCGACGACATCCGCTCCATCAACGACGAGGTCAACACCATCATGGGCCTCTACAACTTCATCGTCGCCTTCCCAAAGATCGAATCCTTCCTCCACCTGCCCATCCCCGGCCTGATGAAGTTCCGCCGCTCCAAAGCCCGCCTCGACGCCATCGTCGACCGCCTCATCCGCGAGCATCGCGAGACCGGCATCGACAAAGGCGATCTCCTCTCCATGCTCCTCGCCAGCACCTACGAGCCCACCGAAGCAGACGAACCACCACCCGCCACCCAGGGCTCACCCACCACCCAAGGATCACCCGCCACACAGAGATCACCCGACACGCAGGGATTAAGCGGCACACAAGGATTAAGCGCCACACGGGGATTAAGCGTGGGGCTTCAGCCCCACGAATCCACCTCAGCCACAAAAGGGGCTTTAGCCCCGGGCCTCTCTTCCAGCCGCCCGCCGAAGCTCGAAGGCATGTCCGACGAGCAAATCCGCGACGAGGTCCTCACCATCTTCCTCGCCGGCTACGAGACCGTCGCCAACGGCCTCACCTGGACCTGGTATCTCCTCAGCCAGAACCCCCACGTCGAAGCAAAACTCCACGCCGAACTCGACGCCGTCCTCGGCAAACGTCTCCCCACCCTGGCCGACTACCCCAGCCTCCGCTACACCGAACAGATCTTCGCCGAATCCATGCGTCTCTACCCACCCGCCTGGGCGATGGGCCGCATGTCCACCCAGCCCGTCGAACTCGGCCCCTACCGCATCCCACCCGGCGCGCACTTCTTTTTCAGCCAGTACATCATGGGCCGCGACCCGCAATACTTCCCCGACCCGCTCCGCTTCGACCCCGACCGCTTCACCCCGGAGGCTAAATCCGCCCGCCCGAAGTTCGCTTACTTCCCCTTCGGCGGCGGCAACCGCCAGTGCATCGGCGAGAGCTTCGCCTGGATGGAAGGCGTCTTCGGCATCGCGACCATAGCCCAGCGCTGGCGCATGTCGTACCTCGGCGCCACCACCCCCGAGGTCCAGGCCAAAATCACCCTCCGCCCCAAAGACCCTCTGATGATGCAGCTCACCCCACGCTGATGCGGCCCCGCAAAAACAAACCGAAGCCGCTATCCGCCGGGCAGCCGATTACGGTGCGTTGAAGTGAAAAACAAGGCCGGTGCTGATGGTCAGCAGCTTTGAGGCTGGCAGAGAAACCGGCCCTCCAAAGTTTCCACTGTTCACCGTCTGCACCGACCCGTAACCCACCTCCACCATGCGAAAATCCACATGGTTGCTGAACTGATAATCGACTCCACCGAAGACGCCGTACGCCGCCCTGCTCACATGCACCGAGCTGGTCGGCGGCTTCGAGCTGCCCACGCCGCCCAAAAGCTCAGCATAAGGTTTCAGCGAAAACGCAATCGGTTTGGCCTCGACCCTCGCACCCAGAAGAAAGCTGTTCAGAGAAGCATTGTTGCCATGCACAATCGTGTCCCGAACATCGGCGCCCGCATTGAAACTCTTACCATGAAAAAAATCATAGTAGCCGCCGATACTGGCCCCATAGAACATGCGTTCGGTAGTGTTATTCCCGAGAAACGCGAAGGGCCCGCTATCGGTATCCGAATTGCTCACCCGCATAAAGGCGGGATTGATATACAGGCCAATCACGTTACTGGTGGGCAGATCTGCCTGAGCGTGGGCCATAATGCTGGTTAGAACGAACATGGAGCATAAAACAGGAAACCGCAATTTCATGAGTACAAATCCTCTGGAGGTTCAGGCTGACGATGCTGGCCGAAGCAGGCATAGCTATAAGTCTATTTCGCCAAATGTGTTTCAAGTCTACCGAAACATCGGGGGGAACATACGACGCACACTCCGTTATCCTGAAAATGCCGACTCGCCAACTCCAACCCCTGGCCCCAACTTCCCCGCCGCAACCGTGTTCCCCCAAAAAACATGAACAGAAAAATCACTCCGCTCTTCCTCCTCGCTCTTGCGTCGTTGTTATGGACATCTCCCCTCCTCGCCCAGTCCGACGCCTCCCCCGCCGAGCAGTCTCTCCTGCAGCTGGCCAACCAGGCCCGCGCCCAGCACAACCTCCCACCCCTCCGCTGGGACGCCAACCTCGCCCAGGCCGCCCAGGCTCACCTCCAGTGGGTTCGCCGCAACCCCGACAACCTCCTCCACCAATATCCCGGCGAACCCGACCTCCTCGCCCGAGGCGCCCATACCGGAGCCCGCTTCGCCACCATCGCCGAAAACATCGGCGCACGCGGCGAAAGCCCCGCCAGCCTCCAGCAGATCTGGATGACCACCCCCACCCACCGCGCCAATCTCCTCGACCCCAATCTCAACGCAGTCGGAATCGCCGTCCTCGAAGCCAACGGCCTCCTCTACGCCGTCGAGGACTTCGCCCGCAACGTACCCGTCCAGGGCCGCGACGCGGTCGAGCAGCACGTCGCAAAGCTTCTCCAGGACCAGGGCATCGCTCCCGCCGCCTCCAATGAAGACGCCCGCAAAACCTGCGATATGCCGCAGGGCAACGCCGGCACTCCAAAGCTGGCCATCCAGTGGGACAGCGCCGACCTCACCCAGCTACCCGATCCCATCCTCCAGCAGCTCGCCAAAACAAAGTACGCCTCCGCCCAGGTCGGAGCCTGTCCCGGCAAACAGCCCAACAACCAGCAGTTCACCACCTGGCACGTAGTCGTTCTGCTCTACTAGCCCCCATCGGGTGCCCCATCTTCGCGACAGTCTCATCGTCGCGAAGGTGGGCATCGTGCGAAGCACGACCATTCACCCCAAAAATCTCTGTCAAGCCCCAAAAACCTCCATCCCCTCACAAACCCCGCCAATGACGCGCCTTTTTCGCGATCCTCCGTCTGGCATATTCCCCCTCCCCGAACGCGTATCATAGAAGCAGAGGGCAACCCTCGCGAAAACCGAGCGCTTCACCAAACCGAACCACCTGCACCGGAAGTACGAACCTAAGTCGCATCGATAGAACACTTTGACACAAAAGGTACCCCCGGGGGACCCAGCATGACGGAGAGGAGACAGCCAGAAGTGACCGAACAGACCGCACTCCCCGCCACCTTCAACGACTTCCTCGGAAACAGCAACGCCGTCGAGCACCTCCGCACCGCCATCGCTGCCGGCCGCCTTCCCCACTCCCTCATCCTCGCCGGCCCCGCCGGAGCCGGAAAGTACACCCTCGCCCTCATGCTCGCCATGGCCGTCGAGTGCAAGCGCCAGCCCCGCGACCTCTGGTCCAACGGCCAGTCTCTGGCCAGCTTCTGCGGCGTCTGCCACAACTGCACCCGCATCGCCTCCGTCGCCAGCCTCGAAGAAGAGGTCGACAAAGCCGTTGCCGCCCGCGAAGACCTCCGCGAGACCGACAAAAAAGAGACCCGCGTCCTCATCCAGCCTCACCCCGACGTCCTCATCATCCCCCCCGACCCCCCGCAGCTCCTCATCAAACTCGGCCAGGTCCGCACCCTCATCCAGCGCGCCCACTACCTCCCCAGCGAAGCCCCCCGCAAGATCTTCATCCTCACCGCGGCCAGCTTCATGAAGGAGGCCGCCAACTCCCTCCTCAAAGTCCTTGAGGAACCACCCGCCACCGTCCACATCTTCATCCTCGCCGAAAACCCCGGCGAACTCCTCCCCACCATCCGCTCCCGCTGCGCAACGGTCCGCCTCGGAGCCCTACCGGTAGAAGAGATCGAGATGCTCCTCACCGACCGCCGCCCGGACGTTCCCCCGCAGCAGCGCACCCTCATCGCCCGCCTCGCCCAGGGAGCCGCCGGCAAGGCCCTCGGCTTCGACCTCGCCTCCTACACCGCCGCCCGCGCCGACGCTCTTCTCTTCCTCCGCAACGCCGCCGCTGCCACCACCGGATCATCCGACCCCGACCACACCGCCCTCTTCAAGATGACCGAGACCTACCGCGCCGGAGCCGAAGGCCAGCAAAAAACCTCCGCCCTCCTGCGCAGCCTCTCTCTGCTCCTCGAAGATCTGCTCCTCCTCGGCGCGGGCACCCCCGAGCTTCTCCGCAACACCGACCTCCGCCCCGAGCTCGATCGCCTCAGCGGAGCTCTCAGCTTCCAGTGGATCGAATCCGCCTCCCGTGGCCTCGACCAGGTACAAAGCGGAATGCGCCGCAACCTCCTCCGCAACCTCTCGCTCGACGCCTTCGCCGGCCAGCTCGCCTCCAGATGAGCCAGCCCGGCCGCACCACGCAGCGCCTCTCCACAACCCCGGAAGACATCGCGCACGCCGCCCGGATCCTCCGCGACGGCGGCACCGTAGCCTTCCCCACCGAAACCGTCTACGGCCTCGGTGCCAACGCCCTCGACGCCAACGCCATCTCCGGCATCTTCACCGCCAAAGAGCGTCCCCACTGGGACCCCCTCATCGTCCACGTCAGCAACCGCGCCATGCTCGACCAGGTCGCCATCGTCCCCCCGCACGTCGAGCCGCTCATCGAAGCCTTCTGGCCCGGCCCCCTGACCCTCCTCCTGCCACGCACCCCGCAGATCCCCGACGCCGTCACCGCCGGCCGTCCTCTCGTCGGCATCCGCATGCCCGCCCACCCCGTCGCCCTCGCTCTCATCGAAGCCGCCGGCGTCCCCATCGCCGCGCCCAGCGCCAACCGCTTCGGCCGAACCAGCCCCACCACCGCCGCCCACGTCCTGCAGGACCTCGACCACCGCATCGACGCCATCCTCGACGGAGGCGCAACATCCGTAGGCGTCGAATCCACCGTCCTCGACCCCGGCCAATCCCCCAGGCTCATCTACCGCCCCGGTGCCATCACCGCCGCCATGCTCGAACCCATCACCGGCCCCGTCACCGTCTTCCAGCCCCCGCAACACAGCACCTCCGAACCACAAAGCCTGCCATCTCCAGGCGTCGGCATCCGCCACTACGCCCCCCGCGCCCGCCTCATCCTCGTCGCCAGCGAAGCCGAGCTGAACTCCCGCCTCGCCGAACTCAAAACCAGCAAAGACCGCATCGGCGTCATGCTCCCCCAGGGCTGGACCATCACCACCCCAGCCGAGACCTTCCCCTGGAACTCCTTTGACGACAACACCGCCCTCGCCCATACTCTCTTCGCCGGCCTGCGCGAACTCGACAGCCGCAACGTCAGCCTCATCCTCTGCCCGGAACCCAGCCTCGAAGGCCTCGGCCTCGCCATCCGCGACCGCCTGAAAAAAGCCGCAAAATCGAATTAAATCCCCGGTTTTGCACCGCGCGCAACCCGTATACTCCACCCATGCAGGCAGCCGAGATCGAACTTAAGTTCCCCGTCTCCGATCCACAAGCTCTCCAGTCCCGCCTTCCCCAGCTCGGCTTTCATCTCGTCACTCCCCGCACCTTCGAGCACAACACCCTCTACGACACCTCCGCCCGCGACCTCCGCGCCCGCCGCGAGGTCCTGCGCATCCGCCACTACGGCGGCCTCTGCACCGTCACCCACAAGCGCCAGCCCGACCAGCAGGACCCCGTCGACACCACCCGCTACAAGATCCGCATCGAAACCGAAACCATCGTCGGCGAAGGCGACGCTCTCGCCGAAATCTTCCAGCAACTCGGCTATGCTCCCGTCTTCGTCTACGAAAAGTACCGCTCCGAGTGGTCCTACAGTCTCAGCTCCGACTCCTCCGCCATCGCCCACCTCGTCATCGACGAGACCCCCATAGGCAACTACGCCGAACTCGAAGGCCCCACCTCCTGGATCGACCAGACCCTGGCCGAACTTGGCGTCGACCAGGCCACCTGCCTCACCGACAGCTACGGCAAGCTCTTCCTCGACTGGAAGCAGCGCACCTCCAGCCCCGCCGAAAACCTCACCTTCGCCGACATCGCTCCTGTCCTGTCCTCGCGCTAAAGCATCTCCCACCCCCTGCCGATACAGCCTCTATACCCGGAGGCTTTCTTGGCAATCTCATTTCGTTCCTCGCGCCCACTTCTCGTCCTTGCAAGCGTCGCCCTCTGCATCGGCTCTGCCTTCGCTGGCAACGTTCACCGCGCTGTCGTCACCCGCGTCCCGCCCGTCTATCCTGAGCTCGCCCGCCGCATGCACGTCGGTGGCAAGGTCGTGCTTATGGTCACCATTCAGGCCGACGGCACCGTCTCAGCCACAAAGGTCGAATCCGGCCACGCTCTCCTCACCGCCGCCGCCGAAGACGCCGTTCGCCGCTGGCACTTCGCCCCGAACCCCGACCCATCTGAAACCGAGATCGAAGTCAACTTCAGCCTCGACGGTCAGTAGACTGCCTCGACAGGATCCACGCCTCACTCATCTCCGAGCCACACCACACCCTGCAGCCGCCTGACAAACACTGTATTCACATAAAACAAAAAAGACCCGCTTGAAGCGGGCCTTTTCGCAGATCGAAAGCGGAGCACTAGAAGATCTGGAAGTTAACCTCAACGTTCAGCTCCACCAGCACCGGCTTGCCATTTTCCATCGCAGGCTTGAACTTATACTGCCTGACCGCTTCGACGGCTTTCTCGTCCAGGCCCATGCCAACCCCGCGAATCACATGCACGTGACTTGGAAGTCCATTCGTATCGACCCAGAGATTCACCAGCACATTGCCAGCGACCTTAGCCTTACGAGCCTCCTCGGAGAACTCCGGCTCAACCGAGTAAATCAGCTGCGGTGCCGAGACACCCCCGCCAATCCGTCTCGGTCCACCACCCGTATTCCCGCCCGATCCCGGCCCAAGCCCCGAACCGTTCCCTGAGCCAAGTCCGGTTCCTGATCCATTCCCCATCGACATGCCCACAATCGGCGAGTTCGCAACGCCGATCTGCGGCAGGCTGCTCGCCATCTTCACGTCCTGCTGTACCTCAATGGTCGGCGGTATCTTGATCTTCGGCTCGATAAGCGGAGGCTTATTCGGCGGAACGATCTGCGTATCCGCAAACTTCGGCGGCGTTCCCTTTGTCACCGGAGTCGGTCCACGCTGTCCACCGCCGCCGCCCATCGCCTGAGCCTTCGGCGGGGCCATCGGCGGAACAGTCAGGTCAGTCACCTGGATAGTCTTCACCGGCGCGGCAAACTGAACCTTCTTATGGATCAGCCACGCGATCAGCAAAAACAGCAGAGCATAGATCGCAATCGCAGAGCCCGTCGCGGCGGGGTTCTGCTTCACCTTCATCCGGTCGACCACCGCAATCGGCTTCGACTCCAGCACCAGCGGCGGCAGCTTCACCGGGAAGAACACATCCTTCACGCTGCCCCACAGCGAAGCGAACACACCCTCTTCTTCAATGATCAGGTCGTTCGCAATCGGCTTCGACTCCAGCTGCAGCGGAGCTTCCTTTGACTTGCTGAACGCATCCCGCAGATTCGAGAACAGCGAGGTCCACATGGACCCATCCGTCTCCTCGTTCAGATGCGGTGCGTCCGCCGGCCGCAGCGCCGGTCCCGTCTTGCCTGGTTCGATCTCTGGTGGTGTCAACACTGTATTAGCCATAGGATGTTTCGCCTCGGAGAGGGTTGGCCACAACCCAAACTGTTCATCTCAAAAATCGTGCGCCATTCTACACATCTGCGTGAGGTCATATCTACGTAGCGCTCCCGATCTTCCGTCGGCTTCATTTCCCGCTGCGACATCCGCCCCGCGGCTCCAAAAAAACATTCTACAAACATTCACCTCTCTGCGCTTGTCATTGGACGTAGTTCATACCTCGAATGTCTCACCCGTATTCTCTTCGTCATCCCTCTCCCCGGCTACAATAAGAGTTTGGCGCAAACTGCACTTCTGTTATCAGGAACCCCCACAGGAACCAAAGAGGAACGAATGTCGGAAACACTGCCGAAAACGCAACCTAAACCCGAGCCTAAAGCGTTGAAATCGACTTCAAACCTGCCCATTGGCGGGAGCGGAAACACTTCGGACTTAGCGCCCAAACCGCTGAAGTCGACTTTAAATCTGCCCCAGACCACCTTCCCCATGAAGGCCAATCTACCGCAGAACGAGCCCGCCCGTCTGGAAGTGTGGCAAAAGCAGGACTTATACGCCCAAATCCGAGCAGCCCGCGCCAGCGCGCCGAAGTACATCCTCCACGACGGCCCTCCCTACGCCAACGGGGCCATCCACCTCGGCCACGCCCTCAACAAGTGCATTAAGGACTTCGTCGTCAAAACCAAAACCATGGCCGGTTTTGACGCCCCCTACGTTCCCGGCTGGGACTGCCACGGCCTCCCCATCGAAATTAAAGTCGACGAACAGCTCGGCCGCAAAAAATTAGAGATGGACCCCATCGCCGTCCGCCGCGCCTGCCGCGAGTACGCGCAAAAATACGTTGACCTCCAGCGCACTCAGTTCCAGCGCATCGGCGTCTTCGGCCGCTGGAACGATCCCTACCTCACCATGTCCTTCGGCTACGAAGCCAGCATCGTCGAAACCTTCTACGACTTCTTCGAGAAGGAGTTCGTCTACAAGGGCCTCAAGCCCGTCTACTGGTGCATCCACGACCGCACCGCTCTCGCCGAAGCCGAGGTCGAATACGAACAGCACACCTCGCCCAGCGTCTATGTCCGCTACGCCCTCACCAGCGACCCCGCCGCCATCCATCCCGCACTCGACGGCAACCCCGTCTACACCATCATCTGGACCACCACCCCCTGGACCCTCCCCGCGTCCCAGGCCGTAGCCTTCAACCCGGGAATGGAGTACGTCGCCATCGCCTGCGAAGGCGGCACCTACATCATCGCCCAGGCCCTGCTCTCCTCCGTCATCGCCCACTGTCACCTCATGAGCGCGAAACACCCGGCCGAGCCGGCCTCTCAGGCAGATATCGTCGCCGTCTTTACCGGCAAGCACCTCGAACACGCCACCTTCCAGCATCCCTTCCTCGACCGCAGCATCCTCGGCGTCACCGCCGACTACGTCACCGCCGAGCAGGGCACCGGAGCCGTCCACACCTCACCCGCTCACGGCGTCGACGACTTCCACACCGGCCAGCGCTACAGGCTCCCCGAGCTCCAGTACGTCGACAACGCCGGACGCCAGCGCCACACCTCCGACGCGTCCTCGCACAACATCACGCAACCCTACGAGGACCTCACCGTCTTCAAATCCAACCCCGTCATCATCGAACTCCTCAAAGAAAAAGGTGCACTCCTCAGCGCCACCAGCTTCGAGCACTCGTACCCGCACTGCTGGCGCTGCCACAACCCCGTCATCGTCCGCGCCACCGAGCAGTGGTTCATCGGCATGGAAACGCCTATGACGCAGGAAGACGGCACGCCCACCACCTTCCGCCAGCGCGCCCTCGACGAGATCAAACAGGTCGTCTGGGACCCCGCCTGGGGCGAAGAGCGCATCTCCAACATGATCGCCACGCGTCCCGACTGGTGCATCTCCCGCCAGCGCATCTGGGGCGTCCCCATCGCCGTCTTCCTCTGCGACAAATGCGGCGTGCCTCTCAACGACAAGGCCATCAACAAGAGCATCGTCGACCTCTTCAAAAAAGAAGGAGCCGACGCCTGGTACATCCACGAAGCCGCCGCGCTCCTGCCCGCCGGAACCACCTGCGGCAGCTGCGCCCACAAAGAATTCCGCAAGGAGATGGACATCCTCGACGTCTGGTTCGAGTCCGGCGCAAGCTGGCACGCCGTTCTCGACCTCGACCCCGAGCTCCATTCCCCCGCCGATCTCTATACCGAAGGCGGCGACCAGCATCGCGGCTGGTTCCACTCGTCCCTACTCACCTCTGTCGCCGTCCACGGCAAAGCCCCCTACAAAATGGTCGCCACCAGCGGCTGGACCCTCGACGAACAAGGCCGTCCCTTCTCCAAGTCCCTCGGAAATGGGGTTGACCCTGTAGACATCGCCAAGCGTCTCGGTGCCGAGGTCGTCCGTCTCTGGGTCGCCTCCGTCGACTTCCGCGAAGACGTCGCCGCCAGCGAAAACCTCATGCAGCGCGTCAGCGACAACTACCGCAAGCTGCGCAACACCCTCCGTTTCCTTCTCGGCAACCTGCACGACTTCGATCCCGCAACGGACAGCCTCGCGTTTGAGGCAATGCTGCCGTTAGACCAATACATCCTCGTCCGCCTCGCCGAGCTAGACAAAAAAATCCGCGCCGCCTATGACGGCTTCGAGTTTCACCGCGCCTACCACGCTCTCAACGAGTTCGTGAACACCGACCTCAGCGCCCTCTATCTCGATGTCCTCAAAGACCGCCTCTACACCCTGGCTCCCAACCATCCCACCCGCCGCAGCGCGCAGACCGCGCTCTGGCACATCGCGGAAGCCCTCACACGGCTCATCGCTCCGATCCTCAGCTTCACCGCGGACGAGACCTGGCAGCTCCTCCCCAAAGTCGAAGGCCGGAAATCCAGCGTCCACCTCGCTCTCTTCCCCAACGCAACCGACTTCGCCCCCGTCGACACCAGACAACTCGAAGAAGACTGGGATCAGCTCCTCACCCTTCGCGACGAAGTCCTCAAGGTCCTCGAAGAAGCCCGCACCGCGAAGACCATCAGCAACAAATCCTCGGAGACGCAGATCGTACTCGGCTGGCTCAACACCCTCGCCGAACGCCCCAACCCTGTCTTCGAGCAGTACAAATCCATCCTCCCCGAGCTCTTCGGCGTAGCCCAGGTCGAAATCTCCAACGCCATCGTCACCGAAGGCGAGGTCTCGAAGGGAGCCTTCTACGTCCAGGCCAAACCTGCCGCCGGCTCCAAATGCGAACGCTGCTGGCGCTTCACCGAAGACGTAGGCAACGAAGCAAACTTCCCCACCGTCTGCCTGCGCTGCGCAGAAGCTCTGGCCGCCATCGACTTCCCTCCCTACACCACCCCCAGCAACCCCACGGAGCCGCAAGCCTGATGTCCTCGACGTACGCATCCACGCAACCCGCCACAAAGCCTCGCAACCAGCGCGCCCTCATGCTCGCCATCTCCGCCGCTGTCGTCCTGCTCGACCGCGTCACCAAGCACCTCGTCACGCGCCTGCTCTCCACCAGCCAGGTCCACGTCGTCATCCCCGGCGTCTTTCATATCTCCCACGTCCACAACACCGGCGCGGCCTTCAGCATGTTCGCTGAAAACGCCTCACCCGCCACCGTCCGCAACATCCTCATCGCCTTCTCCATCATCGCCGCGATCCTCATCTTCGCGATGCTCTGGCGCGTCGGCCGGTCATTCTCCATCAGCGCCGTAGCCCTGGCCCTCATCCTTGGCGGAGCCCTCGGCAACCTCTACGACCGCATCCGCTATCACTACGTCGTCGACTTCCTCGCTGTCCGCATCTATCACTACAACTGGCCCGACTTCAACGTCGCCGACTCCTGCATCTGCATCGGAGCCTGCCTCCTCCTCATCGAAATCTTCCGCCCCCAATCAGAAACTCAAAGCTCATAGCGCACAGCTCCTTATGAATGACCAGATCACAATCCGCGGCGCTCGCACCCATAACCTCAAGGGCATCGACGTCGACATTCCCCACAACGCCCTCACCGTCGTCTCCGGCGTCAGCGGCTCCGGAAAATCCTCCCTCGCCTTCGACACCGTCTACGCTGAAGGCCAGCGCCGCTACGTCGAAAGCCTCTCCGCCTACGCCCGCCAGTTCCTCGAGCGCATCGAAAAGCCTGACGTCGACTTCATGGACGGCCTTGCCCCCGCCATCGCCATCAAGCAAAAGAACCAGACCCGCAATCCCCGCTCGACCGTCGCCACCGCGACAGAAATCTACGACTACCTCCGTCTTCTCTACGCCCGCTGCGGCACCGTCACCTGCCTCCACTGCGGCGGCATCGTCAAACACGACACCGTAGACGAGATCGTCGCCACACTCTTCGCCCTGCCCGAAGGCACCCGCACCTACGTCCTTTTCCCCATCGTCCGCGCCGAGTTAAAACTCGAGCCCATGCAGGTCGCCACCACCGAGCCCGAAGCCAAAGCCCCAAAACCCAAAAAAGCCGCCGCGAAAAAATCCGCGAAATCCGTGGCCAGCTCTCCGGCCCTCAATCTCACCGACACCCTCAAAGAACGCCTCGCCGAACTCCGCCGCCGCGGCTACAACCGCCTCTATCAGCAGATCGGCGATCAGCCCGGAAAAATCGTCGAGTTCTCCACCCCTGAGTCCCTCCTCGAACTCGACTTCACCCAGCCCATCTTCGCCCTCATCGACCGCCTCGCCATCAGCTCCGACTCGCGCGCCCGCATCGTGGACGCCATCGAGACCGGCTATCGCGAATCCGGCGAAGTCCGCTTCCACACCGTCCCCCGCGAAGGCGAAGCCGAGCCGCAATCCCTCCGCTTCTCCGCCGCCTTCGAGTGCACCACCTGCCACCGCGCCTACCGCGAACCCGAACCCCGCCTCTTCTCCTTCAACAATCCCTACGGTGCCTGCCCTCGCTGCCAGGGCTTCGGCAACACCATCGACTTCGACCCCAACCTCATCATCCCCGACAAGTCCATGACCCTCACCCAGGGCGCCATCGCCCCCTGGACCACCACCAAATACCGCCCCCACCACGGCGAAATGCTCCGCGCCGCAAAATCCGCCAACATCCCCACCGACATCCCCTGGTACGACCTCACCCCCGAGCAACAGCGCTTCATCGAAGAAGGCAGCGGAACCTTCCCCGGCATCCGCGGCTTCTTCGCCGCGCTCGAGCGCAAAAAATACAAGCTCCACGTCCGCGTCTTCCTCTCGAAATATCGCGGCTACGCCCTCTGCCCCGACTGCCGTGGCCAGCGCCTCCGCGCCGAAGCCCGCGCCGTCCTCATCAACAATCAGAACATCTGCGAGACCAGCGCCCTCACCATCACTGCAGCTCAGCAGTTCTTCGACAATCTGCAACTGTCACCGGCACAATTAGAAATCGCCGGAAAGATCCTCGAAGAGGTCCGTCAGCGCATCCACTTCCTCCACCAGGTCGGCCTCGACTACCTCACCCTCGACCGCCTCAGCTCCACCCTCTCCGGCGGCGAAGCCCAGCGCATCCAGCTCGCCACCAGCCTCGGCTCCCGCTTAGTCGGCGCCCTCTACGTCCTCGACGAACCCAGCATCGGCCTCCACACCCGCGACACCGCCAAGCTCATCGGCATCATGAAAGACCTCCGCGATCTCGGCAACACCATCCTCGTCGTCGAGCACGATCCCGACGTCATCCGCGCCGCCGACCATCTCCTCGATCTCGGCCCTGGCGCGGGCGAACTGGGCGGCCAGCTCTTAGCCTCCGGCACCGTCGCAGAGGTCACCGCCAACCCCAACTCCATCACCGGCAAATACCTCTCCGGCCGCGCCACCATCCCCGTCCCGAAACATCGCCGCGAACCAGGCCGCGAGCATCTCAAACTCACCGGAGCCCGCATCCACAATCTGCGCGGCGTCAACCTCGACATCCCCCTCGGCCTCCTCTGCTGCGTCACCGGCGTCAGCGGCTCCGGCAAATCCACCATCGTTCACCAGGTCCTCTACCGCGCCCTCATGCAGGCCCTCGGCCAGACCGACGGCGGCGATCCTGCTCACCTCTTCCGCGAACTCTCCGGCACCCAGCACCTCAACGACGTCATCCTCGTCGACCAGTCCCCCATCGGCCGCACCCCGCGCTCCAACCCCGTCACCTACATCAAGGCCTTCGACGACATCCGCGCCCTCTTCGCCGCGCAGCCCGACGCCAAACGCCGCGGCTTCGGCCCCGGACACTTCTCCTTCAACGTCCCCGGCGGCCGCTGCGACGTCTGCGAGGGCGACGGCACCGTCACCGTAGAAATGCAGTTCCTCGCCGACATCGAGCTTCCCTGCGAAGAATGCAACGGTACGCGTTACAAATCCGCCACCCTCGACATCAGATACAAAAATAAAAACATCCACGACGTCCTCAACATGACCGTCAAGGAAGCCCTGGCCTACTTCGCCGGCCATCCCAAAATCGTCGACAAGCTCTACGTCCTCGACGAGGTCGGTCTCGGCTACGTCCGTCTGGGCCAGTCTGCCACCACGCTCTCCGGCGGCGAAGCCCAGCGCGTCAAACTCGCCTCGCACCTCGCCACCGCGCGCTCCATCACCAACCGCGGCACCACCGATTCAGCCAGCCAAACCGCCGCCCGTGCCCGCAGCCGCACCCTCTACATCCTCGACGAGCCCACCACCGGCCTCCACTTCGACGACGTCGCCAAACTCCTCGCCGCCTTCCGCAAGCTCATCGAAGGCGGCGGCTCCCTCTTGGTCATCGAACACAACCTCGACGTCATCAAATCCGCCGACTGGGTCATCGACATGGGCCCCGAAGGCGGCAGTGGAGGCGGCCAGATCGTCGCCGTGGGCACCCCCGAAGAGATCGCCGCCAACCCCGCCAGCCACACCGGCCACTGGCTCGCCCCTGTCCTCAATCTCCCCAGCGCGAAGGCAGAACCTGAGCTACAGGTCACCGCGTAACTCAGGCGCCCCAGGCCGGCACGGTGCGAACCATGTTCCACATCATCTGATCGAGGGCAGTGTCGATCTCATTGGAAGGCTGCGTCCGGGTGTTGGTCAGTGCGGCCCAGCACATCCCCGTCGCGGTGCGGACCATGATCGTGGTTGAGCCAGGCAGGCTGCCGCTGTGCCACCAGTTCCCCGCTCCGTTATCGCGAACCATCCAGCCGCGAGCATAGCGTGCCGGGCCCGGCGGATAAGCTGGCGCAGGTGTAGTCATGGTTTGAATGGTCGCTGGCTTCAGAAGCGCAGGAATACCTGGCGCTCCGGCAACGTGGTTCAAAAACTGTACAAGCTGCGTGGAGGACGCGATCCATCCGCCGTGCGAATCCATGCGGGTGATATTGATCTTGTAGGGGTCTTCGCTGTACTGGCCGTAGTAGACAACCTCGTTTGGCGCGCGGTGACTCTCTTTGTTCGCCGCGATCTGCATCGTGGAGATGCCGCACGGCGCAAGAATATTCGCCTGCACATACGCGGCGTAAGGCTGCCCTGTGACCTGCTCGATCACTCGCCCAAGAACGCAGTAACCAAAGTTGGAGTAGGCCCAGTGCGTGCCCGGCGGGTTGGTCAGAGGAACATTCGCGATGGTCTCCGTGATGAGCTTCGTCTGGTCCCAGCCGTTGTTGTGCATCATGGGGTCCGTGTTGTCGTTGGGCCAGCCGCCGGACGTATGAGTCAGAAGATTGTCGACGGTAATATCGGTGATATATGGCTTGTAAGGCGGCTTGCCATACTTGATGCCAAGCACGCCCGATGGCCCGAACACTTTGTCGGTCAGGCTGAGTTTCCCTTGTTCGATAAGCGAGAAGATCGTGACAGAGGTGATCGGTTTGGTCACGGAGGCGATACGAAACAGACTGGCTTGCTGCACCTGTGTGAGATGCTGGCGGTCGCCCATGCCTATAGCCTGGTCGTACACAAACTGGCCGTTGCGCGAGATAGCGATAGAACTGGCCGGAACAGAAAATTGCTGGCGGAAGGCCCCGGCAATACGTCCCATCTCACCGCGCTCCTGGCCCGTCGAGCCGCCGAACCGGGCCTGCGCTTCGAGTGTGGGAAACGGAATAGTAGCGGCGGCAGCCGAAGTAAGAAGGTTTTGTATAACGAAGCGGCGAGTGAACGAGCGATTTGGCATAGGCGCGGAAGACCCTTTTAGTGAGTCACGACGAGATTGCCCCGAGATTGTGAATCTTATCCTGGCACATTGGAAGAGGTGAAAGAATTTGAAGATTGCTGTAGATTTCCTGAAACGAAGTGAGTCGACAGGAGAGCGCTGTGAAGAGATATTGCTATGCGATTTTTTTGCTCTGCTTTGTGTTGATGTTCCCGGCAGGAAGTACAGCACTGGCGCAGCAACCGCCTGCACAACAGCTGCCAGCGAACGTCGCGGGCAAATGGACTCTCTACTGCAACGATCCGAACGGATCGACCTCAGCGAAATACCTCGACCTTCAGCAGAAGGGATCCGTGATCTCAGGCCACTTCAAAGGGCCGAATCAGTCAGGCGGTGTCGAAGGCACAATCGACCAACAACACCTTGTCGTTCGAACCAAAACCCGCAACGTGCTGACCTTTCGAGGAAGGATCGAGGGACCGCGAGTTGAGGGTGTGGTTCAGGGCAACACCTTCAATGGAACCTTCCACGATCGGGGTGGGACGGGGTCGTTCCAGGGACAACGATCCAATTGACAGACAGTATCTTCCACACACTCTCTTGACGCACCTGTTATCCTTAATCCAGAGAAAAGCTACTGAAGCCCGGCCATTCCAGGCCGGGCTTCCGCGCTTAAGACCGGACGAAAGTCCAGACTTAAGTCATTTTCTTCGAAGACTTTGCACACTTTAAGACAGGGTAAGGGGTACACCAGATGCAACGCAGACCACGGAACAGAACCACCCACCTCCGCAAGCTCGGTTGCAGCCTCTGGACCCTCCCATCCCTGATATTTTCCACAGCGCTCCTCGTGGCAACCCCCGCCCACGCCCAGCTCCCCGCCGGCACCACCGACACCACAGCCCAGCCTCAGCCAGCCCCACAAGACCCCCTCCTCACCCAGGCCAGCGACGCCCTCGACAAACAGGACTACCCCACCGCTCTCAAACTCCTCACCACCCTCGCCGAAAAATCCCCCACCGACGCCCACATCCTCTACGACCTCGCCTATACCCAGGACGCCCTCGACCAACCCGCCGCCGAAGCCACCTACCGCCGCGCCATCGCCGCCGACGCCACCTACTTCGAACCCCACCTCGCCCTCGGCCTCCTTCTCGCCCGCACCGGCAAACTCACCGAAGCCCACACCGAACTCACCCTCGCCACCACCCTCACCACCGACAACCCGCTCCTCAAAGCCCACGCCTTCCGCGCCCTCGCCCGCCTCGACCGTGGCACCAACTACGCCCTCGCCAGTGACGAGCTCCTCGCCGCCCTCAAGCTCTCCCCCGAAACCGAAGACGACATCCTCCTCTCCGGCGAACTCGCCGAAACCTCCGGCGATCCCGTCTCCGCCGAAGCCGCCTACCGACGCCTCCTCGCCGCCGACCCCAAAAACACCGACGCCACCGCCGCCCTCATCCACGTCCTCCTCTCTCAAAAGAAACCCGACCAGGCCGAAGCCCTCCTCACCGCCGCCCTCGCCAAAGACCCCGACAACCCCACTCTCAACTCTCAGCTCGCCGACCTCTACGATCAGCAGAACAAAACCGCCCAGGCCATCCCCATCGTTGAAAAGCTCCACACCACCCATCCCGAAGACGCGAACCTCACCCGTCTCCTCGCCCGCCTCTACAGCCGCAACCAGCAGTACGATAAATCCGCGCCTCTCTACGACGCCCTCATCGTCGCCTCCCCCCAGGACCCCACCCTCCTCGACGACAGCGCCAACGTTCAGATTCATCTCAAAAAATTCGCCGAAGCCGAGTCTCTTCTCAAGCGCGCCATCGCCCAGCCCTCGGCCTTCCCCGGCAAAGACGACCTCGCCCTCGCCGCCAGTCATCTCGCCTTCGCCGCCTCGGAAAATAACGACCCCACGACCACCTTGCAGGCAATCGAAATTCGTGATAAAGTCCTGCCACAGTCGCCGTCGTCCCTGTTCCTGGCGGCAACTGCGCACGACAAGCTGCACCACACCAAACAGGCGACCGACCTGTACAAACAGTTCCTCTCCGTGGCTAACGGCCAGTTCCCGGATGAGGAGTGGGAGGCCCGCCACCGCCTTCTCACCCTCGAGCACATGAAGTAGCAAGCGCTCCCTTCGAGGTGCGTTATGAATCGCAAAATTCATCCTTCCGCTCTCCTCCTTCCTCTACCTCTTTTCCTCATGATCTGCGTTCCCGTCCACGCCGCCGCCGTCGACGAAACCCTCCCCGACGCCCAGACCCTCAGCCAGCTCGAACTCCGCGCCCAGCAGGCCAGTCCCCGCGACCAGTGCTTCCTCTACACCGAGCTCGTCCACACCATGACCGAGATCGCCGGCAAACAGCTGCTCGACGGCAACATCGACCAGGCCAGCGCCACCCTCAAACAAGTCGAGCACTACGCGCAGCTCATCCATCTCGGCCTCGCCCACGACACCAAACGCCTGAAGAACGCCGAGCTCCTCATGCATCACACCACCTATCGCCTCACCGAATACCTCCATAAAGCCTCCGGCGAGGATCGAGCCACCCTGCAATCCACGCTCTCTCAACTCGACCACGTCCACGACGAGCTCCTCGCCCAGGTCTTCCTGCATAATTAGGCTCGAATGCTCAGACCACTCTCGCTCGCTCTCGTCCTGCTGGTCCTCACGCCGCACCTCCACGCGCAGAGCCGCGACAACGCCCTCTCCGAAGGCGAGATCGAGCAGCTCCGTGACTCCGCCTACGTCCCCAACGACCGCGTCCTGGTCTTCATCAAATTCCTCGACGCCCGCAACAAGGCCATCCAGGATCTCTTCGCCCACCCCCGCAAGCCTGGCCGCGAGCAGGACACCCACGACCTCCTTGAGCAGTTCACCGCCATCGCCGACGAGCTCGACGACAACCTCGACGACTACGGCCCCGGCCACCGCGACATTCGCAAGGCGCTGCCCAAACTCCTCGAAGCCACGGAGCGCTGGTCTTCGACCCTGAAATCTCCACCCGACAACGAAGTCTACAGCGTCTCTCGCAAACTCGCCCTCGAAGCCATCCGCGACATACGGGAAGAGGCCACAAAGCTCATCGAAGAGCAGAAGATCTGGTTCGCCGCCCACCCCCCACCCAAAGAAGACAAAAACAAGAGCGGCGCCATGGACATCCCCACCCAATAAAAGCCCACACGCCCACCCCAAAAGCTTCCACCCTCAGCAGCGCAGCCGATGGACATGCCGTGTACGTTTGCCTTTTCCGTCGCCTGTTCTTTTGTTTGCCATCCCGCAGAGATCTGCTCTTGCCGTTGCCTGTCCTGATCCACCATCGGCGCAACCGTCATTAAGCCTTCCTCTCTAAAATTGATTAGGCTAATACCCAGAGAGAGAATCCATGAGCAACAGCAAACAGAAACCCTCCTGCTGCGCCCCAACCGCCCAACACGAAGCATCCCCGCCGCCCCAGCCCATCGCCACCGCCGCCACCAGCCAGACCCCAGCTATCTCCCTTCCCGGCGGCACCTTCCTCATGGGCACCGACTACCGCCACGCCTTCTCTGCCGACGGCGAAGGCCCCGTCCGTCCCGTCACTCTCTCCCCCTTCCTCATCGACACCTACCCCGTCACCAACCGCGACTTCGCCTCCTTCGTCTCTGCCACCGGCTACCGCACCGAATCCGAGTTCTACGAGTGGTCCTTCGTCTTCTGGGCGCACCTCCCGCCCGACCGCCTCGACGAGCTCGTCGAAGACACCGTAGCCGCCGCCCCCTGGTGGTGCAAGGTCCCCGGAGCCTCCTGGCAGCATCCCGAAGGCCCCGGCTCCCACATCGACGACCGCCCCAACCATCCCGCCGTCCACGTCTCCTGGAACGACGCCGCCGCCTACGCCGCCTGGGCCGGCAAATCCCTCCCCACCGAAGCCCAGTGGGAGTACGCTGCCCGCGGCGGCCTCGAACAAAAGCTCTACCCCTGGGGCGACGACCTCACCCCTGACGGAAAACACCTCTGCAACATCTGGCAGGGCGAGTTTCCCCGCGTCGACACCGCCGAAGACGGCTACTCCGGCAGCTGCCCCGTCGACAGCTTCCCTCCCAACCCCTTCGGCCTCTACTCCATCACCGGCAACGTCTGGGAGTGGTGCTCCGATTGGTTCCAAACCGCCTTCACCACCAAACCGCAGCACAACCCCACCGGCCCGTCCACCGGTACCGCGAAGGTCATGAAAGGCGGATCGTTCCTCTGCCACGCCTCCTACTGCAACCGCTACCGCGTAGCCGCCCGCACCTCAAACACCCCCGACAGCGCCGCCTCCAACATCGGCTTCCGCTGCGTGGGCCGAACCGTATAGTATGCCGTGAGGGGAGTGCGATTCCGCCATGAGCGAGCAGGACAAGACATCCCGGCGCAGTTTTCTTGGCAAAGCGGCGGGAGCTGCTCTCGCGACCGCGTTGCCCTCCGGCGCGCAGAGCGCCCCGCAGCCCGCCGCATCCGCGAAGGCGCCGGCCGCTGCCAGGCGCAAGCGTCCGCTCAACGTGCTCTTCTTCATGTCCGACGACATGCGCCCCGAGCTCGCCTGCTATGCCAGCCGCTTCAACGCCCACAGCCCCAACATCGATAAACTGGCGTCCCAGGGCGTCCGCTTCGACCGCAACTACTGCCAGTTCCCGCTCTGCAATCCCTCGCGCTCGTCGCTGTTCACCGGACACCTGCCGCGCGAGACCGGCATCCTCGGCAACACCGCATCGGTGGTCAAGGCGCATCCCGAATGGACCACCCTCCCGCGCCTCTTCAAGGAGAGCGGCTACACCACCCTGCGCACCGGCAAGCTCTTCCACGCCGGCCTCGACGACCCCGCCGCCTGGACCGACTTCGACGGCGACGTCGAATCCATGCACCCCACCACCCTCGGCGCCAGGATGGAGATCCCACCCGCGCGCATCCCCATGCCCGACGGCACGCTGCCGCCGCTGCCCACCAACGCCCGCGCCGAGCACTCCGACGAGATCCTCGTCCTCGAAGGCAACGGCGAAGGCGCGGGCGACTACATGGTCGCCGACCGGGCCATCAAAATGCTCAACCAGGTCGCCGCCGACCCCGACAAGCCCTTCTTCGTCGGCTGCGGCTTCTCCAAGCCGCACTCGCCGCCGCAGGCCCCGCAGCGCTTCTTCGACATGTACGATCCCGGCAAGATCCAGCTCCCGCCCGACTTCGCAGCCTGGCCTACCGTC
>Ga0302311_10001988_pt1 | contig 23614 bp, 19 predicted proteins | sample III_Palsa_N1_3_FD_200449 | JGI IMG/M metagenome (GOLD analysis project Ga0302311, IMG submission 200449) | Peat permafrost microbial communities from Stordalen Mire near Abisko, Sweden - III_Palsa_N1_3 | ecosystem: Environmental > Terrestrial > Soil > Palsa > Peat permafrost | place: Sweden... | reverse complement strand
TCCGGCCGGTGCCAGGTCGTGTCATTGGTCGCGGAGGTGGATTTGTAGGCTTTGGACAGTGCGGCGTCCACCGTGGTGCGTCCATCGGAGAACGAGGCGTAGAACGGAGCCTTGACCCAGACATTGCTCCAGTAGCCATCCACGGGCTCGCGCTTGACGTTCACCTTGATGCCGCAGCCTGCGGCGGAGGATTGAAACAGCACTCCGGCATCGACGGCGCCGGAGAATGCGGCTTCGGATACCTTGAGTTCAACCTCCAGAGAGTCACGATTCGCCCGCTTCAAGTAGTGGCGGGCCTTGTCCGGGTCGTAGGTATGTTGCGGGATGTCGGCGGCGTAGTAGGGATTGCTGCGCCCGATGGGTTGGTCATTACCGACGAGACCATAGCCGTTGAGCAGCGTCTTGATGAGGCGATCGCGGTCGACGGCATACTTGAGGGCGAGACGAATATCGTTGTTGGCATAAGGGTCGGCGGTACAGTTCATGGCCAGGATGGCGTGCTGCCCGGTTTGCGAGCGTACGACCTGTAGTTTCTTGTTGCGCTTCAAGAGATCGGCGGTGCGGCCGTCGATGCGGTTAATGATATCGACCTGGGAAGAAATGAGCGCGTTGATGCGGGCCATGGAGTCGTTGATCACCAAAAGCTCGATGGCATCGACGTGGGCCGCATTGGGCTTCCAGTAGTCGCCGGCTTTCACGGTGATGCAACGCACGCCCGCTTCGAAATGCTGCAGCTTGTAGCCGCCCGTGCCGATGGGGTTCGCCCAATCCGAGAAGTCGTTGGGGACTACCAGCAACCGATAATCGGCGAGGGTGCTCGGCAAGTCGGCGTCGCCGCCGTCCAGCGAGATTCGAACCCGGTGCGCATCGAGCTTTTCGATCGCACGGATATTTTCCACGGCCACTTTGCTTGCCGAGGTGGTGTTGCCACGATGTAAGTTGAGGGAATAAATAACATCGTCGGCGTCCAAGGTTTTGCCGTTGTGGAATACCACGTCCCGGCGAATGTCGAATACCCACTCACGTGCGTCGGAGTTGGGCTCCCAACTTGCGAATAACTCAGGCATGGGCTCGCCGCCATCGCCGATTTCCACCAGGCCGTTCATGAGTTGATAGCCGATACAAATAGGCACCATGTCCATGTAGGTGCGCGGATCCAAGGAGTCGGAACTCGCGCCTCCGGACATACCCAGTTTTAACGTATTGCCGGAGAGGGGCGGTGAATCGTCGGACACCGCGCAGCCGGATAGCGTCAAGCCGCCGGCCAGCGTGCCCAAGAGGGCGGCGCCGGTGAGGAATTCGCGACGGTCTAAGCGCTTGGGTGGGATGCGCCGATTCAGGGACAACAAACTCTCCAAGTTAAGGCCGAACGCATCGGACCATAGCAGCGACGTCGGGCGGTTGTCTTCGTTTGCCCCGCGGGATTCCTAGGAGTTCCGCTATTTATGCGGTTCACTGGCTTTACTCGTGCTGCCGCTCCCAGTGTACCCTGAAGCATGATCGGCAAACCCTCATCTCCCGACGTCGAGGCTTTTCGGTTTATGCGCGCCGGCAAGTTCGCCGAGGCGTTGCCCTTGGCCGAACGCGCGGTGGCCGGCGCGAGCCGTTGCCTGCCCAGCCATGGGCTGTTGGCGGCCATTTTATTGCAATTGGGCCGGGCAATCGATGCCGCGGCGATCATCAAGCGAGCGGCCGAACTCGATACCGGGATCGCCGATGCTTACGATGGCCTCGCCTATGTGTCGCTAGCCTTGGGCTGGCACGAAAGCGCGAACGACTTCTACCGGCGCGCGACGACGCTGGCACCGAAAGAGCCGCGCTTCTGGTACAACCTGGCCTGCAGCGAACGCAGTCTCGGGAACTTGGCCGACGCAGAGGCTGCCTGCGATCGGGCCGTTTCCATTGATCCCGCGCAATATCCTAGTTTCTTATTGCGCTCGGAATTGCGGGTGCAGACGCCGCAGTTCAATCACGTCGAGGAATTGCGACGTGGGCTCGAGCGGCCGGATGCCGATTATCGGGCGCAGGTATTTCTCGGATACGCGCTGGCCAAAGAGCTGGATGATTTGCAGGGTTTCGATGAGGCATTTGCCCGATTTAGCGCAGCGGCGAAGGCTAGGAGAGGGCGCCTGCAATACGAGGTGGGTGCCGACGAGCAGAAGTTGCAGCGTATCGCCCACGTGTATTCAGAGCCGTTTCGCCGTGCGGCCTCCGGGAGCCGTGTGGAGGGGGATACTCCGGTGGAGCAGGGCTCGGTCGATTCGTCGCGTTGCATTTTTATCGTGGGATTGCCGCGCTCCGGCACGACCCTGGTTGAACGCATTTTGACCGGACTTCCCGGGGTGCGATCCAACGGAGAGACGGAGAACTTTTCTCGGAGCCTGTTCTCGGCGGCGGGTGCATCGGGTGCGGCAGGCGCGGTGGGTGCTGTGGGTGCCGTGGATGCGGCGGGAGCGCACGCCTCCGGCGGCGGGGATATTTTCGAGCAGGCTGCGGCGGCGGATCCGCGGGTGGTCGCGATGAACTATGCGCGTGCCGCGGACGTGCAGGGGGGCGGCGATGCAGTCATTGAAAAGTTGCCCATGAACTATCTGTATCTCGGCGCCATCGCGCGCGCGCTGCCCGAGGCCAAACTGCTGGTGCTGCGACGCTCGCCGTTGGACAGTTGCTTCGCCATGTATCGCACGCTGTTCGGCGAGGCGTATCCTTTTTCCTATGACCTCGAGGAACTCGCACGGTACTACGCTGCCTACGACCGCCTCATAGGCCATTGGCGCCAGGTCCTTGGGGACAGGGTGCACGAGATCATTTACGAGGATCTCGTGCGGGAGCCGTCGCGAGTGGGCGCTTCGGCAGCGGCGTACTGCGGGCTGATTTGGTCGCACGAGGCCATCGATATCCAAAAGAACGCGGCCGCGTCGCTCACGGCCAGCGCTGCGCAGGTCCGGCGGCCGATTTACGGCACCTCGTCGGGACGGTGGCGTCACTATCGTGCTCATTTACGGCCCTTGATCGATGCCCTGCGCCGGCAGGGAGTGGCATTGCCGGCGGATGCTTGAGGGGGGCGCCGGCGGGGTCGGCTCATTTTTGCGCTCGGACCCTGGGTTGGAGTTCGCTTGTGCCGTGCTTACAGTATTTGGCGAGGTGGGGCACCGCCTGGACCGACGTCGCGCCCGTACCGACGATAGCCACGCGCTTGTCGCGGAGCTTGGTGAGCTCTGTATTGCGCCAGCCGCCGCCCGTGTAATCGTAGTCCCAGCGGGCAGTGTGGAACATCTTGCCCTTGAAGCTGTGAATGCATGAAGCCTGCCTCTTCGAGCAGTGGCAGGTAGCAGTATGCGTCGTTGTCGCATTGCAAGCCGGGATAGCGGTTCCAGTACCAGACGCCCCCGAAATCCCCGGCATGGTCGATATGGCGGAAGTTGGCAATGCCAAGCTTAGTCAGGTGATAGCCGGCCAGTACGCCCGTCCAACCGCCACCCAGAATGGCCACCTCTAGATCCTCCACTACTGGCTCGCGCGGAGCGACCGGCATGAAGGGGTCATGCTCGTAGTCGGCCGTCAGATCGCCGGTCAGGTGCTCGTACTGCTTCTCGCCCTTCCGGGTCAGGCGCTTGTCACGTTCCTGGAGGTACTTCTCCCGCAACGACGAAATGTTGATCTCTTCCTTTGGCGGCACATCGGTCGGCTTACAGGTCATTCCGAATCCCAAATTCTGATTTCCGCTATTATACTTATAATCAACAGTGTTGTCTATTAAAGAACGTATTGCTCCTGACGCGGACGGTCGCCGGAACGACTTCGAGTTGAACTTCTCGAAGGCCGCGGCGTTAGTCATTGCGGCACTAGTCGCGGCGTTAGCGGTTGCGGCGGTAGATCAAGTCTCCATATTTCTCCCACTTGCCGCTGCCTTCGGGCGCTACGTACTGCAGTATGCGCACGCTGCCGTCGGGCTGCCTTTCCCACACTAATTTCAGATCGCGGTGGCGTGAGGGAGTAACGGTTCTCAATACCATGGCGCTGTGTTTGTCCGGAGCGCCGCGCAGGGCGATGGCGCCCCATTGATTGTCGGCCCACATTTCCAACCAGGCTTCGCCGTCGTAGCGATTCACGCTGATGCCGGCAAGCCGATAGGTGGCTCCGGGACGCCGATACATGTCGGTGAGGAAATTCATGTTCTGTTGAACGATGCACCCTTCGGAGTGCTTTTCGACGCGGTCGAAGGCGACCAAGGTGTTGTTGGTGGCGTCGAATACTTGCCATTCGCCCAGCCAGAAATCGAATTGATGATTGGCCGGCGTGTCGCAGGCGGGCTTGGTCAGCACGGGTGCTGCCTCCAACTTGGTGGAAGTAGGTGTCGAGGGATCCGGCTCTGACGCCGTTGCGGTGCCACCGATCGCCGTTGCGATGCCGCAGAAAGACAGCGCGGCGAGGCCGCCGAGAGTGAGCGCCGCCCGATGAAGAGTAGGTCCTAGAAAGCCGGGGCCGAGAAAGCGGTGGACTGTCGACATCGTGGGTGTTCCTAAGTGTTGCGCCGAACCCGACCATACGCGGCCGGCCATGCTGCACGCAATGAGTGCGGCGCGCCATTGCGGCCAATCTACTAGCAAATCGGTTGAGCAAGCAAAGGCCTGCGGCAGGCGCTACGCGTATGTTCTTTACAACTCGGGATGCGAGCCTTCAGATAAGTAATGGGAGATCACTATGCGGAATAAACCCGGCAACATGTCGGTGGGTGCGGCGGTATTCATGGCCATTTATGGCATTCCGCACACGGCATTCGCGCAGTCGGCCGCATCGAGTGCGAATGCTCCGTCAGCCGAACTCGAGGAAGTGACGGTCACGGCCAATCGGCGCGAGCAAACGCTCGAAGCCGTTCCCTACAGCATGTCGGTGGTCTCCACGGAGCAACTGGAACAGGCCAATGTCACGGACATGGCGTCTCTTGCCAGCACCGTCCCCGGCCTCAGCATGTACGATTTCGGCGCCAGAATGGCGGGAGCCGTCTCGCCGATCATTCGCGGCATCAACGCCACGGCCGAGCCTACTCGCGGGTTTCGCACCTTCGAACAAGCCCCGGTGGGAACCTACATCGGCAATTCCCCCATCGACGGTTACTTTCAACTCGACGACCTCAAACAGGTCGAAGTGCTGAAAGGCCCGCAAGGCACCCTGTATGGCGCGGGCGCGTTGGGCGGAGCGTTGCGACTCATTCCGAATGCGCCGGATGTCAGTGCGTTTGCCGGCAACTTCGAGGCGGGCGCCGATCGCTTGGAGCACTCCGACGGTACCGGTTATACCTTGAAGGCCATGGTCAATTTACCCATCGCCGACTCTCTGGCGTTCCGCGCCTCCGCGAAGTATGCCTACGAGCCGGGTTTCGTCAGTGTTTATGGATTGCTCAAGCGCTCGAACACCGGTTTGAGCGGCATTCCGGATCTGGCGGATCCTACGGATCCCATCGGCAGCCCGGGCATTTATTCCAGCAAGGACGACTGGAATTTTCAGAAGACTTTCACCGGGCGGGCCGCGGCTCTGTGGAAGCCCACCGAGGCGTTCAGCGCCGAGTTGGCCTTCCTGCACTCCAATGTACGCGGCGATGGCGCTCCGCAGGTCAATCCTGACTTTGCCGGTGGCGTGTCGCCGTTGGATCCGGAGACCACGTTGCCGGCCGGCGGCCATTATCGCGACTTCTCGCAAATCGATCAGCCCTACACGAGGTACACCAACCTCACGAGCTTGGATCTCAGCTACAACGTGGGATTTGCGACGCTGTCCTCGACCAGCTCGTATTACACGACGTCGGGCTCGACGCTGCAGGACAATACCTACGATCTCGCCGGCTTGTATTCGGGCGCTTATTTGCCGTACTACTCGGGAGTGCCGACCAACCCGCGCTTCGTGTACGACCAGCTGTTTACGGATCGTGCGCATACCTTCAGCCAAGAAGTACGCTTGGTCTCCAACACCAGCGCGGAGAACATGTTCGATTACGTGGTCGGCGTGTACTACGAAAAGCAGGTGCGCACCGGCGCGTGGACGATTGCCATTCCGGGTTCACCGGAGCGGGCCGCGCTCTTGGATCAGGATATTCTCGTGGGTGCCAATGATGTGAACTTCCAGCAGATCGATACGCAGAATTTCACGGACAAATCCGTATTCGGCGAGTTGACCTATCACTTCTTGACCCATGGGCAGATTACCTTCGGCGTGCGGCATTTCCAGCAGGACTTCACCGATGCCCAGTCCTACGTGGATTACACCTTCCCGACGGACATCCCGGCGACGCCGCATGATTCGCCGGCCTCCAAGACCGTGGGCAAGGTCGATCCTTCGTATGAATATGCGAAGAATCAATACGTGTATGCGCTGTGGTCGCAGGGCTTCCGCCGCGGCGGCGCGAACTCCGTGCCGCAGTCGGGTCCCTTCGCGGAAAGCCCGCTGCTGGCGACATACAAGCCGGACAAAACCAATAACTACGAAACCGGTCTCAAGGGCCGCTTCTCCAATGGCATGAGCTACACCGTCGACTACTTCTACATCAAGTGGGACGACCCGCAGATCTCCTCCAGTCTGCCGTCGGGCAATCTCGCGGTGTACAACGCCAACACGGCCTCCTCGCAGGGCTTCGAGTTCGAGACCAGCGGTCCCATGCTGTTGCAGGGGCTGGGTTATTCCATCGGCTTTTCGTACGCCGATGCGAAGTTGACCAGTGATTTCTCGCTGCCGGCGAATGTGGAAGGGACCATCACGCCGGGCGCCCTGACGGGCACCAAGGGTGAACAGATGCCCGGCAGCCCGAAAACCAGCCTGACTGCGGCGTTGTTGTACAACACGTTGATCACGGCGGGCTACGATCTGGATCTGTCGTTGAACGGGGTTTACCGCTCGGCCGAAAAGATGCAGCTGGCGCCCACCCTGGGCGCCCCGACGGTGCAGCAGTCCTCGCCGTACGCGATCATGAATGCCAGCGCGACGCTCAATCACAGGCCCTGGCGGTACACGGCCTACATCACCAATTTAACCAATAAACAGGAAATCTTGGTGCCTCCGGTGCAGGGTACGGGAAGCAATAGCCTGAGCATGCTGGCGGACGACTATGTGGTGAATCCGCCGCGGGAGTTTGGGCTTCGGGTCGGGTACTCGTTCTAAAGGCGGAGCCGGTCTGCCCGCGCCCGGGCCGGTCGTCTGTTTGGGGAGGCGCATAGCTGGTACCCTTGCGTCGCATGACGTCTACGGGCCGCAAGGCCGAACCTAAGGACGAGCCCCGGGCACGCAATGTCGGGCTGTTCCGGACCATTTTGGCCGGATCCGGCCATACCTTGGCCGATGCCTTCGCGAACCTGGAGCAGGCTCCGGAGGTGGAGCGCATGACGCGCCACCCGAAGCGCGGGTTGCTGGGCGCGCGCGTGACCCTGCCGCCCGACGAGGGTGAGGGCTACTGGGATTTGACTCGCATCCGCGATGACATTTACGTGGTCGTGGCGAATTTCACCTACAAAGATCCACGGGTGGAAATCGTTCCCGGCGACGGCCTGGTGCAATTCAATTTCAAGCTCTCCGGGGATATGTCCTTGGCGGTGAGCCGTACCGAGCCGTTGCGCTGGAATCGGCCGTCGCTCCTGGTGTGGACGCAACCCACCGGCGTCGATATCAGCGAGTGGACGGCGCCTAGCGCGCGTGAGCGCTTCATTATCATTAGCATCCGGCCTGAGTTCCTGGCGGAGCATTTTCTGACGTCGAGTGTGGACGCGCCGCAGCAGCTGCAGGCGTTCGTGACCAACAAGCGCGAAAAAATCATTTACACGCAGCGTCCGTTGACCTCGCAAGCCTTCGATGTGACCACGCGCCTCATCGACAACCCTTTTTCGGGACCGTTGGCGCTGGTGTACACCGAGGCCCTGGCGCTGGAACTCCTGTGTTGTGCCGTGCAGAGTTTCACGGCGGCGCCAGGTGCGCCCACCGAGGAGTACACGGAACGCGAACTGAAGTGTCTGCACCAGGCGCGCAGCATGCTAATGAAGCAATTGGCGCCGCCCCCGACGATCACCAAGCTGGCGCGCTCGGTGGGCATGGCCAAGTCGACGCTGACCAAGGGCTTCAAGGCGGTGTTCGGCGAGACCATCCTGGATTTCAGTTTGAGCTGCCGCATGCGCCATGCCCTGACCCTGATGCGGGACCAATCCTGGTCGGTGGCGAAGGCCAGCGAGGCGGTGGGTTATGCCCATCCCACCTCGTTTACCACGGCATTTCGCCGTCACTTCGGCATGCGTCCCATTGACGTGCGCCGCGTTAAGTCACGTGAAAAAGGTTCGTAGCCAAAAACAAGGTTCATAGTTAAAAACGGTGAAAGTCCTAGCAATTGCGCATGCCCGCGAAGGTATTCGCAGCCGCCCCCGGCTATCGTACAAAGATGTCATCCACTGATCCCTTGCTCCAGCCGTTCCAGCTCAAACATTTGACGCTCAAGAACCGGATCATGACCACGTCGCATGAGCCGGCCTACCCCGAAGATGGCATGCCCAAGGAGCGCTACCGCGCTTATCACGTGGAACGGGCCAAGGCGGGCGTGGCGCTGACCATGACAGCGGGATCCGCGGCGGTATCGCGCGACAGTCCGCCGGTCTTCAACAACGTACTAGCATTCAAGGATGAGGTGGTCCCCTGGATGCGGGATCTGGCGGATGCCTGTCATGAATATGGCGCCGCCGTGATGATTCAGCTGACACACCTGGGCCGACGCACCCGCTGGGACAAGAATTTCTGGTTGCCGGTGGTCTCTCCGTCCTTGAACAAGGAAGCGGCTCATCGCGCGTTTCCGAAGAAGATCGAGGATTGGGATATTGCGCGCATCATCAAGGATTACGCCGATGCGGCGGAGCGCATGTACGCCGCGGGGTTGGACGGCATCGAGCTGCAGGCCTACGGTCATTTGATGGATCAGTTTTGGTCGCCGCTCACCAATACCTTGGATGCGCCGTATGGCGGTTCGCTGGAGCAGCGGCTGCAGTTTACGTTCGACGTGCTTACGGCCATTCGACAGCGAGTGGGCCCGCAATTCATCGTGGGTGTGCGTTACACCGGCGACGAGGCCATCGAGGGGGGCCTCAACAAGCGGGATGGGTTGGAGATTTCGCGCCGGCTGAAGGACAGCGGCATGGTGGATTTTCTCAACATCGTCCGCGGCCACATCGACACCGATGCGGGGTTGACGGATCTCATTCCCATTCAGGGCATGCCGAGTTCACCGCACTTGGATTTCTCGGGAGAGATACGCGCGGCGACCCAGTTCCCGACTTTCCATGCGGCGCGCATTCAGGACGTCGCCACGGCGCGCCACGCCATTGCCACGGGCAAGGTGGACATGATCGGCATGACGCGCGCGCATATGACCGACCCGCATATCGTGCGCAAGATCGTGGCCGGGCAGGAAGACACGATTCGACCTTGCGTCGGAGCCAACTACTGCTTGGACCGGATTTATCAGGGGGGTGCTGCGTACTGCATTCATAACCCGGCCACCGGCCGCGAATTGTTCATGCCGCACGATATTCCGGCGGGCGTGACTCGACGCAAGGTCGTGGTGATCGGCGCCGGCCCAGCGGGCCTCGAGGCGGCGCGGGTGGCGGCGGAGCGCGGTCATGAGGTGGTGGTATTCGAGGCGTCCAGCCATGCAGGCGGTCAGGTACGGCTTACTTCGCGTAGTCCGCGCCGGCAGGAGATGATGGGCATTATCGACTGGCGCATGGAGCAGTGCCGGGCGCGGGGCGTGCAGTTTCGTTTCGATACGGTGGCCGAAGAGGCCGATGTGCTGGCGGAGCGGCCGGATGTGGTGGTGATTGCCACCGGCGGGTTTCCGCATACCGACGTGCTCGAGTCGGGCAACGAGTTGGTGACCTCGACTTGGGACGTGCTGTCGGGCAATGCGACGCTGCGTGGGCGGGTGCTTCTGTTTGATGACGCCGGCGACCATGCGGGGTTGCAGGCGGCAGAGATCATCGCGGCGGGTGGGGCGTCCTTGGAGATCATGACGCCGGATCGCGCCTTCGCGCCGGAAGTGATGGCCATGAATCTCGTACCCTATATGCGCAGCCTGCAGAAGCTCGATGTGACCTTTACCGTGACCTTCCGCTTGAAGAGCGTGAGCCGCGCCGAGGGGCGGCTGCTGGCCGTGGTGGGCAGCGATTACGGCGGGGTCCATAAAGAGCGGCGGGTGGATCATGTGGTGGTGAACCACGGCACCGTGCCCAACGACGAGCTGTACTTCGCGCTCAAAGCCGGTTCGCGCAATCTGGGAGCCATCGACCACTCGCGGTTGATTGCGGGCTTGGAGCAGAACGCGTCGACCAATCCTGAAGGCACGTACCAGTTGTTCCGCATCGGCGATGCGGTGTCGGCGCGCAACACGCATGCGGCCATTTACGACGCGCTACGCCTCGTCAAGGATCTCTGAGCGGCAGCGTTGCTGCTGCGGCGCAAGCGCTGGACGGAGGCCATGGCGGGTAGGGGCGTCTAGATTGCGCCGGCGTGTTTGAGCGCGGTGTATCTGTTGACCAGTTCGACACCAAGGCGCTGCGGTTCGCAATCGATGGTGATGGCGCCGGTGCTCGCCAGTTTGCGCAGCATTTCGCCGCGCGCCGCTTCGTATTCGAGCGCGGCGGCGACCTCCAGTCCGTCGTCCAGCGTGCGCAGCGGCTGTCGTGCTATTTGGCCGACAATTTGTTCGCGAAGATTCGCCAGTACGACGAGATGCCGGGTCCGCAACAAGGTGAGCGCCGAGGCCAGCTCGGGCGCATCCTCGTCACGGCAATTCGTGATGAGTACCACGAGCGCGCGCTTGCGTTGGTGTCCGAGGAGGTCGGCCGCGGTGCGCGCATAGTCCGAGAAGGTCGGCGTGGGTTCAACGTCCCCCAGTTCGGCCATGAGCGCGTTGAGCGATTGCCGGCCTTTTCTCGGCGCATAGCGCTTGGCGCCATCGGCTGAAGTGCCCAACGTCATGGCGCCGACGGCGTCGCCGGCTCGCAAGGCGACAAACGCCAGGAGCATCAAGGCGTTCAGGGCTTGGTCGAAATGGGTCGCGCCGATGCCATGCTGGGTGTCATCGGCACGCATGCGCCGGCCGCAGTCGAGCAGGAACATGAGCCGTTGATCGCGGTCGTCCTGGAATTTTCGGGTGATGGGACGGTGATGCGTCAGCGTGGCCTTCCAATCGACGTGCCTAATGGGATCGCCGGGGCGGTATTCCACCAATTGATCGAAGTCCGTGCCGCTGCCGCGACGGCGTACCGACTTGATGCCAATTTCGGTCAAGCGTCTTTCTCCGGCCAGCCACGCAAATGCCGCCTGGTCCTCGAAGTTGGGGAATACCCGCCGCGCTTCGGTGTCGCCGATGCGCAGATTCCAGTCGATGAACCCCAACGGCGAACGCAGCAGGATTTGCGCGCCATTAAAGCGTTTCAGACCGCGCTCGGTGGGCGTCATGGAAAATTCCAGGGTTTCACTGCCCTGCGGCGAGATATCGAAGTGCAGCGGCATGGCCGGCATGTGCATGCTGGGATCGCTCAACTCGAACAGTCGGCCGCGATATCTCGAGGCACCCGAATTTTCGAGGGTGAGGCGCAACGTCACCGTGCGTCCCACGGCGAACGCCCGCGGGAGTTGGCGTTGCAGCGCAAGCGGTGTGCGTCGCCAGCGCGCCGTACTTAGCACGATGTCCAAGCCAATCACGGCGAGCAGCATCATGCCGCCGCCTCCTGCCAGCAGTGCGACGCTTGGCATGGGCATGGCGGAGAAGGCCAGTGCCGCGCACAACGCACCCGCCGCGGCGACGGTCGCGATGAGTTTCTGCGAGGGCAGCATGGAGGTGGTGGAGGGCGAGGCGGTCACACCCGAGGCGCCGCGGTTGCGTCGAGAATGGCGTGCAGCAGGTCGTCGATCTTGCGGCCATCGAGTTGCGCATCCGCGGACAAGGCGACTCGGTGACGTAGCGCTGCGGTCGCTACCTGCTTGACGTCGTCGGGCAGCACGAAGGAGCGCGCCGACATCAGCGCGACCGCTTTGGCCGCGCGCACGAGCGCAATGGGACCGCGGGAGCCGGCGCCCATGGCGAGGCCCGGCCAATCGCGAGTTGCTCGGACGATGCGGACGGCGTAATCGATCACGGCGGCGTCGACCCGTTGACGCGCCGTGAGCTGTTGCAGAGCCAGCACCGCGCGCTCGTTCAACACGGGGGTGACGCCGCCCAGAGGCATCTGGTCCCCATTCTGATCCGTGGTGACGCGCGCGACCACGTCGACCTCTTCACTGAGCGACGGATAGGTCATGTCGATTTTCAGTAGAAACCGATCCAATTGCGCTTCGGGAAGCGGGTACGTGCCCTCGGCTTCGAGCGGATTCTGGGTGGCCAAGACGATGAAGGGGCGAGGCAGCGGCAAGGTTTCGCCTTCCAGCGTGACCTGATATTCCTGCATGACTTCGAGCAGCGCGCTTTGAGTTTTGGCAGGGGCGCGATTGATTTCGTCCGCCAGCAGCACGTTGGTGAACACCGGGCCTTTGACCACCCGCAATTCATGGGTGGCCGTGTCCAGGATGGCGTGCCCGGTGATGTCGGAGGGCATGAGGTCGGGGGTGAACTGAATGCGCCCCACCTTCAGCGACATGGCCTGCGCGAGGGCGCGGACCAGCAGCGTTTTGCCGAGACCGGGCACACCCTCGATGAGTACATGACCGGAGACCAGCAGCGCGAGTATGGTCTGATCGACGGTGGCGCTTTGACCCACCAAGGCGTTGCCGATCTGGGCGCGCAGCTTCGTGAGCAATTCGCCGGCGCGAACGATGGAATTCGATTCTTCAGTCATACACGGTACCTTGTAACCCGTTAAACGTTGATCAATGCGCGACGGGCCCGTTCCAGCAGGCCGATCGAGGCGCGTTGTACTTTGGCTTCCCCGGCGGCGTCCTCAGTCATCGCGGAATTCAGCGTGGTCGCATCGACGCCCGCTGTCTTGCCGATGGCCTCGGCGCGGCGCCGCGGGCTGAGCGAGCCATAGCCGGGGATGCGCTGCTCGGCGCTTCTCTCGAGCGCTCGCAGCACTGCTTTGCGAAGAGATTTTAAGTTACCGGTGCGCCAGGCGAATCTTGCGTTGGCGCGTAGTTGTTCCGCCAAGGACCGGCGCGCATCCACCGGCACCGGCAGCGGTGGTCCAAAGCGCGGTAGGTGGCGTGCGATCAGTAACAGCGCCGCGAGCCCGAAGCAGACGACCGCCGGTGCGGCGAGGCGCCATATCATGGCGAGGAGCGGCTCTGCACCCAAGGCATTGAAAATCAGCAGCCGTTCTCCCTTCTTGAGGAGCGAGCCCTCGATGACGGCAAGCGCATTGTCATTGCGAAGGAGCGTCAAGGGATCCGCGAGAAATTGCGAGTCGATGACCGTCAAGCTGCCGCGGCCGATGCCGACGCGGAGCATTTGGATACCTCGACCGTTCGACAGCGCCCAGGAGGGAACTTGCTTGCTGGCGAAGCTGAACTCGGTTCGTGTTGCGCAAATGGACCGAGTGTCGAAGGTGTCGAGCCCGTCGACCTGCACCGTCATGGGCTCGCACTCGACGTCGCCCATCTCGACGCCGCGGGAGGCGGCGCGCGGCGGCGTGCGTCCCGGTTTCGGAGCGGCGGGTGGTTGCACGTCCTTTTTCTCGTCACGCAGCGCTCGAGTGATGCCGCTCCAGGTTTGCAGCGCGGGAGAGGAACGGAGCATGTACGTCGTCACGACCATGCGGCCGCCACCCAGCACCCACTGTTCCACCGACGAGATGTTTCCGTGCGCGACATCCCAGCCGCTCTCGTTGACCAGCAGCACGCCACTCACTTCTGGGGGTGGGCGCAGGATGGTCATCTCTTCGGCTCGTATCCCGAGACTGCGCAACAGGTGCTCGAGGGTGTAGTACGGGTTGGTTGCGGCCTCGCCCTGTGGCGGGGTCGGTTCGGTCACGTCGGCCCAGTAGGTGTTGAAGGCGATCCAGCACCCGATCGCGATGATAACGGCGAGAATCGCTGCCGTCGTGAGGCGGTCGCGGGTCATGCCGGGGTCCCGAGAGTCGCGGCGAATTGGGAACTGAGAGCGGCCACCGGGGCGATTGGAATCGGCTGGCCCGCATAGACCGCTGCCTGCCATAAGCCGACGAGTTCCCGAAAGTAGTCGGCGCGCGTTACATCCAGGCCCGCGACCACCACTCGCAGCGCTTCCCCCTCGGTGTGGGATTCCTGGATGGACACCCCGAAGCCATGCACGGCTCGCGACAATGCGCCCCGGTACAGCAACGACAGTGCTTCCCGCACCCTTCCGGCGTTGAGAAGTTCGAGCGCCGTGGCGCCTACGTCCTCAGGCAGGGAATCGGGTCTTATATCCAACTCTCCGACGTGGGATACCGGTCGGGGTCGGGCAGTCTTGGTGTCGGGCGAGCGCGCTCTGAGGAACCTAAACGACCACACGATCGCGATGGCGGCGACGATGGCGCCTGCAATCCAAATTACCAGGCTGCCGGCTCGGCTGAGGTAATAAAACAAACCCACGAGCCATCTGGGCGTATCGGCCGGCGGCGGTGACTTGCTGTCCACCCAACGCAGCGTGCGTGTGTGGCGTTCGTGCCCGAGATTCGGATCGAGCCGCAGTTTGGCGACCGCCGCCTGGATTTCTTCACGGCTCGGCGCGACGGCGGCGGCTGCGGGTTCGGACGATGCTGCTCGAAGCATCCCGCAACCGACCAGCAGCATGGCGGCGGCCAGCTTAAGCGGCGAACGCACGGCGAAATTCCTGTTCGATATCCCATGCCTCGAGCGCCACCCGTCGATTGAGGTACATGCCGAATCCGGCAGCCACGTAGAACGGCTCGACAAAGCAGATCGCCGCGGCATAGGACACCGTGGTCATGACGACTTGATGGCCGGTGGGATTGCGAAGGAAGGTGAGCCAATTGAATGAGCCGTTGTGCGGCGCGAGCCATACCTGCAAAGACAGGGCACTGGCAAAGAGCGCGAGATCCGCGACCGCGAACACCAGGGTCATCATGCGAGCGGCGCCGCGATAGGGCAGCGCGAGTTGTCGCACACGAGCGGCGCGCTCCGCACCCACCAACCCTTCCAGCTGGACTATGGGTTGAGTGAAGGCGCGTGAAGCGCTCAGGCGACGCAGCGTCAGGGTCGTGGCGAGTTGTGACCACCACACGTCGCGGCGCGCCGCCCAAAGATCCGAGAAGGTGGTCGACTCATTGAACAACGCGCGCGACAGCGCAAACAAGATCGTGCGGTCGAGCCAGGGCTTGGACATCCAAATGAGCAGCGCCGGCAGCCAGGCAGCGATGCCGGCGGTCGTGCAACAGAGTAGGAGCAGCGGCAGCGCGATGCAAAGATAAGGCGGAAACACAGACGATAACCGCGACTGGACGAGACGTACCCCCAGGTCTGCCCCTTCCCACATGGAACGAGGGCGTAACACCAACACCATATTTTCAACCTGCACGAGGGCGCCGGACAAAGAACAAGATGACCAACGCCCAGCAAGCGGCGGCGCAGAGGTATTTGGCGGGAGGTTCGATCCATGCTGCCGAGGACCAGAACGCCTCGATGGCGGCTGCGATGACCAGCATGACGGCGGAGCCGAAGACGATGACGCTGGTCTCGCGCGCCGCCAGTTGCAACGAGGCGACCCGCGTCGAGCGGCCCGGCAGCAGCACGGAACGGCCGATGCGCAGCCCGGCGGCGCCGCACAGGACGATGGCGGTCAGTTCGAAGGCCGAGTGAGTTGCGATGAACGGATAGAAGGCGCCGCCGAACCCCAGCACCGTGATGTATCCCGCGAGCGCTCCGGCGAACACGCCGTTGTACGCCAGAAAAAGCAAACTACCGAGGCCGAATAGAATCCCGGTCACATAACACTGAAAGGCGATTCCAATGTTGTTCATGATGTAGAAGCCGAACATTTGCCAATTGTCACCGGCGTCCCGGGTGCGGCCAATCGCACGCGCGGACGGGCCGTACATTTGCGCGAATGAACTGGCCGTTTTAGTGTCGACCATGGACAGGACCAATTCGGGGCGGGCGTACGTGGCTACGCCCAAGGCCAGCGCGGGCACCATCAGAATGAGGGCGGCGCTAATGACATAGCGCCAATGGGCGCGCACCAAATCCGGGAAACGACTGAGGAGCACATGCCCGATGCGATGCAGGCCGAAATCGCTCTGGCGATAGACGATTTGATGGCCGCGTGCCGTGAGAATCGATAAGCGCTCGATTAGGTGTGTGGGAAATCCCCGGGCCTGGGCCAAGGCCAAATGTTCGCAGGTGGTGCGGTACAGAGTGAGGAAGCGCTCGGGGTTCAACTGCGTCTCTTCTTTTTTGGCGAGCAATCCCTCGAACTCGCTCCAGAGCGTGCCATTCGCGGTTTCGAATTGCAGCGGAGTCATGAGCGTTGACCGTGCAGCCAACGCGCGATGCCGACCAGACGCGCGGTCATGGATGTCTCGGGCCCCCCGCCCGGTGCTGCCGTGAAGCCGAGGACGGCGATCTCTTCGGCGCGCTCCGGCGTCATTCGGGCAACACGCCAGGCAAACCCCGTAATCGCGGTTTGTTGGCGGTGCGAGAGCAGTACCGAGGGCTGGGTTGCGCCGCCGGCAGGGAACGAGCCCGCCCCTGGAGGCTCACGTCGATAGGCCACCACTGTGCCGCCCGCCAAATCCCCGAGACGACGGGCATCCGGCCGCAACAGCATGCAGATGATTCCGCCTGCGTACATCAGGGGCAGGAAATCGGCGGCGCGCAGCAGATTCCGAATCAAGCACCCGGCCGGTGTAATGGGCAGGCCGTTGGCCATGAGCACTTGCAGGCCCATGATGCGCTTGCCTGGGGTCGCCGCGGCGGGCAGCAGCTCGAACACCATGGAGTACAGCCAGTTGACCGCGAACACGACAATCAGCAGCATGCCGATGCCGAACTTGCCTCCCCTTGCCAAGGTCGTGCCGCACACCAAGACGATACCCGCGCGAACCAAAGCATCGATCAGGAAGGCAGTCGCCCGCACGGCGAAACCGGCGGGATACACCGAAATGGCGATACCCTCGGGAGTTTCCGCCGTGATGAGTGTGTCAATCGACGAATTCAAGCCTTAACGACGATCGTGTCGGCGATGTAGTCGTGAATACAGCGTTGCGGCTTACCGAAAATGAACAGGATGTCGACCAACACATAGAGCGTTCCCAAGGCGGGGACGAGTGACAGCAGCGTGGTGACGAAGTAGCGCAGCCAGAAAATGCGCGCGAGTGTCGCGGGCGAACCATCCGCGCGGACGATTTTGATGCCCAGGCATTTCTTGCCGATGGTTTGGCCATTCCGATGGACCAACACGGCGGTGACCACAATCAGGCAGAGTACAATCAGCGCGCCGATGTAGAACGCAGTCCCGGTTCCCGCCAAGGTGGCCCAAACGCCGATGATGCCTATATTAGGACGGCCGCCCGCTTTTGCGCCGCTAATGAGCGTGGGCCAGGCCATTAGGTAGGCGGGTATGAACGGGACGGTCCAACACAGGCCGTCAATGAATTTGGCGCCGAATCGCGAGCCTCGAGTGGCCCTTTCGACGTCATCGTTCTCTGCCACGTCTGCGACGGCACTCTTCGGGGGTGCGTACAGGTTATTCGTCGGCGTTACCATGTGTGCTCCTTGCTACAGGCTTCGGTGCCATCATAGCGCGACTTCCCGATCAGAGCCTAGGGCGCAAATGGCACGCAGCTCTCAAAATGACCAGGGCAAAAGGAATTAACGCCGGGAAGTCGGGTACGCGTCGATTTCATTCAGCATCTCAGGGCCGCCAAGCGCCTGCATCTGTTCCAGAATCCATTCGCGGCGTCGCTGTACATAAGGCGAGGGCTGGGACGCCGAATAATGTTCCGGGCTGGGAAGCACGGCGGCCAGTACGGCGGCGTCGCTGCGAGTCAGGTGCGAGGCGGCCTTATGAAAGAAGTGTTGGGCCGCGGCTTCCGCGCCGTAGATGCCAAACCCAAATTCGGCGATATTGAGATAGATTTCCAGAATCCGGCGTTTGGGCCAGCAGGTTTCGATGAGAACGGTGTAGTAGGCCTCGAGCCCTTTGCGAAAGTAGCCGCCGCCCGACCACAAGAACAAATTTTTCGACACCTGTTGACTGATGGTGCTCGCGCCGTGCTGCCGGTGACGGTGCTGGTTCATGGCGTAGGCCTTTTCGATGGCCTCGACATCGAAACCCCAGTGTTCCGGAAATTTCTGATCCTCGGAGGCGACCACGGCCAACGGCAGATTGGGGGAGATGTGCTGCAAATCCACCCAACTGTGACGGGACTCATAGCTCGAGTCGCGATGAATCCACGCATCGATCTGCGACTCGGCCATGAAGGCGCTGAAGGGCGGGTTGACCCACCGGTACAGCAGCACCGGCCCCACGGACATTACAACGCAAATCAGCACCAGCCAGAGCACCGCACGGGCGATCCGGCCGAGCCAAGATGTGCCGCCCGCCATTGGCGGCTACTTATCGGCCTTGCGCACCGCCGTCATGATGACGGGTTCCACCGGGACATCGTCGAAGCCACGCTTGCGGCCGGTTTCCACTGCCGCGATCTTGTCGATCACGTCCATGCCCTTGGTGACCTTCGCAAAGACGGCATAGCCGAAGTTGCCGCGGGTGTGATCGAGGAAGTCGTTGTCCTTCAAATTGACGAAGAACTGCGAGGTCGCGCTGTTGATGTCGTTGGTGCGCGCCATGGAGAGCGTGCCGCGCTCGTTCTTCAAGCCGTTGTCGGCTTCGTTCTTGATGGTGTCATTGGTCTTTTTCTGCGTCATGTCTTCTGTGAAGCCGCCGCCTTGAATGACGAAGCCAGGAACGATGCGATGAAAGATGGTGCCGTTGAAGAATTCTTCATCGATGTATTTCTTGAAGTTGGCCACCGAAATCGGCGCCTCTTTCTCGAAGAACTCGATGGTGAAGTTGCCCAGCGTGGTTTCGAAAAGAATCATTGATAAGTGTCCCTTGTGTGATGAACGGTACCGAGAGTGACTCGGGGCTTGCCGGAATAATCGACGTGCGAAGTGATGCCCTCGAAGCCCTGACGGTGCAGCAGGGCGGCCATCTCGACATCTTGAGTGTGGCCATGCTCGAGAAGTAGCCAGCCGCCCCGATTCAAATGCCGGGCCGCGTTGCCGACGATGGCCTGCAGGGCGTCCAGACCGGCCGGACCCGAGGCGAGCGCGAGCGCAGGTTCGTGGGTCAGCAGCTCGAGAGCGGGATCGTTGCCGGCGATGTAAGGCGGATTCGACACGATGAGATCCGCGGTCACCCCGGGCACGGCGTCGAACCATGAACCTGCGCGAAACTCGACGCGCGACAGTCCCAGTCGCACGGCATTCGACGAGGCAACGGCGAGGGCCCGGGCAGAGAGGTCAACCGCGATGATCCGGGCGAGAGGCCGTTCCGTCGCGATGGCCAGTGCAATGGCGCCGCTGCCGGTACCGAGGTCCAAGACCGTACGCGGTTGATCCTGAGGCAAGCGCTGCAGCGCGAGTTCCACCAGCAGTTCGGTCTCGGGGCGAGGCACCAACACGTCGGGCGTGACGTGAAGATCCAGGGACCAGAATTCGCGGCTGCCGGTGAGATAGGCGATGGGCACGCGCGCGGCGCGCTGCGCAATCAGGTCGTCATACCGGGCCAGATCGTCGGCGTTCACGGCATCGGCGCCATGGACGATCAGGGCGGAGCGAGATAGCCGCAGCACATGGCAGAGGAGCAGCTCCGCATCCAGGCGCACGGATTCACTGCGGCTCGCGAGCGCGCGGGCCCCCTGCTGCAAGCAGTCGGCGATCGTAGGCGTCGAAGCGAGGGCGGTGGCGGGACTCATGGCGATCTATTCGACTTGGCTGGCCAGCTCTTCGGCCTGGTGTTCTTGGTTCAGCGCGGCGATGAGTTCGTCCAGCTTGCCGTTCATGACGTCGTCGAGCTTGTAGAGCGTCAGGTTGATGCGGTGATCGGTGACTCGGCCCTGCGGAAAGTTGTAAGTGCGGATGCGCTCGGAGCGATCGCCGGAGCCTACCTGGAGCTTGCGCGACTGGGCCTGTTGAGACGCCTGCTTTTCGCGCTCGCTGGACAGCAAGCGCGCTCGCAGCAGCGACATGGCGCGCGAGCGATTCTTGTGCTGGGAGCGTTCGTCCTGGCACTCGACCACGATGCCGGTGGGTATATGAGTGATGCGAATCGCGGAGTCGGTCTTGTTGACGTGCTGGCCGCCGGCGCCTGACGAGCGATAGGTGTCCACCCGCAGGTCCGCGGGGTTCAACTCGATTTCCTCGACTTCCGCGAGCTCCGGCAGAATGGCTACCGTGCAGGCGGAGGTATGAATGCGGCCCTGAGCTTCAGTTGCCGGCACGCGCTGCACTCGATGCGTGCCAGATTCGAACTTCAGCAGCGAGAAGGCGCCGTGTCCGATGACGCGGCTGATGATTTCCTTGTAGCCGCCGTGCTCGCCCGGACTTTCGCTCAAGACTTCCACAGACCAGCGTTTGCCTTCGGCGTAGCGGGCGTACATGCGAAACAAGTCCCCAGCGAAAATGGCTGCCTCGTCGCCGCCGGTACCGGCTCGAACTTCGAGAAATATGTTGCTGTCGTCGTGCGGATCCTTGGGGATCAGCAGGCGCTGCAACTCCAATTCCTCGGCGCCGGCGCGCGCGGTAAGTTCAACCAGCTCCTCGTCCATGGCGAGTTCAACGGCGGTGGCCATATCGCCTTCCAGGGCAATAAAGCCGCGATAGCGGTCGATGAGCGGGTTGAGCCGGGAGTATTCGATGTTCAATTCGCGGAATTCGTTCTGCCGCGAAATGACGCCGGGGTCGGAAATGAGGCGGCTGATTTCCTCGAATCTTTCGTTGAGTCTCTCGAGTTTGCGCCGGATGGAGTCTTTCATGGCGGCGGATTATAGCGACCCTGGCAGTTATTGCCGGTCGCGTTCGTCGGAGCCGGTATCGCCGGGGGTGTCATGGTCCGAGTCGGCGGCCTCGGATGCCTGCCTCAAGGCTTGAATCGGCGCATGCAACAGTCGCTTGGTCAGGGTATTGGCCAGGTATTCCAGCGCCTCATCGGGGGATTTGCCGGCCCCGAGCATGCGCTGGGCCGCGTCCAGGGTTTGCTGCCGAATGGCGTCCGCCTGCTGGCGCAGTGCGCGAATGGCGGGTCCGGCCTCCTTGGCGCGTATTTCGCCTAAAAACCGGGCCACTTCCTCGCCAATGAGGAGTCGGGCGCCGCCCGCCGCGACCTCACGCTGCTGGCGATGCTGTTCCACCACTTGTTGCAGGTCGTCGATGGAAAATAAGTAAATATCTTCGAGTTCCGCAACTTCCGGCTCTATGTCCCGGGGAACCGCCAAATCGACCATGAAAATCGGCCGGCGGCGGCGCGTGCGCAAGGCCGCGGCTGCGACGGCTTTGGTAATGAGGGCTGAGGGGCTTGCCGTACAGCTGATCACAATGTCCGCTTCCGCCAGCTCCTGATCCAGGTTCTGCAGGTCGACGGCGTAACATTTTAATTCATCCGCCAGCACCTGGGCCCGCGCGAGGGTGCGATTGGCGATGACCATGCGCTTGACCCCGGCGGCCGCGAAATGCCGTGCCGTCAGGGCAATCATGTCGCCAGCGCCGATCATGAGGGCGTTGTGAGCACTCAAGTCCGAATAGACGCGGCGGGCGAGGCTCACCGTCGCCGAGGCCAGCGACACGCTGTTCGCGCCAATGAGGGTCTCGGAGCGAATACGCTTGGCGGTGGCAAAGGCGGCTTGAAAGAGCTTATTCAGGTGCGGGCCGGTGCTGCCGGACTCCTGAGCGACGCGATAGGCGTCCTTCAGCTGCCCTAAAATCTGCGTCTCGCCCAGCACCATGGAGTCGAGGCCGGAGGCCACGTTGAAGGCGTGTTCCACCGCCTGTTGCTCCTGATGCACGTACAGGTTCGAGGCCAGATCCAGACTGACATCGTGATGCCGCACCAGCCACTCGGATAGTTCGTTGCCGCTGGCGGAACCGGCCCAGTAGACCTCGGTGCGATTACAGGTGGACAGGATCAGGACTTCGGCGACCCCCTGCTCCTGGCGCAGGGCCCGCAAGGCGGCCACCAATCGGTCCTCCGTGAACGCGACTTTCTCGCGCAGAGAGACGGGTGCCGTCCGGTGATTTAGTCCAAGAATATTGACTGCCATTGCCGCGTTTTTCGTCCGTAACCCTCGGATTCTCGTGGAATCCGCGGCAGCATGATACTCATTTCGCTATAGTGCGGCCGTGTTCTCGATTTCACTCTCATTCAGGGCGTTTGCAGGGCTCGGCTTCATCGCCTGTACGGCCTGCGCCGGCGTTGCGCCACGGCCGGAAACACCCAAGGCGCCCCTGACATTTTACACCGTCACGGCGGAGATCGCCCTGGAGCGGCACGAGGTCCGCGTTGCGGCCCTGGAGTACGCCGCGGCCGCCGAGAACAATAGCGACGCGGGCTTATTGCGCCGGGCCACGGAAGTCACGGCCGACTGTCTACAGCCTGCCCTCACCGCTGTCGTGGCGGCCCGCTGGATCGCCGTCGATCCCGCCGCGCTGGATGCGCATCGCGCGGCGGCGCGGGCCGCGCTGGAATTACACCGAATCGACCGGTCGGCGGCCGAGTACCGCATCGTGCTGGCCTCTTCGCCGCAGGGTACGGAGGCCGAATTCGCCGCGCTCGAGACGGAACTCACGATGGCCGCCAACGTTTACGGCGCGCGCCAGGTGGCGGACCGGCTGGTCGAGTATTTCCCGGGATCTGCCGCGGCGCTGCGCATGCAGGCTTTCGTGGAGTTACGCGCCGACGATCCGGCGGCCGCGGTGCGCACCTTCAACGCTGCGCTCGCCACACCCGGAGTGGTGTCCGAGCAGTCCGCGCATCGTGAGCTCACCGAAGGCTTGTGGCGAGCGCGGATCATGGCCGGCGATGTGGACGAGCCACTGGAGGAAGCGAAGTCCCTGGTGGCGGACGACGACACGCCGCAGAATCGCCTGGAATACGCGCTCGTGCTCATGGCGGCGCAGAAGAACTCGGCCGCCCGCGCTCAGTTGGCTGAGTTGGTGTTGAAACCCGACGCCAAACCCTTCGCGCTGCGCATGTTGGGGCTCATGGATTTCGAGGACGGCAAACTGGATGACGCTTCCGCGCGCTTCGCCGAGTTGGTCACGACGGGGAAGTATTTGGACGATGCGCTGTTCTACTTGGGCTTGATTGCCGAACGGCACGCGGACGAGGAGCGTGCACTACGGCTGTATGCCCAGGTGCAAAACGGGGACAACGTCATTTCCGCGCTGTTACATGCGGCCACAATCTTGAGGGCGCATGGCGCCGCGCCGGCCGCGGATGAACTGCTGGACCAATTGGAAATCGACGAGCCGCAACGGGCGCCGGAAATTCTTGTGGCGCGGGCCCGCATCTATGCCGACTCCGGTGATTTGCCAGGAGCCATGGGAGTGCTCGTCGGAGCCGAGGATCAGTATCCGGACAATGTGGACTTGCACTATGCGCGGGCCACCATCGCCGAGG
>Ga0302311_10001987_pt1 | contig 23617 bp, 19 predicted proteins | sample III_Palsa_N1_3_FD_200449 | JGI IMG/M metagenome (GOLD analysis project Ga0302311, IMG submission 200449) | Peat permafrost microbial communities from Stordalen Mire near Abisko, Sweden - III_Palsa_N1_3 | ecosystem: Environmental > Terrestrial > Soil > Palsa > Peat permafrost | place: Sweden... | reverse complement strand
TCAGCGCTTGGCGTGAAAGCCTCGTTGATCACATCGACTTGCGCCGGGTGAATGGCCAGCATGCCGCGGAATCCGGCGCGCCGCACTTCCGTCGCGCGTTTGCGAAGCCCCGCCTCGTCGCGAAAGTCGCCATGGATGGTCTCGATGGCCGGCACGCCGGCCGCCGCTGCGCCCACGAGGCAGAGGCTCCGCGCCAGCTGGTAAGTAAACCCGTAGCTGCCATCCTCGTTGCGATTCGTGCTCGCCCCGATCGCGTCGGCGAGATCCTCCGCGCCCCAAGTCATGGCGACCACTCGCGGTGCGCCGGTGTAGTTTCCGGTCGTGAACATGGCTTCGGCCGTTTCGGTGACGAGCACGATGACCTGCGTTGTGCCGCACTCCGCGCCGGCGGCCGCCTCCAGTGCCGTCAGATAATGATCCAGCAACTCGGCATCCGCCCGCCCGCGCGACTTGGGCAGCATGATGCCGCCCGGACCGCTGCCGACAATCGCCACGAGATCGGCAAGTCCGTGGGGACCCTGAATGGGATTGATGCGGACCCAGAGCCGCTGCCGCTGCTTCGCGTTGGCGGTCAGGAAGGCCGAAACCATCGAGCGCGCCTTGGGCTTTTCTGCCTCGGCAACGGCATCTTCGAGATCGAGAATGACGATATCCGCCGTACCGGCGGTTGCCTTCTCCATCTTGCGCTCGCTGTCGCCCGGTGCGAATAGCCACGAGCGCGCGTTGCTGCCTGCCACTTGATTCGCCATGTCCTTCAATCCTCGCCAGTGCCTCAGCCGATCAATACGATTTGGGCAAGCCGAGGACTTTCTCGGCCAGAAAGTTCAGAATCATGTGCGGGCTGACGGGCGCCGTCCGCGGAATGAGGACCTCGCGCAGATAGCGCTCGACATGATATTCCTGCGCATAGCCCATGCCGCCCAACGTCAGCATGGCGGTATGGCACGCCTCGAACCCGAACTCGCCGGCCAGGTACTTGCCCGCGTTGGCCTCGACCCCGCAGTCCTCTCCCTTGTCGAACAGGGTCGCGGCCTTCATCACCATGAGATTCGCGGCCTCGAGCTGGGCCCAGCATTTGGCGAGCGGGTGCTGAATGCCCTGGTTCATCCCGATCGGGCGGTTGAACACAATGCGCTCGCGCGCGTAGCGCGCGGCCCGCGCGATCGCAGCGCGGCCGATGCCGACCGCCTCGGCGCCGATCAGGATGCGCTCCGGGTTGAGGCCGTGGAGGATGAGCTTGAACCCCTCGCCTTCCTGTCCGATTCTGTCCTCGTCGGGGATCCACAGATCCTGGATGAACAGCATGTTCGAATCCACCGCGTGCCGCCCCATCTTGTGGATCAGGCGCACCTCGATCTTGGATCGATCGAGATCGGTATAGAACAGAGACAGGCCCTCGGTCTTGCGCTTGACCTCATCGAGGGGCGTCGTGCGGGCGAGCAGCAGCATCTTGTTCGCGACCTGCGCCGTCGAGATCCAGATTTTCTCGCCATTCACCAGGTAGCCGCCGTCGCGGCGCTCCGCGCGCGTCTTCAGCTCCGTCGTGTTGAGTCCTACGTTGGGCTCCGTGACGGCGAAACAAACCTTGTCCTCGCCGCGAATGATCGGCGGTAGGATGCGCTCCTTCTGCGCCTCCGTACCGAACAACACCACGGGCTGCAGGCCGAACACCGGCAGGTGGATGCTCGAGGCGCCGCCCATGCCCGCGCCCGACTCGGCGACCGCCTGCATCATCACTGCGGCTTCGGTGATGCCGAGGCCCGCGCCGCCGAGCTCGGCGGGCGCGGCAATACCCAGCCAGCCGGCCTCGACCATCGATTTGTAGAATTCGTGCGGAAACACCCCTTCCCGGTCGCGCTCGAGCCAATACTCGTCCGGAAACTGAGAGCAGTGCTTCAGAATGGCTTCCCGGATGTTCTGCTGATCGGGAGTGAGTGAGAAATCCATTTTATATCGGCCGCCGGACGTGCTGCCGAAGCGGCAGCGATGGAGTTTTATTATAGCAGCGCATCGTTTCGATATCGGTTCGAAGCGAACAGGGGGTGCGACTCGTGGCAGAATCTGGCCACGAGTGCACACCAGTATGAGGGGGAGAACATTATGAACAATCGCGCGAAAGGCACAGGTCCGCTCGCCGGTGTGCGCGTGATCGACCTGACCGCGATGGTCATGGGTCCGTATTGCACCCAGATACTGGCCGACATGGGCGCCGACGTCATCAAGATCGAGCCGCCCGAAGGGGACGGCACCCGCTACATCTCCGTCGGACCGGTGTCCGGCATGGGCGGGATTTTCGTCAATGTGAATCGCGGCAAGCGCAGCGTCGTGCTCGACCTGCGATCCGACCCAGGCAAAGTTGCCCTGCGCGCGCTTGTCAAGGAGGCGGACGTTTTCATCCACTCGATGCGCGCCAGAGCGATTGCCAAGCTGGGATTCAGTTATGAGGACGTCGCCGGCATCAACCCTGCGATCGTCTACACGAACTGCTACGGATATGGCCGGCGCGGCCCGGACAAGGATTTGACTGCATACGACGACACCATCCAGGCCGAATGCGGCTTGCCCGCGGTCCAGCGGATGCTGACCGGCGAAGCGAACTACGTCGGCACCATCCTCGCCGACAAAGTCTCCGGCATGACGGCCGTCTACGCGACCATGATGGCGTTGTTCCATCGAGAACGGACCGGCGAGGGGCAGGAAGTGGAGGTCGCGATGTTCGAGACCATGGCCTCCTTCATGCTGGTCGAGCATGCCAACGGCGCCATGTTCAGCCCGCCGCTCGGTCCCGCCATCTATCCGCGCGCCGTGGCCCCCAACCGCAAGCCCTACCGCACCCGCGACGGCTACATCTCGGCGCTCATCTACAACGACAAGCAATGGTCCACCTTCGTCGAGGCCGTGCGGCCGCCGTGGGCCAGCGATCCCAGCTACGCGACCCTGGAACTGCGGGCACGCAAGATCGATACCGTCTACCGCCTGCTCGCCGACACCTTCACGGAGCGGACTACCCAAGAATGGCTGGAGCTGTTCCGATCGCTCGACATACCCGCTGCGCCGCTGCGCACGCCCGACGAGCTCATGAACAATCCGCACCTGGAAGCGGTCGGCTTTTTCGAAACGGTCGATTCACCCCAGGGACCCGTGAGATTCCCCGGTGTGCCAACCTGGTTCTCGCGGACACCGGGCCGAGTCGCCGGCGCCGCACCGCTTCTCGGCGCCGACACGCAGGCAGTGTTCGAGGAATTCGGACTGCCTGCCGCGCCGACGACGCCCGCGCGAAGCGGCAAGAAAGATGTGCTGTAGGAACGCAAGGAGCATATGGCCATGATCGAATTCTGGCGAGCCGGCGGCTCGGAAAGCGCCACTACGATGGAAGCGGCGAGGAAGATCGAAGCGGACGGCTGGGACGGTCAGATGTTCATGGACTCCCAGTCGCTCTGCGCCGATCCCTATGTGAGAATGGGCGTGTGGGCCGTGGCGACCGAGCGGCTCAAACTGTCGACCGGAGTGACCAATCCGCTGACCCGCCATCCGGCAGTGACCGCAGCCGCCATAGCGGCGGTGCAGTCCATCTCCGGCGGTCGCGCAGTGCTCGGCATCGGCCGGGGCGATTCCGCTCTCGCCTACCTCGGATACGCGCCTGCCGGTCTCGCATCGTTTCGTCGAGCGCTGATCGATCTGCAAACGCTGCTGAGCGGCGGCGAGGTCGCCTTCAGCAGGCACGACTCGCGGGTCGACTCGGCCGCGCTCGACACCCTGTCGCTCGGCGGCCGTCCGACGGCATCCCGGCTTCAATGGCTGCCGCAGAGCCTGCCCAAGGTGCCTCTGGATGTGGCCGCCACCGGCCCCAAGGTGATCGAGCTCTGCGCACCGATCGCGGAACGAGTGACATTCAGCGTCGGTGCGATTCCGGAGCGAGTCGGTTGGGCGCTCGACCTCGCGCGCGCTGTGCGGAAGAAGGAAGGACTGGGCGAGGCAGGCATCAGCTACGGCGTGCAAATCATCGTCGTATGCCATCCCGATCTCGAAGCGGTGCGCAAGGCGGCGACCAGCATGGTCGCGCCGCTCGCGCGCTTCCAGGTCATTCAAGGCGCTGCCGCCGGGCCGAAGAGCGGCAGCGATTCGGAAAACTTTGCCGCGATCCAAACGGGCTACGACATGACCAAGCACGCCATGGTGCTCTCCGACGATAAGATCAAGGGTTCGACGTTGAGCTGGGATTTCGTGCGGCGTTTCGCGATCGTGGGACCGCCCGATCACTGCATCGAGAGATTGCTGCAGCTCGCCTCGCTCGGCATCCAGCGTTTCGTCATCGTCGGACCGGGATTTCACCCCGAGGCGAGGTCGGGCGCGCGCAGCTTGTTCGTGAGCGAGGTGCTGCCTGCGGTGCGCCGGCAATTGGTTGCGGCGGGTCCCGCCGCCTGAGGCCGGATAATCAACGAAACGCCGGCATGACCTCCCGTGCGAACACCTCCGCATAGGCGGCGAACTTCGTGGGCGCAAGTCCGGGCGGCAACATCATCATGAAGTGTTCGACGGGCGCCTTCGCAATCATCTCGTTGAACATGTCGATGGCTTGGCCCGGAGTCAAGATACGCAGGATGCCGCTGGCCTTGAAAGCTTCCAGCGTCATGGGCTTGAGCAGCGTGTCATCGAATCCCGTGGACGCGCGGTCCTCGTTGAGCCATCGTGCGTACGAGTTGTTTACATAGTGAAAGTGCGGCGCCATCTCTTCCATGGCTTTCTCGGAATCGCGGGCGACGACAACGAAGAGTCCCTGGATGCGCATTCTCGCGTCGGCGGGATCCTTACCGCAGGCCCGCAGTTTCTCGCGATATAGATCCCACACCTCCGGATTGCCGAAATAGCCGTCGGCGTACTTCGCGGTGCGCTCGAGCGCCTTGTCGGTGAACCCGCCGATGTAGAGCGGTATGGGCCGCGTCGGCGTGGGAACGATGCAGGCATTCTTCAGCGTGAAGTGCTTGCCCGCGTAGGAAAATGTCTCTCCGGCCCAGAGCCTGCGGACGATCTCGAGAAACTCGTCCGTACGCCGCCCGCGTGCGGAGAAGTCGACTCCGTAGGCCTCCGCCTCGCGCCGACGATACCCGACCGCGACCGCCATTTCCGCGCGGCCGCCCGACAAGATATCGAGAACTGCGCAGTCCTCTGCGAACCGCACGGGGTGGTAGAGAGGCGCGAGCGCCACCGCCGAGCCGAGCTTCATGGTCTTCGTGCGCGCCGCGATGGCTGCGAGCGTCACCAGCGGCGATGGCGCGTAACCATCGTCTGCGCCGTGATGCTCGGGCACCCATGCGCCGCTGAACCCGAGGCTCTCGGTCCAGGTGATGAAGTCGAGCGTCTCGGCGTAGAGGTCGGCCCAGGGCCTCTCCCACTCCGGCGGATTTCTGAAGTCGTACAGATAGCCGAACGTCAGTCTTTGCTTCACGATCACCTCCGGGCGCGCAGAGCGGCTGTGGCTATTTCTTCGAGCCGAATCTGCAGGTACCGGTGTAACTGAATGTTGGGTTTCCATCTGTCGTCTTGCCGGTGCCGGTCACTTTGAGCTCGCACTTAACATGCGGTCCCGCGATATGGTCGGAAAGATATACCGTCCCGCTATCCGCGCCGGTGGCGAGATTCACTTCGAACCTAAATTTCGAATCGTGGATCATTACCGGCTCGGACCCGGCGATAGTGCCCGAGAACACCTGGTCACCCGTATTGACCAATGTGCCTTTCCGATTGTCGATAACCGTGGTCACGTGGTAAAGAATCTTCCCCTTCAGATCGCCACTGAGCTCGACTATCTCGGTGCCTCTCTGAGTGACCCCCGTCGCCGTGGGTTTCTTTGAGTGGACGATTTCACCGTTCAACAAATCGGTCCCAGTGCCGCTGACTTGGATGGTACGCTCGAAAGCTGTTGCATCGGCGACCGCTGTGCCAGTCACCCCCATTAGCGTCGCGACGATGAGTACACATGTCGCCGTCCGCATCCCGTACATCATGTTCGTCTCCCAAGCCGCTATCGACAGCAGCTGATCTTGATATGGCCAATACTAGCTACAACCTCAGCCGTCTCGTGACGGATCTACGACAGCATCGATCAGGCCCCAGTGTAGCGCCGTCCGCGCGCTGATCCTTCGTCCCGACAAGATCATGAGTAGAGTGCGTTGCCGACCGATTCGCCTCGGCACCGACACACATCCGCCCGCGCCTGGTATCAGACCCATGGAAAGCTCCGGAAGCTGGAACCAGGCTTGCGAGGAGGCGGTCAATCGAGCGGCGAACGCGGCGATCTCGAGTCCCGCGCCGATGCAAGCCCCCTGTACGTGCGCATTGAGGATCTCGGCTCGAGAGCCGATCGACAGGGCCGGCAGAGAGCGGCTTCGAATCAAGTGTGCCGTCGCCGGATCGCGCGTCGTCCCGAACTCGTCCAGATCCGCGCCCACGCTGAAGACCGCTCCGAGCGCGCGCAGCTTGATCGAGCGCACCTCGGGATCGGCCGCCGCGATGGAAAACGCCTCGACGAGCTGGTCGCGCATGACGCGATCGATGGCGTTTCGCGCCAGCGGCCGATCGAGCATGATGGAGAGCTCGGCACCCCATCGATCGACGACGACACGGCCTGCGGCAGCAGACTGCCGCCGTGGCAACGCTGCCCGCGAGGTGAGCCAGCGTGCATGCTCCTCGCTGCCCTGGAGCAGCCCATAACATAACGACTCGAACTGCAGCGCCCGATCGGGCGCGAGCCCTTCCAGGCCGCGCAGCAATTGCGCGGCCAAGGCGGCGGCGCGCGGCGCGCGTGCGATTTGCCGCACCAGCGCCTCGACGGAGAGCGGGCTCTCGACCACCGCGTCGAGCGTACGCGCGAGCGGATGGCTCGCATCGCCCATCCCGATGAGCGGAAACGGCGGCAAGGGTCCGAGCCGAATGTCGGCCGGACACGCCCGCAGATCGACGAGCCCGAGCGGCTGCGATGCATCAGGCCAATCCGAGCCTGCAATGCGCAGATCGATCAGCAAGTCCTCGAGGCGAGCGGAAACCACCGCCACGCCCTGCGTCAACTACGCAGCTCGCGCTGGCGGAACTCGCGCGGCGTTTCCCCCACCGCGCGGCGAAACGCATACGAGAAACTGGAGGGCGAGGCGAATCCCAGCGAATAGGCGATCGCCTTGACGCTCTGATCCGTGGCGAGCAGCTGCTGCGCGTTTTTCAGGCGGCTTCGTGCCACGTGCTCGCCGATCGAGCAGCCGCGGCTCTTGCGGAAGCCGCGGGTCAGCTGCCGCACCGACAGCTTGCACAGTGCCGCGAGCTCGGTGAGCGTCGGAGCTTGGCGAATCTCGTTGAGCCGCTCGTCGATGAGCCGCAGGCGCCACGGCGCGAGGCCGCCCGTGGTCGGCGCTTCCGTGATCTCGGCGCAATAGCGGCCCAGCTCGATCGCGAGCTGGCCGGCGATCAGCTCGACCAGCATCTCGCTCGCGAACCCCGGATGCCGCACCTCTTCGGCCAACCGCCGTAGCAGACCGCGAATGTACACATTCTCGATATCGAGGCCCGCGCTCAGCCGCCGGTCCGTCCATTGCAGATCGCCGCCGAACCAGGTACGCATGGCGTCCCGGCCGAGATGGCACAGGATGGAGGACTGGGGGCGCCCGCCGTCGCTCTTCGCCCGCATGCTCTCGCCCGGCGGCACGATGAAGATCTCACCGATCCGCTCGAAGTGATCGGGGGCCCAATGATCGCGGTAGCACGCGCGTGCGTTGCGCGGCCGCGGCGTTAGGCAAAGGTCCAACCAGTAAGCCTCGTCCGCGCACAGCACGTTGTCGGCGGGCTCGGAAACGGTGAATTGGACGAGTTGCGCGATCGCCGCCGGAACGCGCAGCTCCGCCTCGATCGTCATCACCGTCATCACTTCGGCGCCGCGCTGTGCCATGGTTGCCCTACGGCGTCAAGCCGCGACTCCGATCGCCTTGGTTTCGAGATATTCCTCGATCCCTTCCACACCCCATTCGCGGCCGATACCGCTGCTCTTGTAACCGCCGAACGGCAGGTCGGGGGCAATGCACATGCCGCCGTTGATCGACACCGAGCCCGCGCGAATCCGGCGCGCCATGCGCATCGCACGCTCCTGGTCGGCCGAGATGACCACGCCGCACAGCCCATACTCGCTGTCGTTGGCGATGCGGATGGCATCTTCGTCATTCTCGTAAGGAATGACCACCAGCACGGGGCCGAATATCTCCTCGCGCGCGATTCTCATGTCGTTGGTGACGTCGACGAAACAGGTCGGTTCCACGAAAAATCCGCCGCCCTTGTCGGTACGGACATGACCGCCGGCGAGGAGCCTGGCTCCTTCCTTCTGACCGAGCTCGATGTAGCCCATCACGCGATCGAGCTGGCGCTTGGAGATCACCGGCCCCATTACCTGGGAGGGATCGTTGAAATCCCCCCACTTGGCGGCGTAACCGGCATAGCCTTTCTGCAACGCCGCTATCCCCTCCTCATAACGCTTGCGCGGCACCAGGAGGCGCGTAGCGATGGCGCAGCCCTGCCCCGCGTGAAAACAGACCATGGAGCGCATGACGCTCGCGGCGAAATCGGGTGCATCGTCCAAGACAATGGTCGCCGATTTCCCGCCGAGCTCGAGGAAGACTCGCTTGAGAGTCGGCGCGCCTTTTTCCATGATGCGCTTGCCGACGGCTGTCGAGCCGGTGAAGGTGATGAGATCCACCCGCGGATCGGTCACCAGCATCTCGCCCGCCATCGCAGGATCGCTCGAGGTGATGACGTTGAACACGCCCGGGGGAAATCCGGCTTCCTGGGCCATCTCTCCGAGGATCGCGCCGGCGAGCGGGGTCTCCGGCGCGGGCTTCAAGATCACGGTGCAACCGGCCAGAAGTCCCGAGACCACCTTGGCCAGGTTGACATAGAACGGCACATTCCACGGTGTAATGGCCGCCGCGACGCCGACGGGTTCGCGCATCACACGCCGAGCGGTATCGAAACCATATTGGCGGCGCGTGCCCCGATCGACCTCCCACTGGATGTTCGGGAATATCTCGATGAGGACGTTGGCTCCCTCGAGTGCCCCGTCGACCTGCGCACCGAAGGCGGCACCCAGTGCCGACCCCGCCTCGTGGCGCGCGATATCGACGAGCTTCTGCCGGTTCTCCTTAAGCAAGTCTCGAAAGCGCTTCAATAGTTCGTACCGGTACGAGTGATTCGTCGGCCAGTCGGTCGTGTCGAACGCACGCCGGGCGGCGACGATGGCCGCCTCCACGTCTTCCCGCGAGGCCTCCGCCGCCTTGCCCACCACCTCGCCGGTCCAGGGGCCGATCTTGTCGTAGGTCCTTCCTCCCGCCGCGGGGCGGATTACACCGTCGATGTAGAGCTTCGCTTCGGGCAGCATCATGTGTTCGTCTTCCTCTTACGGTTTGCGGGCGCGCAGCACGACGCTCCCCGCCTGCAGGTCGGGGGGCAGATCGATCAGGGCGCGAAAAATATGGGTCACCGACGTGAACTGAGAGATCGGCCGCTCGCGAAGGTTCAGTCCCACCGCCATCGCGGCCGCTCCAAACCGCGCCGCGGCTGTCGGATCGATATCCCAGGTCTTGTCGGCATCCATCATCTGACCGGCACGCACCGTGGTCACGCGGATCCCTTGGGGCGCGAGTTCCTGCTCGAGCGCTTGCGAGAAGCGTTCCAGGCCAGCCTTGGAGCACTGGTACAGGCTCAGATGCGGGAACGGCAGGTCCACCGACTCGCTGCTCAGATTGATGATGTGGCCGCCGGAGCCCATGAGCGGAATCGCCGCACGCACGCAGAAGATCGGTCCCGCGAGATTGGTCGCAATGATCTTGAGGATCTGCTCGTCGGTCGCCTCGGCGACCAGGAAGGGCTCATAGACGGCGGCGTTGTTGATGAGCACGTCGATCCGAGGGTGGCGCGCGGCAATCGTTTTGAACGCGGCCGCGACCGACTGCGGAGACGCCACATCGCAGCCGACGGCCATCGCGCGTGGACCGATCTCGGCCGCCGCCTTCTCGACTTTCGCCGGCGTGCGCCCCAGCAGCACGACGTCGTCGCCGTCGGTCGCCAGGCGCCGCGCGAGCGCGCGGCCGAGCCCCGCGCCCGCCCCCGTGATGACGATGGTTTTCGACATGAACCGCTCACCCTTTGCCGGGATACACGGAGAGATCGCCCGCATACGCGATACCGCCGCGCCAGAACACCTGACCGCTGACCTTGCGAAAGTAATGCACCGTGCGCGCAAACGAGCCGGACGTCGAGCGCGGCTGCATGGCGATGCCGCTCGGACTCTTGCCTTGGGCGCGCGCGCTGAAATCCTTGATGGTGAATGCGAGGTCGTCGGTCTGCTGAGCACACAGAACCAGCTGATCGCCGGGACAATAGCGGCGCGGCTCGATCTGGGTCGCAGCGAGCTCGCCGCGCTTCATCGCGACGTGCCCGGGGACGTTGGTCACCTCGACGCTGTGCACTTCGTCGTACCATTTCATGTATTCGGCGTATCGGCCCGCGACATAGTTGGCGAGGATGATACTGACGCCCGAGAGGGATTCGGATTTGCGCCAGTTGGGGCTGCCCTGCCAGTCGGAATAGAGCCGATACGTGTAGAGCCGCTCGGTATCATCGTCCGCCACGAGCCCCGCATCCCGCGCTGCGGCGATCAGCGGCCCAAGCGCCGGGATGTCGATCGAGGGGTCGGGCAAGTCGAAATCGTAGACGCTCATGAACCGCCACGGCTGGGCGATATCGGCCATGATCTGCTGCGGCGTCACCTCGTAGCGGTCCGCGGCCTTGAAGCCGCGGAGTGCGCCGAGAGACCTTGTGTGCGAGCCGTCGAACCAAGCGGCGTACTCCGGCTCGCGGCCGGAAGGCACGTTGTGCAAATGCAGGGTCGTGTAGAGCGCCATGTCAGGTGCTGCCCTTGTCTTTGCTCTGGCCTTTGCCGCCGATGCCCTGAATGTATTTCTCGACGCCGGCGCGATACTCGGGATTCAGCATGAGGGCGGAATTCGCCATGCGCTCGACATTGCGCCCTTGCGCCAATCCCACATCGCGGGCCATCTCGATGGCGAGCTTGGCCGCGCCCATCTGTTCGCCATTCTGCTGGGCGAGGTGGCGGCAGAAGCGCATGACTTCCTCCTCGAACCTCTCATCGGGCCACACCTCGTGCACGAGACCCATGATCAACGCCTTGTCCGCCGCGACGGGCAGATTCGCCATGATCAGGTATCGGGCCCAATGCGTCCCCACGATCCGCGTGAGGCGGCTGACGCCGTTGGAGGCAGGCAGAACCCCGAACTTGCCTTCCGGAAACGCGTAGCTCGCGCTTTTTGCCGCGAGCCGAAAATCGCAGGACAGCGAAAGCTCGAGTCCGCCGCCGACGCAGGGCGCATGGTGCGCCACCACGAGCGGCTTCTCCATCGCCTCCATTTCATCGTAGATGCGGTGCATTCCGTTGAGCTTGAGGCGATGAGACTCGCGAATGCCCGACGCGGTCGTGGCGCGGCCGCTGCCGTCCTCTCCCCCGCCGCGTAGATCGGCGCCCGCGCAGAAGTAGCGGCCGTTTGCCCGCACGAGCATCACCTTCAAGGCGGGCGTATCGCGGAAACGATGCAGCGCCGCTTCGAACAGCCTCATGGTGTCGCCGCTCAGGGCATTGAGCTTTTCCGGTCGATTGAGCGTTGCGATGAGGATCGCGCCGTCGTCTTCGGTGAGCAGATGCGCGGGTTCGGACATAGTCGTTCCTTCAGCCGCGGCTGCGAGGCAAGCCCAGCGCTCGCTCGGCGATCAAGCTGCGGTGTATTTCGCTGGTCCCTCCGTAGATGGTCGTTCCCTGGGCATGCCGATAGCACTGGTTGAGGAATCCGGCGGGGCCCTCCCGGCTGGCCAGCGAATCGGGCGCGGTCAGGTCGAGAAGATCGGAAGAATCTTTCAAGAATTTCTCGGAAGAGAACAGCTTCGCCATCGGCCCATAGGCCAAATTCGGCTTCTTGTTGACCCCTGCCCACAGCGCGCGCAGCGAGATGAGCTCGGCGAGGAGCGTATGCGCGCTCGCCCGAGCGAGCCGCACCTGCACGAAGGCCTTCTCGATGAGAGCTTCGCCGTCGCGGTGAAGCTCCCTGCTGCACTGCTCGGCGGCGCGCACCATCCGCCTTTGCACGGGTGCGAAGCCGCCGCCGTGCTCGAGCTCGAGACTCGCGGACATGACCTTCACGCCTTTGTTCACCTCGCCGAGTCGGTAGCTATCGGGAATCCTTACCGCGTCGTAATAGCTGATGTTGGTGCGTTCGTCTTGAAAAGTGAAGACCGGCTGGATTTCCACGCCCTTCGCCTTCAAGGGCACGATGAACATCGTGAGCCCCTGATGCTTCGGCGCATCGGGATCCGTGCGGGCGAGGAGCAGCACGAAGTCCGTGAAGTTCGAGCCGCTGGTAAACATCTTTTGTCCGTCGATGCGCCAGAAATCGCCCTCCCGGATGGCCCGGGTGCGCGCCGCGAACACATCCGACCCGGCGCTTGGCTCGGAATATCCGAGGCTGCAGAGCGCCTCTCCCCGTGCCACCTTCGCGAGCACCTCGCGCTTGAGCTCGTCGCTCCCGAATCGCTGGATGATGGTCCCGACCATGCCCGCAACGCTCATCGGCGCGGTGGTCCAGCCGTGCTCCTGCCACACATCGTAGGCTGCGTGGCGCGCATACGCGGGTGCGGCGCGCCCACCGAGCTCCTCGGGCCAGCCGAGAAACAAGAGTCGGGCCTCGGCCAGCTTGCGGTGAATGCCGCTGTCATGGCCATCCCAGGAATAATGCGCCTTCGCCTTGAGCTCGGGCGTCAGGTTCTGCCGGAAGAAGGCGTCGACCTCGTGAGCCAGGGCACGCGCCTCCTCGCCGATGTCGAAGTCGATCGCCACATCGCCCGGCTCCGGCAGACGGGCGCGCTCGCCGGCATAAAGCCGCCGCCCGGCCTCCTCGAGCCATCGCGCGGGGTCGCCGAAGACGAGCGGCCAGGCCTTGGCGCGCAGGTTGTAAAGATGGATGTCGTAGTCGGTGGTGAGGCCATAGCCGCCGAAGGTATGCAGCGCCTGCGCGACGGCGCGGCTTGCGCTATCGGCGTTCCACCAGGCCGTCAACGAGATCTCCGCGCCCGCGTGGGAGGCGTGGTCAGCGATGTCGCGGATCGCCTTCCAGGTGAGATATTTACCGCCGTCGACATCGCAGATGAGATCGGCCAGGGGATGCGAGATGCCCTGATAAGTCCCGATAGGCTGCCCGAAGGCGACTCGTTCCCGAGCATACGCTGCAGCCAGCCGAATAGCCTCGCGCGCGAGCCCCGAAAGCGCCGCGGCCATGAGCAGCTTCCATTCCTCGAGGGCCTGAGCGAAAGCCTCCAGCCCCTCGGGTCCGCTCGATAGCGTGCTGCCTTGCGCATCTCCCAGGCGCAGCTCTGCAAGGGGCGTGGAGGCCAAGTTGGGCTCGCTCTTGCGCCCGCTCTCCGGCACCCCGATCAGCACGATGTGATCGCCTTTGCGCGCTATCACGGCCTCGGCCACGGCGCCGCCGGCTACCCATTGAACGGCTTCGCGGGCAACGTCCGCAAAACCGACGCCGACGACCGCTTTACCCGCCAGCACCCGGTCGAGGAGTGCGCCGCCCGCGCCATCGCCCAGCGTCGCCAGCAAGCGCGCGACGACCAGCGTTTCGGCGAGCGGACCCGAGACCAAGGTGCGGCCGGCCTCTTCCATGAGGACCGTCGCGTCCAGGAGGGAAAGACCCAACCCGCCATGGCTCGGCGGCACCCGCAGGGAGAATGCGCCGAGCTCCGCCAACCCCGTCCACAGCGCCCGATCAAATCCGCCCGGCAGCGCGGCACGCACTCGCGCCGGGCTGCTGTTCTCGTTCAAGAAACGCGCGAACGTCTCGCGCATCATTTCCTGATCTTGGGACAGATCCAGATTCATGGTCGTGCACCCTCAGTTTACCCCCCGGCTGCCTTGCCGAAACGTACCCGCACGCGCACACCGTACATCCGGGGCTCGCCCAGATACCGTGCCGCCAAACCGAACGCTGTGGAATAGAGCTGCGTGAGATTGTTGTAGTACACCTTGTCGGTCAAGTTGGTCACGAACGCCTCCGCATCGACCGGGCTGTGCAGGATGCCGTCCCAGTGCAAGTTCATGCCCAGGAGGCCGTAGCCGTCGAGCGTGTCGTAGGGCACGGCCGTCTCCGATACCAGTATCGATGAGGTGTACGTATAATCGGCACCGATCGATACTTTGCCGGCGTCATCCGGGAGCGGCAGGCGGTAGGCGGCACTCGCCACCAGCTTGTTCTTCGGCGAGAACGGCAGCACGTTGCCCGGGCTCGTCGGGAACTGGATCGAGCTATATATGCCTCCCGGCGCCAAGTATGCAAAAGCGCTGACCAGCTCGGTGTGGAGATAGGTATAGCTCAAGCCCAGGGTCAGCGGGTCGACCGGCTGGACCGTCGACTCCAGCTCGAAGCCCCAGATGCGCGACTTGCCGGCATTGACGACGCCCGAGGAAGGTGCGGCCACCAGACTGCTGAACCCCGCCAGGAGCTGCTGGTCGGTGAAGTTGTTGAAAAAGCCGGTCACATCGAAGGTGCCTTTGACCGGCCCTGTGAAAGTCTTCTTCTCGCCCAACTCGTAGCTGTCGACGTGCTCGGGACCGTAGATGTGATAGCCATCGGCCACGAAGGGCGCCACGCCGCCCTGGCGGTAACCCTTGGAGAACTTGGCGTAGATCAGCTGATCCGGTGTCGGGGTGAAATCGACGTCGACGACGCCGGTCGGCGCATGCGACTGCTCTTGATACGCGTTAAAGCAGTTGCTCGCCTCCGTGGTGAAGGCGCTGGTGCAGAACGTAAACGCGTACGTGCCAGGCAATGGCCCTGCGGGAAAGCCGGCAAAGTTGTTCGCATTGACCGCGGCCTCGGTTTTGTCCCAGGTATTGCGCAGGCCGGCGGTAACCTTCCACTGATCGGCGAACTGATAGGTCGCTTGCCCGAATATGGCCTCGTCAAACCAGTGGAACGTCGAAGTATTCTGATCCACATCGCCGGGACCCACGCAGATGAAATGCGCCACGTCCGGGCAGACGATGAAATTGGCCGAGCGCGAGCCGGTCAGATCTCCCAACGGGCCGCTGCGCTCGATGTAGCCGCCTCCCTGCCAGGTGAGCTTGTTGTCGAGGAGGCTGCCCGAGAACTGCAGCTCATCGGTCCAGGTGTACTGATCGGTCGTCATGCCGCCGATGGCGCGCGGATCGTCGGTACTACTCGCGTAGGGAATGTAGCCACCCAGGGGGCTCGGCACGACGAATGCACCGAACAGTCCGCTATTGAACGCATTTTTCAGCTCGCCGTAGTTGGCAATGTTCTTGATCGTGAGGTTGTCCGTGGCGTGCCAGGTCGTCGTGTTGACGACCTGAATTTGCTTCAGATACGACCCCGGCTGATCGAAGTTGTTGACCACGCCATAAGGACCTTTGCCCGCGAGTGCGCCGAGCGTCGCAGGGCACAGGGTGGTGCCGGCACCCTCCGCGGGGTTGCAGGCGAAGGCCTGAGGCAGAAGACCGTTGTTGACCGACAGGTTATAGGAACCGACGGTGTAGTTCTCCAGGTTCGGCGTGATGTCCACCACCAGGCTGAGCCGCGCGGCCGTGTAATCGATGTTCTCGAACTCCGTCGGACCGATTCCGGTGACATTGTTCTCGTAGCCGTTGCGCGTCTCGTCGTTGATCGCCAGACGCAGCCGGATGTTCTCCGACAGCGGCAGGTTGATCACGCCCTGTATCTCGCGCATGGAGTAGTTGCCGAGACCGCCTTCCACATAGCCTTCGAAGTCGGATGTCGGCTTCTTCGGTACGAGCAGCACGGCGCCGCCGTCGGTGTTGCGCCCGAAGAGCGTGCCCTGCGGACCCTTCAGCACTTCCACGTTGTCCAGGTCGAAGAACGAGCCCGGCGCGACGCCCGAGCCGGCGGAGATGCCGACGTTGCCGCCGCGCGGCACCACGGCATCCGCAAAATACACCGCGACCGACGGCGTCGAGTTCAAAGTCTGCACGAAGCCGCGGATCGAGAAGGAGGTCAAGTCCTGTCCGAACTCGCTGTCCACCGACATCGACGGCGTGATCGCTGCGAGATCCCCCGACGTCTGGATGTCACGGTCGGCCAGTGTGCGTTGGTTGAAAATCGTCATCGAGATCGGCACGTCTTGCGCACGCTCTTCCACGCGCCGCGCGGTCACGATGATCTCGGTCAGGTCTCCCGCGGATACGGCTTGCGTCTGAGCCTGCTGACCCTGGGCGAATTGCGATACCGCAAGTGCCAGCACCGCCACGATTGAAACGCTATAAAGCTTGGCACTCATTAGCCTCTCCCCTGAATTATGATTTGTGCCGCCGCAGCGCGGCGCTAGTTCTTGATGTTTCATCCGACCCCCCAAGTGAGAGAATTCCAGCCCGTGAATTCTTGAGCCTAAGCTCCCATCAGTGACCTCGGATCGATCTGACCCGTGGCAATACCACCCAAAAACCCGCCGTCCACGGCGAGTGCCACACCATTGATGTAGCTCGCCGCATCGCTATTGAGGAACACGAGCGGCCCCGCCTGCTCTTCCGGACTCGAGCGCCGATCGATCGGCTGCGTCGCCGCCTCGATCACCGAAGCCTTGGTGGCCGACTCGAAGTGCGCCATCATCGGAGTCTGCGTGGGGCCTGGCATGGTGCAATTCAGGCGCACGCCGCGCTTGATCGTGCGCGTCGCAAACATCATCGTCCACACGACGATGACCTCTTTGGAGAAGCTATAGCCTTCGCGCACCGTCTCCGCCGCGTTGCGCTCGCACCAGTCGACGGCCTGCTCGAAACCGTCGTTCTTTATCAACTCCATGACGGCGGGAAGTCTACGGCTCCATCCGAGCCCGGCGGTCGATGAGATGCTGACGACGGCACCGCCCGGCGGCATGGCGGGCAACAGCGCTTCGGTCAAACGTCGCGCGCCGATATAGTTGACCTTCATGACGTCGATCGCCGGAGATGTCTGTGCGAGGCCCGCGCAATTGAAGAGCGCATCGACCTTGCCTCCGATCTTGGCGGCAGCGGCATCAATCGACTTGGGATCGCGCAGATCCGTTTGCGTGAAGGACGCGAGTGCGAGCGTGCTCGGCTTGTAGTCGAGGCCATGCACTTCGGCCCCGAGCTTGAGCAAGAGCTTCGCGGTGGCTTCTCCCATGCCGGAGAAGCAGCCGCTCACGACAACCCGCTTACCCTTGTATGTCATGTAGTCCGTCATCAGTTCCCCGCGACCCTTGCGGGCGGCCAGCCTCGAGACAGAAACATCGCATCTGTACTACACTGTGCTTGCTTAGTATTTGTCAGCCGGGCATGGAAAGTAAAGTCTGTCGCACCGGAACAACATAATCTCTGGAGTCATAGCAGGAGATTTCGATGAGTGACGTCGCCCTCCCGAGCGTGGCCGTCCCGAAACCGGAGCATATCCCAGGGTCGGTGATATATGACTTCGATTTCTTTCGAGATCCGGCCTACTTGGCCGATCCGCACGAGCGCATCTTGGACCTGGTTCGGTCGGCGCCCCCGGTCTTCTGGACCCCCCGGAACGGCGGCCATTGGATGTTTTTAAGCCACGAGGCCAATTTCAAGGCGTCGCGCGACCCGGAGACTTTTTCCAGCCAGTTCGTGACCGAGGAGCAGATGAAGGCCTTCGTCGCGCAACTGCCTCCCGGTATGCCGCGCATACCTCTGGCCGTGCCCATCAACCTCGACCCGCCCGAGCACACCAAGTACCGCGCCCCTCTGCAGAAGGCCTTTTCGCCCAAAACCATGCTCGCGCTCAAGGACAGCATTCGGACCCTCGCGAACGAGCTCATCGATAACGTCATCGACCGCGGGCGCTGCGATTTCATGGTCGATATCGCCGAGCCGCTGCCGGTGCAAGTCTTCCTGAAGCTTTTGGGCCTGCCGCTCGAGCGGCAGGCCGAGTATCGTGCCATCGTCAGGGCTCAGCTCGCGAACACGGAGCACGATGCCAAGAAGAGCATGATGAACCTGATCCAGGTCACGGCCATCATGCGCGACACCATCCTCGAGCGTCGCGACCACCCGCGCGACGACATGCTCAGCATGTTGTGGAAATCCGAGATCGACGGCAGGCCGACGACCCTCGAGGATATGGAGAACTATGCCGTTCTTCTGTTCATCGCCGGGCTCGATACCGTAATGAACGGCATGGGCTTCGGGGTGCGCCACCTGGCTCAGGATCCCGAACTGCAGCGCACGTTGCGCGCCGATCCGCGCCGGATCCCGGTGGCGGCGGAGGAATTGCTGCGCCGCTACACCTTCACCGTACCGGTCAGGAAAGTGCGCAAGGACGTCGTCTTCGAGGGACTGCAGATGCGAGAAGGCGAGCGCGTGATGCTGTTTCTGCCGGCCGCGGATCTCGATCCGAAGGAGTTTCCCGACGCGGACCGCCTCGATATTCAGCGCGACAAGCCGCACATCGCGTTCAATGCGGGACCGCATCGCTGTCTCGGATCGCACCTCGCGCGGGTGGAGCTGCAAACCCTCTACGAGCAGCTGCTCGACCGGCTGCCGGAGTTTCGCCTCGATCCTCGATACCCGCCGAAGTTTCATGGAGGCCCGGTCATCGGCGTGGATTCACTCACGCTGATGTGGAACGCGTAATGAGCGTGCCGCGCGTCCTGCCGCGGCTGGACAGCGAGAACCGCTTCTTCTGGACCGCGGGTGCCGAGGGGCAATTGCGGTTTCTACGCTGCCAGGAATGCGCGACCTTCATTCATCCCCCGCGGCCCGTATGCCGCCGGTGCCTCTCCGAGAAAGTCGCGCCGCAAGCCGTTCCCGGAACCGGCACCATCGACACTTACACCGTCAACTACCAGCAGTGGCGGCCGGGCCTCGAGGTCCCTTATGTCATCGCGCGGGTCGCCATCGACGGAGCGCCGGGCGTTTTTCTCACCACCAATATCGTCGGGTGTGCGGTCGAGGCGGTCGAGATCGGTGACCGGGTCCGCGTGAAGTTCGAGCAGCAGGGCGAGGTTTACCTGCCGCTTTTCGAGAAGATCGCCTGATATGCCGGCCACGGACGCCTATATCACCGGGATTGGCCAATCCGAAGTCGGAGTGCGTTTGCAACGCTCGCCACTCTTGCTGACGGTGGACGCGATTCGCGAGGCATTGACGGAAGCGGGCCTTGCGATCGGACAGATCGACGGGGTCTCGACATATCCCGGCAGGTCCGCCGCCTATTTGGGGTTCTCGCCCATCGGTGCCGACGAGCTGATCGACGCGCTCGGAATTCGCGCGAGATGGCACTTGGGGAGCCTGGAAATCAGCTCGCAGCTCGGTGCCGTGGCGGCCGCCGCGATGGCCGTGCGCACCGGGCAGGCGCGCCACGTGATCTGCTATCGGACCGTCTATGAGGCGGCCGCGATGTCCCGGCCGGAGGAGTATCCGCCGCTCGTCCGTGACCGCGTGGATGGATATTCGCAGTGGCTCACGCCCTTCAATGCCTTCTCCGCGGCCAACTGGACCGCGCAATACGCGATGCGCCACGTGAAGCGCTTCGGTCTCACCCGCGAGCAGCTCGCGCAGATCGCCCTCACAGACCGCGCCCACGCCTTGCTCAACCCGCGCGCGCTCGTTCGCGAGCCGCTGACGATGGAGCAATACCTTTCCGCACGAATGATCTCGACGCCCCTGTGCCTCTATGATTGCGATCGCTATACCGACGCCTCGACGGTGCTCATCGTATCGGCAGGGGACGCGATCGGCGAGGTCGACTGCACTCCGATCCGTATCGCCGCCATGGCGGGCACGGTCGAGCGCCACAGCTGGGATCAGGCGGAGTGGATGGCCTGCTACCCGACGGGGGCCGATCTGTGGAAGAGCACCGACTACAAGCCCGCCGACGTCGACACGGCGCAGCTTTATGACGGATTCAGTTTTCAGGCGATCGCGTGGCTCGAGGCCCTCGGCTTTTGTGCTGTCGGCGAAGGCGGCCGATACGTCGAGGGAGGCAAGCGCATCGCCCTCGACGGCGAGCTGCCTCTCAACACCTTCGGCGGTCAGCTGGGCGCGGGCCGTCTGCACGGGTTTGGATTCGCTCACGAAGCCGTGGTGCAGCTGCGCGGCCTCGGCGATAAGCGCCAGATCGCCGGCGATCCCAGGGTCGCGGTCGCCGCATCGGGCGGCGGACCTCTCGCCACCGCCTTGCTGCTCGCGCGGGATTGACGCGGGTGCAGACGCCGGTGCAAGCGAATCCCATAGACACCTTACCGGGCTACAGGCGGCGCCTCCGGGTGACGCCCTCGGACGGGTGCGTGCGGAGCGAGCTCGAGGACGACTGCCGTCCTCGCTGCGGCTCATGCCTTCGACAGCGAATCCACGTTGTTCGACATTCTCGTTTTCGACCCCGTCGACGGCAGGAGCCAGGCCGAACTGCGCCGCAATGGCACCACGGTGCTAGACTGGAGCGTGGTGAAGGGTCGGATCATCGCGCCCGCACCATCGGCTGGCCTCGACCCCGACAACATGCGCAACTGGATCGAATCCCTGGATGCCGAAAGTGGGTGACGCCAAGCACGTCAGGGTAATTCGCGATTTCAGCCGCGGTACGGCACGGCCGCTCGAGCCGCGCGCAGCATCACACTAGATTCGCCGGAAGGAGGACACCATGAAGATGAACGATATGATGGTCATCAGCGTCGATGACCACGTGAGCGAACCGCCCGACATGTTCGACAAGCATCTGTCCGGAGAAGCGCTTGCGAGCGCGCCGAAGATGCGTACGACTGCTACGGGCACGAATTACTGGGAATACCAGGGCATGAAAATGCCCCAGGTGGGTCTCAACGCCGTGGTCGGACGCGTGCCGGAAGAATACGGCATGGAGCCGACGTCGCTCGATCAACTGCGTAAAGGCGTCTATCAAGTGGACGCGCGCATCGACGACATGAACGTCAACGGCATCGCGGCGTCGCTGAACTTCGCGAGCTGCGTGGGCTTCGACGGCGGGGTCTTTCACAAGGTACACGACAAGGCCAAGGCGCTCGTGCATCTGCGCGCCTACAATGACTGGCACATCGACGAGTGGTGCGGCGCTCATCCCGGCCGCTTCATCCCGTGCGGGCTGCTGCCGACCTGGGATCAGAAAGCCATGGTGGAAGAGGTCAAGCGCATCGCAGCCAAGGGATGCACGGCGGTATCGCTCAACGAGAATCCTACCGTGCAGAAGCTGCCGAGCATCCACAATGCCTACTGGGAGCCGCTGTGGAAGGCCGTCGTCGAGCACGACATGGTCATGTGTCTGCACATCGGCGCCGGCAACCCCGCGCCGCATGCATCGATGGAGACGCCGATCGAAGCCTGGATATCGACCATGCCGATTTCCATCGTGGTCGGTGCGGCCGATTGGCTGCATCTCGAGGCGCTCGAGCGTTACCCGTCGATGAAGATCGCGCTCTCCGAGGGCGGCATCGGCTGGATTCCCTACTTCCTGGAGCGCAGCGATTTCAGCCACGAGCGGCACAAGGCGTGGACCCATTCTCGGTTCGAGGGCACCAAGCCGAGCGAGGTGTTCCGAAAGCACTTCCTGACTTGCTTCATCGATGACGCATTCGGGCTGCAGAACCTGCAAGCGGTCGGCGAGGACATGATCGCCTACGAATCCGATTACCCGCATTCGGATTCACTCTGGCCCAAGGCGCCGGAGACCCTGTGGGATAGCGTCAAGCATTTGACCCGGCCGCAAATCGACAAGGTCACTCATCGCAATGCAATGCGCTTCTTCCGCTTCGATCCGTTCGAGCATTTCAAGCGCGAGGAGCTCACCGTCGGAGCCTTGAGAAAGAAGGCCGCCGGCGTGGATATCACCGTGCATTCCTATGGCGGCGCAGCGCCGCTGCTGCCCGGCGAGAAGCCGCGGCCCATCACCTCGGGCGATGTCATGGAGATGTACAACCGCCATCGCAAGACCGCGTGAAGAGAGAATCGAAATGAGCGAAGCGTATATCATCGATGCCGTCCGCACGCCCCGCGGGATCGGCAAGGTCGGCAAGGGAGCCCTCGCCCATCTGCACCCGCAGCATCTGGCGGCTACGGTGCTAAGGGCCCTTCAGGAGCGCAGCGACATCGACACCGCTGAAGTGGACGACATCGTCTGGGGGACGAGCGCACAGAAGGGCAAACAGGGCGGCGACATGGCCCGCATGGCCGCGCTCGACGCCGGCTTCGATGTGCGGGCGAGCGGCGTGACGCTCGACCGTTTCTGCGGCAGCGGTCTCACTGCGGTGAGCATGGCCGCGGCACAGATCCGCTCCGATATGGAGGATCTGGTCATCGCTGGCGGCACCGAAATGATGTCGTACATCACCAGCAGCGGCCAGGAAGAAAAGGCCGCGGGCTTGGCGTCGCTGGGCATCGGCTCCGGCAATGCACGTCTCCAGCAACGCCATCCGCAATCGCACCAGGGCCTGTGCGCCGATGCCATCGCCTCGATGGAACATATCAGTCGGGAAGCGCTCGACGCCTTCTCCCTGGAGAGTCAGCAGCGGGCCGGGCGGGCGATCCGGGAGGGACGTTTCGAGAAATCGATCGTTCCCGTGCTCAACGAGGATGGCACGGTCGCGCTCGCCCGTGACGAGTATCCTCGTCCTCAAACCACCGCGCAGGATCTGGCCGGGCTCAAGCCGAGCTTCGCGCAAGTGGCGGACTATTCTCCCGACGGCAGTGGAGTCACGTTTCGCCAGCTGATCAATCGGCGCTATCCCGACCTGAAAATAGAGCACGTGCACCACGCAGGCAGCTCCTCGGGCATCGTAGACGGCGCGGCCGCCCTGCTCCTCGCCTCGAAGGATTACGCGAGCAAGCGCGGCTTCAGGCCCCGTGCCCGCATCGTCGCCACGGCGAACATCGGCGATGATCCGACGCTCATGCTGAACGCACCCGTTCCGGCAGCGAGGAAAGTACTCGCGAAAGCCGGGCTGCGCCCGGAGGACATCGACCTCTGGGAGGTCAACGAGGCATTCGCCGTCGTGGTCGAGAAATTCATTCGCGATCTGCGCCTCGATCGCGACAAGGTCAATGTCAATGGCGGAGCGATCGCGCTGGGTCATCCCATCGGCGCCACGGGCGCGGTGTTGATCGGTACCGTTCTCGATGAGCTCGAGCGGCGCGAGCAGAAGCGTGCGCTCATCACGATGTGCGCCGCGGGCGGCATGGCCCCCGCGATCATCATCGAACGATTATAAGAAACGCCGCATGTTGCGGCCTGTCGGCGAATCAATGGAATCGATATTCGGTGCAAAAAACAAGAGAAGGTCCATTGGGCTCAAGTTGTCGGTCATTGCCCGTCAACTGCGCCTGAGCTTTGATCAAAGCACGAAACTTAGGGGTCTGACACGCGCCAAGTGGACGCTGATCGCGGCGGTCTCGCAAAATCCCGGCGCCACGCAGCGCGTGATCGCTCAAGTGCTGGAGGTAAGCGAGATCACCGCCGGACGCCTGATCGATCGCCTCTGCGAGGAGGGATACCTCAAG
>Ga0302311_10001986_pt1 | contig 23619 bp, 17 predicted proteins | sample III_Palsa_N1_3_FD_200449 | JGI IMG/M metagenome (GOLD analysis project Ga0302311, IMG submission 200449) | Peat permafrost microbial communities from Stordalen Mire near Abisko, Sweden - III_Palsa_N1_3 | ecosystem: Environmental > Terrestrial > Soil > Palsa > Peat permafrost | place: Sweden... | reverse complement strand
CGGCGACCTGCGTGGGCAGCGCTTGCGCAAGCGCGCCGAACATACAGTCGACGATGCGATAACCGGTAATCCCTCGCGCTCCGCAAGGGGCAGGATAGCGCGCGTTGACCACGGACCCCTCCGGGGCCGACACGTGAATGGGCCGTGTGTAGCCGTGGCAATTTGGCACATCGCGCGGCATCACGGAGCGCAGCGCCGCGTACACATTGGATTTGCAGAAGGACAGCGGCGCATTGACGCCGCCTTTAACCTGCGGCGAGGTACCGGTCCAATCGGCCCAGACCTCATCGCCCGCCACGGTGAGCCGCAGATGAAATTCGATGGGCTGCGGGTCGTCGCCCAAGCCATCGATGTGATCCACGAATCGATACTCTCCATCCGGAATATCGCGAAACGCCGCGCGTGCCAGCTTCTCGGCATACACATGCAAGGCGTCGCCGTAGCCCGCCACCGTCGCAGCGCCATAGCGCGCGATCAATGCTCGCAGTCCCCGCTCGCCGGCAAAGGCGGCTGCCGCTTGGGCCTGAATGTCGCCCAACACCTGATCCGGGAGACGCACGTTGGCGGCGATAATGGACACGAGCGTGGCATTGCGCACTCCCGCCGCTTCCAATTTCAGAAACGGCAGACGCAATCCTTCCTGATGAATCTCGGTGGCTCCCAGCGAGTTGCTGCCGGGCACCAGCCCACCCACATCCACATGATGCGCAATGGTCGCGGCCCAGCCGCGCAGCGTGCCTTCCGCGAAAATCGGCTTGATGACATAAATGTCGGGCAGGTGTTGGCCAGAGGCCAGGTACGGATCATTGCCGATGAAGACGTCGCCCGCCTCGATGCGTCCCGCATACTCCTCGATCAAGTGGCGCATCGCGTCGTAAAAGCTGCCCAAGTGCATGGGCGTGGTCAGGCCCTGCGCCAGCGTCTGACCGCCGGGATCGCAGAGCGCGGTGGAAAAATCCATGGCATCGCGCACGATGGGCGAATGCGCCGTGCGCATGAGAATGAGCGCCATTTCGTCGGCTACGGCCTCGAATCCGTTCTTGAAGACTTCCAGCAGAATGGGATCGAGATCGGCGGCCATGACTGTCCTCAAAGACTGATAACGATATTGCCGTGCGCATCCAGACATGCGGTAGCCTGCGGCGGCACGACGGTGGTCCCCTCATATTCCTCGATGATGAGCGGTCCCAGCCGCGGGTCCGCCGTCAGTTCCCAGCGCTCCATGACCGGCACCGGCATGAGCCCCCACTCTTTACCGAAATAGGCCGTGCGTACTCCGGCAAGCGGCGCCTGCGAACGACGCCGCACGCGCAACCCCGCAGTGCGCGCCGCGCCGGCCACGCCACCGCCCGCCGCGCCACCGCCGCTGGGCGGCAGCGTACCGACCACCCGCAGCGACACGAAATCAATGCGCTCTCCCGGCAGCGCATGCCCATAACTGCGCCGATGCGCTGCTTCGAAGGCGGCGCGCACCTGGGCCAGGACGGCGGCATTCAGCGCGCCACGCGGCACATCGACCGGCAGCTCGAAGCCCTGGCCCGCGTAGCGCAGTGCTGCTCGCCAGCCAAGGACAATATGTTCGGACCGGCCCATTTCCTCGAGCACCTTGTGCTCGAGTTCCGCGAAGCGTGTGCCAAGAGCGGGCGCATCGTCATCGCACAGCGGCTTGAGCCACGCCGCGGCATGGGCCACCTCGAAGTCGGCCAGCAACAATCCCACGGCACTGAACACGCCGGCGGCCGGCGGCACCAGCACGCGAGTCATACCTAGGTCCGCGGCCAGCGCCGCCGCGTGAATGCCGCCGTTGCCGCCGAAGGCAAACAACGTGAAATCGCGCGGGTCGCGCCCGCGATACGTGGACACCGCTTTCACTGCTCGCGTCATCACCGAGTTCGCCAGGCAGTACACCCCGTAAGCAGTCTCCAACAGATCCCGGCCAAGCGGTATGGCGATCCGCTCAGACAGGGCTTCCCGGGATAACGCGGCGTCGATGGGCACCGTGCCGCCGGCCAACGCTCGAGGATTCAAATAGCCCAGCACCACATTGGCGTCCGTCACGGTGGGTTCGGTGCCGCCGGCACCGTAGCAGGCAGGTCCAGGCGATGCGCCGGCACTCTCCGGACCGACCTTCAACGCACCGCCGCGATCGATGTGCACAATGCTGCCGCCGCCGGCGCCCACTTCCGAGACGTCGATAACGGGTAATTTCAGAGCATAGCCGCCGCCTTTGGCGAGCGCACTGCTCAAGGAAATACCGCCGCCCACCTCGTACTCGTCCGTGGCCACCAACCGTCCGCTTTCGATCAGCGAGGCTTTGGCGGTGGTGCCGCCCATGTCGAAGGTTATGAGATCGCCGTAGCCGGCGTGGGTCCCTAAGCGCGCCGCGCCCACGACGCCGGCCGCCGGACCGCTCTCGATAACCGTTGCTGGCTTTGCAATGACTCGCTCCACGTCCAGCGTACCGCCGCTCGATTGCATCATGAGTAGGCGGCCGGTAATGCCGCTGTCCTTGAGCCTGTTCTGCAATGCCGTGAGGTAGTGACTCACCAAGGGACCGACATAGGCATTCACCACCGTCGTGCTGGTGCGTTCGTACTCGCGGATCTCCGGCAGCACGTCGTGCGAAATGGATAGGAACCGGCCCGGCAACGCGGCTCGCAGAATCTCCGCCGCCTGCCTTTCATGCGCCGGGTTCACGTAGGAATGCAGGAAACACACGGCAACCGCTGCCACATCCGAGGCCGCCAGTTGCGCTGCCAGCGCCCGTACCGCCGCGACATCGAGAGCGGTCACCACCTCGCCGCGAGAACCCATGCGTTCAGTGATCTCGTAACGGCGCCGGCGCGGGACCAGCGGCGCGGGTTTTTGATATAACGGTTCATACAAGCGCGGCACGCGAATACGCCGCAACTCGAGCACGTCGCGGAAACCCTCGGTGGTCACCAGCGCGGTAACGGCGCCCTTGCCCTCGAGAATGGCGTTCGTGGCGATGGTGGACGCGTGCAGCACCTCATCGAAGTTGTCTAGACTCACACCGAGATCCGTGGCAATGGCGCGAATGCCCTCGAGGATGGCCCGGCCATAGTCGTCCGGTGTCGATGGCAACTTGCAGGTGGACAGGGTCCCGTCCGTCGACAAGCACGCAATGTCGGTAAAGGTGCCGCCGATATCCGCCGCGATGCGTAAACCCGCCGCCGGCACCAACGTCACGCGCACCGGAATGCCGCGAGCTTGCGCTCATCGACCGTAATGCCCAAGCCCGGCCCGTTCAGCGGCAACAAAGCACCCGCGCGCACCTCGAAGGGGTGTGCCACGACGTCGTCCTCGTAGTAGCGGCCGGCGACGGCGTAGGGATGCATACCGGCCGGCGCATTGATGGGAATCACCGCGGCCAAATCCACGGCCCGATGCGCCAGGGCGAAGTGAATATTGGCGGCGGTGCCAATGGCCGATTCGATCGAGCCATTGACGTCGCAACGCATGCCCACCGCTTCGGCGACATGAGCGACCTTGCGTGCGCCGACGAAACCGCCCGCTTTGGCCAGGTAAATGGAAATATAGTCCGAGCCGCGCATTTCCACGAGCTCCAGCGCATCGTGAATATCCCAACAGCTTTCATCGGCAATAATGGGCACCGTGGACTGCGCCGTGACCTGGGCCATGGCGCGCAGACCCGCCGCGGGCTGTTCCACCATGTCCACGCCCGCGTCCGCCAGCCGACGCACTTCGCGAGTGGCATTCTTGCCCTGTCCGTAACCTTGATTCGCGTCCAATCTCAAGGTCATGCCCGCGCCGAGTTCGCGGCGCAGAATCCCGATCAATCGGATGTCGCGCTCGGCATCCACGCCACCCTTGATCTGCAGGCTGGTAACACCATCGCGGGCGGCGCCGACCGCCTCCGCAATGGCTTCCTTTTCATGCATCAAGCCGACCATGTGGGCGACCGCGACGCTGTCGCGGACGGCACCGCCCAACAGTTTGTAAACCGGCAAGCCGACTATCTTCCCCCAGGCGTCGTGCAACGCGATATCAATGGCACATTTTGCGTAAGCATTCCCGATGGCGACCTTATCCATGGTAGCGCGCGCCGCGGTGACGGCCGTAGGATCGGTGCCGATGAGCGCGGGTCCCAGCTGACCGTTGATGAGCGCGGTGACTGTTTCGAGGGTCTCGCCCGAATGACGCCCAAAATCGCCGCCCCAATCGGGAAGAGGCGTGGCCTCACCGTAGCCGATGACGCCCTCGTCAGTGGTCACACGCACCAACACGAACCCACCCAGGTCGACCTGCAGGCCCGCCCACTTGAAATCCCGGCGCGGCGGGAGCCGGAACGGCGACGCCTCAATTGAAGTGATTTTCATGCGCGCATGGTAGCGCCGTACAAAGAAATTCGCAGCTATTTTTTTCTTATAGGAAAAAAATTATACTATTCAACCTCGCGCGCGGCCGGATGCATGAAATTCACGGTACGCTCAGCGTGAGGAGACCCCGGATCGTGGGAGACGGACAGCACGCGCGCGTCCTCATCACCCAGAGAAATATACAAATGGCGCATGCTGGAATCGAAATAAGCGCTTTCACCCGCCTCCAGACGGAAAGGAGCGTAGTGCTCCGTGTGCACTTCCAGCCGCCCCGACAGGACGTAGACGAATTCCTCGCCTCGATGCCGGCTCCAATGGTCGAACTCCGTCACCGAACGCGCTCGGATGACCATTTCGAGCGGCATCATGCTCTTACGGGAAATTTCGTTGGCATGGACCCGATAGTCGTACTGCCCACTCGTGAACAGCACGCCCTCGCCCGCGCGCGTGCTGGTCTTGCGGCCGGAGACCACAGCCTTCGCCCCGGGCGACACCAGGTCTTCGATGCCGATGCTCAGACCATCGCATATGCGTTTGAGGATGTCGTACGATGCCGAAATCTGATCATTTTCGATCTTCGACAAGGCAGAAACGGATACACCGGTTTTCTCGCTGATTTCGGCCAGCGTCGCGTCCAGACCGCGGCGCAATTCGCGCAGGCGGGACCCAATGGTTTCCTCGGCGGAGACAGGCTGATCGGCGGCTATTGTCTTTTTTTCTCGTCGGCTCATCGGGGCATTATGCACTGGGAAATAAATTTTCCAAACGGAATAGTAGCCACTTCACCGGTTACCGGTCGATGACTGCCGTTAAACGTCTGTACGTGCTTCTGTGCGGCTTCGAAATCCTGCCGAAGACCATATCCACGCGTGATCGCGGTGCTCGTTTCATACTAAGCGAGCCTGTGTGCGCCTACCTATTGGATACGCATAGCGGCTGGATTCTGCTTGATGCCGGCCTCAATCCCGGCAATCTCGAAGACCCCCTACGGCGCGAGGCCTGCTTCTCGAAGTACGGCATGACACCGCCCATTGTCCGGGCGCCGCATCGCCTCGAGAAGCAACTGGCCGACATCGGTATCGGCTTCGCCGACATACATCACGTCATCCTGTCGCATTTGCACTTCGATCACTGCGGCTACGTACGGCACTTTACGCACGCGAAGATCTCGGTGCAGCGGCGAGAATACGAAGCGGCCTTCGACAATCCTGGCCCCGCCTACATCCGCGACGACTACAACGATGCGCGCCTGCGCTGGGATTTGCGGGATGGTGACTGGCAGGCGGCTCCGGGTATATCGCTGCTGGACACACGAGGACACACCGCCGGCCATCAATCGGCGTTGATCGAATTACCCGACGGCGAGCACATCATCCTGCCCTTCGACGCCGGCGACCTCCAAGAGAACTTCGATGACGAAGTACTGCCCGGCGAATGCTGCGACGACGCGGCGGCCCTACGAGCGATCCGCCGTCTGAAGGCGCTGCAAGTGTCGCGCGGCGCCCGGATGTTGCTGTTCCACGATCCCGTCGCCGTGCAACGCCTGCGCTTGGCGCCCGAATTCTACGGCTGAGTTCGAGTTTCAGGCCACGACGCTCACTGTCGGCCGACCTGCATAATGTCAAATCGCGAAGAATTTTCTTCGATGTGCGGGCGCTTCTATTTTCCTCGGATGGAAGGCGCTAGTCTGTGCTGCCGCGGCGCGAAATGACCGCGAACCTTCAACTCACGGAGACTAGGAGTAAGCCTTTTGCGAGGATTCGGAGCGCAGTATTGTCTTGTCGTATTGGCTTTGTGCTTGAGTCTCCAGGCGCGCGCCGGATTGACCCCCGAGTTACAGCATGCCATTCGCGAGTCCACCTTCGAGGTGGTCATGAAGAAGCCGGAAAAAGACCCCGTCAGCTACGAAAAGCCGCTGCCGCTGGATCTATTGCCGTTCTACGAGCGTAATGATGCCTATCGTTCGGTGGGCACGGCGTTCTCGCTGGGGCACAACACCTACGTGACCGCCGCACACGTGTTGATCGCCGGAATCGCCAGTCAGTACGGTGAGCCTTCTTTGCGCAGAGCGGACGGCACGGTCTTCGCGATTGATCAGATATTGAAATTCTCGCAGCACGAAGACTTCGTTTTGTTTTCGTTGCGTAACGATCCGGGTCAGGCCGGTTTCGATGTGGCTCGTGAGCCGAAGATCGACGAGCCTGTGCTCGCTGTCGGCAACGCCTTGGGCGAAGGCATTGTCATCCGTGATGGGCTATTCACCTCGGAAACACCCGAAGACCAGGACGGCCTTTGGAAATGGATTCGCTTCTCCGCCGCCGCCTCCCCGGGCAACAGCGGCGGTCCGCTGCTGGACGGAAACGGCAAGCTCATCGGCATCGTGATCGGCAAATCGCCGAACGAGAACCTTAATTACTCGCTCCCCATAGGCCGGGTACTCGACGGTGAAAACCAGAAGGCCCGCTTCGACACGAGGGCGCTCACCGCGCTGCCCTACCTGCATGGTACCTACACTTACTCTTATAAAGATTCATTCAATCTGCCTCTGGCGTGGCCGGCTTTTGCAGACGCTTACCAGGAGCTGATAGGGCGCGAAATGGATAAGGCGCGCTCCGGATTGTTGAGCACCTACGCCGACACCTTATTTCCGAAGGGACAGGGATCCGTAGAGATTTTGTACGCACCGGAATCCAACGACTTCCGCCCTCGCATCATCGCGCAACGGGCGGATGGTACCTGGACGGCATTCTCACTGGACTATCATTCCACGGACCTCTCCGGAGACGGCTCGGTGAGCCAGGCAAATGCCGCCGGCGCAGTGCTCCTGCGCCTGGTGCGACCCGATGCAGCGTCGGATGATGCCTTCTATTCGGACTCGAAGGCGTTCATGGACATGGCGCTCAAGGCCATCAGTCTGCGGCGGCCGGTGGGTCCCGACCAAGTCACCATTACCTCGTTGGGAGCGGCGCGCACCGACACTCTTTTCACCGATAAATATGGACGCAAGTGGCAAAGCCGGGCGTGGGCGGTGCCGTTCATGGATATGTACGTCGTGGGTCTGCTGCTGCCGACCCCGGACGGCTATGCCGCGATCATGAAGTACGTTCCCTCCGCCATGCTGCACGAGGCGCAGAAGGAAGCCCAGTTATTGGCGAACCAGGTGGATGTGTCGTATCGCGGAACGCTTGCACAGTGGCAGGCGGATTTACGCCGCAAGGCGTTGTTGCCCGACGCGCTTAAGGACGTCGCGCTCGTCAAGACGCCCGCGTGGGGACTACAAACGCCACGCTTCAAGACCAGCGTACCCACGTCGGTGCTGGCGCTGACGGATACAAGTCCCTTGACGATCACCATGGGTTTCATCGATGACGGGCAACGCACGGCATGGGAGATCCAAGAAGTGCGTTGGAACCTCGATGAACGTCAGGACACCGCCGTCGAGTTATGGCGCCGCGCACGCCCGCCCAGCAATGCCAAGCTGGAACTACGCAATCGCTACGCCACCATGATCGATCGGCGCCCACCCTTCGATAACAGCATGGACCGCGAGACCGCGGAGATTTATTCACTGTCCAGCGTACTCGAGGTTCCCGGTAAGAAGCCGGGTACGGTGTCCTCCGATCTCCTCTACGGCCTCACCGTCTTCATGACCGGACATCCCTCGCTGGAAGATGCGTTGAATTCCGTACACGGCGTGTCGTCGACCACTCGAGTCCTGGAACCGGGATTGGGCTCGGACATGGCTCCGCTCGCACCGCTGAGCTCTGCCTTGGACGACGCCATGGACAGCACCAAACAGTCGGCCTTGGCCGTGGCCGCCCAACTCGACGCCAGGATGGGCCGCGACATTCGCGGCAGACACATCGCCGACGATGTGAATGACTACTTCGCGGCCGCAAAAAAACAGATGTACGCCATACCCATGGGCAGTCCCGAAGCGGACCCGGCGTTATGGAACGGCCGGTACGCAGAGTGGCAGTCCATGCTGCAGGCGTACTGGAGCCGCTACCCGGCACTGACTCGCAACCGCGACATCTGGCCGGTGTTTCTGAGTCGCAATCAACTACCGGCGGGCACTCCTCACTCCGCCGCGGTGCAGACGGCCGAGAGCGAGCTCATGGCAACCTTGAAATCCGGCGTCCCAGCACGGGAATGGGCCGAGTACGCCCAACGACTCTTGGAGGCCTATATTCGGGAACGCAACGAACTGGTGCGCATGAGTCAGCTCAAACCGGTGGACTTCCGCACACGAGTCTCGCCCTGTCCCGCGGCGGTCTCGCAGACCTCGGGAACGAAATATCCCAAATACGCCCGAATGACGCGCTCACTGGAAGACTTTTGGCCCGTGGACAGCAGACGGCTCGGCGAAGAGGGAACAGTCGTCGTTCTCCTAAAAGTCTCTGCCACCGGCTGCGGTTTGAGTGCGGCGGTGCAGGGATCCTCTGGCTTCGACATGCTCGACACCGCCGTGCTTCAAGCCTTCGAAACCATGGAATTCATTCCCGCCGGCGTCAACGGCCAGGCCACAGAGAGCACCGTAAGTGCCCCGATTGTCTTTAAACTAGCCCGCTGACGCCGCCTGCCCCTCAGACTTACGCCAAAGAGCTCGAGAAAAGTACCAACAAACGGCTCCAGGCCTTCTCGGCTTGGATCTGGTTGTACACAGCCGAATCCGGCGGGCACCACCCATGCTGAGCGCCGGCATACACCTCGATCTCCGCCGGCAAGTTCGCCTTGGCAAAGGAGTCGCGCAGCACGTTCTTCGCCTCCGGCTGCTTCTGGTCGTCATTTTCCGCGATGGCGATCAGGAAGTGCGCCTTCATTTGCGGAATCAATAAATGAGGACTGTCGGGTTTGTCGGTCACCAGACCGCCGCCATGGAAGGTGGCCCCGGCACCGATACGATTCGGAAACGCCGCGGCGGTGCGAAATACGAACGGGCCGCCCATGCAATACCCGGTGGTGCCAATTTTGCGTTTCTTGTCGACTGCGGGCTGCGCATCGATGAAAGCGACGAAGGCCTTGGCATCCGTGCCGGCAGTGTCTGGCGTCAGGCTTTGCATGAGTTTCATCAATGAGTCACGCGTCGATGGGTCATTGAAATCGGGATGCTCGGGAGCGGTGGGCGCCTTCTTGATGCGATAAAAGGGATTGATCACCAGCACGGAATAGCCCGACTCCGCCAAGCGAGTGGCCATGTCCTTGAACGCCGGCCGCAGCCCAAAAATATCGGGCCAAATGAGTACGCCGGGATACTTCCCCTTGGCGGGATGTACGAAATACGCATCGCAGGTGCCATCCGGTGTTGTGATCTCGACATCCGCACCCTTGGTATCCATGGCATTCGCCAGCCTGGGAAGCGCCGCAACCACGCCCGCTCCCAGGGCTAGTGCACCAAAGTGGCGTCGAGATACATCGCCGCGACGCTGCGCAAATTCGTCCATGTCATCAAGTCCGCACATACCAACCCCCTTTAAGTCAACACACCGGCTATTCGGCCGAAACCACGCCAGCTCACGATAGATCGAGTTCGTGTTTACCACCGGGGTCTACACCAGTCAAAACAATTAGGCGGGGGAGCCTCCCACCGGTCGCCGCCCTCCCCAACGTCCCGCGGTTGTGTGCTTCGTGCCGCATTTCCATACGCTATACTTCTTCGACGCTTGGGGAGTGGGTGCAAGAAAGGGGTGATTCATGTTTCAAGACAAGCGCAGGTTAATCGTTTTCACCTGCCACGCACCGATGCTCGCGGGACTGCTCGCCGGGCCCGCGGTGGCTCAGCAATCCCGTTCCGATTCGGGACAGCTCGAAGAAATCGTCGTCACGGCTGAAAAGCGTGAGGCCACGGTTCAGACCACCGCGATCAGTTTGACCGCGGTTTCCGGTGCGGACATTCAGGATCGGGGTCTGACGGACCTCACCAGCCTCATGCAATCCATCCCCGGTGTATCCATTCGTTCGAGCGGTCCCGGTCTCGGCGAATTCGAAATGCGCGGCGTCGCCTCAACCGGCGGAAATTCGCCGACCTTGGGCTTCTACTACGACGACACACCCTTGACTGCGCCCGCCGGAACGGCGCGAGCGGGTAACGGCACATTGCACAAATCAATGTGCGCCGGATTGAACTTGAACCATCCCTCCCGCCGGTTACGTCGCTGGTCGAGAATGGCGCGAAATGTAGCGCTGTCGGTACGTAGCACCTCGACTCGTGTGCGCTCCGCCTCGGGCAAATCCGACGCGATGCGCATCGACAGGATGGGCACCGGCTTCTCTGCCCCGACATAAAAGCCCATCTCGCCGCTGCCGCGCGGCAGGGTGGAGAGCAGCTCCACGCCCTTGAGCACGCGGCCCACCAGTGCGACATTGCGGTCTATTTGCCGGGGGGCATGGCCGATCACGGTCACGTGAGTGAAAGCCAAAGCCTGCCCGGGGCTCTCGCGAGCCACGGCGGCGCCCGCTACAAGGAGTAGCAAAACCGCAGTGATATTTTTCAGCATGATTACGGGGAGACTAGCATTTCTGGCCCGCATGACGCATCTCTAACTCGAGACAATGCACGGGGCCGGCGGATGTTTGCCGCCGGCCCCTTCGAGGGACGAACTCGTTGCAGGCGGGGACGAAATCGTTGTGCTCGCGGCCGCAGGCGGCTCATCCCGGTGTCAAATTGACACATGGATACCTCGAGCTTGCCCATCCGCGCCGTCATTGTCGAAAACCAAGGGTCTACCCAGTTGGGGATTCGATCTCTGCTGAACCGCTACGCCGACATCGACGTGGTAGGCGAGTATCGCGGTGAGCGCGAGGGCATCGAAGCCATCCGAACTCACTCGCCCGAACTGGTGTTTCTCGACGTGCCGAGACCGGGCCCCCTGGGTTTCGAGCCCATGGCATCCATGGGCGCCCGCTCGCGACCCTACTTTATATTCGTGACGCCGCCTGATGCCCTCAGGCGTCAGGCGCCCCCAATTCCAGCAGTCGACTATTTGCTGAAACCCCTCGATGAATCTCGCTTCGACGAAGTACTGACGCGCGCCCGGGCCGTGCTCTCGCATGCCCGCTATACCGCACTGTCTGCACAACGACAGCCGACAGCGCCAATACCGCATGCGCTCGAGCGTATCGCGGTGAAATCGAGAGGCCAGCTGTTGGTGTTGCGCGTCCGCGAAATCGAGTGGGTGAAGGCCGGGCAAGACTACGTGGAACTGCACGTCGGATCGAAATACTGGCTGCTGCGCGAAACCATCGGCACCCTGGAAGCTCAATTGGCTCCCTCCGGCTTCGTGCGCATTCACCGCTCTACCTTGGTGAACGTCGATCGGGTACGGGAACTGCGGCCCTTGGGCAAGGGCGAATTCATGGTCGTGCTGCTCGACGGCACTGAATTGAAGCTGAGCCGCAATTACCGCAAATCGCTGCAAGCCATCGCCGGCTACGGCTTTACCTGAGGACCCCACGGGCTCGCCGCGGCAAACCCGGCACGACCGCCGAAGCTGAGGGCTACCGTACGGCTTCGGATCTGGCCGAACCGCCCGCTGCCGCGCATGTGAGGAGCGCGCCAAAATACCGAGGAGCCGCGTCGTACCAGATGGCCGCGCACATGATGCAGGCACGGGCTGTCGCGCAGTGCCTCGCCTCGTTGCGCGGACACCGTGACCGGCGGCTCATCCAAAGGTGCCGACACCTCGATGTGCTCCAATAGCGGCTGCTTTCCGGACTGTGCCCGTCTGCGGTTGAGTCGCTCCAAACTCACCTCGCGCCGCGGCAGCATATTGCGCGCGCCAAGCAACAGGAAAAACGCCATGAGCATGGGCATGTCGAAGGCGCAGCCCGCCAGATTCGCGCGCAGGACCTGCGACCGACTATCGGGACTTGGACACCGCCGCGCATAATGCGCCGACCAAGCGGCGTCGAGGTGAAATCGCAAGTGACCCAGCAATTCATCGATGGCCGGCTCCTCCGGCAGACGTAGAACTGCGGCTCCCTGCCAGCCGGCACTGTCGAGCAGCGCGGGTTCCTCATCGAAATCGAACGACGTGGTCACGGGCGACAAATAGGCCATTTCATCGCGGGTGGACCAGAACGTACGGAGCGATCCGGATCGGCAATCGGATGCCGCCCGTAGCAATGCTCCGACGCGCACCGCGCCGGAATCCGAGCCGGTGTTCAGAGACGGGACCCCACTGAGTATTTCCTGTCTGGGTGCGTCCGCCCACTCTACCCATAGAGAGAGCGCAGGCACACGAATGAGATCCAAGCAGGCGGCCAGGCGGTCGCCTTCGGCGTAGGCCAAACTCGTCGCGGTGCGAACCAACTCATCGGACAGAACGTAGCGCAGCGGACACTGGCGAAGCTCGTTCTGAAATGCGCCCGCGGCAGGCAAAGCGACTCCGTCGTCGGCGCGGACAGTGGCGCAGTGTCCCAGCGAAATGAGGTCCAGGAGACGCATGGCGTATCCGAGAGTCTAGGCAAGAGATTGTCGGGCCGCCGCGGTTTGCGACGAAGCGGTCTTTTCGCACGACGAAGCGGACGGTGCAAAGCGACGGCGCACCGTTGCGCCGTCGGGTTACTGTCGCTGCAATCGCCGAATGGCGTGAGATCCCGTTCGTTGGGTCTCATCCGCGATCTGAACGCGATCGCGGCCGCTGTCCTTGGCCGTGTAGAGCGCACCGTCGGCGCGCGCAATCAACTCATCCAGCGACTTCACGCTGTCATCGAATGCCGCGAGACCGGCGCTCAACGAGACCTTCAAACCGATGGCCAGCGAGGGCAAGCGAATGGCCGAGACCAGCGTGCGCAGCCGCTGTAAGTTGGCTGAGGCCACCTCCAGCGTCGCATCCGGCATCACCAAGAGAAACTCCTCCCCGCCCCAACGCCCCATCAGATCGCAATCCCGCAGCGCCTCCCGACTCGCCCGCGCAAACTCCTTGAGGACGAAGTCGCCGGTGGCGTGCCCGTAGCAGTCATTGATGACTTTGAAGTGATCCATGTCGATGACGCCGATGGTGAGCGGCCGTTTAGTCTCCCTTGCGACCTGCAAGGCTGCTGTCGCAAGCTCGGCTATACGCCGGCGGTTCGGCAGCTCCGTAAGGGCGTCCTGACTCGCCAGCTTGACCAACTGCCGGCGATAACGACTGTTCGCCGCCAGGAAATACATTAGCAGCGCAATAATGCACAGACCGGCCATCACGACCATTTCATTCCAGCGCAACTGCTGCGCCTGCCGGCTGGTCTCCTCCCGCGAAGCAGTCAGCTCGCGCTTCAGCGAGGAGTTGCGCTCGATTTGTTGGTCGATCTCGAAGCGCGCACGCAGTGCACCGGTCTGCTGGCGGCGCTCAGCTTCGTTGGCGGCGGTGTTACGCTGCACGTACTCGCGCAAGTCGTCATAGGCGTCACGGTAGTTGCGAGCGGCCGCGTTGGCCTTCGCTCGCAGTTCATACATGGGAGCCACGACGAACGGTGGCAGATCGGCGCCGTGACGATCGAGCACCGTATTCAGCGTCGTGAGCGCTTTTTGCGGCCTACCCTGCTCCACATCCATGCGCGCCTGAAGCGCGTGGGTCTCTTTCACCGAATCGAAGTCCTGTGCGGCGGCGAACAAACGGGCGGCGTTGGCGCATTCGCCCGGCGCCACATCCAGTATCCCCAGCTCGATGTGGGCCTCGCAAATCCTCAGGTCGGCATAGGCAACGCCCTCCTGATCGTCGAGAGCCACGCTGAGTTGCCGGGCCTGTGAGAACTCCTCGATGGCGTTCTGGTACTTTCCCATCGCCTTCAATATCTGGCCTCGCATGAAGCGAGAGACCGACAGGCTCAATGTCGCGCTGTGCGCGGTGTCCCAATCCACCTCTTCCTGATTCAGCGCCAGCGCCTGAGAGTAGTCGCCCATGCCTCGCATGACAGGCGACAGCGCGGCGGCAGCCGCAATGCGGGTCTGAGTGACGGTCGGTGCAATGCTGGCCCGGTACGCCTGAGTCAAACTCGCAATCGCCAAATCGGCGCGATTCTGCCGGTGTTCCAATACTCCGCGGGTAATGAGCAGGCATATGCCGGCGGAAGAATCCTGATCTTGCTCGCCACGGGCGGCTTCGACGCTCTGGAGCGCGGCAGCGATGCCTGCGTCGTCATAAACGTTCTCGGCGAAGGCTGTCAGCAGCTCGGAATGCAACGGATCGCGCACCTCGGGTGCCAACTTGAGGCCGGCGGACGCCGCGCCACGCGCCTCCGCTGCACGCTCCAGTATTTGGAAAGCTTCCGCTTGTACCGCGTACAGGGACGCCAACTCCGCAGAGCTCGCGGGTCCGTCCGGGGCGCTCCCATGCACCTCGTTCAACTTGGCTTGGATTTGCTTCAGAGCGCCGGTCGCGTCGGTTGCGACCAGCGACTGGAGCTGGCGCATCTCTGGATTGGGGTTGAGCAGGCACAACGCGGACGCGGATGACGGCCACGCGCAATACAGCAACGACAGGAAGCACGGAAAGAGCCTCGCTGTTCTCGGAACGCGCGGCCGAAAACCCCCGAATATTTGCATGGTTACGTGCACGATACGTCGGATCGGCTCGAGCCGCCGACCCCACAGGTCACGTTTTTGGCGCCTTGGGTCCCCGCCCTAAGGGCGCTGTGACGGAACGCACATATTTTCTCGAATAGTTGAATCCGTTGGGTTCCTGCACGCGAATCCCACACAGAGCCAATCAATTAGGGGGATTTCCGTGAACAAGCTAAGTCGCAGCGCAGCTGCTCTCGTGATGGGCGCCGCCGCCTCGTCCGCCCTGGCTTCCTCGCATCGCGAGGCGCCTTTTATCGCTGAGCACCCGAAGGTCGATGGCACCGACTTCTACATGTTCATGTCCTACGAGGCGAGTCGCACCGGGTACGTGACCCTGATTGCCAACTACGATCCTTTGCAGGACGCCTACGGCGGCCCAAACTACTTTTCGCTGGATCCCAACGCCCTGTATGAAATCGAGATCGACAACAATGGCGACTCGCAGGAAGATCTGACCTTTCAGTTTCGCTTCACCAACGCCTACGCCCAGGCGAATATCCCCTCGCTGAGCGTCGCGAACGGCAAGGTGCCCGTGGCCGGCGGTCCGGCCGGCGGTGTGGAAATTCCGTTGGTGAACTTGGGAGCTGGATCCGGCGCCAGCCCCGGGGCCCTCAATGTCACCGAGGCCTACACGCTTACCCTGGTGAGAGGCAATCGACGTACCGGAGTGGCGACGTCAGTGACCGCCACCGACGGTAAAACCACGACCTTTACCAAGCCCATAGACAACATCGGCACCAAGTCCATTCCCAACTATGCGGCCTACGCCAACCAATATATTTACAGCATTAATATTCCCGGCTGCATGGTGAACGGAGCGCAGGCCACGGGCCGAGTGTTTGCGGGCCAGCGCCAGGAAGGCTTCGTCGTGAACCTGGGGCAGGTATTCGATCAGGTGAACTTGAATCCCCTGGGCGCGCGTAATTCCACCCCCAACACCATCGGTGACAAGAACATTACCTCCCTGGCGCTCGAAGTCCCGGCAAGTTGCTTGACCGCGAGCGGGGATCCCGTGATCGGGGCCTGGACCACGGCAAGCCTGCGCCAAAGTCGCTTGCTGAACGGAACGCCGACCGGTCCTACCACGACCACAACCAGCGGCGGCGGCGTGGGCCCGGAACTCGCCGGAGGCCCGTGGACTCAGGTATCGCGCCTTGGCAGCCCGCTGGTGAACGAGGTGGTCATCGGCATTACCGACAAGGACAAGTTCAACGCCAGCCAGCCCATGAACGACGTCGCGAATTTCGGTACCTACGTGCTCTACCCCACGCTACCGGTGCTGGTGAACGTGTTGTTTGGTGTGCCGCCGCCGGTAACCCCGCGCAATGATTTGCTGGCGGCATTCGCCACCGGCGTCACGGCGACCGTGAACGGTGCCCCGTTCAAGTACACCGCTCCGGCCAACCAAACCGTGCCGGGCGAAATGTTGCGCTTGAATACCGCCATCGCCGCCGAGCCCATCGCTCAACAGAACAATTTAGGCTTCCTGGCCTGCGATCTTGCCGGCTTTCCCAATGGACGCCGACCCTACGACGACGTGGTCGATATCGAACTGACGGTGGTCGAAGGTGCCCTCACCGGCACCAACGGTCTGCAAACCTGCGACCCCAGCGGTGCAACACCCGTGGTCAAGAACGCGGGCGCGGTGGTCAACGACGGGGCAGAGCCTGTCGCCGCCAGTTACCTGACCGTCTTCCCCTACCTCAACACCCCCGTGCCCGGCAGCACGGCGGCGCCGTAAGGTGATGCATGAATAAGCCCATCAAAATCGGACTTGCCGCTCTTGCCTCTGGGATCGCGTTGGTTGGCTGTCATAGCGACGACAACGGCGCACCGCCTACGCCGCCGCCAAGTTCTTCCGCGACCTCGTTCGAAGGTCTCGCCTTCAGCTTGGTGGAGGACTCGACGTGCAACACCACGATACCGACGGACATTAACGACACCGACTTCGCCTTTAACCCGGATCAGGACACTGCCGATCCTCGCGCTCTGACCAGCATAGCGACCACCTGCACGTCTTGACCCTCCCTTGAGAAGAAGAGCCCCGCCCAGGCGGGGCCTTACTTCATCCCGCGCCACGGCACCCCTCGCGGCCAGCACATCGCCCCGAGGCCCCTGTTTGCACTGAAAGGGCAATTCCTGCATTCTTGAGCCCACCACGCGGTCTCAACCTTTCCAAGCCGAGATGACAACAACAACTGGATGCCGGCCCTTCGCCTGGCCCAGACTCCCGAGCGTCCCTTGAAAGGCGTGTTCTTGAGCTATGCTTCGGACGATGCTCCCGCAGCGGCACGCATTTGCGCAGCCCTGCGCGCCGCAGGCCTCGAGGTGTGGTTCGATCAAAGCGAATTGCGCGGCGGCGATGCCTGGGATGCCGCCATCCGGCGGCAGATCAAGACCTGCGCCCTGTTCATTCGACTACGCCGCGGCGGCAGACGCACTGCATCGCGCGCTCGAAATCAGTCCGTCGAGTACGTTCTCGAACTTTTATTTGGGCGCGCTTCAGTTGGAACAATCTGATCCACAGGCGGCCTTGGCAAGCTTTCGCAAGGTGGATTCCGAAGTCTTTAGATTGACCGGAATCGCCGTCGCCGAGCACACTCTCGGGGATGCCGCCGTGTCACAGGCGGCGCTCGACGAGATCATTGCCAAGCACAGCCGTGACGCCGCCGCGCAGATTGCCGAGGTGTACGCATGGCGCAATGAAAAGGATAAGGCCTTCGAATGGCTGGACCGCGCTTTCAACAACCGTGACGGCGGCTTGACCTTGATAAAAAACGACGTGTTTTACAAAAATATTCACAACGACCCGCGCTACCCCGCATTCCTACGCAAAAATGAATCTATCGACATAAATCGGTCACGCGGCGCGCGGTACCTCCGTTCGGCGCCATACGTCTAAAGCCTGGACTCGTCCGGCGGCACGGGCGTTCGCGGACATGGGATGTTGATAAAGGCGCATGAGATTCTCCTTGGTTGACCTTCAGGAGCATGGTGAACCCCTCCACTGACAGTTTCCGTCAGCAGCAGACTCAGCGCGGCTCGGGAATGTTGTGTTCACGGCGACCCCCGCACCCATCGCGCACCCAACACCAACGCCTCCAGTTCCTCCTCGTCGAACATCAACGGCGGCAGAAAGAATCCCGCTCGCAATATGTAACCCAAGCCCGCCTCGCCCTCCACGGGCGCGCCAAGATCCATGAGCTTGAATAGGCGGGTGGTACGGCTCACGGTCAGCATAATACTCGACCTTGACCCACGATTAGCAGACACTGGCAGCGGTAAGGGAGTAGTGACTGCAAGGAACGTGTTGGCGCCACAAAAAAAATCGGGGGATGCATCCATGCTGCCTGGGGTCCCACGCCCCTCACGCCTGGGCCTTTCCCGCAGGCTCAACTGGGTGCTACTCGCCTATGGCGCACTGGCGGTCGCGGTCGGTTGGGCCTACGCCGTGACTCGCATCAACGCCGACTACGAGCAATCCCTGAACGAAGAGCACAGCCGCCTGCGCGGCGTAACCGCGGCCCTGGAAGCCGGCACCTTGGCCATGATCAACGACGGCGTCGGCGCAGCCGTTGCTGGTGCCAATGAACTGGAGTCAGAGTCGGATAACGGCGTCATCCACGCCAACGCACCCGAAATAATCCAGAGGCTCCAGCATGAGCTGGCCGGTGGCGATTACGTGCGGCTTCTATTCCTGACCAATGGCGAACGCTTTGCCCTCGCCGGCCGCAATGGCGGCTCCACCAGCCACATCCTGCCTACGTGGCTCACCGTGGAAAGCGTTCCACGGGAACAGAACAGCTGGGTCGGCATCCCCATAGCCGATCCGGAGCGGCCCAATAGCCTGGTCATTCCCTTCGCGCTGCGCGTGCCTTGGGGCAAAGGCATGACGCTGTGGGCCGGTGCGCTCTTCAGCTTCGCGGGTTTCGACGATCTGTATCGTCGATTCGGCGACCAGGTCGATCTCATAGGTCTCATCGCCACCGATGGCACGGTATTGGTTCGGACGACACAGGCCGGCGGCCACGATCAAGCCGTCGGGAACAACATTGCCTCGATGGCTGTCTTCCGTGCGGCGCGAGCCCAAGGTCGCTCGGGCATCGTCGAAGGCTATGGAACTGTCATCCATAAGCTCAGCATCTACTCGCACGAAGATCTGAACGGCTACCCCGTGTCTCTCGTGGCAGGCCAAACCAAGGAAGCGGCACTAGCACCCTGGCGTGCGAGGCGCGACAAGAGCATTGCCGCAACCGCCGCCTTCAGCGCGCTGGTCATGGTCATGACCGCTCAATTGAATCACTACATCCTGAGCCTGCGTCGGCGCGAGCGCCACTACCGCACCCTATTCAACAATGCTCAGTTCAGCGCCTTTCTTTTGGAAGGAGATCGGTTCGTCGACGCCAATAGCACGGCGGTCAGCATGTTTGGCCTCGACACCGAGCGCTCCGCGGCGGGACTCGCTCCCTGGGATCTCTCGCCGGAACACCAACCCGACGGTCAGCGCTCCGAAGATCTAGCTCGTGAGCGTATCGCAGCGGCCCTGCGCGATGGGGGCAGGACCTTCGAGTGGTCGTGCAAAAGACTGGACAGCGGGGAAACGTTTCCGGCTGAAGTGGACCTCTCGACTCTCAGCACCGGCAACACCGTGCTGGCACTCGTCGTCATTCACGACGTCACGGTGAGAAAACGCGCTGAGCAGGCCCTAGGCACTTTGTCCGCCCGGTTGATTCAGCTTCAAGACGAGGAACGGCGCCGCATCGGACGCGACCTGCACGACTCCACCGGACAAACGCTGGCCGCCTTGGAGCTGGGACTCGCACAGCTCAAGCACGAGTCGGGTTCGGTCACCGCGCGTCGCGAACTGCTCGAGCATTGCACCCAGCTGGCCCATCAATGCTCCACCGAGATCAGAACCGCGTCCTACCTTTTGCATCCACCGCTGCTCGACGATTTGGGGCTGTTGAGTGCCCTACGCTGGCTGGCCGATGGGTTTCATCACCGCAGTTCCATCCAAGTACGCCTCGATCTGCCGGACACCATGGCGCGCCTGCCGCCCGACAAAGAACTCAGCCTGTTTCGCATCGCCCAGGAAGCGCTCACCAACGTTCATCGTCATTCGGACAGTCCCTGGGCCGCGATTCGCCTCAGAGTACAACCGGATGCTGTCATGATCGAGATCGAGGATGGCGGACGCGGCATCGCGAGCGAGCAGAATACCGCCATGACGGGCGCCGGGCCGTCCTTGGGGGTGGGCCTCGCGGGTATGCGCGAGCGCATTCGCCAGATCGGCGGCAGCTTCTCCGTCGAGTCGAGCGCTGAAGGGACCCGAGTCCGCGCCACCGTAGGGACGGCCTAGAGATGAGCGACGTGCGCATATTGATTGCCGACGACCATGAAATATTCCGCCGCGGCCTGGCGGCGGAACTGGCTCAGGTCCCTGGATGGGTGGTGGCAGCGCAAGCGGCGAACGGACGCCAGGCCGTCGAGTTGGCCGCCGACATCAAACCTGACCTCGTGGTGATGGATCTCACCATGCCGGAGCTTCATGGGCTGGAGGCCGCGCGCAGAATCATTGCCGCCGACCCCGCGGCACGAATTCTCATTCTCACCGCGCACGAGTCCGAACAGTTGGTGCGCGAAGTCTTGAGCGCCGGTGCGCGCGGCTATGTCTTGAAGTCCGATGCGGGACGCATCCTGGTGGCCGCGTTACAGGAACTACTCGAAGGCAGGATGTTCTTCACCTCGAATGTGGCGCGCATCGTCGTGGACGGATATCTGCGCAATGAATCCCGCGACTCCGACACCGATTCCGCGCTCTCTGCACGCGAACGGGAAATCGTGCAGTTGCTCGCCGAAGGCAACAGCAACAAGGACATCGCCAGAGCCCTCTCCATTAGCGTAAAGACCGCAGAAACGCACCGCAGCAACATTATGCGCAAAATGGGATTCGGTTCGCTGCCCGAACTGGTACGCTACGCCATCAGGAATAAAATCATCGAACCCTGATTGCGGCCTACGCCCTTCAGCGCACCGCAGCATTCGCGGCTACATAGTTTCCTTAAGCCCGATACCCAACTGTCTCGATACCCCGCGACCCTCAACGCGTCTACCTTGGCCGACTCTCCACCAGGCCCACAAGGTTCGATACATGACCGTGACATTCGACGCCTCGGCGCTCGCGCTGGCGGCTATCATGGCGGCTCTCGTCTCGCACACCACCCTGACGCTGTCGGTGCGCATTTCCGAGGTCAGCGCTCGAAGCCGGACCTGCGCCGTGCTGTTGAGCGCGCTGGTGCTCGGGTTCGGTTTCTGGTCGCTCAACTTCGTGCAAAGCGCACCGGACTGGCTCCTCGATCGGCCGGGTGTTGCCCTCTCCTCCGCCCTACTATCGCTCGGCATCGCCGTCTCGAGCTACGCGTGCGCATTATTTTTCCTGGCGCGGCGCGAGCCCGATAACTCCAGTCTACTCGGCAGCGCCTTCGCGCTCGCCACGGGACTCGCCATCAGTCGCTGGACAGCACTCGACGACCTGGGGCCCGCGCCTCGCACCGATGTGCCTCTGCTATGCACCACCATCCTCGCCGCCTTTCTTTTGTTCAGCTGCGCGCTGCGTCTGTGGATCGCTCGACGCGACCAGTCCTCCCCACAGGCTCGCGCGCTGCGCCTCGCGGGGCTGCTCGCGGGTGCCGCGGCCATTGTCGCCTTGAACCTCCAATCGACCGGCAATGCGTTGTCTCTCTTCGGGCAGTGCTGCGATTCGCTGGACTTGAAGACCCGCCTGCTGGTCATCAGCGTGGTGGGCCTGGGCTGCGCCTTGCTTGCCGTGGCTCAACTCGCCGCCCGGTATGGCCGGATGCTGCGCGAGCGCGCCGTCCGCAATGCGCGCGAACTCGAGGAGGTCCACGGTCGTCTGAGCTATTTGGCGACTCATGATGCACTCACCGGCCTGCCGAACCGCAAGCGCTTCAAGGACAGGTTGCTGCTGACCATTGCGAACGCGCAACGTCTCGATCGCACGCTGTCCATCGCGGTGGTGGATCTCGACAACTTCGGCGCCATCAATCATTCCCTCGGCCACGGTATCGGCGATCGTCTGCTCACCGACGTGGCTCGACGTCTCTCCGCCACCATTCCCGCCTCGGCAACTCTGGCTCGTATCGGCGGCGACAAATTCGCCGTGCTGCTCGACATGCCGGCGGAGCGCTTGCACGTGCACGCGGTGACCTCGGCCATCATGGCCACCTTCGATGAACCGCTGTGGGTGGACGGCATGGACATCAGCCTGCGTACCACGATCGGCGTCAGCACCTGGCCGGAGGACGGCCGTCGCTGCGACGACTTGTTGGCGCATGCCGAGGTCGCGGTGACCGTCGCCAAGAAACGTGGCGGCGGCCAGGTCCTGTATTTCCAACCGCGCATGGCCGATTCCATGCAGGAACGCCTCGCGTTGGAAAATGACCTGCGGCGCGCGCTGTCGGCGGGCGAGTTCGAACTCTACTATCAACCCGAAATATCCATCGAGACCGGAAAAATCGCGACCATGGAAGCCTTGCTGCGCTGGCGCCATCCGACCCGGGGCCTCATCGGACCCAGTGCCTTCATCTCCCTGGCCGAGGAAACCGGTCTGATCATTCCCATCGGCGAATGGGTGATTCGCGAAGCCTGCCGCCAATTACGCGCATGGCAAAGCGGTATGGGCAGCACCTTTCCCGTGGCAGTGAACCTGTCCGCCGCTCAATTTCGCCATCACAACATTCTGCAGACCATTCGCTCGGCCGTGGGCGATGCCGGGCTGCATGCCGGCGCTCTGGAAATCGAATTGACCGAAAGCGTGCTCATGACCAATCCGGAGGAGTCGGCCGAGGTCCTCAAGCATTTGCGCAAAGCGGGCGTGAGCGTAGCCATCGATGACTTCGGTACCGGCTACTCGAGCTTGAGCTACCTGCGCCGCTTTCCCATCGACAAACTCAAAATCGACCGCAGCTTCATTAGAGACTTGACCATCAGCCGCGTCGACGAGTCCATAGTCCATGCCATTGTCGCCCTGTCGCACAGCGTCGGGCTGACAGTGGTGGCCGAAGGCATCGAGTCGCCGGAACAACTCGCACTGGTCACGCGGCTCAAATGCCACCAGTGGCAGGGGTATCACTGCTGCCCGCCGCAGCCGGCCGCGCGCATCGATGCCATGCTCGCCGAGCGCACCGAATCACGCACCGGCTTTGTCGCCGCACTCGCGGGCTTGGTGGCCCGCGCCTCCGAAACCTAATTCCATCCAGTAATCGAGTAAAGCAAGATGCCTCTCAACGACAGTACATTGGACGCCGCCGTCTCCACTCCCTGCGCCACGGACGGAATGATCCTAGTCCGCCGCGTCCTCATAGTCGACGAACATCCCCTGGTTTGCGAGGGGTTGCGCCGGATCGTCGAGCACGAATGCGATCTCACCGTGTGCGGCGAAGCCGGCACAGCGCGCGCCGCCCGAGCGATGACCAAGGAACTGGATCCCGACGTGGTGGTGGTCGACATCGGCCTGGAACGCGGCGATGGCATCGACCTGGTACGGGATTTGCGGATCCACCATCCGCAGTTGCGCATTCTTGTGTTGTCAGCCTACGACGAGGGGATTTACGCCGAGCGCCTGCTGTCGGTGGGCGCCAACGGCTATGTCCCCAAAGCGGCGGATAGTGCGAGATTTTTATCGGCGTTGCG